>Ga0316217_10003867_pt1 | contig 16665 bp, 13 predicted proteins | sample 1anoAmetaG_FD_203633 | JGI IMG/M metagenome (GOLD analysis project Ga0316217, IMG submission 203633) | Freshwater microbial communities from Trout Bog Lake, Wisconsin, USA - 1anoA | ecosystem: Environmental > Aquatic > Freshwater > Lake > Hypolimnion/Profundal zone | place: USA: Wisconsin...
GAACGATTTCGGAAATGGAATCTTGAACCTCGCGCACAGCTCGCGGGCGAAGTCGCGTTCGCGCTCAATCCGCATCGCCTCGCCGGTGGGCGAAAAAATGCCGACGCCGAACCTCACCAGGTCATCGGCCCACGGCTGCAACGCCCAGTCAATGGACTGCGGGATGACGACATCAATTTCGTTTTCGCGCAGGAGCGGCACCGGGCTCGGAAACGTGTCGCGCGAAAAAGTCTGGCCGGCCAGCGTGGCCGGAAAATGGCCGTAATTGCGCGTCAAATACGTCGAGACGCCCGCGCCGGCGTCCGCCAGCGCGGTGCCGAGGCTGTGCGCGAACGAGCCGACGCCGAGGATCATCGCGTTCACGCTGGTTTTGGGAGCTGGAGCTTTATGCGGCATGAAAACCACGGAAAGTGTTCCTGAATTTGGCACGGCGCGCAATGGTTTCCAGCACCAGCCTAGCGCTGCGCCCTGGCCGCTTCCTCGGCGATGATTTGATAGCCGGCGCGCACGGTTTCCGGCTCGCGCGAGAAATTGAGGCGGAGGCATTCATGGCGGTGCGGCCAGTCCGTTTCCAGCCCGAAAAAGAAATACTCGCCGGGCACGGTCAGCACTTTCCGCGCCTTGAGCCGTTCGTAAAGTTCGCGGCTGGTGAGGCGGAGGTTTTTCAGCCAGAGCCAGTGGAAAAACGCGCCTTCGTTGGCGTGCAAGGCCCAGTCTACGCCCGCCGCGTCAAAAAATTCCCGCGCCCAGGCGGCGGCGGCGCGGCTTTTTTCCGCGTAGAACGGCTGGAGGATTTGGGGGCCGAGCTCGAGGATTTTCCCGCTCTCGATCCACGGCAAAATCAGTTGCTGGCCGATGGTGCCGTTGGCCAGCCCGGTGATGGCGGTGACGGCGGTGACGGCCCGGGCGATTTTTTCGGGCGCGATGACGATGGCCGTGCGCGTGCCGGGCAAACCGAGCTTGGACAGGCTCAAAACGAGAATCGTGGACGGCGACCAAAACGGCTTGGCCGGCACAAACATCACTCCGGGAAACGGCTGGCCGTAGGCGTTGTCGAGGATCAGCGGGAGGCCGTGCGCGGCGGCGAGCGCGGACAGGCGCGTGACCTCGGTGTCGGTCAGCACGTTGCCGCTCGGATTGGTCGGGCGCGACGCGGCGATGGCACCGATGCCGCCGCGGGCCAGCGCGGCTTCGACCGCCGGAAAATCAATCGCGTATTTGAAAATTTTTCCGTCGCCGCCCGCCGGCAAGGTGATGGCGGGCCGGCACGCGAGAAACAGGTCCGGTTCGATTCCCTGATCCGCGTAGCCGATGTATTCCGGCGCGACGGGCAGGAGGATTTTTTTGCGGCGGCCGTTTTCAAAGCGTCCGGCCAGCAGGTTGAACAGCTGGAAAAAGGCGGTTTGGCCGCCGCTGGTGATGGCGAGGTTTTGCGGGCCGATGTCCCAGCCGTATTCGCGCCGCAAGAGCGCGGCGAGCGACCGGAGGAAGCGCGGGTTGCCCGCCGGCGGATCGTAGCGAACCATCATCTGCTCGAAGGTGTCGCCGTCGGCCAGTAGTTCCTGCATCCGGCCGCGCACGAGCGCCTGCAAGGCGGGGACGGCGGCGGGGCTGCCGCCACCGAGCATCCGCATCTGCGGCTCGTCGGTCAGCGCGCGGCCCATGTCATCCATCAATTCGAGAATACCGCTGGGGACGGTGAGTTTCCGGCCAACGGTGGAAAATTCAACAGGCGTTGCGGGCGGGGACATCATTTTTATCCTGGGAAGGTTGAAGCGGGAACGACCGCCCGACAATCATAAAATCCGGCGGCCGGTGGCGGCGGCGCGGGCATTTTCAGTTTGACCCGGCGTCGCATAATTTCCATCGTTCAGAACATCCCGTCTCGGTTCAATTGAAAAATATGAATACACCCCGGCAACAACGGCAAACCCGGTTTTCCATAAAGTCAAGCTGGCGGCTCGGATTGAGCGTTTTTCTGGCCGCATCGGCCAGCGCCCTCGCGGGCGACACCGCCTCGCTCAAGGGCAAGGTATATCCTGATGAACACAAGGTGATCACGGCGGAAGAATCCGGCTACGAGGTGCTCCAACTCACCACCAACTCGGCCGATGACAGCGGACTCTACTTCACCAGCCGCAGCTTTGTGCCGGATGAAAACGGCGTGGTCTTCACCTCCCGGCGCACCGGGGCGTGGAACCTGTTTTATCTGAACCTGAAAACTTTTACGTTCGTGCAACTGACTGATTCCAAGAAAATCAGCGGCACAGGCGCGGAGGTCTCGCCGGCCACCCATGAAGTGTTTTATTCCGAGGGTCGCTTCATCAAGGCCGTGCATCTGAAAACACTGGCCGAACGCGTGGTTGCCACGGTGCCGGAAGGCTACAGTCTGGGCTCGGCGCTGTCGGTCACAGCCTCGGGCGAAGCGCTGGCCTTCTCCATCACCACGAACATTGTGCTGACCACGAAGACCAAGGTGATCTATTCCGACATGGACGAGCATTTCACCAAACGGCCGTGGAGCGCAGTGATGACGGGGCATGCGGACGGTTCGGGCTGGCACGAAATCGCGCGGCAACAGAAGTGGCTCAGCCATACCTTGATCAGCCCGCAAAACCCCAACCTGATTCTCTACTGTCACGAAGGCCGCTGGAACCAGGTGGAACAACGCCTGTGGCTGGTGAACGCGGACGGCAGCAACAACCGCCCGCTGCGGGTCGAGGAATATCCCGAGATCGCCATCGGGCATGAATTCTGGTTCGAAGATGGTATTCACGTCGGCTACCAAGTCCGTTATCCCAAGGGTCCGCCGATGATTGGCGTGGCCGACACCCGCGACGGCACTTTCCACGAATATCCGGCGCCCTACGCCGACGGTCACGTGCAAGCGAGCCATCATGGCAATCTGTTCATCGGCGACGGATCCGACAAAGAGCCTTATCTCAGCCTGTATCAGCTCGTGGATGGCAAGCTCACCGGCCGGCACATTTTCCGGCACGGCAGTTCCTTTTCGCAGCAATTTTGGCATCCGCATCCGGCTTTTTCACCGGACGATGCCTATGTGCTGTTCACCAGTTGCCGGGCCGGCAACGGCGACGTGTATTTGATCAAGCTCCCCCAAGACATTGCCGCCCACAACCCGTGAACGCCGCAGCCTGGCTACGGATCCCATGCCAGCGGTGGCATGATGGGAACAGGCTGGTTCCAGGTGTGCCGGCCGTCATACACCGCAGTAAACAGATGCGTCAGTTTGCCGTTCTCGATCAGTAACCACGGCCGCTCGCGGCGGGTGGCCACAAAATCACTTCCGTCCGTCCAACGGATACGATGATCGTAAACCACCGGCTCGCGCCAAGGTTTCCAACCCGTCACCCCGTCGGCGGAAAACAGATGCGCCCCCCAGCGCTCATGGCCGGTGACCTTGCCAACATTATCCTCGCAGACGACATGATATCCGCCGGCGTATTTAAAAAAGAAGAAATCCTCCAGCCGCGACGCCGGCCAAACATTGCTGTTGGCCAGCGTGTAAGGCCCCGCCCACGAACGCGCCGTCGAGATGCAGACGCGCAGATCGCTCGTGCGCCAGATCAGTTTCACGCTGCCGTCCGCCTCGAAACAGGCCGATGGGTTGTTGGCGTCGCTGGCAACGCCAAGGTCAAGCGGTTGGTCCCGCCGCGTCCACGGACCGGCGATGTTTTTTGCCGTGGCGACGCCAATTTGGCGGAAGCGCGACCCGACATCAGAACCGATGTAATAAAGGACGAAGGTGTCGCCGGTCTTGTAGATCGCCGGATTGTGCGCCATGCCGCTGTCCCACTTGCCGGCCGCGCGCTTTCCGATCACGACTTCCTGGAAAACATATGGCCCTTCCGGTCGGGACGCGACAGCCCGGACAATCTCCGAATTCGTGCGATAGCCTTCGGGAAATTGCGCGCCTTCCGGCCAGCGCGACGCGAACAGGTCATATTCGTCGCCCACCTTGATCGCCGTTCCGCACCAGACAAACCAGCCTTTCATGGCAAAGCCGCTTCCTTTCGGAACCGCACCGAACCGGCCGGCAAATTGAAGATCATCGCCGCCGGACGACGCGACCGGGAGCAGCAGCGTGACCAGCGCCGCCCAAAAGATCAAAGCCAGGACGTTGGGTTGGGTTTTCATGATTGGCTCGTTTCTTTTTGCATATCAGCATCCGGCTGACAATTAAAATCCCATGCTGGCGAAAATTGGAACCGCCCGAATGTGTCATTCCGGTGACAGTCCGGTGAATATCCGGCGACAGCCGCATTCGCCAGTTGCGGAAAGGCCGGGAAATCAGGCAGATTACGGATGCTTTCGCAGATGACGCCCGACCAACAACACCTGGACCTGAACCTGGACGAACCGCTGGTCTGCCGCTCGGTGTGGATTTCCGACATTCACCTCGGCACCCGCCACGCGCGCGTCGAGGAGCTGCTCGATTTTCTCAAAATCGTGGACTGCAAATATCTCTACCTCGTCGGCGATTTCATTGACGGGTGGGAATTGAAGTTCCGCTGGTTCTGGCGCGACGACTACAACACGCTCATCCAGAAACTGCTCCGCAAAAGCCGCAAGCAGACGAAGGTGATTTACATCAGCGGCAACCACGACGAATTCATCGAGGAATTCATGGGCATGCGTTTCGGCAGCGTCACCATTGCGCGGCAGGCGATTCACACCGCCGCCGACGGCAAAAAATATCTCGTCATCCACGGCCACCAGGCGGACGGCTTGACGCATTTCAACCACCTGCTCGAAAAGCTCGGCTCGCACCTTTACAACTGGATCCTTGATTTCAATTTGTATTTCAACCGGCTGCGCCGCGCGCTCGGCTTCGGCTACTGGTCGCTCGCGGCGTATCTGAAATTCAAGGCCAAGTCCGCCGTCAAATACGTCACCGAATATGAGGACACGCTCGCCGCGATGGCGCGCAGCCACGAGACCAACGGCGTCATCTGCGGCCACATCCACCGCGCGGAAACGAAAACCATCAACGGCGTGGAATATCTCAACTGCGGCGACTGGGTGGAAAGCTGCACCGCGCTGATTGAAGATTTCGACGGCAATATCAAACTCATCCACTTCCATGAAAATGATGTTCTGCGTGCTGGGCGAGGGTCGCGGCCACATGACCCAGGCGATGGCCGTCAAGGAAATGGCCGAGGCGGCGGGCCATCAGGTCGTCGCCGTGACGCTGGGCGTGAGCGCGCACCGCTCCATTCCGGAATACTTTTCGTCGGCGATGAGGATTCCCGTCCGGCAACTGCCGACCCTGGAGTTCAAATACAAAAATAGCCGCGCCGTCAGCAACACCGCCACCCTGCTCGGCGTCCTCGGCAACCTGCCAAAATATTCCAGCCTCGTCCGCCAGCTCGCCGCCATCGTCCAGGAAACGGAACCGGACGTGATCCTCAATTTCTTCGAACCGGTCGCCGCATTTTACGCGCTCACGCGGCGCAAACGGCCGCCCGTCGTCGCCCTCGGCCACCAGTTCATGTTCCAGCATCCCGGCTATGTCCGCACGCCGCAGTTGTGGAAACAGTTGTTGAGCATGAGAATTTACACGTGGCTGCTCGGCGCCCGGGCGACCAAGCTGGCGCTCTCGCTATACGCCGCGCCGGATTTGCCGGCCAAGCGGATCATCGTCGGCCCGCCGATTTTGCGGAAACAACTTTTTTCGCTCACGGCCAACCCCGCCGGCGACTTCACGCTCGTCTATCTGTTGAACCACGGCTACGCCGACCAAATCATCCAGTGGAGCGCCGCCAATCCAAGGACGAAGCTGCACTGCTTTTACGACAAGCCCGGCGCGCCGGCGGAATTCCAGCAGTCACCGGCGCTGACCTTTCACCGGCTCGACGGCGAAAAATTCCTGCGGATGATGGCCGAATGTAAAAATGTCGTCTGCACCGCCGGTTTTGAATCCGTCAGCGAGGCCGCATGGCTCGGCAAGCCGCTGTTTCTCGTGCCGGTGGAAAACCACGTCGAGCAGCAGGTCAACGCCATTGACGCGCAGCAGTTCGGCATCGGCATCGCCGAAAAAAGCTTCAATCTCGACCGGCTCGCGGAATTGCCTGACCGGCTGCCGGTGGAAAAATTCCGCGCCTGGCTGGAAAGCGCGCCGGAAAAATTATTTCGGGCCATCGAACACGCCGTCCGCTCCGCGCGATGAACCGCGAGAACATCTTGAAATTTCCGCCGGGTTTTCTCTGGGGCACCGCCACGTCGCCGACGCAGGTGGAAGGCCACATCGAAAACGAGTGGACCAATTTCACCGCGTCGGACGGCGGCCACTGCCGCCTCGCCTGCGACCATTACCACCGCTATCCCGAAGACATCGGGTGGATGCAAAAGCTCGGCGCCAACGCCTACCGCTTCGGCCTCGAATGGTCGCGGCTGCAAGCCGCGCCGTTCGCGCCGCTCAACCAGACCGAGCTCGCGCGCTACGTTGATGTGCTCGACCGGCTGCGCGCCGCCGGCATCACGCCGATGGTGGTGCTGCATCATTTTTCCAATCCGCCGTGGATCAACGCCGCCGGCGGCTGGACCAACGCGGCGACGATTCCAGCGTTCGTGGATTTTGTCCGCCAGCTCGTGGCCGCGCTCAAAGACCGCGTCCACCTGTGGAACACGTTCAACGAGCCGGACACCTACGCGTGCGTGGCCTATCTGCTCGGCGGCTTCCCGCCGCAACAAAGGTGGAAGCTGGGCCAGTTCCGCAAAGTGATTGACCACATGGCCCGCGCCCACGTGCAGGCCAGCCGCATCATCCGCCGCGACGGCGTCGCGGCCGGGCGCAAGCCGGAGGTCGGCATCGCGAAGAACTGGACGTTTTTCCACGCCCACCAGAAATTTTCGCCATGGGACCGCGCGACGGCCTTGGGCTGCCATTACACGTTCAACAAATTTGTGCTGGACGCATTTCTCGGCGGCTGGCGGCGGCGCGCCTCGACCTTCATCGGGCTGAATTATTACGGCCGCGTGCGGTTTCATCATTTCCGCGCGATGATCCCCGCCAGCGGCGCGCCGGTGAAGACGCTGAAGGAATTCGGCTTCGTCTGCGACGACATGGTGGAGCGCTATCCCGAAGGCATGGAAAAGATTCTGGGCTATTTGCGCCGAAAATTCCGGCTGCCGGTTTACATCACCGAGCACGGCTCGGCGTCGGCGGATGAAAATTTCCGCGAGCGCGACCTGAAACAGAATCTCACCGCGTTGCACCGCGCCATCCAGGCCGGCGCGGACGTGCGCGGTTTTTTCTACTGGTCGCTGCTGGACAATTTCGAGTGGCAGTTCGGCTACACGAAAAAATTCGGCCTGCTCGCCGTGGACTTCGCCGACGAACACCTGCCACGCTCGCTGAAGCCGCTGGCGGGAGTGTATTCTCAAATTTCCCGCCAGAACGGGATTGACCCCTGACTTCTTGGAACGCCTCAAGGCTGCCGCAAGCTGGTTTGGTTCAATCCGTCCGCCGGCCCGGCGGCTGTGATTTTAAACGCCCAGGCCCATTGACATGGCCGCAGATTCTCGTTTTGCAGATTGGCCGGCAATTGAATGGTCACGCCGCCTTGGGGATCATCCTGCCAAGCCAGCGGGGCGGATGCGCCCAGCAGGGTGATGGGCGAACCGGGCTTGGCCCGGACCGATTTGAGCGTGATGGTCTGGCCGGGCCATTTCAAACTGATGGCGTAAATGAAATGTTGATCCTTACTCCGAGTGAACCGGAGGTCGCCGCTCTCTTGCCAAAGATCTCCTTCGCGCGGCCGGGTGGCATAGATCGCCTCGCCGTTGACCTTGAGCCATGCGCCGGCGGCGCGCAAGGCGGCGACCGCCTGGGGATGAAATTTACCGAGGGCATCCGGCCCGATGCCGACCATGAAATTGCCGCCCTTGGCCACGGCATCCACCAGATTGGTCACGATCCAGCCGCCATTCTCATAACGGGCGGCGTCGGGTTCGTAGCCCCATTTCCCATGGGCGCCATGTCCCCCGGCCAATGGGTAAATCACCATCCATGGCATCGTGGTGTTTTCCTTGGACCCCGGCACAAAACCCTCGGGCGTGTAATAGTCGCCGTAATTGCCAATCCCGCGGGCCCGCAACATGACTTCCGGTTGCAGCCGCCGCAGGAGCATGACGGTCTCGCGCAACTGCGGCCAGACGTCTGCTCCCAGCCACATGTCGAGACAAAGATAGTCCACTTTGCCATAATGGGTGAGCAGCTCGTTCAACTGTTCCCGATGGCGGGCCATCATGCGCTCCGTTTCTGCGGGCGTCCGCTCGGCCGCCAGCAACACGTGGTTGGTGGTCATCCGGGGCAGATCCGGGGAGGAAGGCACCTGCACTGGATGGCGGACATACGGGCGGAAATCCGCGTCATACCAATCCGGGTGCGAGAAGTAGAGATCCACTTTGATGTCGGCCCGGTGGGCGGCGTCACACAGTTCCCGCACAATGTCCCGTTTGAACGGCGTCTCCATGATGCTGTAAGCCAAGTCGCAATCTTCCAGCTGCGGACCGCCGGGCGCCGTCCAGTTCACGCGCTGTTTGACCCGCGTGTGCGTGTCAAACATGGAGAAGCCTTCGTGGTGCTTGGTGGTGAAGGCAAACACCTTGACCCCGGCCTCATTGAAAAGGTTCATCCATTCGGTGGCGTTGAATTCGACCGGGTTGAAATTGTGGTAAAGTTCCTGATACCGCTGCCGTTCGGCGGGGGACATGGTCAGCAACGGCCAGCTCACATCCCCCGACGGCGGCTGCCAGGCCGCAAACAAACCCCAGTGAATGCGCACCCCAAATTTAAGATCCCGAAACGCCTCCCGCGCCGACTCGGGGGCGTGTTGATATTCCGGCAGCGGGGTCGCCTCGACATAATTTTTTACCGGCTTCCAATGGGCGTCATTCAAAGGCAGGCGGACCTCGTCAGCCGCGGCCCAGGCCGGCAGCGAGACCAGCAGCAAGGCGGTGAAAAGTGCGGATGGCAGCGCGTTGGACTTCATAATTTGGAACCGGAAATATTTGGGTTGGGGCGATTGTGGCAACGAAACGGACAAAAGCCAGCGCGTTTCGCCGGCGGCCGCGCAGTCGCGGCTCGTCAAAACCCGACTCCCGCGTTAAGTTTCCAGCGTGGGGCTGCGAATGAACAATCCATTCGTGACAAGGTCGCGGAATTTTTTCCGCCGCCACTGGCAGGCCGCGCTGCACTGGCGCGAGAAAATCGTCCTGCAGGAAGAAGCCTTCCATCTCCTGCTGGCCGCGCTCGTCGGCGTCATCGGCGGCGCGGTGAATCTTTTCTTTTTCTACGCCGGCGAAACCGTGCAACGGCTTTTTCTGCCGCAGCCCATTGACCCGGTGCAGGCCGCCGAGCTGTTCGCGCCGTGGCAGCGGCTCGCGGTGCCCACGCTCGGCGGATTGGCGGCGGGGCTGATTTTGTATTGGGGCTTCCGGCTGGTCGGCCCGCAAGGCTCCAGCGACCTGCTCGAAGTCGTGGTGGCCGGCGACGGACGTTTGCCCTTCCGCACGGAATCGGTCAAGACGGCCTCGGCGCTGGTGAGCATCGCCACCGGCGCGTCCGTCGGGCGCGAAGGCGGCATCTCGCAGCTCTCCGCGACGCTCGCCTCCAAGCTGGGCCAGATCGCCCAATGGCCGCCCTACCGGCTGCGGCTGCTCGTCGGCTGCGGCGCGGCGGCGGGCATTTCGGCGGCATACAACGCGCCCATCGCCGGCGCGGTCTTCGCCTCGCTCATCGTGCTGGGGAATTTTTCCATGAGCCTCTTCGCACCGCTGGTCTGCGCGTCGGTGGTGGCCACGATGGTGTCGCGCAGCTTTTTCGGGATCGAACCGTGGTATCACGTGCCGGCGTTTCCGCCGACGGCCCCGGCGCAACTGCCGTGGTTTGTGGTGCTGGGCTTGCTGTGCGGCGGCGTCAGCGCGCTGTTCCTGAAATTCCTGCTCACGGCCAAGGAGAATTTCGACCGGATCAAACTGCCGGTTTATGCGCGGCTGACGCTGGCCGGGCTGGCGGTCGGCATCATCGCCGCCGCGGGTTTTCCTGGCGTGTGCGGCAACGGCTATTTTGTGACCAACGCCATTTTGCACGGCGAGCTTGAGGCCGGCACCGATGCGTTCCCGCGCCTGGGCGGACTTTTTTTCGCCAAGCTGCTGGCCACGGCCATCACGGTCGGCGCGGGCACGGTCGGCGGCGTGTTCACGCCCACGATGTTTTTGGGCGCGGATGCGGGCGCGCTGTTTGGGATGACGCTGCATCATTTCGGCGGCGCGACCGGCGTGCCGGTGGGCGCGTTCGCGCTGGTGGGCATGGGCGCGACGCTCGCGGGCACCACGAAATCGCCGCTGCTGGCGATGATCATGGCGTTTGAGATTTCGCTGGATTATTCGCTGATGCCGCCGTTGATGCTGGGCTGCGTGGTGGCGGTGCTCGTCTCGCGGCAGTTGCACGGCGAATCCATTTACACCGAGCACATGCGGCTGAAGGGCCTGTCGCTCCTGCGTGAAAACGAACAGGCCGGCGCGACGATGGACAAGACCGTCGGCGACCTCATGCAGGCGCCGGTGCCGCCCATGCGCGAAACGGTTTCGCTCCGCGAGATCGCCGACCGGTTCCTGGCCAGCTCCAATAATTTTGTGCCGATTGTGGATGCGCAAAAGCGGCTTATCGGTGTCGTCGCGCTGCACGACTTGAAAGATTTTTTGCACCACAATGAGGAACTGGCCGGCGTGATCGCGCTGGACCTGATGCGGCCGCCGCCGCAATGCCTGACGCCCGGCCAGCGGCTGCTCGACGCGCTGCCGCTGGTGCTGGCCAGCGAACTACGCAACATTCCGGTCGTCAGCACGCCGTCGGAAAACCGGCTGGTCGGCTCGCTGTCGCGCGCCCAGATGCTCGCCATTTTTTCCGAGGCCATCGCGGAAAAAAGCAGGCCCGCCGGGTAAAATATTGGCGCGCTTGGTTGAGCGCCGAATTGAAAAGAATCCGCCGCCGGTTTGATTCAACCTGCCAGGGCGACCCAGGCGAGCAGGCCGGCGAGGGCAGCCAGCGTCACGGGAATTCCCAGCCGCGCAAAATCCCAGAAGGAGATTTTTATGCCCATCTGCCGCGCCTGCTGGACGACGATGATGTTGGACACGCTGCCGATGATGATCAGGCTGCCGCCAAAACTGTTGGCGAGCGCCAAAACATAGGGCGCGGTGGTCCCGGAAAGATTCACCACCTTGAGCAGCAGCATCACGGCGGCGGAATTCCCGGCCAGATTGGACAGCGCCGCCGTCGTCAAAGTCAGATTGACCGGGACATTGAGATTGAATCCGCCTTGCGCCAGCCATTGCATGGCTTGTTCGCCGCAACCGGTGGATTGAAACGCGCCGGCGACAATAAACAGGCCGATGAACAGCACCAGAATCGGCCATTCCACCAGTCCGAGCAAATCCTCGGTGCGGAATTTGGTGCTGGCCAGATGAATGCCTGCGGCAGCCAGGGCAATGACCTCCTTCGGAATTGAGGTGAAGAAAAGACCGATGACCACGAGGAGGATGACAATCCCCTTGATCGTATGCGGCCGGTTGAACGGATACGTTTGCTGCGCGAATTCACTTGGGGCGACGGCGGTGGCCTGAAGATTTTTTCGCGACAGCAGCCAGATGACTGCATAGGCGGCGCTCATGGCCAGCGCGACCGGCGCGAGGCTCCAAAGCAGATAGCGGCCAAAATCCAGATGCGCCACCTGGCCGATCATCATGTTCTGCGGATTGCCAATCAGGGTTGCCGCCGCGCCAATGTTGCTGGCAATGGCCAGCGCGATCAAAAAGGGAACCGGGTTGATTTGTTTGCGCAACAGCGCGGCGCCGGTGATCGGCGCAAAAACAAAGCAAACGATGTCGTGGTTCAGAAACGCGGAAAGGCCGCCGGTCACCAGCATCAGGATCAAAAGAAACCGGCCGGGCCGTTCAAGCTGGCTGGCCAGGCCCACCGCCACCTGGTCATAGAATCCCGACAGCCGAAGCTGGGCGGAGATGACAAAAAAACCAAAGAGCAGGCAGAGCGTCGGCCCGTTGACGTAGGAAATAGCGAGGTCCGTGGACACGCCGCCAAAAATCATCATGCCGATCGCGCCCAGCAAGGCGATGCCGACGCGATTGAGCTTCAACCCGGGAATGTATCCGATGGCGATACCGAGGTAAGTCACGGCGAAAATCGCGAGGATGAAATTAACCGGTGGCATTTATTTTTGAGCGATCAGTTCGGCAAACCACATGGCAGACCCAACCGTTTATTCATCAAGCTGCTGGTGATGATTTACGCCCAAACCGGCCTGAATGTAAAGGCGTGTTGCGCGGTGGCAAGGGTTAAGAATTTCGCCGTTGGCCGGGACGTGGCAGGCGGGAAGCCGCAACGCGTATTCTTATCAAAGCAAATTTTCATCCCGCCTTGGCCCGCTAGGGTCTGCCTGCTCGATAGAATGCGGCGGAGTTGTTGTTGAGAGCGTTCGGATCAGTCAACCGAAACATTCCGTTGGTGTCAGCCACATTGGTAAACACCGGTGTCCAGACTGGCGAAATCAAATTTGTGGCTTGATACAGCACATATGCCTGACTTGCAGTTCCCGTCCCTCCCACAGAAAAATGTCCACCGCTCATGGAGATGCCGCCGGCAGAGCCGCCCAACACCGGAGCCATTGCCGCTGTCAGAGTGGATGCCAGCGAGGCTGACAAGATCCCTCCAATCTGCTCTCTTGTCAGCGTCTGGTTGTAAATGGCCACCTCATCCATCAAACCATTAAAGCAACCCCAATAACCAGCGCCAAGCTGTGCCTGTCCATTTGCAAAAGGAATGCTTGTATTCTCTGTGTCGTTCGTCCATGAAACCAGTGTCGCATTGGTGGCCATGTAAAGCACCGTATTGGCTTGAGTCATAGTGATTGGGCCCCCATGAAGTAGGCCATTGCTGATGAGATGGTTTTCGGGCAAAGAAAGGAAAACCATCATGAAAAAGACACATCACACGACCGAGCAGATCATTCGCATACTGCGGGAGGCGGAGACCAGTGGGCAAAGCAATGAGGAGGTTTGCCGCCAACACAACATCAGTCCGCAAACCTTTTACCGCTGGAAGAGCAAGTATGGCGGGCTGGAAATGCGGGAAGTTCAACGCCTGCGGGATTTGGAGCGGGAGAACGTCGAGCTAAAGAAACTACTGGCCGACCAGATGCTAAAGAACAAGGCGTTGGAGATTGCTTTGGAAAAAAACGCCTAAGCCCGGAGCGACAAAGGATCATCGCCACCAAAGTGCAGGTGGCGCTGTCGTGTTCCGGGCGAGCCGTATGTCGGTGGTTAAGCATCAGTCGTGGCACGCTCAGCTATCGGCCCAAGCCGCTGCCCGAGCGGAAGCAAAAGCTGGAGCTCGAGATTGTGCGCATATCCCAAGAACATCCCACGCTGGGTTACAAGAAGATCACGCGTAAACTGGTTGAACTGGGGTATGGCGTGAACAAGAAGCAGGTGCAGCGGATTCGAAGAGAAGAAGGATTGCAGGTGCCTCCGCCGAAGCCGAGGCAGCGCCGGCGCGGCGTATCCACGGGGTTGCCACAGAAGGCGGGGCACAGGAATCAAGTGTGGGCCTGAGACTTTGTGAGTGATTACACGGAGCGCGGCGGCAAGCTGCGGACGTTCAACCTGATTGATGAATACACGCGGGAATGCCATTGCATCCATACAGATCGGACCATCAAGGCGGAGGATGTGCTGATGGTGTTGCAGGGAGCCATTAAGCAGCACGGAACGCCTGAATACATTCGGAGCGACAACGGGCCGGAGTTCATTGCGCAAGTGATTCAGCGGTGGCTTAAAGAAAATCAGATCAAGACCATCTACATCGAGCCGGGCTGTCCGTGGCAGAACGGGTATGCGGAGAGTTTCAATGGGCGGTTCCGGCGGGAATGCCTGAACCGGGAGGTGATTTACACCTTGAGTGAAGGCCGGGTAGTGTTTGAAGACTGGCGGCGTTATTACAATAGCGAGCGGCCGCATCGCTCGTTGGGCTTGCAAACACCGACGGCGTTTGCCAAGAATCAGGGCGAGCAAGGTTCCGGCTCCAGTCGGACTACGCCCTCCTTACACCGGAACCTTGACGAAACAGACAAACCGAAACCACCGGAAACTGTCTCATCAAATGTGGCATGACTAGTGGGGGCCAATCAGTGCCTTACTGTGCCTTGCATGGCAAAAGCCAATGAAAACTCATAGCTAAATACAAATGTATATAAAAAATCCACAAGCTTATTTCGTTTCCCCGGTTCAATTCCGGGTCCTGCCACCACCCCATAAAACCCTTGATTTATCAGGGGTTTTTTGCTATTCAAGGCTTGTTTTTTAGTCCGATAATTTATCTCTGGGCCACTTTTAAGAGTCTATAGGTTGAAAGCACTCTTTTTACCCTCGTTGCTGGCCTCAATGGATTGACCACCGGCCATTTTACAACCCCAACCGGTGTTTGGACGGGCGAGCGTGTTTTTTTTCTGGACATTTTTTGGAAAAGGCGGTTGATAGTATATTCATTTCCCATGAAACAGGCCGTTTTTCAAACTAGGCGCTACGGTTGGCAGCGGGATTTGCCGGATTATCGGGATCATGTTTTCGCCGCGCCGCTGGCGGCGCTGGGACCGCTGCCGGTCCGGGTGGATCTGCGCCCGCAATGTTCGCCGGTGTATGACCAGGGGCAACTCGGCAGTTGCACGGCCAACGCCATCGCCGCCGCGATTCAATTTGACCGGCTCAAGCAGAATATTCCCGATTTCATCCCTTCGCGACTGTTCATTTACTACAACGAGCGCGTCATGGAACATTCCGTGGCGTCGGACAGCGGCGCGCAAATCCGCGACGGCATCAAGAGCGTCGGCGCGCAGGGCGACTGCCCGGAGATGGAATGGCCTTACGTCATCGCCAAATTCAAAGCCAAGCCGCCGCGGAAGTGCTACACGGACGGGCTGAAATACAAGGCGGTTTCCTATCAGCGCGTCACGCAGTCGCTGGCGCAGCTCAAGGGCTGTCTGGCGGCGGGATATCCGTTCGTGTTCGGTTTCACGGTGTATGAAAGTTTCGAGAGCGCGGCGGTGGCGAAGAGCGGCCACGCGCCATTGCCCAAGTCCGGCGAACGGGTCGTGGGCGGCCACGCGGTCGTCGGCGTGGGTTACGACGACGCGAAGTCGTGGTTCGTCGTGCGCAATTCGTGGGGTGCGGGCTGGGGCCTGAAGGGATATTTCACCTTGCCCTACGCCTATGTGGCGGAAAACAATCTCGCGAGTGATTTCTGGACCATTCGCGTGGTGCAGTAATAAATTAGAACCCAACCAAACCTATGACCCTGACCAAACGAGACATCGTGGTGCGCATCAGCGAGGAAACCGGGATGATTCAATCCCAAGTTTTCGAGGTGGTGCAGAAAACCCTCGACCAGATCGCCGAAGCGCTCGCCAAGGGCGACAAGGTGGAGCTGCGCAACTTCGGCGTGTTCGACGTGAAGATCCGCAAGGCACGCGTCGGCCGCAACCCGAACCGGCCGGAGACGGACGTGCCGATTCCCGCGCGCGCCATGGTGAAGTTCAAGGCCGGCAAGGAAATGCGCGCCGAGGTGCTGAAGCTCACGCCCAAAAGCTAGTTCTTAATTTTAAGTTTTTAATTTTGCGTTGGCAAAATTTTTGCCGCAGCGCTTTCATTTGGCCCCAAGGCTTTCACGTATTTTGTTCTGGGATTTTTCAATTAAAAATTCAAAACTTAAAACTTACAATTTGAATTTATGGAACGACTGCCCGGATTCCGCGATTTTTATCCTGAACCGCTCCCGCACTCCGACGTGTGGAGCGCCGACGCGCGCCAATACATTTTTGACCAGTGGCGCAAGATCGCCAAACGCTACGGCTTCCGCGAATACGACGGCCCGCCGCTCGAACCGCTGGAGCTGTTCACCACCAAGTCCGGCGAGGAGATCGTCGGCCAGCTCTACAATTTCCAAGACAAGGGCGGCCGCGAAATCTCGCTGCGCCCGGAAATGACGCCGACTTTGGCGCGCATGGTCGCCGCGCATGAGCGCAATTACAAAAAGCCCATCAAGTGGTTCGCCGTGCCGCAACTCTTCCGCTACGAGCGCCAGCAAAAAGGCCGGCTGCGCGAACATTTCCAGTTCAACGCCGATTTGATCGGAGAAACCGACCCGGCGGCGGATGCGGAACTGATTGCGCTGCTGATCGACACGCTGCGGGCGTTCGGCCTGACGGCGGAGGATTTTGTCATCCGCCTGAGCAGCCGCAACGCGTGGCAGGAGTTCTTCCGGCACGGCGGCGGCGACCACGCGCACGAATACGAATTTTTCCAGATCATTGACAAGCTGGAGCGCACGCCGGAGACGGAGACGGAGCAGAAGTTGTCCGCGATGGGATTCACGCTGGCGAAAGTGACCGACTTCATCGAGGCCGGCAAGCCGACGGTGGAACTGGAAAGCATCCTGCAAAATCTCGCGGCGCGCGGGCTGAAGGATTTTGTGAAGATTGACTACAAGGTCATCCGCGGCCTGGCATATTACACCGGCGTCGTGTTCGAGGCGTTTGACCGCAAGGGTGAGTTCCGCGCCATCGCCGG
>Ga0316217_10003868_pt1 | contig 16659 bp, 14 predicted proteins | sample 1anoAmetaG_FD_203633 | JGI IMG/M metagenome (GOLD analysis project Ga0316217, IMG submission 203633) | Freshwater microbial communities from Trout Bog Lake, Wisconsin, USA - 1anoA | ecosystem: Environmental > Aquatic > Freshwater > Lake > Hypolimnion/Profundal zone | place: USA: Wisconsin...
GTCCAGCAAAGGGGATCTTCCGCGCGCATTCGGTCAAAGGTGGCGAACGGCGCGCCCTCATTAAAGACGTCGTGCGACGACAGATCCGCATGGGTTTCGGTCGAGTAGCTAAAGGGAAATTCCACGGCGCAACCGTCTCATCTGGCCAGTTTCCATATCGGTAGGTCAGCATCCGCCGGAGCGTCTTAGCATTAGCGGACAGACTTCTCGCAGGCCGTTTCCTGCGCGCTGTGCAGGGCGTATTCCAACACCTGAGCGAGCCAAAAGCGCAGGAGACGGGACATGGGCGAGATCGTGGGCTGCGGACTGGTGTCGCATGTGCCGACCATCATGCTGCCGCTGCAAACGCGGCTCGAGCTCAATGAGGGCAAGGAAATCAGCCTGATCCCGGGCTTTCATCGCCTGCGCCGCGAGGTGTTGGACGTTTTGAAGCCCGATACGGTGATCGTCTTCGACAGCCACTGGGGCACGACGGTTGAATTCATCGTCACCGGTCATGTGCGGCGCCAGGGCCTCTACACCTCCGACGAGCTGCCGCGCGGGATGCGGCAGGTGCCTTATGACATGCCGGGAAACCCTAAGCTCGCCGCCGCGATCGCTGAGGCGGTGGTTGGGCTTGGGACCCCTTGCACGGCGAATGATGATCCTTACCTGCCGATCCAGTACGCCACGGTGAACGTCAACCACTATCTTGGCGGGGGGGAGGCGTGGCTCTCCATCGGCGTGTGCCAGACCGCCGACACGCAGGACTATCTGACGGTCGGCGAGGGGGTGCGCAGAGCCATAGACCGATGCCCTGGACGGGTGGTTCTGCTCGCCAGCGGCTCCATGAGCCATCGGTTCTGGTCGCTCCGTGAACTCATAAAGCATGAGGCCTCAGATCCGATCCATATCCGGACGCCAGAAGCCCGCGCTGCTGACCTTGAACGCCTCGACTGGTTCGCCAAGGGCGATCATGCGCGGGTGATCGACACGATGGACGATTTTCTGCGTCACGCGCCAGAGGCGAGGTTCGGTCATTATCTGATGATGGCGGCGGCGGTGGGCGGACGCGCCTGCCGCGCGCGCGGACGTCAATTCAGCGACTATGAGAACGCCACCGGCACCAGTCAGGTGCATGTCTGGTTCGATCGTCCAGACGGCGGGTGGACCGCGGCGACTGAGGCCTGAGGGCTTTAAGTCGGGCGACTTCTTGCGCAGCGCAGATAGCTCTGCGGCGGCATGCCGTTCCACCGCAAAAAGGCGCGGGTGAAGGTGCTGTGCTCTGAATAGCCGAGCCGAAGCGCCGTCTGTGCGATCGAGGCGTCCGGACGGGTGCGAAATTCAAAGGCGGCCAGGCGCATCCGGCATTCGTCGAGCAGCGACTGAAAGGACACCCCCTCGTCGGCCAGCCTGCGGCGCAGCGTCCGGCTCGACATGCCCAAAGACCGGGCGACCTGTTCCTGGCTGAAACCGCCGTCATTCAGATCCTGAAAGATCAGGTGGCGAACCCGCAACGCCGTCGGCATCCGGCGCCGCCTCTGGGCGACCTGATGGCTCAGCCTTGCGTGGTTGAGCGCTTTAGGCCGCGCGAGGGCGCCGAGGGAATTCTCCAAAAGATGCGCCGGAAACCGGATCAGATTGGTCTCGCTGTTGAAGGCGCACGGCGCGCCGAGAACCTTTTGCGCCTCCTTGCGCGCACCGGCCCCGTCGCTTTCCAGCGCCACCTCGGCGTGCGCCCACGCAGAGCCTATGGCGCTGCGGATGATCTTGGCGAAGATGCCGAGGGTGAAAAGGGCGTCCTGGCGGCGAGGCCAGATGCCGGGGTCTAGGATGCGGTAGCTGATCACGGCGTCGTTCGACATGACCTCAAGGCGAACATCGGCGGCGTCCTGGATGATGGAGAAATAGTCGACGACCCGTTGCAGCGCGCCGTGCAGGCAGCGCGACGCCATGATCGCCTCGCCCATGTCTCCCAGACTAGCGAGATCGAATCCGAGGCCGACGCTCCATCCCAGTAGAGGATCGCCTGAACGGTCGGCCATCGACTCGGCCATCCTGACAAATTGGCAAAGGGGCATGTCGTCATCCATCATCGACGACGGGCCGTCCGCAAACATCGACCGATCCGCCGTCGGGACGGCCATCCATGCCTTGAGGGCTGTTGTCCTGACCGTTGGCTCGACCATTGGCTACTCCCCGGATGGGAAGAGACTAAGAACAGGCGGCGCCATCGACTTGACCTTTTCAATCAGAATTTTGATATTTTGAGGCAAAATTTGCGCGGTCTCAATGGGGTTGGCCGAATATGCCAAATCTGAGCCGAAGGCCTCCTGTATCCTGAGGGGAGGGGAGTTCCGATGACGCAGCATCCAAGTCGACAGTCCTACGATGTTAACGCCCAGCCGTCCGTGGCCAGCGCCATATTCCTCGGCACGGTCGGCGTGATCTCGTTCATCGTTCAGCCGGGCATTGTTCAAGGTCTGGTGACCAATCTGCACCTGTCCGACGCGCAGGCGAATGACGTGGTCGGGATCGAGATGATGGGGGTGGCGCTGGCGACCATCCTCGTCGCCGCCGTGGGGGAGCGGATCGACTGGCGCAGATTGACCGCCATCGCCCTTTTGCTGGGGACGCTGGGGGATCTCGCCTCGGCGGCGCTGCTGCATGGACCGGGCTTTGTTCCAGCCCGGTTTTTGGCGGGCCTTGGCCATGGGGCGATCATATCGCTCAGCTTCACCTTTGTCGGCCTGACGACCCGCCCGGACCGCAATATCGCCTTCTATCTCGTCTCGCTGCTCAGCTACGGGGCGGCGGGCCTGTGGGCCTTGCCGGAAATCCTGAACCGGTTCGGCTTTGAGCCTGTCTTTGTCTTCTTCGCCATCGTGACCGGCGTCGGACTTTGCCTTTTGTCCCACCTGCCGCGCTCATCCGATCACAGACTGGACGTCAGCCCGACCGCGCGGCAGTTCGGCCCGCTCGTGATCGGCGTGGCCCTGGCGGGGGTGCTCGCCTACAATATGGCGCAGGGCATAGCCTGGGCGAACCTCGCCCTCATCGGCTCGGCGGCCCAATTGAGCGATCAAACGGTGGCCAACGATCTCTTTCTCTCCCAAGTCGTTGCCGTCGCGGGGGCTCTTTTGTCGGTCTGGCTTGCGGGACTGGACCGCCGGGGCGTGATGATCGCCATCGGAATCGTGGGCGGCGGTCTGTTCATCGCCCTGTTGATCGGCGCGCCGAGCGCGACCCTGTTCTTGATCTCCGTATGCGGCTTCAACTTCCTCTGGAATTTCGTCCTGCCGTTCATACTCGGCGCGGTCGGTGACCTTGATCTGCGTGGACGGGTCATGAGCCCGGCGATCGCGATGCAGATGATCGGGCTGGGGCTGGGGCCGATCGTCTCCGGGCGACTGCTGGGACAGGGCGGGTTTATGACGGTCGAGCTGGCCTGTGTCGGCTTTTTCGCCCTCAGCCTCGCGCTGCTGGCGGGACCGGTGATCGCTCATCGTCGCCGACTGGCGGTGGCGAGTTAGAAGGCGATAAGGCTGAGCTTGATGTTCAGATACTCGTCAAGGCCGTGTCGGGATCCCTCGCGGCCGATTCCGCTCTCCTTCACCCCGCCAAAAGGGGCGATTTCGGTAGAGATCAGTCCGGTATTGACGCCAACCATGCCGTATTTCAGCTGCTGGTTCACCCGGAAGATACGGCTGGCGTCTCGGCTGTAGAAGTAAGAGGCCAGCCCCGAGCGCGTATCGTTGGCGATGCGGACCGCTTCGTCCTCGGTGTCAAAGGCCACCAGTCCGGCCAGCGGTCCGAAGGTCTCCTCCGCGTTCAAGAGGGTGTCGGGCCTCAGTCCGGTCATCACTGTGGGCTGAAAGAAGGTCCCGCCCAGGGCGTGGCGGGCGCCGCCGGTGCGCAGATCGCCCCCCGCCGCCGTCACCGCGGCCACGTGCCGCTCCACCTTCGCCAGCGCCGCGGCGTTAATTAGCGGCCCTTGGTCGGTCACGCCCGCCAGGCCGTCCCCCACGACCAAAGCCTCGGCCCGGCTCGCCAGTTTTTCGGCGAAGGCGTCATAGACTCCCCGCTGCACGAGAAATCGGTTGGCGCAAACGCAGGTCTGTCCGGCGTTGCGGAATTTGGAGACCATGGCGCCTTCGATCGCGGCGTCCAGGTCTGCGTCGTCGAACACGATGAAGGGGGCGTTTCCCCCCAGTTCAAGGGACACCCGCTTCACCGTACCCATGCACCGGGCCGCCAGAATCTTGCCCACGGCGGTGGAGCCAGTGAAGGTGAACTTGCCGATCCGAGGATCGTCGGTCAGCACCGCCCCCACACCGTCGGGCAGGCCAGTGATCACATTGAACACGCCGGGGGGCACGCCCGCCTCCTCCGCCAAAACGGCCAGCGCCAAGGCCGAATAGGGCGTCAGCTCCGAGGGTTTCAGCACCACTGTGCAGCCCGCCGCCAGCGCCGGACCAACCTTGCGGGCGATCATGGCAGACGGAAAGTTCCAGGGTGTGATGGCGGCGACCACGCCGACGGGCTCCTTGGTCACCAGGATCTGGCGATCGCTGAGATGGGGCGGAACGATCTCCCCATAGGCTCGGCGGCCTTCCTCAGCGAACCATTCGAGGAAGCTGGCGGCGTAGGCGATCTCTCCTCGCGCCTCGGCGAGGGGTTTGCCCTGTTCGGCGGTCAGCAGACGGGCCAGATCCTCCTGATGGGCTATCATCAGCTCGAACCAGCGGCGCAGGATCAATCCACGGGCCTTGGCCGTCTGCTGGCGCCATGCCGGAAGGGCGGCGTCGGCGGCCCCGACGGCGTCGGCGGCGTGATGCGCCAGCAGGGACGGCACGACCCCCAGCACATGACCGGTGGCCGGGTTAGCGACGGTCAGCGTCTCATCAGCGGCGATCCATCGCCCATCGATATAGGCCTGCTCGCGGAACAGGTCAGCGCGGGTCAGGGCCAGGCGAGCAAGTTCGGGGGCGGAGGCGTTCATTCGATCCTCAGCGCGTCTTCAAGCAGATCAAGACCCTCGTCCAGTTGGGCCTCCGGAATGGTTAGCGGGTACAGCAACCGCACCGTTTCCCCATGAATGCCGCAGGACAGGAGCAAGAGTCCCCGCTTGAGCGCTTCCGCCGCCAACAGTCCGGCCTCACTGCGAGGGCGGTCATCCCCGCGACCGACGACCAGATCGAAGCCAATCATAGAGCCACGACCACGGATGTGATCGATGGGCTGGATGTCGTTGCGTTGCTTCAGGGCCTGAAGCCGCGCCATCACCCTTGCGCCGAGATCGTCAGCGCGCTGGGTCAGGCCCTCGTCGCGGATCACGTCGAGCACGGCGAGGGCGGCGGCGCAGGCGGGCGGAGACCCGGCATAGGTGCCGCCAAGTCCGCCGGGCGCGGCCGCGTCCATCACGGCGGCCCGTCCGATCACGCCGGACAGGGGAAACCCGCCGGCGAGGGATTTGGCGACCGTGACGAGGTCTGGCTCGACGCCGCTGTGCTCGACGCCGAACATCTTGCCGGTGCGGGCGAAGCCGGACTGGACCTCGTCGGCGACCAGCAGAATGCCATGCTTGTCACACAGGTTCCGCAAGGCGAACATCAGCGCCTGCGGGGCCTCATGAAACCCGCCTTCGCCCTGAACGGGCTCGACAATGATCGCCGCCACCCGCTCCGGCTCCACATCCGCCTTGAACAGAAAGTCTATGGCCCTGAGGCTGTCCTCCACGCTGACCCCGTAGTGCGGGATCGGGAAGGGGACATGGAACACCTCCGCCGGCAGCGGCGCAAAGGCGCGCTTGTAGGGCAGGACCTTGCCGGTCATGGCCATGGTCATCAGCGTGCGACCGTGGAAGGCGCCGGAAAAGGCGATGACGGCGGACCGTCCAGTGGCGGCGCGGGCGATCTTCACCGCATTTTCGACAGCCTCCGCCCCGCTGGTGAAGAAGATGGTCTTCGCCTCGCCCGAAAACGGCGCCAGCGCGTTGAGCCGTTCGGCCAGCTCGATATAGGGCTCGTAAGCCGTCACTTGGAAGCAGGCGTGGGTGAATCGCTCAAGCTGAGCCTGCACCGCCTGCATCACCCGAGGGTGCCTGTGGCCGGTATTGAGAACAGCGATGCCGCCAGCAAAGTCGATATAGCGCCGACCCTCGACGTCCCAGATCTGCGCATTCTCGGCGCGGTCGATGAAGACCTGGGTGGCGTTCGAAACGCCGCGGGGGACGGCCGTGGTCCGCCGCGCCTGGAGGTGGGCATTGTCGGTCATGAGAGGCTCTGTCGAGGGGGGTGTGAGACAATGATTTACGCACAGCCCCGTCCCATGCGCGACACCCAAAATAGCGGTCATTTCCGTCCTGTCAGGACCGGTTGGCCAGCTTGACCGGAAATGACAAGCTGGCGGCGGCGGGGACTACGCCGCTTGGGTCGCGGCGCGGATCGAAACGTTCGACAAAGTGCCGCAGCGACGTTCGGCGCTGGCTGGGCCGACTGCCAGCGACCGAGACTATCAAATGCGTATCGCGCTTTGGACCTGGCCGCAAAAATGGAATAAATTCCAATAATGGAAAGCCGCAAACAGAGCTATCAAGCACGGGGCAACGCGCGTCGGCGGACGCTTTTGACCGCGTGCAGGCGCCTTCTGCACCATTTGAAAGTCGGCGAATTCGGTTTGGCCGAGGTGGCGGCTGAAGCGGGGCTGCCGAAGAGCTCGGTCTATCATTTTTTCCCGCACATCGACGACCTTCTCGCCTCGCTCGCGTCTGAAGTCGCCGGCGAACTGCTTGCAGACCTCCGACAGCCCTTCTGTGAGCCGTTCGCCGAATGGGGCGACGTGGTGAGGGCGCACATCCGAAGAGGGCGGGACTACTACTCAAGGTCCCCCGCCGCCCTTCAGCTGCAATTGGGCCCGCATACGCCAGCGGACATCAAAAACCGCGACCGGATCAACGACGTCGCCATCAGTCGGGCGCTGAGGACGCTGATCGAGGACCATTTCGAGCTTCCGGAGTTGCCTGATCTGTTCGGAGCGTTCTTCCGGACAGTCGAAATCGCCGACCTGATGTTCATGTTGTCAGTTCGAGAACACGGCGACCTCACGGACTTCTACGTCGAAGAAGCCGCCCGAGCCAGTATCGCCTATCTCGAACTTTATCTGCCAAAGCGGCTCAAGACGCGATCGCCTCCCCTAAGTCCGACCTAGCCGCATTTCGCCATTGACAATTCACTCTCCTCATTCAAACTCGAAAAAATTCGAGTTAAAGGGGCTGCGGGTGGACGGGTTGAGCGATCAGGACCAAGCGGGTTCCGAGTTCACGCGGCGTGACTTCATCGGCAATGTGATGCTCGGGTCGGGCGCGGCGTTGCTGGGCATGGCGGCCCCGACTCTGGCGACGCCTCCCGCCGCCGCCCAAACCGCGGGCGCGCCGATGACGGGTTTGGACCCGGCCTGGACCGGTCCAGGCGGCGTCGGAGACTATGGCGGCTACAATGGAAACACCCACAAGGTGGTAAATGCGGCCCACGGGGCCATCCGCAACCAGATGATGGACCCAAAGCTCAGTGCGGCTGTCGACACGCAGGAGGACTATGACGTCGTCATAGTCGGCGCCGGGATTTCAGGTCTGTGCGCGGCCTATGTGGTCCGCTCACAGAAGCCGGACGCCAAGGTTCTGGTTCTGGATCAACACGGCATCTTCGGCGGCGAAGCCAAGTCGAATGAATTCGAGGTGGATGGCTACAGGCTGCAGGCGCCCCAGGGCTCGACTGGGATCGTGGTCCCGTTCCGTTTAGCCAAGCAGCAGGGCATGTGGACCCACTGGGCCACCGAACTCGGTTATCCGGACGAGTTCGTGTTTCAGAAGGCGCAGAACACCTCTCAGCCCATCAAGGTGCCGGAGGACATATGGACGCCGATGATGATCGCGCCGGAGCGGTCGGACACCGCCTTCTATTACGAAGGCAAAGGCATGGTGAAGAACCCCTGGAGCGACGGCTTCAAGCATGCCCCGATTTCCGACAAGGCGCGGATCGCCCTCATGCAGGTCGAGCTGTTCCGCACGCCGCCTGTGCGCGATGACTGGGAAAAATGGCTAGACACCATGACCTACAAGCAGTTCCTGCTGGACGTTGTGGGCGTGTCTTTAGAGGTGATCGACGACGTCACGATGTTCTATGACCCGATCGCCTGCTGCATGGGCTGCGGTTTGGGTTGCGATGCGATCTCCGCCTACTCGGCTTACAATTTCCTCATGCCGGGCGTGCGGGCCTATTACCGCTATCAGAACGGCGGCGGCGACCCCACCGAAACGACCTATCTGGCCACCTTTCCAGGGGGCAACGCGATTGCCGCCCGCAAATTTCTTAAAATGTCCAACGCCGACGCCATTTCGGGCGGAGACTCCATCTATAATGTTTGGAATGGAAAGGTGCAGTGGGACGCTTTGGACCGCCCCAGCAACGGCATGCGCCTTCGGCTTCAGTCCACGGTGATCGAGGTGCGTCACGAGGGACGGCCGGATCGGGCGCAGCGCGCGCGCATCACCTATCTCAAGGACGACAAGCTTTTCAGGGTGCGCGCCAAGGCCGTGATCTGCGCCGGCCAACAGCACGCCAATCGCCATATCTGCCGCGACGTCTCCCCTGAGTATCGCGACGCGATGCAGGCCTTCCACCACGCCCCAATCCTGACGCTGAACATCGCCCTCAGAAACTGGAAGTTCCTCGATAAGATGGGCGTCGCCTGCGTCAGGTGGTTTGACGGTTTTGGCTGGTGGACGGGCCTGCGGCGCAATCTCGTGCTCGATGGACACGAGACCCAGCCGCTCGATCCGAACAAGCCCTTCGTGTTGACCCAGTATATTCCGTTTCCCCAGCCGGGCGTGGCGTTCCCGCAAAACTGCACAAGCGCCCGCATGCAACTGTTCGCGATGTCGTTCGCCGACATCGAAGCGGCGAGCCGCGAGCAGCTGACCAAGATGTTCGGTCCCTACGGTTTCGACTGGGATCAGGACGTGGCCGGGATCATCGCGAACCGTCAGGGTCACGCCTATTTCGTCGGCGGCCCCGGTTTCTTCTTCGGCAAAGACGGCAAGCCTGCGCCCAAAGACATTCTGCGCACGCCATTTCACCGGATCGCATTTAGCCACTCGGAGCTGGCCGGGGCCCAGATGTGGGAAACGGCGGCTGAGGAGGGCGAGCGGGCGGCTCATCAAGTCCTGGCATTGATCTGAAAAAGGAAGAGTCATGAAAAGGGGATTAGCCCTCTGCGGGGCTCTGGCCGTACTGATGCTCGCCAGCGCCTCGTCGGTCTGGTCACAGGAGGCGCGGTCGCAGACGCACCCTTTGGACACTGGAGAGTTTCGCGCCTTCAAGGCTGCGACACGCGCCCTCTATGACCTGAAGGAAAAGAACTTCGCCGAGGGCCGTGATGACGACATTATCAGGCGTTTCTATTCCAAGGATGCAGTCTCGGCGGGTCAGGCGGAAGGCGTGCTTGTCGGATCGGCGGCGTTCAAGGCATCCTATGACGGGGTCGTAAAAACCGCCAATGTGAAGGTCTTTCCCGTCTATACTTACGTGAACGGAGATGCGGGTTGGGATTGGGCGAACTTCATCGTCACACCCAAGGATCCCAAGGAAAAGCCGTTCTCATTCGCCATTGTCTTCCTTTGGGCGAAGGAGAACGGGCAGTGGGTCTGCAAGGGCGACGCCTATATCAATGGGGCGTTTCCAATTCCGGGCGAAAAGCCGTGAAGCGCGCGGGCTTGATGTTCCCATTTTGGATGACCAGCGCGCTTGCGGCGCAGGCGACTGACATCGCCCACGGAGAACAGGTGTTTCAGCGGCGCCGCGACGGATGGAGAGGTGCCCGTCATCGGTCGCCAGTGCACGGGCGATATAGGCGTCGTATTCCCCGGGCTGTGAAAAGCCGCTTTTCCGGGTTTGCGGCTCTGTGCTCCCGCCCATCACGCCGCCTCCTGCTCGGGCTCGAGCGCAAGGTTGGCGCCTGATGCCGGAGTGGCCGCGGCCCGTGGCTGCGTTCTTCGGCATGGCGAGCGGCGCGGAGACGCCGCTCGAACACCAGGGCTGGACCCAGGGAAGCCGCCCAGGTTCGAGCTCGGTGATGATCTTGTTGGTGATTTTCTCATAGCAACGCCAGCTCAGGGCGATCTATCTCCAAGCTTTGCTTTTATGCAGCGCCAGCAATCGGCTGAGTGCTGGCGTCGCCAGCCTTGGCGCAGACGGTCGAGCCTCAGGCAGGGAGTAGGGGAGTAGCGAATTCTGGCGAAGAATAATGCGTAAAAAGCAGTGAGTTATCATCCTTCCGGTTGATCTTCCGCGGTCGATGGTCAATCCGATACCTGATTTTCTAAACGCCTGAATTCTTTAGCTAATCAATTTTCGCCTGACGTTGGATTTCTCCACAGCCAAACCATTTGACGGTCGTTCTGACGGTCTTTGAATGCGCCCGAGTGACGCCAAAAGAAAATGCCGTCAAATCGCCAGGCTGGGCCTGACGGTATTTTTGGTTCGCTTGGACGCGCTTTCCCGTGCAGGAAATTTTGTATCCCGTGTCATTCAAAATCGCAGATCTTTCCCGAACGGTAAAGTTGGCGAGGCCGGTTCGTCCGCCAACGACAGCATTTGGGCGGAGATCAGAGCGAAAAATCCAAACAATCATGTCGGGTCCGGATGGTGTCTCGGCGCCAGGAGCGGACATTGGATCCGTTCCAGACTCATGACGCTCAGTCGCAGAGCGCGACGGTGCGAATCGGACGCTTGCAGGTTTCTGGCGAAAGCCCGGTCTGAGACCGATCCAACCCATTCGCCCGTCCTGAATTTCGCACCCTTGAGCTTGCCGCATACAGCTTCTGTGCGACGTCAGCGTCCGTCACGAGGTCGGCAGCCCGGGCGGGTTGGTGCGGGACTGGGGAAGAGCTTCGGACTCAAGGTTCCAGCGCCTCAAGGCCTTGGCGTAGGCCCCGCTTGCAATCGAGGTATTGAGCGCGTGGGTGACCGCCTCGGCGAAACCGGAGTCCTTTCGGGTGGCGACCGCGATTTCCGCCGTCTGCGGCCATCCGCCGGAAAACGAACCCACCAGGCGCGACGAGCCGTCCCGTGCGACTTCGGCGCTGGTCGGGTTGGGACCGAACGTCGCATCGACACGGCCTGACAACAGGGATTGGCGGGCGAGGACCACATCCTCCTGCAGAACCAGCTCCGCGGGCCTCTTGCCTTCAGCCGCGTTCAGGGCGTTCCAGCGCAGGAGGATCTTCTCCTGATTGGTCGAGGCGCCGACAATGATCTTCAGCCCCGCAATATCCTCGCGTCCGCGGATGGCCTTGATAGGACTGTCGGCGGCGACGTAGAAGCCGAGATTGTCTTTCCGATATGTCGAGAATGCGAACTTCTTCTTCCGTTCTTCGGTGACAGTGACATTCGCGGTCACGGCGTCGAACCGCCCGCTTTCGAGGCCCAGCGGCCAGCCCTCCCAGGCGACGGGTAGGAGCAACAACTTGCGTCCGAGGCCGTCAGCGACCAGTTGCGCGATGTCCGGCTCGATGCCGATGATCTCTTTGTTGTCCTCGGCATAGTCGGCGAGCGGCAGGGCGCCGGGAACCACGCCGACGGTCAGGACGCCCTCAGCGGCGAATTTTGCGGCCTTCGGCAACAGAGCGATCGCGGCGGCGTCGGCGCCTGTGCGGATGGCGTCTCCTCGCGCCTTCGCCTCGTTCGCGCCGGGCGCCTTGGAGCAGGCCGACAGCGTCGCCAGTCCGGTCATCGCAAAGAGCGCGCCACGTCGGTCCCAGCTTCGCATCACAGCACCTTCGACAGAAATTCAATTGTGCGCGGGTGGCGCGGACGGACGAGCACCTGCGACGGCGGTCCCGCCTCGACGATCCGTCCCTTGTCCATGAAGAGGACCGTATCGGCGACCTCTCGGGCGAAACCGATTTCATGGGTGACCACCATCAAGGTCACACCGGACTGTGCGAGGGACTTGATGACGTCGAGCACTTCGGTCACCAGCTCCGGATCCAGGGCGGATGTCGGCTCGTCGAACAGGAGGACCTTCGGCTTGAGCGCCAGAGCGCGGGCGATCGCCACGCGCTGCTGCTGGCCGCCGGAAAGTTGACGCGGATACGCGCCGGCCTTTGCGCTCAGACCCACTCGCGCGAGCAGAGCCCTGGCCAGAGCTTCAGCGTCCTGGCGCGGCAGCCCCTGCACGGCGACGGGCGCTTCCATCACGTTCTCAAGGACGGTCATGTGCGGGAAGAGATTGAAGCTCTGAAACACCATACCGACATCGACCCGGCGTCTCAGAATTTCGCTCTCGGAAAGCTCATGCAGCCGGTCGCCCTGCAGGCGATAACCGATGTGCTGGCCGTCGATCGTCACTTCGCCGCGGTCGGCGCGCTCAAGGTGGTTGATCACACGCAGGAGGGTCGACTTGCCCGAGCCGGACTGGCCGAGCAGCACCGTCACGCTGCCGGCGGGAAGGGTGACCGAGACGCCGTCCAGAACCTTTAATCGACCAAAGCTCTTTTCAACGGACCGCAGCACCACTTCACCGCCGCGGCGCGGTGTCCAGTCGAGGGCGGCGGGCGAATTGGGGGCGTCGAAGGCGCCTGAAAGTGTCGGCGCCGGATCGCCACCAGCGGTGAATCTCGCAAAGATGGAGGTCGGCGTCTTGCGGTGCGCGCCTCTCGCGAAATAGCGCTCCACCTGCGCCTGGATCACCGACAAAACCGTCAGGATGACGAGATACCAGACCGTCGCGACCATCAGCAGCGGCACAACTTCCAGGTTGCGCCGGTAGATCACCTGAACCGTATAGAACAGCTCCGGCAGGGCGAGGATGTAGACAACCGATGTCAGCTTCGCGAGCCCGATCAGTTCGCTGAAGCTCGCCGGGATGATGGTGCGCATGGCCTGCGGCAGGATGATCCGGAAGGTTTGCCGGTGCGTCGGCAAGCCCAGCGCCGCCGCCGCTTCGCGTTGTCCCTCGTCGACGGCGAGGACGCCGCCTCGGATGATCTCGGCGAAAAACGCCGCCTGATTGAGGCTAAGACCGATGATCGCCGCGACGAAGGGCGTGATCAGCCGTGTCGTCGAATAGGAGAAGAATCGGACTTCCGTGAAAGGAACGCCGAGGGAGAGCGTGGCGTAGAGATATCCGAGATTGTTCAGAACGAGCAGCAGAACGATGGCGGGGATCGAACGAAACAGCCACGAATAGCCCCAGGCCAGTCCTGACAGCAGAGGCGAGCCGGACACACGGGCGAGCGCGATCAAGAGTCCGAACGCGGCGCCCAAAACCGCGCTGATCGCCGTCAGCTCCAGCGTGCGGCCCAAAGCCTGCAGAACGGGCTCTGCAAAGAACCACTGCGCGAAGACGCTCCAACCCCACCTCGGATTCCCGAACACCGACTGAGCGATGGCGAACAGGATGATTGCCGCGGCGGCGGTTCCGATCATCTGGCCCGGATGGCGCGCCGGAACGATCTTTAGAGGCGTGTCCGTCAATGCGGGCGCGGGAACTTCTGCGGCGCCCGCGTCGTCGATGGTCGTTGACAGGGTCACGAGGCGATCCTTCCGACCTGACGGCGGGCCGCGCCGTGCGGCTCAAGCTCTTTCGTGAAGGGAAGCTTGAGGATGGTCGCCGGATCAGCCGATGTGTCGAACAGCGCTGTGTAGCCGATCTTCAGGTAGAGACCGACGGCCTCCGGCTGGCGAAAACCTGTCGTCAGGTAGACTTTGCTGTACCCTTGCGCGACAGCCCTTGCCTCCAGCTCCGACATGACACGGGCCGCAAGCCCCTGGCGACGCTGGTCGCTCCTGGTCCAGATGCGCTTGAACTCGGCGGTTTCAGCGTCATAGCGCATGAACGCGCCGCCTGCGATCGCCACTCCGTTTCGAAGCAGCAGCACAAAGGCGCCGCTCGGCGGTTGGAACGCTTCGGGCGGATACCGCTCCATTTCCTTGACCGCGCCGCCCTGTTCATAGAACTCGGCATAGCGGCTGTCGTACTCATAGGTCAGCTCATCGACCAATGGCCGCGCGCGCGGATCGGCTGGAGAGGTGTAGACGAAGATGTCGGTCACGGCTCTTGTCTCCCTTCAGGTGAGGAAGGTTTCGGCCAGGCGCACCCACAGGGCGGCGCCCGGAGCGATCACGGCGTCATTGAAGGCGTAGCGCGGGTTGTGCAGCGGCTCGCCTTCGCCATTGCCTAGGAACAGGAACGCGCCGGGACGCGCCTCGAGGAAATAGGCGAAGTCCTCGCTGGCGCTGCGCGGGCGAAAGCCCTTGATCTCGCCCTCCGGTCCGAAGAGGTCGATGGCGACGTCACGGGCGAGGCGCGTCTCGGCCACATGGTTCACGACACTTGGAAATCCGAGCTCGTAATCCACCTTCGCCGTGGCGCCGAACCCTTCGCTGACGGAGTGAACGAGCTTTGGAATGCGCGCTTGAAGATCCGCCCGCACATCGGCGTCGAAGGTGCGGATCGTGAGCTTCAAGGACACCTTGTCCGGAATGACGTTGGAAGCATCCCCGCCATGGATCGATCCGACGCTGACCACGGCGGCGTCCAATGGATTGACACTTCGGGACACCACAGTCTGAAGCGCGGTGATCACATAGGCGCTGGTCACGATAGGATCGATCGTCTCGTGCGGGGCCGCGCCGTGACCGCCCTTGCCGATGATCTCGATATAGGCCTGGTCGACGGAGGCCATGGCGGGCCCTTCGACAAATCCGAACCGCCCCGCAGGCACCCCCGGCCAATTGTGCAGGCCATAGATCGCGTCGCAGGGAAAGCGGTCGAACAGCCCGTCCGCGATCATCTTGCGCGCTCCCGCGCCGGTTTCCTCAGCGGGTTGAAAGATGAGGTTGAGCGTCCCGGAGAACTCACCTTGTTCCGCCAGTCGCCGCGCCGCCGCCAGCAGGATCGCCGTGTGGCCGTCATGTCCGCAGGCGTGCATGCAGCCGGTCGCCTCGCTTGCGAAGGCAAGCCCCGTCGCCTCCTGCACCGGCAGGGCGTCCATGTCGGCCCGCAGTCCGAGCCGCTTGGTCCCGGCCCCCCGCCGCAGGACGCCGACAACGCCGGTGCCGCCGACCCCGGTCGTCACCTCGTAACCCCAGCTGCGCAGATTGCTTGCGACCAGAGCGCTGGTCCGGGTCTCGCGGAAGGCGAGCTCCGGGTGGCGATGGATCTCGCGCCGAAGGGCGATCGCCTCCTGAACCACGGCTTCGAACGATGCGGACGCGGCGTCCGGGCGCACGTCTTCGGTCAGGCTCATCGCATCACCCGGCCCGTCGCTGAATGTCCGCATCCGCGGTTCGCGCGTAGCGGCTTTCCTTGCGGGGAAGACCCAGATGATCGCGCAGCGTGTTTCCCGTCAGCTCTCGCTGGTAATAGCCGCGCGTCTCGAGCTCCGGCAGCACGTGCGCGATGAAGTCGGCCAGACCTTCGGCCTGAACGGGGAAACCCAGAATAAAGCCGTCCGCCGCGCCGCCCTCGAACCAACGGATCAGCTCGTCGGCGACCTTGGCGCCCGATCCGATGAAGTGAGGCCGAGGCGTCGCCGACCGCAGCGCCACCTGGCGCAGCGTCAGGTTCTTTTCCCTGGCGTCCTTCTTGATCCGGTCGGTGGTGGAGCGGAAGGAATTGGCGCCCACATCCCCGATGTCCGGGAAGGGTTCATCCAGCGGATAGACGCTGAAGTCATGGTGATCGAAGAAGCGGCCGAGATAGGCCAGCGCTTCGTCGATGTTCAGAAGATTGCGGATGCGTTCGAACTTGGCTTCCGCCTCCTCGTCCGTGGCCGCGGTGATCGGACCTACCCCCGGGAAAAGCTTCACGTCATCGGCCGAGCGCCCATGCGCCACGGCGCTGGCTTTCAGAGTCTTGTAGAAGGCCGCGGACTCATCAAAGCCGTTCGGGCCGGTGAACACGGCGTCAGCGTATTTTCCGGCGAGGGCGATGCCTGCGTCGGACGAACCAGCCTGAAAGATGACCGGCTGACCCTGAGGGGAACGCCCGATGTTCAGCGGGCCCTCCACCTGGAAGAAGCGGCCCTTGTGTTCGAGCCTGCGGAACTTTTTCGGGTCGAAGAACGCGCCCGTCTCGCGGTCGCGCGGAAAGGCGTCTTCGTCCCAGGAGTCCCAAAGACCTTGTGTGACCTGCAGATACTCGTCCGCGATCTCGTAGCGCAGGGCGTGATCCGGGTGCGCCCGGCTGTAGTTTCGACCCGACCCCTCAAGGGGGGATGTGACCACGTTCCAGCCTGCTCGTCCTCCGCTGATGAGGTCAAGCGACGCAAACTGTCGCGCGACCGTGAAGGGATCGGAGTAGGAGGTTGAAACCGTGCCCGCGAGGCCGATCTTGCTGGTCGCTGTCGCCAGTGCTGACAGGAGGGTCAGGGGCTCGAAGCGGTTGAGGAAGTGCGGGATCGACTTCTCGTTGATGTAGAGGCCGTCCGCGACAAAGACGAAGGCGACGCCGTTGGCTTCCGCCTTGCGGGCGGTTTCGGTCAGAAACGCCAGATTGACGCTGGCGTCGGCGGGACCTGCAGGGTGCTTCCAGGCGTTCATATGCCCGCCGGCGCCGTGCAACATCAGACCAAAGGGTATGGGACGCTGGCTCATGGCTTGTCCTTTTCTTTCAAAT
>Ga0316217_10003869_pt1 | contig 16655 bp, 11 predicted proteins | sample 1anoAmetaG_FD_203633 | JGI IMG/M metagenome (GOLD analysis project Ga0316217, IMG submission 203633) | Freshwater microbial communities from Trout Bog Lake, Wisconsin, USA - 1anoA | ecosystem: Environmental > Aquatic > Freshwater > Lake > Hypolimnion/Profundal zone | place: USA: Wisconsin...
AAGGGCCTTATGCATACCATTCCAGAAATATTCAAAGTAGCGGGTGTAAAGATTGATGAGCAAAAAAGTAATACCAAAACCGCGGGTAATAGGGTCGTCTGTTTTTATGCCGAAAAGAATAGATACGCAGGCAACTGCACCAAACAGCAGCCCCCAGCCAAAAAGCTCAGGCTGCCTAACTGTATACCACCTGTCAATATCGCCATAGTTGCCAAAAATTGAAAGTATCCATAGCGCAATAAAAAGATAAAGCAGGGCCAGCCTTAAACTTGGTTTATAGAAGCCCGAAAGCTTAGGAAAGTATTTAAATACGTAAGCAACCACCACCAGCAGGCTGCCGAAAAATACAAAACGCAGAGGATAATTCATGCCCAGATAATATTCGCCCCAACCCGAGGCATAGCCGGTTTCCGTACCAAACCATGCACCTAAAGATAATAAACTAAACACCCAAACCATCCTGGATGGGAACCAAAGACCCATTACGCCATACATAAATGTAGCAATCAGAAAAAGGATTGAGAAGTGCCCAGTACCTGTATCTACCGCACGGCCAAAATAGGCAATGGCGCCAGCGGTAAACATAACACCAGAAAATATAAATGCTTCATTACTGAATTCCTTTTCGGGCCGCTTTATCCTACCCCGTAAACCCAGATAGTAAAAGCCACCCGAAATAACCTGCATAACAATGCACAACGCTATATTAGATGAAGAGAATATCTGCTCAATAAAGTGAATGATATAGTCGTCGGCTATTGCTGCGCAAACCGAAATTAGCCCGCACACAATAGCTATCCAGAAAGAATATTTGGCCAGCTTCATCCAATCAAAAGACTGGATGGTAAAGCTGTTGGCCAGCCGCCGGGCTTCTTCAGCGCTCAGTGTCCCCTCCTGCTGCCAGCGGGCAATTGCCTTTTTAAGAAACCGCCCTTGCCTGTTGTTAACTTTCATGTGCCTTTTACGCTTGCGGTAAAGCTAATTATTATTGATGAGTTTGAAACCCATTAACAAACACAAATGGCCCGGCTACAAGCCGGGCCAACGGGATGTGGAATCAAAATAAATTCTATTTATAAACCGGAGTTGCCTTTTCAATCATTAAGCCATTGGCTGAGACGGTAAGCGAAGGATTGCCCTGGCCAGGTAACTGGTTGAACATATCTTTATACGAATTGCCTATTATGGTGTAACTACCGGTTGAAAAATCATAGAAAATATTGTTCATCATATTGATGTTGTTTCCTGAGCCGGCATTGCGGTAATAAGCCTGCTTTACGGTTTCAGTGCCGTTGCTCAGTTTAACGCGGTTAAAGTTAAGCACCTGGTTATCGGTAGTGCCGGTGAGCGCAATGCCGTTGGCTTCATCCCTGCCGCCTACTTCAACCGAGTTTCCGTTAACCTGGCCCAGATGGGTGGGCATGGCTGCGCAGTTATGCATTTCGATACCCGTTGAACCGGTGGCCATATTTACCACATTATTATTCAGCACCAGGCCATTAAAAACGTTATCGAGGTTAATGCCCTTGTAGTTACTGAATTTTGAAAGACTGCTGATAACGTTGTTGTTTATGGCCGGCGCGTCTTCGTTTGATAGCGCCAGGGCAGTTTCAAATTGATTTGAGAACAAGGTTCCCGCTATTGAAGTACGAACATCAACATTATCGGCGTTTACCCCGCCTTTTACAATACCCATACTGCCATTGTTGATCTCGCAGTTTTCGAAAGTAATATCAGACTTAGGTGCGTTTGAAGTGAAGTATATGGTTGCGCTGTTGGCTCCTGTACGGGCAACATCAACCCCGTCGAAAATAACACCGCGGAAGTGCATACTGGTTGCTTTGCCATCAACACGCACTGCGTTGCCATAGGTGGCAGCGCGGTGATCGATTGAAATATTTTCGAATGAAACGTAGCTGGTCCCGTTCATCGTCAAGGTGGCGTCGGAAGTGGCAAAACCAATTATGGCGTCGGTATTAACACCTGATTTACTTTCAAAAGTAATAGTGTTGAATGCCGATGCACCTGGAATGGAAGACATGACCACCCGCTCGTTATAATTTCCGTTCTCTAACCGGAACGTAACCGGGCCGCTTACCCCACCGCATTGAAGGGCATTAACTGCATCTGTTACTGAAGCAAAATCAGCGCCTTCGCTCTTTCCGATAGTGAAATTTCCTGAAAGTGCAGGACAATCGCCCGCAAACGAGTTTAACGAAATTGTTAAGAAGGCCGCTGCAATAATCTGATTTAACTTGGTCATGTTGTTATGTTTATTCGGTTATCTTACTGCGAACACTAACAATGTAACGTAGCAAACAAGTTTTTGTCAATGCTATTTGAACCGAAACATTAATTTATTTTCAATACGCAATGCAATTATTTGATTTTCAATTTATTGTAAACATAAAAATCGAACAATAAGAGCATTGTTGGGCACAAAAAGGCATTAGAACACAAGCCAAAAGCTATTTATAAGTTGAATAGTAAATGAGCCTGAAGACCAAACCGGCAACCTGGAAGCCGCCATATGAGAGACTACACAACAACAACCATACGGCAATTTAATAGCGTAGACGACAGCACCTTAATACAGGTATTTAATAAAGGTTATTAATGGACCGAAAAAATAAAGTGTGTGTAAATAAACCCGAATTCCAAACACGCACTTTTTTTATTTTGAAAGTTTAAATACCAACAGCCGCAAACAAAAAAGACCTGCATTCCGGCAGGCCTTCTGATAAGGTTAATTCGCGATTAGAACCCAAGGTCATAAACCATGCGGGCCTGAACACCTTTGGTGGTTTTTAGCCATTGAATGGTTTTGTAGGCTTCGTATTGGTCGCCGAGTTCATCTTTTACCATACCGCTTTTCATTTCGCCAAAGCTCTCAGCAATTTTATCCGCCAGAGATTTTTCTTCAGGGTATTCTTTAATGCGGTAGTTTTTCAGATTCGCCTTTTGTGCTGCATAAGCAATAGCATCATCCAAGCCACCAATGGTATCAACCAGGCCGTTTGCCAAACCTTCGTTACCAGTCCATACTCTGCCTTGGGCAATGGTTTCAATATAGGCCGTGTCCTTATGCCTTCCTTCAGCCACACGCGATTTAAATTGGCGGTAGGTCTTTTCTACATTTCTTTGCGCAAAGGCGGCCTCCTCAGGGTCCAGCGGTTTGGTCAATCCGCCTAACACACCATGTCTGGTTATCTTCACTTCGTCAAACGTAATTCCGATTTTATCTGTAAAGAATTTCTTAGCGTTTGGAATCAATCCAAAAACACCGATAGAACCGGTAATGGTGTTAGGCTGGGCAAAAATCCTGTCGCCCATACACGAGATATAATAACCACCACTGGCAGCCAGATCGCCATAACTAACTATCAACGGTTTATCTTTTTTGGCCAACACCAGCTCTCTCCACATAATATCGCTGGCCATAGCGCTGCCTCCCGGCGAGTTAACACGCAAAACAATGGCCTTTACATTGTCGTCCTTTCTAAGCTTGCGGATAATTTTCGCAAACGCCTCTCCGCCTACTTCGCCATCCTTGCCTTCGCCATCAACAATTTCACCATCGGCATAAACAACAGCTATCTTGTTGGTAGCACTAAGATCCTTTTCAATGGTAGAAGCATATTTGGTAAGGTCAACAAAGGAAATTTCCTTCTTTTTATCGATACCAACACGCTCTTTTATTTCACCAAGAACCTGATCATAGTAAAGTGCTCCGTCAATCAGTTTAAGTTCAACATCCTTTTCAGGTGTTTCAGCCTGCAGGTTATTCACTATGGTATTCAGTTGTGCGGTATCAATTTTTCTGGCAGCACCTATGTTGGTTATAAAGTGATTATAAACATCACTGTAAATAAGCGTTAACTGCTGGCGGTTAGGGTCGCTCATGTTAGTGCGTATATAAGGCTCAATGGCGCTCTTGAATGCGCCGCAGTGAAAATCCTGCACCTCAATGCCCAGCTTATCAAACATACCTTTGTAATATGATATTTCAGTACCAAAGCCTTTCAGCTCCATACCACCTGCAGGGTTAATAAATATTTTGTCGGCTGCAGTAGCCAGGTAGTATCCTTTTTGAGATATTACCTCGCCGTAAGCATAAACAAACTTGCCCGACTTTCTGAAATCGATCAAAGCATCTCTGATTGCTTCAGTAGTGGCCAGGCCGTTTGAATACAAGCCCAGGTCAAGGTAAATACCTTTAATGTTGTCATCGGTCTTTGCTTTTCTTATACACTCGCGTATTTCAGTTAAACCGGTTCCTTTTTTCAATTTTCCGTTACCAAGGCCTAAAGCAGCGAAAGGGTTTTCTTCATTCATTTCATGAATGGTATAGTTCAGATCAAGCCTTAAAACCGAGTTGGCTTCAATAACAGCTTTTTTCTCTTTACCGGCAGTTGCAGCAACAAGCCCCATTAAAAAGAGAAACAAAAGTATGCCGGTGGCAATACCCAGAATACTGGCCAGGTAAAATTTCAAGAATTGTCTCATTTGTTTTATTTTTATTTGAATTGAACCAACAGAGGCGCCATTAGTTTATCTCCCGGCACATCAGACGATTACTGTTTCAGTAAATTTTATTTGTTTGCAATTATAATACTTTTGACAGGCATGATTGAAGTTTATTTATTGCTGGGCTCAAACCAGGGCAAGCCTGCAGAGCATCTGTTAACGGCCCGTAACCGGATAGAACAGCGCTGCGGCAGCATTATCAAACGCTCATCTGTTTACGAAACTGAAGCATGGGGACTTAAAGAGCAGAACAAATTTTTAAACCAGGCTATACTTGTACAAACAGCATTGCCTCCCCTGGCGCTGCTTAACAAATTAAAGGAAATTGAGAAAGAAACAGGCCGCGTTGAAAGCATTAAATGGGGACCAAGAGTAATTGATATTGATATACTTTTTTTCGGCAAGGAGGTTATTGACCTGCCCGATTTAAAAGTGCCCCACCCCTATATACAAGATCGCCGTTTTACACTGGTACCTATGCAAGAAATAGCCCCGGCATTTATTCATCCTCTGCTTGGAAAAACAATGGCAGAACTGCTAAAAATATGCAGCGATAGATCTGACGTAAAAAAGAAGGCATAAGGCCTGTTTTTAAACCAAATCGCTGTTAAAAGTTATAACCGCTGAATCCTTTTGTAAATTCATCAGCTTTAAAACCGGGATCTACCTTCAGGTTAAAAAACTGGTATCGCTCAAAAATACCGCGGTCATCTGTTAACTCCTGAAACACAGGGAAGTTGTTTTCCTTATCTACATAGAATACTGTCTTCTTGGCATAGCTGGTAGGCACTTTCAACGTTCTGCCGCCCAGGTCATCTTCAAAGCTCTTAACACCGTTCAAATCACCTATGCTGTACTCAGATATCAGAAGTTTAGAAGCAATGGTAAGCATGGTTTCTCCCTTCTGGGCCTTATAGGTGGTATAGGTCCAGGTGGGGTCTTCAATGATCAGTTTGTAACAGCTTCTACCGTTCCAGGTAACATCGCCTGCGTATTTAAATACCTCGTCAAATTTACCCTGGGCATCTGCGCGCTTAATACCGGCTTCAATTATCCGCGATACAAGCCTGAAACCTACCGAAAGCACAGTATGATGCTGATCTTTGGTCAACAAGCTACCGGTTGGCGCAAGCGATAGTGAAAAAAACACCTTGCTGCTTTTCACAATTGCTTTGCCACCGTTTTCGCCTTCGTTATACAGTACCTCGGTACCCTTGTTAGGGTCGGCGGTCATTTTCATGTAAATTTTACGGGGCGATTCATTCACTTTGGTAAATATCTCTCCGCCTCGCAACTCCTTCATGTCAGGCAACCTTTCCTCGCTTTTCATGGTGTAAACACATGTTTTGTACGATTCCATAGCCTTCAGCATTTTGTTTACAATAGTCCTGGTTTGACTGTCAGGCGCGGTGGCTGAAAAGTTAAAAGCCGAAACAGCAAGTATCATCAAAACTAAAACAAGGTTCTTTTTCATGAATGGGATATATAATTGAAAATGAAAAAATAGTGCGCGCAAAAAAATTAAAGAGCAATGCCCAGCCTCTTGTAAATAAAACTCATTAACCAGGCAGGGCCTATCATCAGGTACTGCAGGTCTTTAAAAAATGAGGGCTTCATACCTTCCACTTTATGCCCGTAAAACTGTCCAATCCAGGCTAAAACAAAAATGCCTATGCAGATAGCCCAAAGCGGCGTAGATGTTACAGATTGAATTTCGTAACAGACTGCAATACAAACTAACGAAAAAAGGAGCATACCAACCGACAGCGATTTGGAGAGCACGAAATAGTAAACGGTTACAAAGGCAAGCACAATTAAGGCGAGATTCAGATAAAGGTTAACTGCTAATTTTATTGGAAACTGAACGCTGTACAACATACCAATAACACTAAAAAATATAAGTGGTACACATATCCAGTGTATTGTTTTGTTAGTGGGATTCTGGTGGCTTACCGAATATTCATCAAGCCACTGCTGTATTGTTTTCATACTTAGAGGGTTTAGAACGCTAAAATAGAGATGTGATCGTATAAAACAAAAAAGGCCCCCGGTATGTCGGGGGCCTTTCTGCATTTTTTTGACAAAAGTTATTAATCCATGATAGTGAACTTCTTTGTAACCGATGATACACCATCAGTTAACGACAGGAAGTAAATACCTGATGAAAGCTTACCCTTTTCAATAACTGTTGTATTGGCTCCGGCAACAGCCTGAATTTCCTTTACTGAAACAATCTGGCCGGTAATGTCGGTAATTCTTAAAGTATAGCCTGCATTCTTTTCAGCATCAAATGATACCACTGCCGACGAATTCATTGGGTTAGGCACAATAGTTAATGTAGTAACGTTAGCAGTAACCTCGTTAATACCAACAGGGCAGCCTAACGTTGCCACCTGGTCAGTAGCGCCAGATGAGGTATCAACCGAAACGCAAGCCCCGCCAGCCGACTTAACTCTGAGCCATAATTTAATACCTGCGGCATCAACAGTGCTTGGGCCTTCAGGGCCTGTCATTGCACCGCCATTTCCACTTAAATAGGCTCCGATTTCGAATCTCAGGTTGTATTGGCCTACAGCATCATTAGTAGTACCGTTAATGGTAACACAACCAATTGAATCAGCAGCATATATACCGCTGGCCTTACTTAAAGAATAGCATATTCCACAAGGTAAATTAAAAAGGGTGTCAAAAGCAATACTGTCAATACCATGCACGCCCACATAGTTAAAGGTATTGTACATCTTAAAAGGAATAGAATAGCTGTAATACTGACCTTGAACAATACAAGGTATTGAATCAGGAACCGGAAAGCCGGTTGCAATATTAGAACTGGCGTTACAAGGGGTTATAAATCCGCAACTTTGAGCACCCGCATTAAAAGAGGTAAACATAGCTGAAACGGTCAAAATAATTAGTAATAGCTTTTTCATCGTTCAATTTTTAAATTATCAATAGCGAATATTTCGCACCACAAAAGAAAAAAGTCTTTCCATTTCTGGAAAGACTTTCTCTTTAAAGTTTTCAACAACAACTAGCCGTTGTCCGCCTTTAACATTATTCAGTTATAACCAAACGTTTAGTGAAGGTTGATTTACCATCAGATAAGGTATAGAAATATATACCTGCGGTCAGGTTCTTTCTTTCTACTACTTGAGTGTTTACACCGTTAACAACAGAAATTTGTCTTGCAGATACTTCGCTACCAATGATTGTAGTGATTCTTTCAGTCATTGTTCCGGTAAAGGCAGAAGTAAATTTAACAACAGCACTGTTATTGAAAGGATTTGGATAAACACTTAAACCTTGAACATTCTGATCGATGTTTTTGATGCTGGTGTAAGTTGTGCTGCAAGCGCTGTCATAAGCTTCGAATGTAGGAATAGTTCCTTCAGCCTGACCTACAGTATCAATTGGACGTGAATGAACACTGTCGCTGCAGTTTACTCTTACATAGTAGAATAAGCCGGCTGCATCAGCATTTGTTGTAACCGTAAAGCCGATGTTAGCATCAACAACGATGTTCAGTTTGTATTGACCAGGAGTAGCAGTAGTAGTACCTTGAACTCTGATACAACCAGATTGTTGATTCTGGAAAGTATTGTTGGTATCACTGGTAGCCCAGCAAAGACCTGAAGGCAGGTTAGAGATAGAATCGATCTTTAAAGACTGTAGTGTAACGGTATGGCCGCCAAACTGCAGGGTATCGAAGTTTTTGAATTCAATGATTGTGTTTGTAGGAACTCCGTCAACCAGTGGAGCAAGACTATCAGACACAGGGCTTAAACCCGGTGCAGTTAATATTGCAGGGCTGCAAATTGAAGGGCCTGAGTTACCACAATACTGCGCACTTAATTGGGCAGTTACAGCACAAAACATTGCAAGTGTAAAAAATAATTTTTTCATAGGGTTTTAAGTTTTTTGATTTTTAAGTTTATGCAAATTTAAGTAACCATTTCATTAATTAAGCATAGTTATTCACAAAAAAACAAAAGCGTACGGATAATTTATTGAACAACCACCTTACGGTTCTGCCTTCCCGTTGAGGTTTCAATCCAAACCAGATAAACGCCCTTGCTTAACTCACTCAGGTCAACTTCCTGGTTAAAATTACCACTAAAGTTATTCAGGTCGCGGCTATAAACCACCTGCCCTATCATGTTTTCAATACTTAAATGAATGTTCTGCTGGCCAACTGAAGCAAACTGCAACTGAAACTTACCGGCGTTAGGATTAGGCGATACCACCAGGCCTTTAACTGCATTATTACTTATCTCGTCAATAGAATTGATGTTTACAGTTATTGGGGAAAGGTTTACTGCACAAGCAGCATCAGCTATGTTAAATACGGTAGCACCATAAACACCATTTCCGAGATAATTAAGAATGTCGCCGTTTTGTCCGGTTACAAGGTTACCATTATAATACCATACAGCCGAGAAGCCACTTAACAACGGATTGATGTATACCTGGTTTCCGTATTGTACCAGGTTAGGGCCAACCGGTTCGACAAACCTTTTAACAGTATCAGCGGCTGAGTTAACACTACATCCGGTATTGGCATTGGTAATAACAACCCTGTAAGCTCCGGGCAAATTAGTATAGAATGCCGAATCAACATTAGCGTTTAAGAAAACGGTATCACGATACCAGGCATAAGTGCAGCCCTGGTAATAAGATGCAGTATCAACCGAAATAAGCACAGAATCGTTGGTGCAAAAAGAATCTTTGCTGGCTACTACATGCGGCACTCGTGGTGTTGGATTAACAATAACATTTAATGTTTCTGTAACTGTAGTGCCGGCAACTGTATCAAACTCTACGTAACCATCAGCATTATTATCGGAATAGTTATATTGACCCAGAAAAACGTTCAAAGGGTAAGTGCCGATAAGATCATCTGGTGAACCAAACGGTGGCCCGTTATCCTTATCCCATATTTGCATGGAAAGTGTCTGGGTGCCCAGAGGAATTGAAAGGTCTAAGCCATTAAAGTTTACATTGGTGCATTGATTACTAACGTAATTGGCCGAATTATCAAAGCCAAGCAAAGGGAAAACAATATATGGGTCAGGCGAGCTAAGGGCACCTAAACAACTACAGGTGGGCTCTTCAATATCGCCGCAATAACCACCGGTTATATTGGCTATGTGTACATTCTTAACTATGTAATTATAAAATACAGTACTCAGGGTTACAGGAATAGTATCGGGAACCAGGGTGTGGTTTGTGAAAGTAAAACTACCCGGAGCCTGAGCTTCAGAAGTATGTCCGCCTATATTCCAGAAATATCTGGTAAGGTTTGGTGTTGGAGCTGACAACAAGGCATTCAGCGAAACCGTTATTGAATCACAGGCGCTTGATCCGTTATTGCCATAAGTAAAGGATGAAACACCTGCAACTGTATCAGGCAATACCCAAAGTGTGTCTATGTATTGTTGTGGGTTATTGTTTTGAACCACATTGCCAATAGGAGTGCCGATAGCATCAACATCTGCCTCCAGGTAAACGGTAACTACGTAAACACCAGCCAAAAGGGGGGTTCCGCAAAAGGTGGCGCAACCTATCGAATCGCCGTTTTGGACATTAAAATATCCATTATTGGATATTAGATAACTTACACCGGTTGGCAAGCCGCTTACCCCGGTAACTGTTATGCTCAAAAGGTCTATCTGACTGCAACCGCTGCACTGGGCCAGCAATGCCGGGTCGGTAAGCACCTTTGGCATAAAAAAGTTGATCACCTTATTAAACGGGTGATTGGCATAAGCAGTATCCAGCTTATTACATAAGCCACCGGCAGGTGGACATGTATTGAATACCGGTGTGCAGGTTGGACACTGGGCCATCGTTTGATGCAGACACAAAACGACAAACAATAGTATTAAAGTATATCTTTTACTCATCTAAATAACGTTTTTTGTTTGAACAAATATAATCAGAAAAAGTAAACCAAACAGGTCAAGTTCACACTGCATTAAAAACCAAAAATAAGATGAGGCATCAGCCATAATTTAACAATGCTGAAAACAGATTAGGTTCGTTTCAAAAAAAATCTATTTTTGTCTAAAACAAAAACTAAACGCATGAAGTTGAATTTTTACCTCCTTCTCACCTTTCTTTCTCTGTCGCTAAGCACATTTGCCCAAAATGCCAAGGTATCCGGTAAGGTTACTGAAGAAAACGGCGATGCTATGATCAGTGCCAGCGTGGTTATTGATGCCGCTAAAGGTTGGGCCGCAGTTACTGACATGGATGGCAACTATACCATTGAACTTCCTGCCGGTACTTATGTAATGAATATTACTTACCTGGGAAAAGATCCACAAAAACTAAATATCACTTTAGCTGCCGGCGAAAAAAGAGTATTGAATGTGGTAATGAAGGAATCGCGCAAGGTAATGGATGAGGTAGTGATAAGCGGAAGTAAATACGAACAGAAACTAAGCGAGCAAACAGTAAGTATGTCGGTTATGAAAGGATCTACCTTAACAGGCGACAACATTGTAAGCCTGGACGAAGGTATGACCAAAATGACCGGCGTAACTATTGCCGACGGACAGGTAAACATAAGGGGTGGATCGGGCTGGAGTTACGGAGCAGGTTCGCGTGTTCAGGTTTTGGTTGATGATCTGCCGATTCTCAGCGCCGACGCTGCCGACGCAAAATGGTCGATAGTACCAATGGAAAATGTTGACCAGGTAGAAGTTATTAAAGGCGCAGCTTCTGCACTTTATGGTTCAGGTGCCCTGGATGGTATCATTAACGTAAGAACAGCCTACCCTACAGATGAACCTTACTTTAAAATTACAACCTATGGCGGATTTGACGGCAAACCGACAAATACTCCTGAAATGGCGGATTGGTGGGGAGGTAAACTTCCGGTTTTTGGCAATAATAACTGGATGGCAACCACCGAGCGTCCATATACCGATGGTGTAAATTTTGCATACCGCCAGAAATTCGGTCAAAGCGATTTACAGATAGGAGGTGCTTATGACGGTGGAACAGGCTACCTGGATTCAAGCTCGAGCTACCAGGTAAGAGCGAACGTAAAGTATCGCTACCGTTTCAAAAAAATTACCGGTTTAAATATGGGTATAAACGTTAGCGGATTATACGATTGGGGTAAAACATTCTTTTTTTGGAGCGGTTTAGGCACAAATGCCTATACTCCATACCAGAATACAGTTACAGTATATAAAGACTACCGTTTTACCGTTGATCCCTTTGTTGATTACTATGATAAGGCCGGCGATCAATTTAAATTTGTGGGGCGTTTTCTTAATTCAACAAATACAAACAGCACTGGTCAGGGTTCAGTACCCAACAAGTACTATGCTGAACTTCAGTACCACCGCAAGTGGGAATTTAAAGCATTCGATTTAAACTTTGTTACGGGCATAGTGAACGATTATGATGATGTAAACCCGCCCAAAGGAGCCAGTGGAAGCCTTTTTGGTAAAAACAATTCAGAAAACTTCTCAGCTTACGCTCAAACCGATTTTAAATTCTTCAAAAAATTAACTGTAAGTGTTGGTGCCCGTTGGGAGTACTTTTACATGAGGCATTATGTTAGTGATACTACGGGCGAAAGCATAAGTGGCCACGACACAACCTATAATACTGTTCAGAAACTACAGTTGGCTCAAAATTCGTTAAAGCAGTTAGACTACCCGTTATTCAGAGTGGGCCTCAACTACCAGGCAGCTGAAGCTACCTTTATCCGTGCGTCATTTGGCCAGGGATTCAGATACCCTACTATTGCTGAACGTTATGTGTCTACATCGGTTGGGTCAATCACCATTGCATCTAACCCTGCTTTGCAACCTGAACAAGGTTATAGTGCCGAAATCGGTATTAAGCAAGGTTTTAAAATGGGTAGCTGGAGCGGCTATGGCGACCTTGCTGGTTTTGCCAACTTCTTTAATAACATGACGGAGTTTTCGTTCGGACAATTTGGCCCTAAATCTGAGTGGAATAACTCAAACGAAAGCTTTGGCTTTGGTTTTGCATCGCAGAATATTGGAAAGGCAAGAATTTTAGGTGCCGAACTGGAATTGGGAACGCAAGGAAAGATTGGTCCGGTGGATATGCAGATTATGACCGGGTATACCTTTATAGACCCAAGATCTTTGAACTGGCATGATTCATTAGCACTTTATAATTACGAGGGATACGCGCTTACCAATACCGGTAATGGTAAAAATGCTTACAACCAGGCTAACAACCCAACCAATTCGAGCGCTATTACTTATGCTGAAACCTCGACTTCATCAACCAACTTTTTAAAATACCGCAGCCCGCATACACTTAAAATAGATGTTACCGCAAGCTGGAAAGGGATTGAATTAAACACCAACCTGCAATACCAAAGCATTGAAAAAAATATTGACTATGCTTTTATAAGCAAGCTGTTCCAGGTATATGAAGGCAGCGCTTTTCAGGGATTAGCGCAATGGCGCGCTGCCAAAGAAGCAATTCCGGTGGGTATGGGCCGCGGAGATATTATCTGGAATGCAAGAATCGGATATTCCTTTAAAAACGGCGTTAAGCTCGCCTTCCTGGTTAAGAATCTGTTGAACTGGGAATATACTCCACGTCCGGCTTACCTGGGCGAGCCACGTAATTATACCATGCAGGTATCTTATACTATGCCGGCTAAAAAGAAGAAACAAAAGAGCGCTGATCAATTATAAAACTACTAATTAACACCAAAATGAAAATATACTTCCCATTAGCCTTTATAGCCTTTGCATTGACTTTTTCATCATGCAAAAAATGCGAAACCTGCGTTCCTTATGATATAAGAAACGGAGTAATCAGCACAACGCCCGCTAATACTGCGCAAAGCATAAAGCTGTGCGATAAGACTGATATAACCGCTTACGAAAGCCTGACTACCTTTACTGGCTCGTATGGCGATACACTGCGCTTCATCTGCAAATAACCGGCAGTTAGCAGCGCTTATAAAATCAAAAATGCACCACATAAAGCGGTGCATTTTTGATTTTATGCTTGGATATAAGGATTACCTGAGTTTAAGATTACCGCTGCATTAAAAACGCCTATTTATCGTATCTCCGCAACAGTTTAAGCACTACCTCCATATCTTTGGGTAAGGCAGTTTCAAAGGTCATTTCTTTACCTGTGCCAGGATGAACCAGGGTAAGCGATGATGCATGCAACGTAAGGCGCGCTATGGTAGGCCGCTCCTCTTCACCGGTTTGTTTGTAGTTTTTTTTAATGCTGGAAAAGTAAAAGGCAGGAGCCTTAGCGTAAATCTCATCTACAAGCAAGGGATTGCCCAACGATGCCATGTGCACCCTTATCTGGTGGGTTCGGCCTGTTTTAATTTCCACCTTAACCAGGGTAGCGTGTTTAAACTCCTCTTCCACCCAATAATGACTGAGAGCAGCCTTGCCCCGCTTATGTATAAGCATGGTGCCAGGGCGAACCGTATTTTCGGCAAGCGGGGCATCTACTATGCCCTCAGGTTGTTTCATGCGGCCCTTTACTATGGCCCGGTATAACTTCTTTACGGTATGGTTCTGAAACTGCAGCGAAAGGTTACGGTGCGCGGCCTCGTTTCTTGCAAAACAAAGTATGCCACTGGTGCCACGGTCAATACGGTGCACCACAAACAGTTTGCCGAATTGCTTTTCAAGTATGGTTTGCACGGTAGCCTTTTCGGTATGTATCCGGTCGGGTATAACAGTTATACCAAACGGTTTCAACACCACTACAATATCAGTATCTTCATAAATCACTTCAGGTTTTTCGGCCACGGCTATACAATTATTATTATGGACTGCAAATTAACAGGTTCCTGATTATTTTAAGGCTATAAGTGAAAACAACAGGTCAATTTAAACCTTACCGGGTAACCATAGGCCCGGTAAATTTGCCGGCGGGTTTGCGCCTTCGGTATCTATAATTATCAAAAACACTTTTTACTATAAAACTAATGGTAAAAAATTATCTTCGGTTTTCTTAAAAAACATTTACCCCGTATGCGCAATGTTTTATGGATGTTTGTTGCTTTAACCCTCATCTCATTTACAACCAGCGCCCAACAGTTAACCGCTACCGTACGGGGAAAAGTAATAGACAAAGATTCGCGCCAGCCATTATTCGGGGTAAACATTCTGGTTCTTAAAACCGACCCGCCGCAGGGCGCTGTTACCGAAGCCGACGGCTCGTTTAAAATTGAAAATGTAACTATAGGCCGCCATACGCTCCGTTTTACTTATGTTGGTTACGAAGAGGCAGTAATAAGCGAACTAGGGGTAGGCTCGGGTAAAGAGGTGCAGGTAACTGTTGAGATGCAGGAGAAGGTAAGTAACATGAATGAGGTTGTGGTAACAGCCGAGAAAGACAAATCGAAAGCCAATAACGAATTTGCTACCGTAAGCGCCCGTTCCTTTTCGGCCGATGAAATGAGCCGCTACGCCGCTACACAAAATGACCCGGCACGCGTTGTGCAGTCGTTTGCCGGGGTAATGACTGCAGGTGATGATAATAACCAGATAGTGGTGCGCGGCAACTCTCCGCGTGGTTTGCTTTGGCGCATGGAAGGAATTGAAATACCCAACCCTAATCACTTTGCCGGGTCTGAAGGCTCAACAGGTGGCGGGGTTAGTATTTTAAGCGCAAACGTATTAACCAATACCGATTTCTATTCAGGTGCTTTTCCGGCGGAGTTTGGTGATGCCCTATCGGGCGTATTCGACCTTAACCTGCGCAAGGGGAATACCGATAAACACGAATTTACCTTTCAGGCTGGTGTGTTGGGCCTAGAGGCCGCTATGGAGGGCCCTTTCTCAAACAAATATAATGGCAGCTACCTGGTCAATTACCGGTATTCAACCTTACAGTTGTTAGGTTATATGGGCTTGAAAATTGCGGGTGATGTTTTGCCTAAATACCAGGATCTGTCGTTTAACCTTTACTTTCCTACCAAACACATTGGTAACTTTTCGGTATGGGGTATAGGCGGATTAAGCGGACTAGGCCAAAATGCGGTGCATGACACCACCCAATGGCATTCGTTAAACGACAAAACTGAGTACTCGCAAAATCAGATGATGGGTGTGGTTGGCTTAACCCATTTGATAATGCTAAAGGACAATAAGAGCTATATTAAGACGGTGGTTGCCTATAGTTACACCAACAACAAAGACGGCAACGACACGCTCAGCAACGATTTTAAGCCTTTTAACCTGGGCGATGATAAATTTATTTACAAAACACTCCGGGCAACCATCATGCTTAACAAAAAGCTGAATTCGAAGAACCTGCTGCGTGTGGGGGCTGTTTTCAGCAATACCAGCTACCAGTTATTCAGCGAATCCTACTCTTACCTGTATAACCAGATGCAAACACAGGTAAATAACATTGGTAACACTTCCATGCTGGAAGGTTACATACAGTGGAAACACCGCTTTAACGAGCGCCTGCAGTTAAATGCGGGGGTGCACATTACCTATTCAGTATTTAACGATAAGTTTTATGTTGAACCTCGTTTGGGTGGAGACTACAAGCTTAAAGAAAGCCAAACCCTTAGCTTTGGTCTGGGTGTGCACAGCCGGATAGATGCTATGTCGACTTATTTCTCGTATGTAGATACCGTTAATGGAGTTAAGAAATACCCTAATCAAAACCTCGATTTCTCGCGGGCCTTACATGCTGTTATTGGTTATAATATCAGTTTCAAAAAAGATTTCCGCTTAAAGGTAGAGGCATACGCACAATACCTGTTCAGTGTGCCGGTGGGTGCCGATTCAGCCAACTCAACTTATTCCATCATTAACTACAATGACGGTTTCGTAAATATCCCTTTAGTAAATAAAGGAACCGGATATAATTACGGGCTGGAGATAACCCTTGAAAAATTCTTCTCAAACCATTATTTCTTTATGTACACCGCCTCATTATACGAGTCGAAATACAAGGCACTTGAGGGAGTTTGGCGTAGCACCGCTTATGACGTGCATTACGTAATGAATTTACTGGGGGGGAAAGAATTTGTATTCGGTAAGAAGAAGAACGATGTATTCGGCATTAACCTGAAATTTATATGGCGCGGCGGGCAAAAATATACACCGGTTGACCTCGCGGCATCTATCGCT
>Ga0316217_10003870_pt1 | contig 16651 bp, 16 predicted proteins | sample 1anoAmetaG_FD_203633 | JGI IMG/M metagenome (GOLD analysis project Ga0316217, IMG submission 203633) | Freshwater microbial communities from Trout Bog Lake, Wisconsin, USA - 1anoA | ecosystem: Environmental > Aquatic > Freshwater > Lake > Hypolimnion/Profundal zone | place: USA: Wisconsin...
GCAACCACAACGCTTTACAACAACACCAACTACGTTGTAACCCTCAATGCCAACACCAGCCAAAATATGTTTAGTTACCCGAACTACAGCGGGTCTACAACGCTTTCCATTACTGCTGGCTCTGCAATATCTTTCGTGTTTGCTTCTGGTGGCGGATGGTACGAAGTCAACAATAGCCCCGGCGTTTTGCCTGTTGTTGGCGGCGGCACGGGTTCATCCACGGGTGCCCTAACGCTTTTGGGTGACGTAACCGGAACCGCGCAGGCTTCCACCGTAGCGAAATTACAGGGCGTCGCCGTTTCTACCGTTGCCCCATCTTCGTCCAATGTTCTTCAATATAACGGCACCTCATGGGCACCAAACAACGTGCCAACTAGTTTTCAGACAAGCCTAAGTGGCCTAACGCCATCCACGGCATCTACCGGCGCCATTACGCTAGCGGGAACCTTGGGTGTTTTGAGCGGTGGGACAGGAAACACAACCGGTCAGCCTTCGGGCACCGCGGGTGGGTCACTTACGGGTTCTTACCCCAACCCAACAATTGCCAACAGTGGCGTTACAGCAACCACGTATGGCTCTGCAAGCACCATACCAAGTTTTGCGGTTGGCGCCGACGGACGGATTACTTCTGCTTCAAGCGTTACGCCAAGCATTCCGTTCACCGACGTAACGGGAACAATTGCCACGACCCAAATGCCAACATCGGGCGTCGTCGCCAACACCTACGGTGGCGCCTCGACACATGCTCAAATTGTTGTCGATACGCTCGGACGGATTACTTCTGCTTCAAGCGTTACGCCAAGCATTCCAGCCGGTGATATTACCGGCACCCTTGGCGCGGCAAACGGCGGCACAAACACCGCTACTGGATTTCCCGTAACCAGCAACTCTTCCAATGTTGCCGTTACCGCAACTTCGGTACTTGCAACAGCCTCAACCGCGGCAACCGCTACTCCAATCGCAACGGTTGCGGTGGCAACAGGTTATTACATTGTTGTGGCAAGAATGGACGTTTCAACCACAACCGCTACGGCTGGAACAACGTCTATTCAAATTCAAAACCTTACGGCGGGCACAACCGTTGCCGCTTCCGCCGTCGAAGTTGGCGCAACCGTAGGCGGGGCGAGCCGCCAATCGGCACACGTTATTTACGCCACCAACATTACTACCGCTTCTACTTTGGCAATGTGGGGGGTGGCAACAATTACGGGTGTAACCGTTCAAACAAACGCCCCAACATTTGGAGGCAGTAATTCCACCGCCATCAGCGTAATGAGAATAGGATAAAGGGGTGACTATTGTAGAAGCCCCTTTTAACGGAAAACTTGTAATCATGTGGCTGCCTCAGCCCATTGCGGGAACGTCTGTGGTGCAACAAGGATTTTTTGATTCGTTTTTTGCCTTTGTTTCGCATGACAGTGTTAACAGGAACATATTTACCGGATATGGTGTAAGCGCAGGCGGATACATTGCTTCAGGCCGTGACGATTGCTGCCAAAAGTTTTTAAAAACCGATGCTGAATGGTTGTTGTTTCTTGACTGGGATATTACTTACGCCCCAGAAGACATTTACACTTTAATCGACGCGGCGGACCCCGAAACCAGGCCAATTATTGCTGGAACGTACGTAACGTTTTTTGGCGATGGCAATGTTTTGCGGCCGTGTTGGACCATCAAGTCAGACAACAATGACTACTCTCCCGTAGACTCTTTTGAGGTTGGGGCGATTGTTGAATGCTCGACGGTTGGAATGGGCTTTACCCTTATTCACCGTTCGGTCCTTGAAGCACTTGAAATTGAATACAGTGACGACCCACAGAGTTTCTTTGGGCACGACATTATCGGTTCGTCCAGAGTGGGCGAAGATTTGACTTTCTGTTCCAGGGCGCGCAAACTTGGATTTACGGTATGGGCGCATTGCGGCATTCTGCTTGGACATAACAAGGCTAAAACCCTTTATCCACAAGACATGGCAAATAAAGCGTTTGCTGTTTCAGGAGGAACCTTTGACGATTACATGAAAGAAAAGTTAAATACTTGATTTTTCCTTAATCATGGTGTAGTATCTTTCTATGATGGGGCATTTTTTGCCGCCCCACGTTGTTCGAGGGGAACGACATGATTTCGGTATTCACGCCAAGCCACGATTCCAAGTATCTTGACGACGCCTACAAGAGCCTAAAGGCTCAAACAGACCAGGCGTGGGAATGGATTGTTCTTCTTAACGGAGATGCTGATTGGGGACGGCCCGAATACGACGATAGGGTCAGGGTTTCAAAAGCCGCAGACCACGAAAACGGATGCGTTGGCGCTTTAAAAAGCCATGCTGTTTCTCTGTGCGAAGGTTCTATTCTTGTTGAACTAGACCATGACGACATTCTAAAGCCGACCGCTTTGGAAAAAATCCGAGCGGCGTTTGAAGACAAAGAAGTTGCTTTTGTTTACTCAGATTTTGCTCAGATAAATGGTGATGGGACCCCAAATCACACCATGTTTGATACGTCATACGGTTGGGAATATTACACCGAACCGGACGGGCCCAATCTGGTGTGCCGGTCTATGGACCATTCACCGCACAACGTTTCGTACATTTGGTATGCCCCCAATCATGTAAGGGCGTTTACCCGAGAAGCCTACGACAACGCGGGCGGCTATGACGCAAGTAAAAAGGTGCTTGACGACCAAGACCTTATTGCGAGGATTTATCTTCAAGGCAAATTTCACCACATTAAAGAATGCCTGTATTACCAGCGAGTTCACGACAACAACACCCAAAAGGGCGAATTTAACGCCTTTATCCAAACTGAAACCGTACGGCTTCATGGACAAACCATTCAACCTCTTTTGTTGAAATGGTCTCAAGACAACAACCTTCTTGCCCTTGACCTCGGTGGAGCCCACAACCCGGCTCCCGGCTACAAAACAATTGACCTTCATGCGCCGGCCGATTATGTTGGAGACATTTTTAACGTCTTGGGCGAAATGGAAGACAACTCAGTTGGGGTAATTCGTGCCGTTGACTTTTGCGAACACATAACCGACAAGATTCGTTTGTGGAATGAGTTTTATAGGGTTTTGGCTCACGGTGGAATGGTCCTAAGCCTTACCCCCAGCACCGACGGCAGAGGGGCTTTCCAAGACCCAACGCACGTCGCTTTTTACAACATTAATTCTTTTTGGTATTGGGTTGACGACAACTATCGACGATTTGTACCAGAAATTAAAGTTAATTTTCAAGTGAGCCAACTTTTTACTCACTTCCCCTCAGCGTGGCATGAAACCCACAACATCCCCTACGTGTGCGCCAACCTAATTGCAATTAAGGAAGGTTCTCGTCAGGGCGGCAGACTAGGACTTTAAGATGGCAGATGCTATTACAGAACTGACGGCTACGTGGGTCGCAAGCACAGGGTCTTCGGCCGCGCAAACAACAGCGGGGGTCCAACTGAATTGGACGGCCGCAGCCGACGTTACTACGGGTTCTGTTTATGACATTTATGTTTTGCAAAATACAAATCAAACGATTCCATCGTGGGTTCTTGCCAATTCGTTGAGCGCAAACATTGTCCAAAACGTAGGACAATCTGGGTATTCTCTTTCAAATCCGGCGACTTCCTATTTTTACCAATTCCCAAACCCCACCAATTTTAACATTGGAACTTACGAATGGGTAAACAACAACGGCGTTTTGGCGCAAGTGGGGCCAAACCCGACCTCGTTGTCTTTCAGCATTGTCCACGTAGACGACACCGCTTCCGACAGTGACCCCCTTAACATATCGGTATTTGCTCCGGCTATCAACCCTGTTGACGGTCCGCCGCATTTTCCGAACACGTTTTCTCTAGATGCTTTTGGGCAGTTTACCGTTAACCCTCAAGATTCGTACGAAGAAATTTCCTCTTCGGTTGCCATGGTTGTTGGTGCCCTTGTTGGCGAACGCAGCATGTTGCCAGATTTCGGAATCGAAGACCCTACCTTTACCGAAATTGACACTATCGGCATTGAATACGCCATTGCTAACTGGGAACCGCGAGCAAACGCCACGGTCTCCGTTTCATACGACAACAATAACGTCGCCTCGCTAGGCGTTTCTATCACCAGCAATTTGGGAAGTGACTAATGAGTTACATTGACATACCTATCGTAACCGATGCCGACGTAATGGTGCAGCAGTCGCTTGCCTCAATCGCAACCAACATCCCCGGCTGGGTCCCGCGTGAAGGCAACCTGGAAGTCCTCCTTCTAGAACAGTTCGCAGCAATGGCTTCAGAGGCCGCTAATGTCGCTTCTGCCGTCCCCGCGTCCATCTTTCAATACTTTGGTTCACTCGTTGGAATTACTCCAAATACGGGCCTTCAAAATCAACTTTACACAACATGGACCCTTGTAACAAACGCACCTGCTGGAGGGTACCAAATTGCCGCCGGTACGGTTGTGGGATTTTTCTACGCCGGCGCCGCGTATCAATTTCAAACCGTTAACCCGATTACCATTGCTTCTGGAACCAACACGCTAACCAATGTTCTTGTAGAAGCGGTTGTGTCCGGCACCGCATACAACGTGCAAAGTCTTTCAAGTCTAAACGAAATTGGTTATTTCTTGCAAATGCAAACGCAAGACCCCAATGTATCAAGTGTTGTTATTTCTGCAACCCCGGCAACCAACTCTGCGCTTGTTGCCGGTACGGACCCCGAGACAACCGACGCTTTTTTGAACCGACTTACGGCCGAACTTCAGTTGTTGGCTCCGCGCCCAATTACGCCAAGCGACTACGCTTTGTTTGCTCAAAACGTTGCAGGGATTTACCGCGCACAGTCTTTTGACGGTTTTAACTCGCTTACAAACCTGTTGAGCGCGTCCAACGCTTCGTTTTTGCTCGCAACCTCAACCCCGTCCGGGTGGGGTGTTGTGGGAAACGGGACGGCAACGGTTCCTTCAATTTCGACCCCGGGAACTTCTCCGGCGAACTATCTTCAATTCACAAGCACTTCAACGGCCCTTGTAAGCACCGCAACGGTTTCTGCCGTTCCCACATATGTTGTAACCGCGGCTAGCGGCAACGGGACAACAATTACCTACACAGCGGCCAATAGCCTTGCCGTTGGTCAAACCGTCAGCGTTACCGGCCTTAACACCACAACGGGTGCATCTCTTAATATCGCTGGGATGATTGTAGCAACGGCTTCATCCACTCAGTTTACCGTTACTAACTCAACTGTTGGCACTTCGGTTGCAACACAGGCGGGCGTAGCGACCCCAATTGCCAACGCAGCCGGCTCTTTGTACCTTTCCGTTACCGTCGGAACTGGCGCTACGTTCAGCACAACAATTAGTTCCGTTGCTCCATCTTTGGTGGCCATTGGTGACACGACAAACGGGAACGAAGTTGTTATCGCCGCCGCCGCCTCCGCCACCTTTGGCTCTGGTTCGACTACCCAGCAGACCCTTACTCTAACGAATGCGTTTAATTACACGCACGCATCCGGCGGAACCATTAAACAACTTCAGGGAGCCTCGCTGCCCGTCGCCACCGGTTTGTTTGCCAACTCTTACTGGTATCAAGCCGCCGCTGTAATCAAGGCGGCAGGCTCCGCCCCCGCGACAACGGCCACAGAGCGCCCATATGTAGTTGTTTTGGCCACGTACATTGACGGCTCTTTGGACGTTTTTTATTCCTTGCCAAAGTTCGACGACTCTCTTTACACCTACACGTCAAACACCAAAACCGTTTTGTGCAATATTCCCTCGACCAACGCTAATTCGGCTTCGGTTCTTGCATACGACCCCGGGGTAACAACAGGTGCTCCGCTTTACGGTTCGGGAAACGTTAACGCGCCCCGCCCGTACATTACAAGCGCACAGATGTACATTGCTTTTTCAACTGTTGAACTTAGCAAAACGCACGCAATTACATACGCTTCGCTGAATGAGGTCCAACAAGACCTGACAGCGTTGCAAAGCATGACAACAACCACAAGCGCGTACAACTTCATTCCTGACGCTACTTTCCAGGACTACGCGTATGCTTACGGCGGCAACGCCTCCTGGAGCAACCCGACGGGTACAACCATCCTGCCCGGAACGGGTGTGCAATACCAGGGCACAGGCGCCGCGCTTGGCTCTAGCCTTACGGTAAGTTCGCAAGCGTTTAACCTTTCGCACTTGGTTTCCGACGTTCCCGCGGCGACAACAAGAACGTACACGCTATTTGCAACCGTTAATGCCAACTACGTTGCCAGCAACACATACAACGACATTTCAATTCAAGTTGTTAACGTGGCGACTTCAACGGTGCTTGCTACGGTCAGCCCCGCAGCGGCCGCAACGGTTACTTTGCCGATAACATTTACCCTTTCTTCCCCCGCCGACGTTCAAGTTAACATTGTCTTTGGTGCTGGACTTAACGTGCCACTTGGTTCAAGCGTTATTGTTTCTAACGTTGCCGTTGTTTCGGGCTCCTACAGCCTTACCAATCTTCCCGCCCTCAACCAAAGCAATTACTTTTGGACGCCCGGCGGCCTTTACAACCCCAATACGTTCAATTACCCACGAACCGTTTCGATTGTCCCGCTTGATGCCAATGGTTTGCCCGTTGCACCGACGATTGCGCAAAACCTTTCTTCTTACTTGGCAGCGCGCCGCGAAACAAACTTTACGGTTAATACCATTAACCCTAATTACGTGCCCATCGACGTTCAATACACAATCTACATTTCTCCTGCTTACACCGTCGCCTTGGTGCAATCAGCGGTCAACGCTGCAATCCGCTCTTTCCTGAGCCCCGCCACTTGGGCCGGTGGAAGTAACATTCCTCCTTACTGGAATGGCGCGGCCACATCGGTTAACGTAATGGACATTGGAACCATTATTGGCAGCGTGGCCGGCGTTTCAAACGTTGTGGCAGTAAGCGCTCGTACCTCCTACCCGCTTGGAGGCGCCTATTTGACAACAAGCGTCCCCTTAACGGGCGTTGCTCCTCTGCCAATCGCCAACACCATTACTCCGACGGTTTACAGCAACCCTGCCAATAACTTTACTGGGCTCTAATTATGACGGTGACGCTACCGAATAGTTACAACACAAACGCCATTTACGGCTCGGTTCCTCAATTTATTCAGGACCAAGATGCCGCAAACGGTTACCAATTGTGGTATTTCCTTTACGGCGCCTGTGCCGCGCTAGACCAACTGGACATTTTAAGCCGCAACAATGTCGGGCAAGGCATCCACATTGAAGCAGACGTTGGCGGATACAGCGCTATTAACATCTCCGATGGACAAATTGCAACACCTATTGCCGCCAGTGATACAACAATAAACATTTTTAGCACGGACTCAACTTGGTACAATTTTCCAACCACCTCTGCTTTTGAAATTCAGTTGGTCAATTCGCTTACGGGCACCACGGAAAAAATTTTAATACCGGCGGGCCACTACGATTGGTCTGCACCCATTGTTGCAATTAGCGGCGTAAACAGAAACCTCGTTTCCTTGATTCCACCCGTTCCCGTATCTGTCGCGGGCACCACCATCACGGTCGGAAGCACGGCTGGCCTCTCAGCGGGAATGTACGTTGTTAATGCAACTTACGGAATTAATACAACCATTTCTTCAATTACCAACTCGACTCAATTTGTCGTAGTTTCAGCAACCGGCATTACAACGTCAACGCCGCTTTACATCGGAAGCAGCATTGGCCTTGCATGGCCGGCTAGCACAGGCGCCGACGGAAGCGTTTACGTCCAAGACTGGGCCGGAGCGCCGGGTTGGTCTCAAGCGGTTGACATTGAGCGTTGCCCAAATTACGCATTGCCTTGGCTTGCACAGTTTATTGGTGCCGCCATTCCGCCAAATGCGGTTATGGACCGTCAGCAAATGGTTCAGCAAATCGAATCTCTTGGTGGTTTTAATCGTGCCACCGCGCCGGCTATTACGCAACAATTGATTCAAGTAATTAATTCGCAGTTGGCATCAGGCGTTGCTCCGCTTTCACAATCGCAAGTAATCATTATGGAAAACGTGCAAATGACGACGTACACCGTAACGGCGGCGGTTGGCGCAAGCGGTACGGTCACTTATACGTGTTCAAATGCTTTGACGGTTGGGCAGGTTGTTACGATTTCTGGTTTAACCGTTTCTGCCCTTAACCTTACCAACGTTGTTGTTGCTACTGTTTCGCCAACTCAATTTACCGTTACAAATGCCGCCACCGGAACCGCAACGTCACAAACCGGGTATGCAACTCCAAAGGTTCCTTACACCTACAACTTTTCTGCCCTTACCATTTTGTTGCCGTCAATCTATTTTTCTCCGTATTCATATCAAACGCTTTTGACCGATGCCGGCGGTGTGTCCACAACGTACACCGGCCTTCAGTCATATCTGGCAAGCATTGGTGGTCTTTACTTTGACCTTCAAGGCAACACCGTCGCCAGCAACAACTCGCCCTATATCAACTTTATTTATCGCTACCGCCCCGCGGGAATGCAAGTCTTCGTAGGAGGATATTAACCCTAATGTCAAGCGGAAAAACAACACGGGCTCAAATCCCATACCCCATTCCGGCGGACACCGCCAACGTTTCAACAGACATTGCTGCCGTTGCAAACTTTATTGACGCCAACGTTCCTCTTTGGGCCGTCTCCGCAACATCGCCTACGCCTTCGGTTTTGACCGGTGGTGGCGAACTGTGGTGGTGCACGCTTGCTTCTTCCGCCAACTATGGGCTTAATTATTACAACGGAACGGCGTGGATTAATCTGGGCGTTCAGCAAATTACAATCAACAATACGGCTCCGTCTACGCCGTTTTTGAATCAAATTTGGGTTAACACCACATACACCAGCCCCGCCGTTTCTTATTACAACGGTTCATCTTGGGTTACGATTGTCGCGGGCACGTCAACGTCGGGCCTTATTGTGACTTCGACCGCTTCCGGCCCTCAATATTCGTCGGCCGCCGCAGTTCAAGGGCCGCAGGGCAATCAGGGCAACCAGGGCAACCAGGGGAATCAAGGCAATCAGGGAAATCAGGGGAACCAAGGTTACCAAGGAAACCAAGGAAACCAGGGTTACGTTGGTGCCGGATACTCGGCAACGTCAACAACCTCTCAGCCAATTTACTCTGGAACCTTACCTTCGTCTATTGGGTGGCTTACATCTAACACCCAGGCTTATGTTATCGGCCAACGAGTGCGCGCCATCCCTACGGCCGCCCCCACCAGTTACATGATTGGCACAATTACGGGCCTTACTACAAACACTTCCATCACCATTAATGTTGACACGGTTAGTTCTGCTGGTGGTTTGGGGCCGTTCACATCATGGGCCTTCTCAATTGACGGAATCACCGGGAACCAGGGCGCGCAGGGCAACCAGGGTACCGGGGGCTCTGGCTCCACAGGGGCACAAGGAGCGCAAGGAGCGCAGGGCTCCACCGGCTCTACTGGGCCCCAAGGCTCCACCGGCTCGACGGGGCCCCAAGGCTCCACCGGCTCTACTGGGCCCCAAGGCTCCACCGGCTCTACTGGGCCCCAAGGCTCCACCGGCTCGACGGGCGCAACCGGCCCGCAGGGAAACCAGGGTAACAACGGAACGCCGCTTGGCTCATCAAACCACTGGTCAATGGCTTCGGGGTATGAAAGTTCTTCTAGCACCATTACAACAACGCCAAACACGCCGTCGAATGCGGCAGTATCGGTTTCAACGACATACGTTTATTTAACCGCACTTACAAGTGGCAGTTACGGCGGGCACATACCACAAGGATATAACGCCTATCTTTTTACTTGGAGTTTTGGCGCCGTTGGAGCCACCGCAACTAACAACGCTCAAGTTTTTGTTGCCTTTGGAAGCACCGGCGGTGGCTCAACCGATATTTGGTCGGGTCAAGTTGGCTACACTTCAACTTCAGAAAACAATTCTTACGCCGGCTCTTTCGTCTATGTCCCAACTTCGGGGCAAGCCGGTTACGGTGGAGCAAGTTTTAACGTTTGGTTGAACGCTAAGGTCAGTCTCGGAACGGCCAATTTTGCTGAAGGTGTACTCAGCATTATCGGTATCGCTTAATTATTTTATCTACTAAGGAGAAACAACATGACAACTGTTGACCACCGCGCCGCCGAAGTGGCGTGGGCCCATTGGGCTGTAAAGAATCACGCACATTTTAATTATTCCGAGGGTGCCGACCGTATGGCCGCCATCGGCGTATGGCCTATCAAGTTTCCCGTCAACACCGACTGCTCGGGTTCGTGCACGTTGTACGCATTCTGGGCGCAAGGAAACGACCCCAACGGCCTGGGTTTCGACCACGAGGGCTACACCGGCACATTCCTAAGCCATGAGGCGCACCTTGCGTTGTGGACAAAGAATCTCAAGGGCGTTGAAGTTGAAAACATTGAAGTTGGCGACTATGTTGTTTACGGCCCCGGAACCGGCGAGCACGTAGCAATTATCGTGGAAATTCACGGCAATGACATTCTTACCGTTTCGCACGGCCAGCAAGGCGGGCCGGGTTACTGCTGGATTAACGCCCCAAAAGTCGTACCTTCCCGCGGCTTCCCCTCAGACGGCCGCCAACCCCAGACCTTCCTTCGCAATGTCACAGACAACGCCAAGCCAGTGCGCCTCCCCCCCGCCGCATAATAACACATGCTTGCCAGTACGCTCATCGATTGGGTGAATAACTGGACCGGATTTAGCGATAACGTCGGCTGGTTCCTTGCGGGACTAGCCGCCGTTGTCGCCTATGTCTGGCGCCAGCACCGTAAACAAATTAAAAATGTCGTTAAAGAAGAATTGCAATTTGAACTGCGCTCTGATTTTGACAGCGACCTTATTAAAAAATTGGCAGAGGCCGTGGAAGATATTCACCACGAAACACAGCACAACGACGGGTCAAGTATGAAAGACGCTCTCAAGCGCGTAGAAGATGCTCAAAGCAAGGGTTTTGAGAACATGGAAAACCGAATGAACCGGACCGACGAACAAATTGAACGAATGGACACTTTTATTCAAAAGTTAGACAAAGCCATGGAATACCACCTTGGACTTCACGACGGCTTGGGGCTTTAAGTAATGCGCCGGGAAAGCCATTGGGGATTTCACCCCGCGGTTAGGTCTGGCGGAGAAAGAACACTGGGGGAACGTGCCGCCGACGCAATGCGCCACGGTATGGGAAGTTGGCCCTTTGTCTTTGTTTTTACAACAATTATGTTTGTTTGGATGAGTTACAACGGAAACTCCAGCAAACCGTTTGACCCTTACCCTTTTATCCTTTTAAACCTTGCCCTCTCAACGCTGGCGGGTTTGCAAGGAGCGATTCTGCTAATCGCTGCAAAACGGGCGGACAGAATCTCTTCCGAACTCGCAAAATACCATTTAGAAGTAAGCGAAACAACCAAAAAAATGCTTGAAGAGCATCGTGAAATACTTAAGGAAATCGCAGCCAAATGAAAATTGCAATTATAGCAGCACTTTGCATGGTGATTCAAGACATTCTTGAAATTGCAAAGGCGCAAGGAGCCGCTCGCAACAACGGAAAGATTGTTGCCATTGCAGATACTTTGTTTTGGTACGTTTCCATTACGGGGACAACATTGGCCGCTTTTACGCTTCACGGCGGAACGCTGTCATCAAAGATATGGGTAATCATCCTGGTTTCTGCCGCCAACATTGTGGGCAACCTTTTGGGAACCGAACTGGGAAAACGTTTTATTCGTGACCACAGCGAAGAATCACAAGATGCAAAGATTCAACACCTAATGGAACGAGTTGAAGCCTTGGAGGCAAAATAATGGAAGAGCGTGTTGCTGGTTTTAGGGGGAAGGGCGCTGCATATCGCCCTAATATGGGCACCCTGTTCAATTACACTCAGGGGCCTTCGTATACGGTTCCTCGGTCATTTGATTACTCAACCCGAGTCAAAGAGTACCCAATGGCGCTTAACGACACCTATGGCGATTGCACTATTGCCGGTGTAATTCACATGTTGCAACTTGCATACGCAGAAATTGCCGAAGATTTTGTTTACCCAGGTGACGATGCCGTTAAAAACGAATATTTCAAACTAACTGGCGGCGCCGATGCCGGCCTTGTTCTTCACGACGTTCTACAGACATGGATGAAAGATGGCCTTTTTGGCAACAAGATTTTGGCGTATGCGCCGGTCAACATCAAGAGCCGTGAAGAAATGGCTGCCGCCATTTACCTCTTTGGTTCGGTCTATATTGGCGTTGAAATGCCGCCGGATGCTGAGCAACAGTTTGAAGCGCATCAGCCGTGGCACATTAATCAATTCGCTGAAGAACCGTCTGGCGGCCATTGCATTGTGGCAACAGGATGTAATAGATTTGGCATTGACATTATTACTTGGGGTGACACCGAATCCATGACGTGGAGTTGGTGGGAAACTTACGGCTCCGAGGCTTGGGTTGTTGTACCGGAAGCATTTGTCGAACTGGACCACGGCCCTGTTTGGAACATTAACATCACCGCTCTACAAGAGGACTTGAAGAACCTTGACCATTAATTACACACCCCAGCCCGGCGACGCCGTATTGGCCCATACGCACAACATTTACGGTGCAATGATTCGTTTTGGGCAAGCCTTGCGTTGGTGGAAGTACCGCTCATGGAACCACATGGCGATTGTTGACTCTGTTGATTCCGACGGAACAATTTGGGTTATTCAAATGGCGCGCCGGTGCGAGCAAGTTAAAATTCAAAATGTTGCTCCTGGTGGGCACGTCAAAATTATTCCTTGCCCCGACACCGTAAATCGTGACGAAGCCGTAGCCTATGCCCGCAGGCAATTGGGCACCAAATATGGCGTACTTACGATTGTCAGCATTGCTATCAACATTGTAATGCCGGCATTTTTTCGCTTTGACATTCGCACCGCCGACACTTTGATTTGTTCGGCCCTTGTAGCGCGTTCATGGGAGCACGGCTCCTGGGACTGCCCCACTGACCCATTCGACATTACGCCAGCCGAATTCGATAGAGTTCTTGGCGGCGGCGGCTACCCAATTTATTAACCTTTAAAGGAAAAAAATGACATCCAACACAGTTTTTAACCAAACGCCCAACCCTGTTGTTTCTCCGTATCCCGCTTTTGTCAACAGCGTTACCGGCGCTATTGAACACTTTAACGGCAGCGCCTACGTACAGGTCGGCGGCTATGCCCCTTTGTTCACAAGCAACGTTACGTTTACCTCTGGAACAGCGGTTCAAAACACTGCATCCTGTTTCGCTACGTATTACATCTTTATTGGTGGCAACGCCAGCGGCACGGTTCAAGTCGCTTTTGGACCTACAAGCGCTTGCGCCAATGTGGTTGTCCCTTCTTCCACCGCCAACGCCGCCACCAGCCATGTGATTACGGTGCGGGTTCCAGCCCAATGGTACCTTAAAGCCACAACCACCAATGGCGCGACAATTTCTTCAGTGAACGTTCTTACCGAGGGCTCTTTCTAAGGTGGCAACAACTAAGGCGCATGACCAAACGGTTGCGCACCACTATGTGGTTCACTACCCTGACCACGAGCCGCGTGAAAGCGACCCGCACTACAAAGATTTCCACGCTTTTCGTCGCCGCACAAAAGCAAACGCTCAATGTTCCATCGGGGCACACCGAAATGATTTTAGCGAATGCTCTTTGGAAAAGCCGCTTGAACTACACCATGCACACATTGAATTTTCGCTCCAAAACGGTGTAGATTTTAAATGGCTTGAGCCAGATTACCCCGGCGTTTCCGACCCAACAACAATTGGGGCTTGGGTTGAGTCGGCGGAAAACCTTATGTGGCTTTGCGAGGCGCACCACCGCGGCTCGGGGGGCGTACACGTTGCGTCGGCAGCAGATTTTGAAGCAGAAAAATACGTTCGTGGGCTTATAGGTCCCGTTACCGAAGGCTAACTATGGCATTCCCCAGTTTGACGACAATTCGCTCATATGGTGGCTCAGTGCCGCCCGCCTACATCACAACAGACGTTCCTGCGTACTATATTGCAGGGCAGTCCATAACCGCTTCTTCCTTGGCCGGTTGGTATGAAGTAAGCGCAACGGGCCAGGCTACGACAAATCCTTTGGGAACGTCTGGGCCTTTTGTTATTACGTTGAACCCGGGTGCAATAAATGAAGAGCGCATTCTTTGCTCTTCGGTTAGCATCGCAAATTTATATATTGTTGTTTGGACCGATGGCGTCAACAACGGTCGTGGTTATGACGGAAACATTATTTCCACCCATTACCACCAAACGACACAGGTAAAGGTAAACGACATTTACCATGGCGCTTCTGCAACGGAAAGCCTTCAGTTTAACCGGGGCGTTCAGCAAGCCATTACAACAGCAAACTCCGCCCTTTCATATGTCCAAGGCTTAACGGGCCCACAGGGCCCACAGGGCGTTGTTGGTTCGCAAGGTAACCAAGGTGCGGGCACCCAAGGCGTGCAGGGGCCTCAGGGCTCTTCAACGGGCACACAGGGTTACCAGGGTGCGCCCGGTCCGCAAGGCCCGCAAGGGACAACCGGTTTGCAAGGCAATCAGGGCAACCAAGGTAATCAGGGCGTCACTGGGGCCGGTACTCAAGGAAATCAAGGAGCCGCTGGTTCTACGGGGTTACAAGGCAACCAAGGGTATCAGGGAAATCAAGGCTTTCAAGGCGTTTCCGTCCAAGGCCCGCAAGGCAATCAAGGAAACGCTGGCACGCAAGGGACGCAAGGAAACCAAGGCGCATCAGTTCAGGGCCCTCAGGGGACCACCGGCGCCACAGGAAGCCAAGGGTTTCAAGGCAACCAAGGTTTTGCCGGAACAGGGACGCAAGGAAGCCAAGGTTTTCAGGGCAACCAAGGCACGGCTGGCACCAACGGAACCAACGGTTCACAAGGAACCCAGGGCAACCAGGGAAATCAAGGCACGGCGGGAACCAACGGGACCACCGGCTCACAGGGTAATCAAGGTTTTCAGGGCTTACAAGGAAACCAGGGTTTTCAGGGTTTTCAGGGCAATCAAGGGAACCAGGGCAACCAGGGTTCGACCCCCACAACATATGTCTCCACCTTTGCCGGCGGGACAACTGGCCTAACGCCTGCCGCTGCAACTTCGGGCGTTGTTTCTCTGGCCGGTACGCTAGCCGTTGCAAATGGTGGAACTGGTGTTACAACGGCTACAGGTTCCGGTTCCAACGTACTTAGCACCAACCCGACAATCGTTGCGCCTTTTGAGACAGTCCTTATTTCCGCAACCGCCTTGTCAGGTTCAACGGCGGCATCTATCGCGCTTGGCTCCGAAGCGGTATTCCTTTACACGGGCAACCCGACAGCGACGTGGGCGCTTAACGTAACCGGCGCACCGACGACAACCGGACAATCTGCCACCGTCGCCATCGGCGTTATAAACGGCGCTACCGCGTACCTTCCCAGCAACATTACGATTAACACGGTTCAGGCTGGCGCTTCGTCATCAGTCCTTCCGGTTCAGGGCGCGACAAACAACAGCATCACGTCCTACTATCAGGGCGGAACCGCTTGGTCGGCAGCAGACGCTTCGACGCTGGACTTCTACACCATTACCATCATCTGCACGGGGTCATCCGCTTGGACCCTTCTATTGGGACAGACTAAGTTCTAATGACCCCAATGCTTGCAACCCGTGGCGGAATGTCAGCACGGTCTTTCGGTGAGTTTTCATTATCATCCGCGCTTATTGGTTCACACGTTTACTTCACCGCTGGAACGTACACCTGGACTTGTCCTACGGGTGTTACATCAGTTCAGGTTGTTGCCATTGGTGGCGGCGCGGGCGGAAATGCAACCGTTGGCGGTGATTCCTACTTTAGTTCTCTCACAACTGTTTGTGCTCCTGGTGGGTCTAGTTCGACTACCGCTTACGGTAACGCTTCTGCTGGTGGTACGGGCGGTGCGGCAACAGGTGGTAAAGGTGGCGGTGGCGGTGGTGCAGGTGGTTACGGCGTCGCTGGTGGAAACGGCGGGTCGAACGCTGGTGGTGCAAACGGTGGTCAAGGTTCTGGCGCTGGTGGTGGTTCCGCTTCTACATCAGCCCACGGCGGTGGTGGCGGCGGTGGCTCCAACCTTTACGGTTACGCGGCTGGTGCATCAACGGGCGGTGGCACCGGCGGTAACGGTGGCGGTGGTGGTCTTGGCACTAACTCAAACGAAAACGGTGGCGCAGGTGGTACGGTCGCAACAACTGGCGTTGGCTCGGCAACTGCTGGACTTCCCACGGGTGTGACGGCAGGAACAACGTCGTCAAGCGCATCTACAAGCGGTGGCGGTAACGTAACCGCAATCGGTACGGCCTACGGAGCCGGTGGTGGTGCATTTGGCGGTGGAGCCGGTGGTGGTAACAACGGCACGGCTTACGCGGGCGGCAAGGGCGGATACCTTTGCTACAATACAGTTGCAGTAACACCTGGTAATACTTACACAGTCGTAGTGGGGGTAGGCGGCCTTGACGGTAGCAACTACGGCGGCGGCGGCGGGTCGGGAGCGGTTCGAGTCCTGTGGGGCGCTGGTCGCAGTTTTGCAACAAACACAAATGTCGGAACAACTACTAACGAGGTTTACAACTAATGTCCACGCTTGCTTTTGTAGACACAAACGGAAACGTAACGCTTGTGTTAAACACCGA
>Ga0316217_10003871_pt1 | contig 16642 bp, 11 predicted proteins | sample 1anoAmetaG_FD_203633 | JGI IMG/M metagenome (GOLD analysis project Ga0316217, IMG submission 203633) | Freshwater microbial communities from Trout Bog Lake, Wisconsin, USA - 1anoA | ecosystem: Environmental > Aquatic > Freshwater > Lake > Hypolimnion/Profundal zone | place: USA: Wisconsin...
GCCATGGACAGGTGCATGGCCTATCTTCAGAAGGCATCGGGGGCGGAGCTGAAGGCATTTTTCGACGAACTTGCCCGGCGGAAGGGTGAGGTGTTCAGGCCATTCTTGGCAGCATGAAAGATTGCGAAGGGAGTTCCCTTCGCTTAGCTATTCGGTTCTGATCGAGAGGGTGGACGCCACATACTGCTGAAGGGTTCCCTTGGCACGCCCGGCCATCCTAAGATCAGACTCGACTCGCGCCAAAGCACAGCTGTGGCTCAGGTAGTACCTCCTTGGTTATGGGGCCGGTGTGACAACACCGCCATCACCAAGGAGCCAAATATCTGCGAGATCCGCTAGCCAAATCCCGATTCGATCAGGCTACCGGCGCGATCCTCCTTCGGCTGCGAACGAAGCCTTCATTCAACCGGGAGGACTCCCTGGCCAGCGGCTACAGCCGTACGATCCCCGAGCAGCGCAACGCGGCGCGCAAGGCGGCCCTCCGGACCTGGCTGGCCAGTCCCTGGGCGGACGCCCGTGAAGCGGGGCGGCCCTGAATGGCATGGACGGTTCCATCCGCCAGCCCTGCTTGTCGGCGACCCTATAAATGCTGCTGGTGCGTCAACGGCAGCATGGCTGGGATCGAGAAAACCTCGAAATCGAGATTCTAGAACCCTTCCGCCCGGATAGCGCCCAAACCCCGTCCCTCCCAGTTGTCAGCGGGCCAGTGTCGCGCCCCTCCTGGCTTGGGCCAGCCGCAACATCAGGAGCAGGCGGTGCCGGACCTCGCGGGCCTCGAGGGGTTTGGCCGACCGATCCTGCAGTTCGTGCTCGATCTTCAGCAAAAACTCATCTTCCTGGGGCGAAGCCAGGGCCAGGATGGGCAGGTTCAGGCCCGCCGGCATGTCCCGCAGCCGGTCGAACCACTGGGGCGGCAGGTCCGTCAGCATCGCCGCATCCAGGACCAGCGTGTCCGCCCCGGCCCCGGCTAGCGCCTCGAGGACGGCTGCCCAGTCGGAGGCGGTTCGCAGCCCGATGCCGGCCGCCTCCATCTGGGTGGCGATCACCTGGTGCACTAGGGTGGCCCGGGTCAGGAGCAGGACCTGTGCCCCGGCCGGCACCGTTTCGGACGCCCGGTTGAGGCCCAGTTCCAGGTGGGTTCGTACCCGCATTCGAAACACTTGCTCCATTTCCATCTTCGACAGGTAATCGTCGGCCCCCGCGCCCAGCGCCCGCTCCCGCAGGTTCCGGGAGACCGCCGTGAGCAGGACGAAGGGGACCCCGGTGAGCTGGGAGTCCAGTTTGCATTGGCGGCAGAATTCGAAGCCGTCCATGCCCGGCATCACCACGTCACTGAGGATCAGGTCAGGAGTCTGCCGGGACAGCAGGGTAGAGGCCGATCCGGCCTCCGGGAAGGTAGCGATCCTGGTCCCCATGGTGGCCAGGCGGGCTTCCATGAGCAGCCGCATCCGGGCGTCGTCGTCCACCAGCAGGATGAGAGGTTGGTCCGGGGGTTCGGGCGAGGCGATCGCCTCCCGGGGCGCCAGGGGTCCAGGCTGGATCCGGAAGCCGATGTCCTCAACCCCCACGCGGTTCCGGCCATCGCGCTTGGCGTTGTACAGGCCCTTGTCCGCCCTGACCGCCAGGGTCTCCACCTGGTCCCGCAAAGTCGGAACCAGGGAGGCCGCCCCCACGCTCACGGTCAGCCGGCCGGCGGGCAGGAACGGGGCTGGAATCTCCAGGGCTTCCACAGCCGCACGCAGTGTCTCGCCCACCCTCAGGGCGCCTAGCAGGCTGGTGGCCGGCAGAATGGCCGCGAACTCCTCGCCGCCATAGCGGGCCAGGAAGTCGATCCGGCGGGGCAAGGCGGCTTCCATTGCAGCAGCCACCTGCGCCAGGCAGCGGTCGCCTTCCAGGTGGCCCAGGTGATCGTTGTAAGCCTTGAAACGGTCCACATCGATCATGAGGAACGCCAGTTCGGTACAACCCCGCACCCCGCGCTCCCACTCCTTGATGAGGGTGTCGTCGAAATGCCGGCGGTTGGGCAGTCCCGTGAGTTGGTCCCTGAGGGCCTGGCTTTTGTAAATGTCCTGCTGGACCTTGGCGAGCAGATGATTGCGGACCTTGGCCTGGAGGATCTCAGGGTTGAACGGCTTGTGGATAAAGTCGATGGCGCCCAGGGCCAGACCCTTGGCTTCATCCTCTTCGGCCCCCAGGGCGGTCAGGAAGATCAGCGGCAGATCGGCGCTGGAAGCCTGCTCCCGGAACCGCCGGCAGGTCTCGTAACCATCCATTCCGGGCATGACGATGTCCATCAGAATCAGGTCTGGAGGGTGGATGTAAGCCAATTCCATGGCTTCCTGGCCACTGGTGGCGAACAGCACGTCGGCCTCCGCGGCGAACAGCCCGTGGACGCATTCGAGGATTTCGGGGGCATCGTCGACCACTAGGATGACTTGGCGATCTCGGGCTGCTCTCGGCCGGTCGTTCATAAATACTCCTCAGGAAAGGTCCGCTTGAGTGGCAAGGAAAGGACGAAGACGTTGGCGGGCCTCGCGGAAGGCCATGCGTGCGACCAGCGCCGCCATGGCCGGCAACTCGGCCCGCAGGCCCGTCGGAGTTTCGAGGTCTGCGAGGGTGTGCAGGTCCTTGGTGGCCCCAAAGCTGTTCCGGGCCAGGTGGGCGTCGAGGTTGAGAAGTGTCTGGTGGAGATCTCTAGAAGGTTCGGGGCCCGGCTCGGCCAGGGTACCGGGCGCGCCGCCAAGATCCGCCTGTCTGGACCAGGTGGCCAGCCGATCCAGGAAGGCGCCATGGAGAACTTCCAATTCAACCAGCGTTTCTCCAGGATCGCCCAGGGGATCCCGGAGCAGGTCCTCCAGCCGAGCGGCTACGGTAACGATCGTCTTCGCTTCCAGCATGGCCGTCACCCCCTTCAGCCCGTGGGCCTCCCGTGCGGCGACAGGGCGGTCGCTGTCGGCCAGCGCCTCCTTGATCCGCTGGACCGTGTCGCCGCCCTGGAGGAAGGTCTGCAGCAGGCGGGCCAGCAGGACGGGATTGCCGGAACAGCGGTTCAGGGCAGCCGGAAGGTCCAGCACCCCCTCCAGCACTTTGAAAGGTTCCAGATGAACGTCCATCGGGGCCGCCGCCGGCGTCTGGTCGCCATCCGGCCGGTCAGGCCGCAGGCGAGGGTCCGGGGCGCCGGGGCGCGCCTGCAGCCATTTGGCGACGCCCGCCAGCAGGGTCATGCGCATGACCGGCTTGGTCAGATAATCGTCCATTCCCGAATTCAGGCAGCGCTCCCGGTCGCCGGCCATGGCGTTGGCGGTCATAGCGATGATGGGCAGATGCCGCCCGGTCCCAATTTCCGTGGCCCGGATCCGTTCACTGGCCTCGAATCCGTCCATCTCTGGCATCTGGCAATCCATCAGCACCAAGTCGAAGCTTTCCCGGGAGATGGCAGCCAGGGCCTCGATCCCGTTGGCGGCCACCGAGACCTGAACCCCGGCGCTCTCAAGGAAATTCCTGGCGAGGATCTGGTTGGTTTCCTGGTCCTCCACCACCAGGATCCGGCCATCCAAATTCAGGTTTTCCGGCAGCGGCACCTGCATGCCCGCGCTGGGCAGACTGAAGCGGGTGATCATCCCGGGTTTGGTCTCCCCGGCCGCCCGGGCCCTGTCCATGGCGATGGTGATAGCCTGGACCAGTTGTTCCCCCCGCACCGGCTTTACCAGGTAGGCATCGAAGCCGATCTCGGCCAGCCTCAGAGCATCGCCCTCCACCCCAGTGTGGGTCAACGCCAGCAGCGCCATGGCCCGGCACCGGGGGTCGCTGCGGATCGCCCGCCCGAGTTCGTCCCCATGCATCGGGGGCATCACCAGGTCCACCACCGCCGCGTCGAAGGGCTCGCCCCGGTCTGTGGCCGCCTGGATTAGTTCCAGCGCCTGTGCGCCGGTGGCGGCCTGGGTGGTCAGGACCTCATGAAAGCGAAGTTGGCGGGAGAGCAGGCGAAAATTGAGGGGCAGATCGTCGACCAGCAGGATCCGGGTGCCCTTGAGAACCGACCTGCACACCTCATTGGCGCCCGAATCGGATTTGACGCCCAGTTCCAGTTCCACGGTGCAGGTCGTCCCCACTCCGGCCTCGCTTTCCATCCGGACCCGGCCGCCCATGGCCTCCGCCAGCCGCTTGACGATCGTAAGCCCGAGACCGGAGCCGCCGAAGCGCCTGGCGGTGGAGGCATCGGCCTGGACGAACGGCTGGAAAAGTTTGGCCAGCCGATCCGGGGAGATGCCGATGCCGGTATCGCGCACCGTCACCAGGAGATGGATTTGTGCCGGAGCAAGATCGATTGAGCGCACGTTGAGGAGGATGAATCCCTTCTCTGTGAACTTCAATGCATTGCTCAGGAGGTTGTTCAGGATCTGCCCAAGCCGGCCGGGATCGCCCACGACCAGGGCGGGATTGGCGGGGTCGAAGTCCACAAGGAATTCCAGCGGGCGACCCTCAGCCTTTTTGTGGAACAGGTCGACAGTGTTATACACCGCTGTCTCGAGGTTGAAGACGGTGGTCTCCAGGCGCAGTTGGCCCGCTTCCAGTTTAGAGAAATCCAGGATTTCGTTGAGCAGGGACAGCAGGCCGCCCCCGGAGCGGATGATGGTCTCCACGAAGTTGTGCTGTTCAGTGGTCAGGGCCGTCCCGGCCAGCAGTTCCGCCATCCCCAGTACCCCGTTCATCGGGGTCCTGATCTCGTGACTCATGTTGGCCAAGAACTCCGACTTGGCGCGGCTGGCCGCCTTGGCCTCGGTGGCCAGGGCGCGGGCCTGGAGGGTGGTCGCTTCCAGTGAACGGTTGGCCGCCACCAGCGCCTCTTCGGCGCGTCCGCGCTGCCGGATGCTGACCAGCATCCTGGAGAACAGAGAAAGCAGATGCTGTTCGTTGGGCGTGTAGGCATGGGACTGGCGGATGGAGGCGAAGCCGACGAAACCGGTGCAATCCCGGGATTCCATGAGCGGCACCGTCAGCACACTGCGGATGCCCCGGAGCGCCAGGAGGTCCCGCAGGCGGCAGGGACCCAGGTCGCGCACCTCTGGGATATGCACCAGCTCGCCCCGCTGGTGGGCGTCGATCCACGGCCCAAGGCCGTCCATGGAGACCCCTTGCCGCAGGCCAATTCCCTGTTCGATTCCGGGGGCGCACCACTCGTGGGTGTTGGAACAGGACCCGGCTGGGAAGTCGTACCTGAACAGGAAGGAGCAATCGGTGCCGACGAATTCCCCCAGATCCATGAGGGAATCGTTGATCGCGTCGTTGACAGCGTCCAGTGGAAGGTTGATGTAGGTGGAGGCCAGTTCCACCAGTTTCCGCTGCACCTCTGACTGCAGCCGCAGCCCGGCCTCGGCCGCGCGTTGTGTCATTTCCACGTGCACCAGCCCACTGATGTCGGCCGCGCTTCCCACCATGCGCAGGGGGCGCCCTTGCCCATCCCGTTCCACCACGTGGCCCCGATCCAGGACCCAGATGACCTGGCCGCTGGAATGGCGCATCCTGTGGCGGTGAAGGTAGGGGGCCCGGCCCTCCAGGCAGTCCTGGACGCTCGCCATCACCTCGGTGCGGTCCTCTTCCAGAACCAGGGAGGCGAATGTGTCAATCGGATGGGTCAGGAAGGCCTCATCCAGCCCCAGGATGTTGCACCAACGCTGGTTGTGTTTCACCTGGCCGGTCCGGAGGTCCCAGTCCCAAATCCCCTCGCCGGTGGCATCCATGGCGTGGGACAACCGCTGCTCCAACTCCCGGTGGGCATCTTCCGCCAGTTGGCGGGCGGTGATGTCGCGGGCGATGCCCAGGATGCCACTCAACTCCCCGGCCGGTCCGAAAAAGGGGGTTTTGAGCGTCTCGACCAGGGCCCGCCTGCCATCGGGATAGGTGATCCACTCATCGCACTTGTGCGGCTGGATCTGCTTGAGCACCAGACGGTCTCGCTCGCGGAAGGCGTCTGCGGTTCCGGCGTCAACCAGATCATAGTCCGAGCATCCTACGACGGCTTCGACGGAACGCCCCACGAGCGCCGCGAACGGCGGGTTGCAGCCCAGGTAGGCGCCTTCCCGGTCCTTGAAGAAGATGAGGTCAGGGATGGAATCCAGTAGGTTGTGGATGAATGTCTGCTGCTGGCGGATCTCGCTCTCGCCCCTGAGCCGTTCGCTGATGTCGATGAAGGTGACCACAGCCCCGACCGTCTGGCCGTTTCTTCGCTGCGGGTAGGCCCTGATTTCCGCAGGGAAGCTGCTGCCGTCGGCCCGCCCGATGACCCCTTGGCCCACTTTGGCGCCAGCGGTGTTCAGGGGATTCTGGCCATTGGCGCCGTTCTCCGCCAGACTCCCATCCTTTGGAGCCGGGTGGATGAGTTCGTGCATGTTCCTGCCGAGCAATTGGCCGTCATCGGCATGGCCCGTCATGCGAAGGCAGGCCTCGTTGCAAAAAGTGCAGAGCCCCTTCGGGTCGATGCCGAAGATGCCCTCGCCAGTGGAATCCAGCAGCAGCCTTAGGTCCTCCTCCCGCCGGACCAACTGGCCCAGACTGGCCTCTAGCTCCCGGCTGCGTTCCCCGACCATCTGCTCGGCCCGCTGCCGTTGGGATGTCAGCAGCTGGGTGAAGGCGACCAGGAGCATGGTCAGAATCATCCCGGAGGCCAGGATGCTCCAAGGCGAATGCATCAGGTGGGCGTCGATATAGCTGGGATTTGGGCGGTAGGTGACCTCCCAGGTCCGGCCCGCCACTTGCAGGCCGAACCGGCTGGTGGGGGCGCCAGGAAACAGGGCCCGGGTCAGGATGCTGGCCCGCCCGGAATTCTGAGGCGCGGGTTGACCCCATGTATGGATGGGCCTTCTGTCCCAGGCGGATGCCGGATCCGAGATTTCACCCCTGAGGTCGGTGTCCTGGGGCCGGCCCAAGGCGGCGGCCAGGAGATCGCCGGTCCGGAAGACCGCCAGGACAACCCCGCGAAAAGCGGCTCGGCGCCCCACGACATCCCAGGTTGGATGGCCTTTGGCATACACCGGCATCACGATCAGGATGCCCAGCTGGGCCTTCTGCTCCTGCACCAGAGTTATCGGTTCGGTCGCACAGGGCTGGCCGGTGTCGCGAGACTGGGCGATGGCGTCAAGCCGGATCCGGTTGGACCCCAGATCGTAGCCCAAGGCGGCTTGGTTGCCCGCCAATGGTTCCACCAGGAAAACCGGGAAATAGGCCAACCGCTGCCCGGCTGGCCGCAAGGTGCCGTTCGCAGCTTTCTCCGTGATTCCCATCACTCCTGGTAGGCTCCTCCGGAGCCTGGCCTCGAATCCGCCGCGTTCGGCCAGGACTACCATGGGCGCCCACTCAAGGGCCTGGATGCCGACCGCCCGTTGCCGTTCGGTGTCCACGAAAGCCCTGAAGGCTTCCCGGTTGGGTTCTCCCATCAACTCGACGTAGCGGGCCAAGTCGTCCAGGAACAGCAGGCGGGCGTTTAGATAAGAAGTGATCCTGGCGTTCTGGGTGGCGCAACTGTCCTGGAAATCCATCCGGAAATCCTTGATCGCTTCATTCCGGGCCCAGGTGAATAGGCCCAGCGTCAAAGCCACCCCAGCCAATGTTACGCCGGCGCCGGGCAGCCACTTCTGTCGTATCCGCAAGCCGACCATGAATCTTCTTTCAGAGAAGGTCCCCAATGGTTGATTCGGCATTTTGCCAAACTTCCATGATGTTCCAATTGAGACCGGAGGAATCGGCGGATTTATTCAAGAATGCAGAGTTTCCATTTGACTCAGATCACCAACTTCTGCGGACCTACCAGTATCTGGATCCCGGACTGCTCCACTATGGCCACTCAAGGTAAGTGGTTCATCACCACCTCCGGCGCCCCGATCTTCTGGTCGCGGTAGGGATCCCGGTTTCCCGGGACCCCCCCGGCTGGAGAGGTTTGGGGGTGATGCGCATGCTCGGGGGTCCAAGGTGAATGGCTCACCATCGCGCTTCCGCCCACTCCATCCGACACCAAGGCGAACACCTACCAGGTCTTTGTTGTGGGAGCAGGTTCCAACATCATCCAGACCCCTGGCGATCTCCTTGCCAACGGGGACTCCGCGAGGGTCGTGAACATGCAGCAATTCATGGCCATCTATCAGGGCATGGAGGAGATCGTATGGCCCATCCTTACTAAGGTTCTGCCCGCCAACCCCGGCACTTCCCAAATCTGGAGTGATCCAAACAAGGTCGTCAATTACGCCAATCAGTTCTTCAAAGAGGCTGGAACGGCCGGCGCCACATACTCGAGTCAGCTGCTTAAGGGTGGCGACATGTGGCCCTCGACGGTGATTGTATTCAAGGCATCGGTCGCCAACCCGCAATTCAGAGATGCCGCCTACCATTTGATGACGAGTCTGCTCTGGGCAGGTGCCGAGGTCATACCAGCAGCCCAGGCACCTCTGGTGGTCTTTGATCAGTTCGCAAGCAAGCTCTTCGCCATCATCAAGCCCTTTGATGCATTCCTGACCGCCGGAGACGTGGGGGGAATCTTCTACCAACTCCTGAGTTCGAACACCTTCAACATCTGGGACGTGCGGGCCGCTGCGCCGACGGTGATCCTCGTGCCGCCCAGCCTTACGATTTCGGACCCTAAACAAACCGCCACCTTCTCGGTGACCGTTGCCGGCTACGCCACCAGCACACTCACCTATCAGTGGGGACCCGCAACCTATGGTGTTGAACGAAGGCTGACCTGCGCTTCCACGCGCACCTCCACGGCCTGGTACGGTGGGACGTTCTCTGGAAACACGGCGACCTCGTCTGACGGGGCGGTCGTATTCACGCTAAGTGGCAACACGATCTATGGCGTCGAGGCAAACTCTTGTCAGAATGGGACTTATACACGGCAGCAGTAGCGTCAATACCGTTTCCCGCGAAAGCCACTCCCTTGGATCATCTGCCCCCAGATCGCCGCCCCCTGCAAAGCAGCGTTCGTGCATCTGGACCTCACCATCATCGTCCACTGGGCGTCAGTAATCGACCCCTTTTAGGAAGTCCTGGGTCGGGACGATCTGAAAGCGTTTGGGGTCTGCCTGCACCAGCGAATCCGCATAGGCGTTGGAGACGGTTCCCCGCAGACTCTGGTCATTGTCCTGCACCTGGGCTCGGTCCAGTTGATAGTTCTGGAAGCTCTTGCTGTTTCGGTCCAGGTCGTCCATGTGCGCGTCGAAGGCCTGGTTTTTCGCGTCGTTGGCGTCGCTCTGGGCTTTGGCGCGGATCTGGCTAGCCTTGGCGTTGGCGTGGATCTGGCCGATGACCGCGTTGGCCTCACCGGCAATCACCTTGGGGTCCTGGCTGTAGCTGTGAATCACCGCCATGATGATGGGGGCCTCGGTATCCGCGACCGTCTTCGGGGCGCTGGAACCGCTTACGGTCATGGCCCAGGTGGGAATGCCCCGGGTAGCCATGGCGCCGATCCGGGCGCTGGCCTTGCGCAGCCCGTGGCCGTCCTGGAGATCAACCTCGTAGATTGCCTGGATGACCTTCTTCTCGTATTGCGTGGCCGGGAGGTTTTGGGTGCTGACGAGCCGGTACGCCCCCTGTGGCAGTTGACGGTTCCGGCGGACCTGATTGCTGACGCTGACAAATGCGGCAAAGAGATCCCCGCCGAAGGCGCAGACCAGGGGCCGTCCCCCGCCGCCGATGGTCGGCACCCGAGGCTGGGGCATTCTCGGGTCATGGATCTGCTGGTAGAGGACGCCCAGGTAGACCATGTCCCCTTTGCCTCCCTCCGCAGTCAGCTGGCCCCCGGCCACACCGGTGAGCCGCCAACCCTCCGGTAGGCCGATGGTGGCACTCCGGTCCCCGCCTGTGGCCATGCGCAGAGTTGGAATCGCAGCCCCGGACGGTGGCGCAGAAGCGACTGGACCCGCGCCATGCCAAGCCTCACCAAGCCTGCGCATCATGGCCGGCTGGGTCCTGGGGAAGCGTTCGGCATCGTCATAGAGCACAGCCGCAGCGGGTCTGCCTTCCGGGGGGATTGAGACGATAGCCAGGCCAGAGATGCGCTTGCCACCATGGTGCTGGTCCGCGAGGTTGAAGAAGGCCGCCACGGAATCGCTGTCCCGAACCCGGAAGAACTTCCCCACCGTGGGCCGGTCCCCAAAGTGGCCATGGACGTTCCGGAGCAGCAGGCCCATGCCGCCGCCAAAGGAGGTTCCCTGGGGCAGGGTACCGAAAACGATCCGTCCCCCTCCGGGGTTCTCGAGGGTCTTGAGGGTGTCCTCCCCGGGGACCGACACGGTTGCAGCGCCGCGCAGAATGAGCGCACCCGGTCCAGGCAGGAGGGCGAGAGTGGCGGCAACGACGACCCGTCGAGAACTCCGGATGCACTTCATTTCGGGCTCCTTCGAGGTTGTCACCATCCCCATGCTACCTGGAGTCCGGGGAATACCCATTTGCTCAAATCCCACTCCGGCGAAGGAGTTCGGCCTCGAGTTCTCCCACCACACTCTCAAGGAAGACCCGAAGCTGCGCCTCCGTGGGCTTTGAGACCAGAGGTTCGATCTGGTCGACCTGGAGCACGCTTTGGGCCAACGCCATCCTAGCGCCCTGGATGAGGGCCGCCAGTTCCATCTGTGGACGGTCACCAAAGAGTTGGCTGACGCGGTGGATCTCCGCAATGGGATCAGGAGCGAAGACCACCGGGTAGAGGAGGAAACGCAGTGCCTGTATGGGGTTCAGCCGATCTATTGTCATGATCAACGCTCACCTATGGTAGTGAAACCCGAGGAGCGGGTCGAAACAACTCCTTGCCGAACGATCCTCGCCAACGGCAACGTTCACTGTATCCCCGCGCCCAGGAGCATGGTGTCCAGACTGAAATTGCTGTCCGGGTTTCGACGCTCTCAAGGATCGGCATGGGTCTGCTCTCCAAGACCAGGCCATATGACCTGCCGGAAAAGGCCGCTTAATACCTGACCAGTCAAGCGCCAGGCCTGCGACTTCCGCGATATGGCCATCTTCAAACTCCGCACCTACTGCCTCCACGAACGTTCGATCATGATGCTGGGTTGATCGGGAAACCAACTCGCGGTGGCCTGAAATCGGACCGGGGCGCAGGGGATGCCGGCGCCTACCCCCCAACCTCATGATTTTCCGGAAGAACCTATTTTTTCCTCCCCCTTGTATGCCTCCAGCGCCCCCCCAGTTGGCCCCAGCCTTCCCATCCGAAAGCATCTGGACATCAAAGGCCACGTCCGCCATGGCCTGCTCCAGAATTTTCATTTCCTTGGCCCCCGCACCCGCGGGGGCCAAGATCAATAGCTCGTCACGGACCGGGAGCAGCAGGACGCTGTCTTCGGCCGCCCCGTGGTAGCTGATGATCGCCTGTTTGGTGCAATCGGTGGTGGAGCCCTTTATCAGCACGCTGATCATATTTGTTTGCCGTCGGTCCGGAGTCTTTTGATAATCCCGGTGTAACGGTGTGCAGGGTGTTATCCCTCATCCAGCCATGAGGATAGAAGCCACACGCGAATTGGCAAGAGGTGTTCCCAAGTGTGTCGAACACACTGGTAACACCTCCCCCCTATCCCTCGGTGTGCCCCTGGAATGAACCAGAGACCAGCGAGTTACACTGTTACACCGGGCACACCGCATTCACCATCGAAGCGAAAGTCTGGATCGTCTGGGGTGGATTCCCGCTCCGCCGGGAGAGCTGGGAAGTAATACATCCGGCTCCGTCCGTGCTTGGGAACATTTACGGTCTTGGAGGTTTTGGCGCCATCCCCTTTCAGGTGCCCGGCCTCCACGAGGGCCTTGGCGATCTGGGCAGAATTGAATCCTTTGCAGGCTTCCTTCTTGAAGACTTCATTGAAAATGTAGTACTCCCAGTGGTCTTCCACTTGACGGCGAAAACCTGCTCGATTCACGGCACGAAACGTAGAACTGATATCCCAGGCATCCTCGAACCGGTTGGCTTGAGTTTGAAGGAACCGGAGCACCTGTTGGACACCTTTCTGGATCTCGGCTGGGCCGCTGCCGCCGCGCTCACCGAGCCAGGCTTGGAAACAAATTCCAACACCTCTCAGTGCCTCCCCAGGAGGCCACGGGAGGATTCCCATCTTGATGCCCAGTTCCCCAGCCGCAGCGATCAGTGAGAAGCGGCGTGCCACACGCTGAACCTGGCCGTCAGCACCCACCGGCGTGTGCTGACGCATGAAGATTTCCATTCCCTCCTTGACGAAGCCCAAATGCTGGTCCCTGCCCTTGATCAGGCGTTCAAGATATGCACGGCAAGGGGTGCCGTAATAGGTGAGTGCCGCCTGCCGCACAGCGTCCGCAAAGGCCGCTCCATCGGGGGCGCCGTGGACGTCCTCGAACATGCCATAGCCACACCCGGCGTCCGCGGGGATCTCAAGGAGGCGGATCTCCTGGCCCACCTTCACCGAGTGCCCAACCTCGGCCATCTTGTCGGCAAGGGACTGCTCGCCGCTGCTTAGGAACAAGATGTTCCAGGTGTTGACGGGGCGAGGGGACCCATCCGACCTAGCGCGGTTCTTCTGCTGCCCGTTGGCCAGCATATAGGCAGTTACTCCGGCCTGGGCACCGTCAATCTCGCCGATTTCATCGAGAAGCAGGAGGCAATCGTTGTGACCCAGTGCCGTACCTTCGAGACCGTTCGAGGTGGCCCTCCAACTGCTCAGGAACCCCTTGATGGGATCCCCCCCTCCCCAGAAAGACCCGGAGGCGAACATCGACGTACTCTTGCCCGTGCTCGAATTTCCCTTGAAGTGAAGCCCTCCCGATTCCATCTGCAAGGGACCGAGGAGGGGACACGCCAAGGCCGTGGAGAGTGCCGTGACCAGTCTGCTATTGCCGAGGCAGGGACGTCCCACATTGACTTGCCATTCCTCCAGGCTGCCGGCCACCCGGTATGCGTGGTTGTGCTGCAGTTGGCCTTGGAAGATCGTCTCTTCATCAAGGTCACCTCCGATAGTGTTGCCGGGTAGCACGAACGCTGCTGCCGGAGTCCAACCAATCTTGGACACCAGACGTGCCCGCCGGCCCACCGTAATGTTGTTCAAGTATTCCTGGAGGATTGCCCTGGCCCTTGGGTTGGTAGAGGATCTCAGCCCGCCGAGGGCTAAAAGAGCGCGGACCTCCGTGCCGTCGCCGGCCAACTGATGGTGGAAGATACTTTCGCGGTGGTCCCGCCCGTCCGGATCCTTCCAGGTGATGGAGATACCCCATTCCTGATCGTGGGCGTCCCGCACCATGGCTTCGACTTGGTGGGGGGCTACCAAAAAGAGGGGGGGCACGTCATCGGCATGAGAGAAGAAATGAAGACCTGACCCCTTCCAGCCAAGGTGGCCCCCCGACACATCGGGCAGCTTCTCCTTCGGCAGGAGCGGGGCAAAGCGCCCGACCAGTTCAGGGCCGGCGAGGAGGAGGAGGTCCTTCATCCGCAAGGTTCCCTTGTGGCCGGAGTGTGAGCAGGCGAAGGCGGGAATCTCGCCAGGATCCTCGAAGATGCAGGCGGAATCATCATCTACACCGTCCGTATGCTCGGACGGGGCGATGCAGTTGATCCTGAACTTTGAGCCCGTGCCGTTCGTTTTTACGGGGCCGGGATTCAGCCTCATGTCGGCGGTGAGGCCATGTGCATCGAGCCTGGTGAGGTCGTAAGGGAAGGCCTTCATCCACCCCCACCCGGAACTTGACGAGCTTTTCCCCGAGGACTTGCCCTTGGATTTACTCCCCGTGGAGGGGACGGGCGATTCACCCACGTGGGGTTCCTGTTCATCGTCAGGGTCATCTTCAGAAGGCTCTGGCGGCGCAGGTTGCGCCAGCAATTCATCCATTGGAATTTCAAGCGGTGATCCCTCGGCCTCAGCGCACATTGGGACCTCCGGGAAGGAAGTAGATGCGGGCGACATCCTTGAGGACGGGAAGGTCGACTCCACGCATGAAGGGTTCCAGTCCGAGGTGCCTGATGGTCCAGCCGGTAGCAATGTCCCAAACATGGGGGCGGATGCCCTGAGCCAGAGGGATGATCACCCGGAAATGGGGCCAAGTTGAAGCATCCGACCACGTGGGGTGGAGGAAATGGTCAACGCCTGAGCGCTTGAGGACTTCACCAATGTCAGAAATCCGGACAGGGTCGGGGATAATGACCTTTTTCATCTTGGCGCGCCCCGTGGACCTGCCCTGCTTGTCCAGGTGGAACTCACCAGTGGGGACCGAAATGGCATTGTCGAAATCGAGGCAGAGCAGGTTCAACTCCAGCACGTTTTCTGCAGCGCGGTTGGTCCCTGGCTTGAACACCGCGGGGCAGATGGCGGGCATGCCCTTCTTGGGGTCGTCGCCGGGCGGGACGAGGAGAGGCTTGCGGGGGGTCTGCAGGAAGGCAAGAAGCTCAGGCCAGGTCATGGCCATGGGCTTAGGCGTATTGTCGCGTGCGGAGTTGAATCGTGAAAATGGTATGATTCTCATGTGGATCTCGGGGAAAGCGGGCGGCCACCTTGGCAGAGGCGACCGCCCAGGTTTTCAGGATTGAATAACTAGCATGAACATTGAGAGTTAGTTGTTGCCCGTGGTAGCGTCAACGGTCCGTGGTGCGCCGCTGGCAAGGGCTTCCACGATGTCGTTGAGATCGTCTAGGCCAAGCAACACCTGGTATTCATCGTCCAGGTGCCACTTTTCTCCTACCTTAAAGTAGGGGCGGAGCGTGAGGACCTTGGCCCCGTTGGACTCCGAGAGGATAATCCGAACTTTTTTGGTAGAGTCCGCCCATGATTTCCCGTCGAGTTCGCATACGAATTCGATTGCATAAGAATCGCCAAGTTCATAGTTGGCGGCTTGAGTGTGAGCCTGGCGGAGTCCCCGGCGGAGATGCCCGATGTGCCGGGCGTACAGGGCGACCCAGCCGACCAGGCCCCGCTCGCCTCCGGAGATCGCGATTTTTCCAATGGTCAAGAATCGGCAATCGCTTTGCCGCAACTCAAGACGGACGAAATATTCATGGGTGTCAGCCACCTTATGGAGGACCATGCCCAGCCAGTAATTGGGATCGTTAATCATTAGCGACATCCATGTTCTTTTTATTGTTCTCATTTTTGTCATCTGACATACGGCGTGGGAATTCAACGCATTCTGATGCCAGGATGAGCCTGCGCCCGCGCACCTTGATGGAATGAAGCGAACCATCCCGCAACAATTTGTTGGCTAAGGTCCGCCCGAACCCGGTAATCTGGCACCACTCACTTACAGAAATAAGAATTCGCGCCATTGTCTGGCCAATTGGTAATACATCCTTCTTGAGGACTTTATTGACCTCATGACAATTTTTTCGTGCTTTTTTGTTCACCTTTTTTCTCCCCTGTGTATCCCGGAACGCCCGGAGCGGTTGTTGTTCGCCGGTGACCGGCTAATACCAGGGTCGGTATGCTTGTTTGCCCGTCTTGGGGACGGGAAGGCTGCAATTTAGGGGAATTGAAAATGGATCTACCTTCGGCAAGCAACGTCCAGAGCAGATGATGCGAAAATAAGGGTCCAAGCGATTCCCAAGAAACCCGACAGGGCCCCTCGTACCACTGCATCCCCCCTGCAACCTAGACCTGTGGGCCGGCACTCACCCTTCCCACGGCCATGATCCTTCCTCTGGAGAGTCCGCTGATGATGCAAAAGCTCAAGGCAGGCCTCGACTATCCCCGCAGCGAGCAGGATCTCATTCTCATTCTGAGGTCGGCGGCGACCCCACCTCTTCCAGGTTCCCCACCCGAGACTCTTCCTTGGAATCTTTTGCTAGAAAAGGGCAGTGGAGCCTACATTGCCAAATTGCGGAATTGGCCCAAGGGCTTCGATTGTCCCTGGTGCGGCAGACCATTCCCGAGCACCCCCCGAACCAGAGGACGCGCCAGATGTAGCAACCGAAAATGCACTGGCCCCGGAGAGACCGTAATCAGTGGAACACTTCTGCATTCCACAAAAATCAAACTATTTCACTGGCTCCTTTCGGCCTGGTTTGTATCTCAAAAGGATATGCCTGAATGCATAGATTCCCTTGCCTACAAGGTTGGATTTTCATTCAAGGCAGCCACCCACGTGCTATACACCTTGCGCCAAGCAATGAGACTGGTGAATTCAAGGCTTGAAGAAAAGGATCCAGTCAAGGTAAAGACTTGTGTAACCATGGCCGAAGAAGATGGCCCAATAAATGTCTCCGTGGCGTTTTCTCTGTGCAAGGAATTGAAGGAAGAAAATCTGAACCATTGGATATTGGCCAAAATTACGGGGAAGGATTCCTCCCAGAAATCCTTGCTCCCCACGCTGCGGGGCCCCGCCTACCTCCTTAAACGCTGGGAAGTCCGTCTTCAGAGGAACGATAGACCGACCTCAAAGGAAGACCTGCAGTGGTTTCTGGACGAATTCGTCTTCCTCGAAAACCATCGGACAATGCGTAACCGCGGCCTCGTCTTCTACGAACTGATTCAAGAGTTGCTTACCGCTCATGATGTCCACGGCTTGGATCAAGCCAAGCGCTTCAACAAGGAGAAGGCTCAAACCTGGACCAGGGGATAGTAACGTTCGTCGCCAGTCACCCGAAGCCAATCAATAGGTATGGGTAGCAGGATGGGTCAAGAAAACAAGCGAGCCACAAGTC
>Ga0316217_10003872_pt1 | contig 16642 bp, 10 predicted proteins | sample 1anoAmetaG_FD_203633 | JGI IMG/M metagenome (GOLD analysis project Ga0316217, IMG submission 203633) | Freshwater microbial communities from Trout Bog Lake, Wisconsin, USA - 1anoA | ecosystem: Environmental > Aquatic > Freshwater > Lake > Hypolimnion/Profundal zone | place: USA: Wisconsin...
AGCGAGTTGGCGCCGCTGGTGGCTTCCTGGCGCGGCAGCCGCGCCAGGGATCTTCCCATCGAGTTCTCCGGCCAGGCTGCGTTCCGGGGAACCGTGCAGGGCAAACTGGAGTCTCCGGCACTGGACGGATATTTGGAGCTGCACGACTTTACCACCGCGGTGCGCGTGCCCCGGTGGCAGGCGGCGGGCGCTGCGACGGGTAACGCTGCGCTGCCGGCCGCGGGTGCAACGTCGGGTAACGCCGCGCTGCCGGCCGCTGGTGCTGGGCTGGCCGCCGGCACACGGGTGGTGCGCACGAAATGGGACCTGTTGGAAGGCCAGGTGCGCTATTCGGCGATCGGCGAGAGCCTGCGCAATGGAGTGCTGCGGAAGGATGGCGCGACCATCGACGTGGATGCCAGTGTGGCGCTGCTGGACGGAAACTACGACCGGCGGCTGCCGTTTGCCGCGCGAGTCAAGGTGGACAACGCCGGGGCCGCCGAATTGCAAACGCTGCTGGGTACCAACTATCCGGTGACCGGGCGGGTAAGCGGAGAGCTGGATGCCAGCGGGACGGCCGGCCACCTGAGCGGCAGTGGCCGCATTGCGGTGAAAGATGGAACGGCGTGGGGCCAGGCGGTGCGCTCGGCCACCGCCGAGATGAACCTGACGGAGAACCAGGCTCAGTTCCGCAACATTGTTCTGAAAAGCAACGCCATGCAGTTGACCGGCGACGCGCGCTTCAACGTGGACACCAGCGAGTTTGGTTTCGATTTGAAGGGCACCGAGGTGAAGCTGGATCGCTTGCGTCCGCTGAGCGGCATTCCGGTACGCCTGGGCGGGGAAGCGGCGTTTGATGTGAGCGGCGAAGGCACGCCCGCCGCACCGGTGATCAACGGGCGCCTGCGGCTGCGCAATCTTGCCATCGGCGGGCAGGCCATTGGCGATGCGGACGTGCTGGGGGTGACGCACGGAGCGGAGCTGGCGCTGACCGTACGCTCGAACTCGAAGAACGCGGAGGTAAAGCTCGACGGGCAGATTCACCTGCGCGGGCAGATGCCGATGCAAATGAGCGGCGAGCTGCAGAGCACAAACCTGAACGCGATGCTTGCGGCCTATCTGCCGCTGCACCTGGCCGGTCCATCGGAGCTGAAGATGCACCTGGAGGCAAGCGGTGAGGCGCGGCATCCCAAGGACCTGACGGCCGAACTGGAGGTGGAGCGCGTGGCCACCAGCTACGGCGGCATTGCGGTGGCCAACGAGGGCCCGATCCGCCTGAGGATCGAGCACCAGGTAATGCAGGTGGAGCAGTTCCGCCTGTCAGGCGAGCAGGGGACCCGCTTTGTGCAGGTGCAGGGCCAGGTTCAACTAGGCGGCAAGCGCGAGATCGATCTGCATGCCGATGGCAGCGTGAACCTGAAGCTGCTGGAGACTACCGATCCGAAGCTGACGGCAAGCGGCGCGGCAAACCTGAATCTGCAGGTGAACGGAACCCTGGAGCGGCCCTCGATGCACGGACAGCTGCACGTGGAGAACGCCTCCCTCAGCTACACCGATTTTCCCAATGGGCTGAGCGATATCACCGGCTCGCTGGTTTTCAGCGAAGACCGGTTGCAGGTGCAGGAGCTGACGGCGCGCACCGGAGGCGGACTGCTGCAGTGCGCCGGGTTCATCACCTACTCGCCCTCGCTAGGGTTGGGCTTCAACCTGTCGGCCAGCGGGCAGGAGATTCGGCTGCGCTATCCGGAGGGATTGAGTTCGACGGCCAACGCCTCGCTGTCGCTGAGCGGTTCGCTGAAGAACGCGCTGCTCTCCGGCGATGTGACGATCACGCGGCTGGGGGTGAATCCGCAATTTGATCTGGCCAACTACCTGGTCAAAGGTGCGCGCGGAGCTCCCGCACTGAAGATCGATTCGCCGCTCAACCGCGTGCACCTGGACGTGCATGTGACCTCGACGCCGGAGCTGCCGCTGCAGACCTCGGCGCTGCGGGTGACTGGAAACGTGGATTTGCACCTCCGCGGGACGGCTTTCCGTCCGGTGGTGCTGGGCCGGATCGACCTGCTGGAAGGTACATTCGACTTCAACGGCACGAAGTACCGGATGGAACGGGGCGATATTACGTTCACCAACCCGGTGCAGATCTATCCCGCGCTGGACATCGAGTTGTCGTCGCGGGTGCGCGATTACGACATCATGCTCGGCTTCCATGGCCCCATCGACCGGATGACGACCACCTACCGCTCGGACCCGCCGCTCTCCAGCAGCGACATTATCTCTCTGCTGGCGCTGGGGCGCACGGCTTCGGAGTCGGCCAACCCGGCGGCGATCGGGACCTCGCAATATCAGCCGGCGGTCTCGGGCGGCGCGTCCATGGAACTGCTGGGGCAGGCACTGAGCGCGGCCAAGAGCAGCCGGGTGCAGAAGCTGTTCGGCGTCAGCCGGGTGAAGATCGATCCCAACGCGGGCGAAGAGGTGAACTCGGGATTGGCGCGGGTGACCGTGGAGCAGCAGGTCTCCAACAAACTGACGCTGACCTACATCACCAACCTGAACCAGTCGCAGCAGCAGATTATTCAGGTCGAGTACAACCTGAATAAAACCGTCTCTCTGGTTGGGGTGCGCGACCAGACGGGCGTGGTGTCGGTCGACGTGGTCTTCCGCAAGCGCAGAAGGTAGAAGGTCAGGTTTCAAAGTAAAAGTAAGAGCAGGATCAAGGACTGTATGTGTGGACGTTTCCGGGTGGCGCGCAGCAAAGAGATTCTGGAAGAAGTCTTCGACGCCGAAGACAGCCTGAGTCCGGGGGAGTGGCAGCCGCGCTATAACGTGGCTCCGGGACAGCCGGTGGTTGCGGTTGTCCAAAATTCGGCAAATCAGGGCGCGGAGCGGACGGTACGCCGGCTGACGCAGTTGCGGTGGGGGCTGGTTCCCGCGTGGGCAAAGGATGCCGCCGTGGGCTACAAGATGATCAACGCGCGCGCGGAGACCGCAGCGGACAGGCCGGCGTTCTGCGAGGCGATGCGTCGGCGGCGCTGCCTGATTCCGGCGGATGGATTTTACGAGTGGAAGCGCGCGGGAAAAGAAAAGCTGCCGTTCTGCTTTACGCTGGCCGATGACGCGGTGTTTGCCTTCGCCGGGTTGTGGGAGCGATGGAGGAGTCCGCAGGGACAGGCGGTGGAAAGCTGCGCGATTCTGACTACCACGCCCAACGAACTGGTGCGGGATGTGCATGATCGCATGCCGGTGATTCTGCCGCCGGAGGCCTATGATTTGTGGCTCGATCCCGGCTTTACCCGTATGGAGGAGTTGCAGCCGCTGCTGCAGCCTTACGCCGGGGCGATGCGCCGCTACCGCGTGAGTTCGCGCGTCAATCAAGTGAAAAATGACGATGCGGAGTGCGCGGCGGAAGTCGAGGCCGCATAGGTTGGCCGTTGTCCGCGGAAAAAGAGTGGGAGAGACCGCCCGGGTCGAGTATCATCCGTCCGATATGGCCATTACCATGAATTCGCTCGACCACCTTGTCCTCACCGTCGCCAACATTGACATCAGCGTTGACTTTTACACCGAAGTTCTCGGTATGGAACTGGTCACCGTGGATGGCCGCAAGGCTCTTGCCTTCGGCGAACAGATGATCAAACTGCAGCAGCGCGGACACGAGGCGGCTATCAAAGCCGCCCACCCGACCTGCGGCTCCGGCGACATCTGCTTCATCACTTCAACTCCTCTCGACGAAGTGATGCGCCAGCTGGTCGAGCAGAAAGTTCACATCGAGGCAGGCCCTGTGGAACGCAACGGCGCAATGGGGAAAATGCGCTCCATCTATGTTCGCGACCCGGACAAGAACCTGGTTGAAATTTCCAACTACTAAGGCGATTTTCAAGAAGCTGTATCCCGCAATGACAGTCGGGTGCCCCAGGTTCCGTGCCGCGTTTTTTGCGGCGCTAACCTGGGAAAGCAGGACGCATCAACCCTGCAACCGGTTAGAGGGCCGGTGCTGCACGCGCTTCAGTGAAAATTGTGGGAACGGACTTCGGCGCGGCTGATGCCGAGCGGACGGATGGTGCGGGCCTTCAGCGAGACCACGTTTTCCTGGTTCTGCAGCGTGCCTTCCAGCAGAAGAAAGTTTTCATAGACCACCGCGTGCTTGAACTCCTCATAAACCGCTGGCGTGAGGATGGCGTTGGCGATTCCGGTTTCATCTTCGAGGCTGAGAAAGACGAAGCCCTTGGCGGTGCCGGGGCGCTGGCGGGCGATCACCGATCCGGCGATGCGCGTGATGCGTCCGTGGGGCAGACGCGCCAGTTCGCCAGCGGTGGAGATGCCCATCTGTTTCAGCTTGGCGCGATGGAAGGCCATGGGATGCTTGCCGACGGTGACTCCGGTGCCGGAGAAGTCGGCGACCAGGCGCTCTTCGACGGTCATCTGTTGCAACGGGGATTCGGCGGATTCCTGCGCGGCGAGTTCGTCCGGCGCAGCCTCATCGAACACAATCTGATCGGATGTAATTCCATTCAACAAAGGACCCGCCGGGCGGCCGGCGTACTCCACCTGCCAGAGCGCATCGCGGCGGTGGGTGGTGCGCCCGCTTCCCACGTTTGCCGAAGGAGGCTTCGCAGCCCGCTCGAAGTCAATCGCCCCACTCAAGCCAAAGGATGGCTTGAGTGGGCCACCCGCTTCGCCGAGCGAGTTGAGCGCGCCGATATTGGCCAGCAGGGCGAGTTCGCTCTTGCGCAGCTCGGGCACGCGCAGGGCGAGGTCTTGGATCGAAGTGAACGAGCGCAGGCGTCGCGCGGCGAGCAATGCGACGGCCGCGTCATGGCGTAGTCCGCGGGCGTAGCAGAGACCGAGTCGGAGGGCGAAGGCGCGGTTCCCATATCTCGTTCCGTTGGTCCCACATCTGCCAAAAGATGGCAGATGTGGGGCACCCTCGATGCCGGCATGCTGCTTTCCCACCTTAGCCGCAAAAGGCGCGTCGAAGGTGGGGCACCCATCGCTCGACTGAGAACAAGGCTCTCTGATTGAAAAGCCTTTGGGGCGGCAATGGAGATTTGTGCTGTGCTGGGGTCCTTCGCTTCGCTCAGGATGACACTCAGAAGGATGAAGTTTTTCTAGCGTACACGCCCAATCCGAGCGGCAGACATCGACAGGCAAGACGCGCAGGCCGTGGCGCTGCGCGTCCTTGACGAGGGTGGCGGGCGAATAGAAGCCCATAGGCTGGTGGTTGAGCAGCGCACAGGTGAAGGCCGCCAGATAATGGCACTTGATGTAGGCGCTGGCATAGGCGATGAGGGCGAAGCTGGCGGCGTGCGACTCGGGGAATCCGTAGAGCGCAAACGATGAGATGGACTGCACGATTTCGTCTTGCACCGCGGGCGCGATGTGGTTGGCGCTCATGCCGCGTCGCAGCTTGATTTCCAGCTCCTTCATGCGCGCCATGGAGCGGCGCATACCGACGGCGCGGCGCAGCTCTTCGGCTTCGCCGCCGGTGAAGCTGGCCACGATCATCGCCATGCGGATGAGCTGCTCCTGAAAGAGCGGAATGCCGAGGGTTCGCTTGAGAACCGGCTCCAGCAGCGGATGCGAGTAGGTCACCGGCTCGCGGCCGCGGCGGCGCTTCATGTAAGGGTTCATCATGTTGCCCGCGATGGGGCCGGGACGGATGATAGCCACCTGCACCACGAGATCGTAAAAGCCGGTGGGATGGTTGCGCGGCAGGGCCGCCATCTGGGCGCGGCTTTCCACCTGGAACATGCCCACGGTGTCGGCCTGCTGCAGGGCGCGATAGGTGAGCGGATCGTTGGGCGGAAGCTGCGCGAGGTCGAGCGGCTCGCCATAGTGCGCGGGCACCAGTTCCAGGCACTCCTGGAGCGCGGCCATCATGCCGAGTCCGAGCAGATCGACTTTGATGATCTTCATGTCGGCGCAATCTTCCTTGTCCCACTGGATGACCGAACGGCCCGGCATGGAGGCGGGTTCGATGGGAACGACGGCGTCGAGTTGTCCGGCGCAGATGACCATGCCTCCGGAGTGCTGCCCGAGATGGCGCGGCAGGTCCTGCATGCGCTGGCAGAGTTCGACGTAGCGGGCGATGCGAGGATGTTGGAGGTCGAGGCCCGCGTCTTGCCCGGCGATTTGAACGTCGCGGCCCGGCGAATCGTCTTTGTCTTTCCACTCCCATGCGCTGACCAGTTTGCTGAGGCGGTCGAGGGTTGCGGCATCGAAGCCGAGCGCTTTACCGGCTTCGCGGGCGGCGGAGCGTCCGCGGTAGGTGATGACGTTGGCGGTCATGGCGGCGCCGAGTTCGCCGTAACGCCGATAGACGTACTGAATGGCGCGCTCGCGCTGCGGGCCGCTGGGCAGGTCGAGATCGATGTCGGGCCACTCGCCGCGCTCCTCAGACAGGAATCGCTCAAAGAGCAGGTCCATGCCTACGGGATCGACGGCGGTAATGCCGAGGGCGTAGCAGACCACGCTGTTGGCCGCCGAGCCGCGCCCCTGCACCAGGATTCCCTCGCGCAGGCAGAACTGCACGATGTCCCAGACGATGAGGAAGTATCCGGCGAGTTCGAGTTTGGCGATGAGCGTGAGTTCGCGCTGCGCCTGCTGCTGCGCGCGGGCAAAAAGTTTGGCGTCGTGCTTGGGAAGGTAGCGGTTGCGGATGCCTTCCGCAGTGCGTTTTTCAAGGAACGATTGCATCGTCTCGCCCGCGGGGACGGGATAGGCAGGGAAGCGGTAGCCGAGATCGCTCATCTGATAAGTGAGTCGCGCGGAGAGTTCGGCGGTGTTGGCAATGGCCTCGGGAAGATCGCGGAAGAGCTGCTGCATTTCGCGCGGGGCTCGCAGGTAACGCTCGGCGTTGGGCGCAAGCAGGCGGCCCGCCGTCTCCAGCGTGCAGTGGTGGCGGATGGTGGTGAGCACATCGAGGACTTCGCGCTCGCAGGCGGTGGCGTAATGGACTCCGTTGGTGGCCAGCAGTGGAAGATTGAGCGTGCGCGCGATGGCGACGGCGGCCTGGTTGCGATGCTCCTCCGCGCGGTCGTAGTGGCGCTGCAGTTCGACGAAGACATTGTGCGGGCCAAAGATGTGCACCAGCCGCTCGACTTCGCGCAGTGCCTCGTTGTATCCGCCGCGTGCCAGCGCCGAGGCCAGCGGGCCTTCGCCGCCGCCGGTGAGGCAGATGAGTCCCTGGGAAAATTCGGCGACCTCGGCCAGCCGCGCGGAGCCCTCGGCCTTGTGGGGCTCGCGCAATTTGAAACGCGTGATGAGGCGGCAGAGATTTTGGTAGCCGCTCTGAGTTTCGGCCAGCAGCGCCCAGCGCACCGGCTCGGGGGGAATGCGATGCGGGACCCATTGCGGCGGACATGCACGCTCGCCGGCATCGCACACCGCGATTTCGGCTCCGATGTGCGCCCGCGTGCCGGCCCGCAGGGCGGCCATGTGAAAGCGCGGCGCACCGTAGAGTCCATTGCGGTCGAGCAGCGCCATGGCGGGCATCTCCAGTTGCGCGCAGCGCGCCATGAGCAGCTCGGGCAGGGATGCGCCTTCGAGAAAGCTGAAGGCCGAGCGGGCATGAAGTTCTACGTACATCGCGTCTCGTTACCAGGTTTCAAGGTTTCAAAGTTTCAAGGTTTCAAAGTTGAAACCCTGGCGTATGCGCACCCTCAGTCGTAAATTCCAACCACGTACCAGCTGCCGCCAGCGGGATCGTGGGCGAGGCGTAAACAGCGTTGCGGTTGTTCCTTGAGCGCCACATCCCACTCTTCGCGGGACCACGCCGGATGGGTCCACCAGGCGCCGCTCGTACGCCAGGGGCCGGAGGCGGATTGCAGCCTGAGACGCTGGCCCTCGTAATCCAGGGTGGCCGGTACATTCGCACGCAGTTCGATTGCGACCGCGCACGGCGGACGCATCATGCGCAGGACTGGCGTCAGCGACCGGAGGGCCGTCCGTTGGCCCGTACCCGACGCCAGTGCTGGGGCGGGGTGGAGGGACATTGGCTGGCCGTTGGCGACGGACGGATTGGCGTCGGGTACGCGGCAAACGATGCCGCTCCGGTCGCAGACGCCCAGCTCGAAGTTGTTTACGCGGAATGCTTCGGGGGCGTGGTTGTCAAGCAGCTCCGGTGAGCCGGCGCGGCCTTCGCCCACCAGTTTGCGCAGGCGCGCCAGCAGAATCTCCAATCTTCCCGGCTCGGGTGCCTGGGCCGCGAAGAGTCCCGGCTGCGCCGTCTGCGGACGCGCGGGATGCGCCTGGATGTGCAGGCCGACGACGGCGGCCACGGGCGGATGCAACTCCAGCTCCAACTGCAGGAGTTTGAGCAGGGTACGATGGTTGCGCTCGGGGATCGCGGGACGGATGGTGCGGCGATCTTCGGTGCGGCGGTCTTCCGAACGCGGAGCAGGTGGGTTCGCATCCACCAGCAGGCAGAGTTCTATCGAGGCGATGGCCAGCGAACGTTGCGCGGCCCGCCCGGTGATCTGCTCCAGCATCCGGCTCAGCAGAAACAGTAGCGGCTCCAGCAACTCCACAGGATGCTCCAGCTCGATGCTTTCGCAGAGCGGCGCATCCGCGGGCTCCTCGGCTGGGGCCAGCAGATGGCGGTACTCTCCGCGTGCCTGCGCCTGCAGTCGAATCCCGCTCTGTCCCAGCCTTGCCGCCAGCGGCCGGGCCGGCAGAGCGGCCAGCTGTCCCAGGGTGCGGATGCCCCAGGCGGCCAAGGTCTGCGCCATCTCGTCGTCGGGCTCCAGCACGGAGAGCGGCAGCGGAGCCAGGGTTTCCGCCTCGTGCCTCGGCGCAAGGGCCACCGCACCTGTGGTGCCGCGCGCGGCGAGCAGGGCTGCCCAGGCGTTGCAGGAGACAGCCACGCTGGCCTCGTATTCCAACGCGTGCAACGACTGCCGCAGGGCTGTGGCAATCTGTTGCGGGCCGCCCAACAGCCGCTCCGAGCCGGAGACATCGAGCAGGAGCGTGGCTCCGCACGACTCTTCTTGCGGTGAGGCAATGCATTCCGTGCGAGGAGAGAATTTCCCGGCGCATTGCATCAACTCCGCAAAGCCGGCGTGCTCCTGCCGAGGGTCGCGGCGTAGCAATACTGCAGAAAACGATTCGGCATGGATTCGGCTCATGCCGGTCTCGAGGCCGAGGCGGCGCGCCTGATGGTTGATGGCAAAGACACGCTCCAGCGGTGGATCGCCACTCAGGACCGCAAGCGCACGGGAGCGAAGCTCCGGGTGCGCGCGGGCAAGGGCCTGCGCGGCGAAATCGCTTAGATGGACACAGAGATACAGCGGTGGCGGCATGGCTCATCCGGTCCACGGAGTGCGGCTGCTCCAGGCCGCTGCGTTGGATTCGACGGCGGAGGCTGGGTCTGCGATGGCCAAGGCCGAGGCCGCCGGTTTTTTGCGGGTGGGATCGACGGCGCGGCCGCGCTCCAAGCTCAGGCGGTAGTGCAGCCCGGCGAGCAGGAGCGGCGAGTCCGGCGCGGCCTGCCGCCAGATGGCCGCCGCCGGATGGCAGTGCAAGGTCACGGCGGCGCAGCTTTTTACGTACCCCTCAACGCAACTCTGAGCGTAACTTTGGGCGCAATCCTGCGCACGATCCTGGGCGCAGGCGATCAGGAGGAAGAGCGTGCGCGACTTCTCCGCCTGCAGGCGGAAGCGATACCAGGTTGCCAGGGGGATACGGCGCGTCTGCTCCGGTGGCAGATCTCCCAGGTCGAGCACCACGGCGCGGAAGCCCCCGGCGTTGAGCAGCAGATCGGTGGCGCGCAGGGCAGGGTCGAGGCGCAGGGCAGGACTGGGCCGCGACGCCGCAGGGCGGACCCATAGCAGGCGGCGCAGGTCCATGCCGAACGCGGCGGCCGAAAGCGGGTCCAGCGCGTCGGAGACGTCCACGTAGGCGCAGCTGTGGCCCTGTTGCGTGAGTCCGGCCAGGGTGGCGAGCGCCAGGGTCGTGCGTCCGGAGGAATGAGGCCCGGTCAGCTCTGTGATGGCACCCAGCGGCAGCCCGCCGCCGAGCATGGCATCGACCTCCGCCAACCCGCAGGAGACCAGCTCCGGCGCGCTGTGCGGGCGCGGGGACAGGGCCGCAGGAATGCGCCCGGCAAGCGCCGATTCGATCTGTTTGCGTAGTTCGGCTGCAGCTTTCATGTTCGCCTTTTGTTCGCCTACGTAAAGTAATGGGATTCGGGGCGATTGTCAACTCTCCAAAGATTGAGTTTCTCCATCGTGCAGATTGATCGATGGAGCAGCGAAGAAACGCGAAAAGATGAAGAAGTAATCAACCGGGAGTAATCAGCGGGAGTGGTGCGGAGTCCGGAAATTTCGTTGTATAGTAATATTATAAGAAGTAAACAATGAGCCCATTACAGGGGCTCATTTAGACACTCAGGTAATGAATCTTTTCCTTCCGAGCAGTATTCCTATATACATGGCTGATGGATGGGCTGTGGGCAGTGCCAACAAAAATGGTGGGGAGTTGTTGCTCGATAAAATTCCACGCCTGACCAACGGGGAGCATTCGAAATGAGCAAAATCATACGCGTTAATATGTCCGATCTAAGCACCACCGTCGAAGCGGTTCCCGAAGCCTGGGCCGGCTTGGGCGGACGCGCACTCACATCCACCATTGTGGCCGCCGAAGTTCCTCCTACCTGCCATCCGCTGGGACCGAATAACAAGCTGGTTCTGGCTCCCGGCATGCTGACCGGAACCATCGCCTCCAACTCCGGAAGGCTGTCGGCCGGTTGTAAGAGCCCGCTGACCGGCACCATCAAGGAGTGCAATGGCGGCGGCAATGTAGCCCGCCAGTTCGCCCTCATGGGCATCACGGCAATCATCATCGAGGGCATACCGCCGGGCGACAAGTGGTACAACCTGCACGTCAGCATGGACGGGATACGCTTTGCGGAAGAGACCGAGTTGATGGGCCTGGGAACCTTCGCCACGGTCGCCAAGGTCACCGAGCGCTTCAACAACAAGAAAATCGGCGTCATCTGCGTGGGCCCTGCCGGCGAAATGAAGATGAACATCTCCAACATTTCGATCAAGGATCCGGAAGGCAAGATCCGCAGTCTCGGCCGCGGCGGACTGGGCGCACTGATGGGTTCCAAGAGAATCAAGTTCATCTCCGTTGACGATGCGGGCGGACCGGGCATCACCATCGCCGACCAGCCAAGGTTCAAAGCCGCGGCCAAGAAGTTCGCCGCCACGCTGATCAGCCATCCGGTGAGCGGCCAGGGATTGCCCACCTACGGGACGGCGGTGCTGGTGAACATCCTGAACGAGGCCGGCGGCCTGCCGACCCGCAACTTTACCCAGGGCCAGTTTGCCCAGCATGAAAAGTTCTCCGGCGAAACCATCCACGACACCATCGTGGAGCGGAAGGGCAAGCCCAAGCACGGCTGCCATCAGGGCTGCGTCATCCAGTGCTCGCAGGTTTATAACGACAAGGACGGCAACTACCTGACCTCCGGTTTCGAGTACGAGACCGTGTGGGGCCTGGGCGCCGACTGCTGCATCGAGGACTTGGACGACATCGCAACGGTGGACAACATCATGGACGACCTGGGCGTCGATAGCATCGAGACCCCGGTCATGTTCGGCGTGGCGATGGAAGCTGGCATCCTGCCCTTCGGCGACGGCAAAGGCGTGATCCGCATGTTGCGCGAAGAGGTCGGCAAGGGCACTCCGCTCGGCCATCTGCTGGGCGGCGGGACCGCTCAGGTCGGCAAGGCCTATGGCCTCACCCGCATTCCGGTGGTCAAGAATCAGGCCATTCCGGCGTACGATCCGCGCTCGGTGAAGGGCATTGGCGTTACCTATGCCATGAGCACCCAGGGTGCCGATCACACCATGGGCTACACCATCGCAACCAACATTCTCAACGTCGGCGGCTATGTCGATCCGTTGAAGAAAGACGGCCAGGTGGAGCTGTCGCGGAACCTGCAGATTGCCACGGCGGCGGTGGACTCGACCGGCATGTGCGTCTTCATCGCCTTCCCGGCGCTGGATAACCCGGAATGCCTGGAGTCGCTGATCGAAATGCTCAACGCCAAGGACGATCTGAAGCTGACCGGCGACGACGTGGTGGCGCTGGGTAAATCCGTGCTGAAGATCGAGCACGACTTCAACCTTCGCGCCGGCTTTACCAACAAGGACGACCGTTTGCCGGAGTTCTTCACCTATGAGCCGCTGCTGCCGCACAACGCGCTTTGGGACTTCTCGCCGGAAGAGCTCGACGCGTTCTGGGACTTCTAACGGTTGCCGGGTAGGATGCAAGCTGGGGGACGCCATTCAGGCGTCCCCCAGGTTCACTGAGGAGAGAGCGGCTATGCAGATCACGGTCAAGCTTTTCGCCAATTTCCGCGACGGACGTTTTATCGAGCAGCAGCGCGAGTGCGTGCCGAATATCAAGGTGTCCAACATCGTGCAGGAGCTGGGGATCGAGGAGCCGGAGGTTGGCATCATCATGATGAACGGCCGCCGTGCCGAGCTGGGCAGCGAAGTCGCGGAAGGTGCCCGCCTGTCGATCTTTCCCCTGGTTGGTGGAGGGTAAGGTGAAGGCGTTGCCGGAGTTTTTGCCAAGCGGCGCCGCTCACAACCTTCTGCCCCCGGCCTTCCCAATGGCCGCGATCGTTCCAGGTGCCTCTTGATCTCCTATGAAAATGCTCTCCATCTAATCCTCGGCAGCGTTGCGCCCTTGCGGGTGGAGCGGGTCAGCCTGCTCGACGCCGTATCCAGAGTGCTGGCCGAAGATGTGGTTGCTCCCTGGAACCTGCCGGCGTGCGACAACTCCGCCATGGATGGGTTCGCGGTGCGTAGCGCCGATTGCGGCGCTACGGGTAACGCTTCGCTGCCGACCGCGGGTGCTGGCGGGTACGCGGCAACGGATGCCGCTCCGGCCGCAGGCGCTGGGGCGGGTAACGCTTCGCTGCCGGCCGCGGGCGCACAGGCGGGCGCTCGGCTAAAGATCACCGGCTACGTTCCGGCGGGGCGGCTGGCGGATCAGCCGCTGGAGCCGGGTTGCGCCATAAGGATCATGACCGGAGCGCCGATTCCTGCCGGATGCGATGCCGTGGTGCCGGTGGAGCAGACGGAAGAGATCGACGGGCATGTGCGGATCCAGGCAGAGGTGAAGCCGCGGCAGCAGATCCGGTTTACCGGCGAGGATGTGGCTCGCGGGGAAGCGGTTCTGGCCGTGGGAACGGTCCTTCGACCGCCGGCGATCAGTCTGCTGGCGTCTTTCGGCCGGGCCTTTGTCGCCGTCTATGGCAAGGTTCGGGTTGCGATTCTCTCCACCGGCGACGAGTTGATCGAGCTGGGCGAGCCGATGGCCGAAGGAAAGATTATCAACAGCAACACGCTGTCGCTGGCGGCGTCGCTTTACGAAATCGGAGCCATTCCGGTGATTCTCGGCATCTCCCGGGACAATCCGGCCGAGATGCGCGAGAAACTCATCGAGGGCTTCAAGGCCGATGTGCTGATTACTTCGGCCGGTGTTTCGGCGGGGGACCGCGACTACGTCCGCGACGTGCTGCAGGAGCTGGGGGTGAAGCAAATCTTCCGCCAGGTGGAGATGCGGCCCGGAGGCCCCACGGCGTTCAGCGTGAGAGATGGGAAACCGATCTTCTCTCTGCCCGGCAACCCGGTTGCAACCATGATTATGTTTGAAGAGCTGGTGCGGCCCGCCCTGCTGAAACTGATGGGGCACCGGCGGGTGCTGCGGGCGCCGGTCCGGGCGATTCTGCAGGAGACGGTAAGGAAAAAGCCAGGGCGGGTGCAATGTCTGCGGGTGCGCCTGGAGTGGTCCAACGGCGGCTTCAAGGCCTACAGCTCCGGCGACCAGAATACCGGGATTTTGCGCACGATGCTGATGGCCGATGGGCTGGCCATTCTGCCCGCCGAGGCAACCGCGTTTGCACCGGGAGATGCCGTCAACGTTCATGTGCTCTCCGGCGAGGCGCAGATGCTGGAAGAAGCGCAGCTCCTGTAATGCCCAGAGATGCAGAAAAGAAGCTTGTCCCCTGAAATTACTGGTGATTTCTACCGCGTGCCGCGTCTAAACTAGGCACATAGGGGTGGGTGTCCAGTTTTTCAATCGAAGCAGGGCAGCCTGCCCCAGCACCCGTCTGCGCGTTTGCGCAGGAGGGTAGCATTCCTTTAAAGTAGGGGTCCAAATGAGCCGATTGCTATTCCTCACACTCTCCATTGGGGGCGTACTCATGCTCCCGGGCACACCCGCCATGGCCCAGGCCGCACCCGCGGCTCGGGTCCAAGCGCAATCCACGCAGGGACAACAAGCGACACGGGATGATTCGGAATCGGAATCATCGTTTGGGAATGAGGACGGCAGGCCCGAGAAGCTGGTGCTCCCGTCCGCTACGCCGGTAGCCGTCGATCAGAATACCCCTGCGGGTACCACCTGGGTGAACCCTAACGACGGACTGACCTACGTCTGGATTCCGCCGGGAAAATTCATGCTGGGCTGCTCGCCGGGCGATACGAATTGCGACCCTGACGAGAAGCCGCGCGAGTACACCATCGATCACGGCTTCTGGATGGGGCAGACCCTGGTGACGCAGGGCGCCTACAAGCGTGTGACGGGAGAGAATCCGAGCTTCTACAAGCACGGCGACCAGTATCCGGTCGAGAAGGTCGATTACGTTGACGCGTACGGATACTGCGTCGCGGTTGGGATGCGGCTGCCCAACGAGGCCGAGTGGGAGTATGCGGCAAGGGCCAACACGACGGGTGCGCGTTACTCGGACGATCTGGATTCGATCGCCTGGTATAAGGACAACAGCCTCGGCCACTCGCACCCGGTGGCGCAGAAACAGCCGAACGCCTTTAAGCTCTATGACATGTTAGGCGACATGTGGCAGTGGACGACCGATCTTCCCGGTCCCTACTCAGGTCAGGTGATTTTGCATGGAGGCTCCTGGATGACCAAGGCGTCCACCGTCCGTGTCTCGAATCGGGGGCGCGATACGCCCGAGGGTGCGCGCAGATTCACCAGCTTCCGCTGCGTCTCCGGCAGCTTTAAGGACACCAGGTACTCGTCGGACGAAGTCATTCAACGCGACTCCAAGGGCAACATGGTGGGAATCAAATAATGGCCGGAGAGCATTTCAGTCCGCAGCAGTAATCGCGGGCGTGGTTTTCGTTCCACGGAGTGGGTGTGCCAACAGGAGTGGTCGCCGATGCGGCCACTCCTGTTGGCTTGTGCGGGGGAGACGGCGACGAGTCAGCACGCCTCCATCCGGCCACCTACGCAGCCCCGCATCGCTTCGTTTACTTGATGACGCGCCTGTACAGCACCGAATAATGCCGGAGCTTGCCTGGCATGTGCGAGGAGAGGGAGGCGATGGCCACCACGACGAGCAGGATCGGGAAGCGCGCCTTCCACGCAAAAGGGATGCAGAAGAGCAGGGCAAGCTTGGCGAACAGCATCAGGCCCCAGCCCTGGAAGATGAAACCCAAGCTGGGGTATGCCTCGAACAGAATCATGCCCGCGCCGGTCACGATGGCCGCATAGAGCCAGGGCAGCAGCGCATCCTTGGGAGCGTGGAAGGCATGGCCGCCCACCAGGACACTGATGGCCATCAGGTGCGCGGTGCGCAGCGCGATCTTGCAGACCCGCGAGTAGGGAAGCGAAACCGGCTCCTCGGGCGGTAAAAAGAGCCGGTCGAGCCAGCCTTCAGTCTTCATACTGTTTCTGAACTCCGCCATTCAGAAATCAGTTTACATGAAAGCTGGCTGCCTAGAGAGGTGGTCTCATAAACCGGTTTTGAAAGGGCACGACTTTAGTCGTGCCGCAAGAAAGGTGTCTTTTCACGCGGCTTTAGCCGCCGAGGGAAAGCCGTTCAGGCGCCTCAATCCAGTTATGAGACCGCTTCTAAAAGCTGGTTACAAGGCGAACAGAATAGCTTCGCGCCGGGCCGATTGCATTGCCGGAGAACAGGCCTCCGAAGTCGATCGCGTCCATATTGTTCTCCCGGACTCCCCGGATGGCTCAAGTCGATCACCAGCAGCTTCAGCCAAGATCCAACGACAACTGCCCCACTCAAGTTGAGTGGGGCAGTTGCTTTTGGATCTGGTTTTGCGTGCGCAGCAATGCGCGAAGCTGGCCTCTGCTAAAACGTTGTGCTCAGGCGCGCGTAGAAGGCGCGCGCCGGGCCAATCGCGTTCGCCGAGAACAGCCCGCCGAAATCCAGAACATTGACCGTATTGTTCAGGTTGGCGACGTCGAACTGCGCGTGAACCTCGCACCCTTTGTGCTTGTAGAGGTCGGCGCCGACCGAGGCATTGAGCAGCCACTCCGGCAAAATGCGTCCGCGGTCAAAGTTCAACTGATTGACCACGTCCTGTCCGTAGATGGCTGCGTACTGAGCGGGAAGGAGATCGGCCTGGAAGGGCAAGCCGCTGTTGTAGTCGGCGCCAAAGGCAACCCAGAGGCGCGGAATCACCTGGTAGCGAATCCGGGAGCGCCCGGTGTTGCGCTGGTCCTGTGAGATAGGAAAATGTCCGCTGGGAGAAAAATTGCTGAGGTCTTCCAACAGGAGCCCGCCCGTGACCGGGTACCAGGCATTGCCGAGCATGTAGGAGTAGCTCACCCAGCCGGAAAAGTGCCACCACTGTGGGACGGTGACCTTTGCCTCTACCCC
>Ga0316217_10003874_pt1 | contig 16641 bp, 19 predicted proteins | sample 1anoAmetaG_FD_203633 | JGI IMG/M metagenome (GOLD analysis project Ga0316217, IMG submission 203633) | Freshwater microbial communities from Trout Bog Lake, Wisconsin, USA - 1anoA | ecosystem: Environmental > Aquatic > Freshwater > Lake > Hypolimnion/Profundal zone | place: USA: Wisconsin...
AGCTCATTGCTGTGCTTTTTGCCTTTGCGCTCTGTGACAGTCTTATCCGCATTTTCTAGGGTATCTTTGAGACTCACTAGGATTTAGTCGTTTTTGACGCCATTATTGATGATTGCTTCTGTAGCTTTTTCCATCCTCTTGGTCGATTTCTTGGTCTCCAAGCGAGTGTGCGACTGGTTGGAAATATCTTTAACTTTGATGCTTGTCCTGATCTTATGTTCTGAGTTTTTGGACTAGGACTTCCCCTTTATCTTGGGCAGGATTCGCTCATTGCCGTCTTCGTTTGGGTTGAGTTTGCTGCGCATCTTTTGCGTCCTTCTGGAGTCCATAATCTGGTCCCTTGGGATCTCATGGGTGGAGTCGTTGTTGGACCCCTTTTCCGTGTCATTCTTGTCCAATCCCTGGCTGAATTTGGAGTTGCTGAGTTTCATTTTCAAGATCTGGTTCTCCATCTTGGCGTTTTCAATCTCATCTATGAGTTTATTGAGCTCCCTCTTGTAGTAATCAATCTTGCACTCAAGGTTGCCCTTCTCCCCCCTGACAAGCGTCAGCTCCTTCTCCTGGATCCTCAACAGATTCTGCTCAGCCTGCAGCTTCTCCTTGGCCAGGAAGACCTTCTTCCGCAGCTCGGTGATCTCCAGCTGGTTCTGACTATCAGTCTGGGTGCCAACCTCGCACCTCTTCTTCTCGACCTCCTTCTGGTAGTGGGTGATGAAGGCAGTGAGCATCTTAGCGATCCAGGAGGGGATCTTGCCCTGAAAGGTCTCAACCAGCACGGCCTGCATCTCCTTCTTGGCCGAGCCGACCCAGGCGTTGCTGGGCAGGAGGAGGCTGTCGCGGGTGAACTGGTCCTTGAGGGCTGTGAGGTAGGTGAGGGCGTTGAGGGCCACTTCCTTGTAGTTGTTGATTTCCTGCTGGTTCTTGGCCAGCTCGCCCTGCTTGAGGGTCAGAAGATTCTAACTACAGCCAGAACTACGTTGACTTCTTCAAAGAACTGCGCGTCTTCGTCCTCCCCCTCGGACTCGCTCTCCTGGTAGCTCTGCAGCCCGTTGAGGTGCATCTCGTTGAGGAGGCAAGACTTCATCTTATCGACACTGACCTTCTTGAACTGCTGGCCGCAGACAGCACACAGCTCGGATAGACTGTGCCCCTTGGGCTACTGGACGGACTCCTCTGCTGACTTCTAGTGGTAGCGGGCTGCGATGTCCTGGTACTTCCTCAGCAGGTCTTCGAAGAGGACGGTGAGTTCGTCAATGGCGGTGGGTAGGGTTTCGGGGGCGACGTAGATGATGTTCTTGCAGTGGCTGACGACGAGCAGGTGGAGTTCCCTGGCGAAGCGTGCAAAGTTATCAAGGGCGTCGCTTTGGACAGCCTTGGAGAGGTAGTTAAGTTTGTAGCCTGCGATCTCGTTGGCGATGGCAAGCTCCTCGCTGCGGATCTTCTGGGAGAACCCTCCCAGTTCCTCACGTCTCCTCATCTGCATGCGCAACTATATAGAATGATATAGAAGAATCGAACACTCATACCCCGATATATTACTATTCACCCCTTAAGGATTTGACCCACACGACGAGCAAACCATTCGGCGCACTCCCACTGCCAGAATCAGCACAGGACAGCTCCTTTGGAGGGCAATCAACTAATTTTGGGACCCTAAGTTTTGGGCGAACTTTGACCCCTTATTCTATTTATTCTATCTCCCAAATAAATTTGTTAAATGCTGTCCTCACCCAACCCTCAACTCCCCACCCCACTCAATTCTCGAATGATGCAGACCGAGGCCATCGCAACCAATAGTTCTAACTGCAGCTGAGCAGAGTTGCTTTGGCCAATTCGAGTTGACGTGCTGATAGACCTACTTATAGAATTATACGATTCACTCAGATACAAGTCAGCGGGGCTCAGCATCATGCAATGCAACACGACCCTTCATCCCAGTTCCCCACCCTCTTCCAACCCCACTCTCCCCACACCTAGCCCGAAGCCAAGAGGATGGTCAAAGCTGTAGAAGACATCTTCAACCCTGTTTACCTGTTTGTCAACCAGCAACTTCAAGACGCACTCACCACCCGCAAGGGCTATCTCCCCTACGCCACTATCTATCAGCAGCGTCCCTTTTTGAAGTATCTCTAAGATTCGGGCTACGCACCCCTCTCATCATAAGAATTCGCCGAAGTGAGCTCCCTCCTGCAGCAGTATATACCAAAGTACAGCAAATCTCTAAGGGCCAACCCTGCAGGCGTGCGGCTGCTGAGAACCCCTCCCCAGCCCAACATTTCCTAAGTATACTTCTAAGACATCGACTACGACAGCTTCGACTCTGAGCAATTCGAGACACTACTGGCCTCCAAATGCAATGTTTATCAGGTGAAGTATTTCAAGGAAGAAAACAGCGCCCTGGTTTACACAAGTGAGCCGAGTGCCCTGCTGAACCTGGAAAGGGAGCTGGAGTCTGTGCAATCTGTGCAGGAGGGTAGGTAGGTGCTGCCAATCAGGGTGTTGAAAGCTGAGCAGCTGTAGAGGCACAGGTAGTTGGTGAAAAGGTGTGCGGATACTTGCTGGAGGCAGACCAGCAACATAAGGATCATACCCTGTTTGAAGAAGTTAGTCAAAAGAAAGGTGAGAGTGCAGGGGGAGAGCAGCTGGGTTGAGCAGGAATTGCCTCTGTGCTTCAACGAGGAGACGGATTCAGTGATGTACACCAGCTGCTAGAAGACTGAGCAGGAGTATTTGGTGCGCTTGAGGGACGAGTATGAGGATGCTGGAGGGAACCTGCAGGAGGAGTAGGAGGAGTGGGAGGATGGTTTGGAGGAGTGGGAGGAAGGCAAAGACAGGGAGGGAGAACCATACTGATCCTAACTTGTCATTTATTTGGACCACCCTTAGTATCAAGGTGTAGAGTGAACTGCCCACAAGTACAACCCCGCAATAGAACTACAAGCATAATGGTTAGAAACTATGAGTATTTATTGCGGATGTTAGATTCTCATTCTTAATCTTATTATTACTATCTTACTCTTACTCTTATCGTTCCTCTTACTCTTTTTCTTACTCTTACTCTTTTTCTTACTCTTACCCTTATTGTTACTCTTACTTGGTATGTCTATGTGTTATGGTGTTGAATAGGGATGTATGCAGTTCAAGGTTGCCTATCAGTAATCATCAGTCAATGATCTTGTCGATCACCTTCTCCAACTTGTTGATCTCCTTCCACTCGCTCTTCAGGAAGGTCAGCCGCTTGTTCTCGCACTCGGTCTTCTTCTTCAGCACCGCCTGCAGCTTCGCCTTATCCGCCAGCAGCGCGTTCTTGATCTCCAGCAGATCCTCGATGGTTCGCGAGTGCTGCAGGATGGTGGCCTGCAGTGCGGCCCTCTCCTTGAAGAAGTCAGCCTCCCACCTGGTCTTCTCAGTCTCAATGGACTCCCTGACCCTCTTGATCTCCACCCGCAAGCCCTCAGCCTCAGAGTTTGAGTCCTTGGCGTCCTTCTCGTACTTCTTGAGGGTCTCCTTGAGCTAGTGGCACTCCTTGTCCTTGCTGGCCGTGTCCCTGCGGCAGCCCTGCAGGTGCTTCTTGTACTTCTCGCCCAGCGACTTCAGCTCTAGCTCTTTGGCGTTGGCCAGTTCTTTGAAGCGGTAGGTCTCTTCCTTGAGTCGGTTGTTCTCCTTCAGGAGGGAGTCAGTGTTGATCTGGGACTCAGAGAAGCTCTCACTCTTATAGTTCAGCTCCTTCTCCAGTTTCTCAACCTTCCGCTGCTCGTTCCTGAGTGCCTCCTCCCTCTCGTTGTCAAGAGCAGCCATCTTGGCCCTGAGGTTGGCGATGAGCTCCTGGTACTCCTTCTCCTTGGCCCTGAACTCCCGCAGCAACTTGTCGATTTCCTCCTGCTTGGCGTAGAGGTCCTCCTCGAGACTCTCTATCTTGGTAGACTCCTTGTCGCGGAGGAGCGAGATCTCGAGCTTGAGCTTCTGGATGAGGCTGGTCTTGTCGACTGAGGACTGGTAGACCTGCTGCTTGAGGTCTTCGTTCTGGTCCTTGAGGGACTTGTTCTCCTGGGCGGTGAGCTGCAGACTGAGCACAGTTTAGTTATACCGCGAGTGGTACTCCTTGAAGGAGGACAGTTTCTCGATCTCCTCCCTGAGCTGCTTGTTCTTGTCGAGTTCCTTGTTGAGCCGTTCCTCGTAGGACTGGTGGAGGAGGGAGAGTTCCTCGATCTAGGTAGGGAGTGAAGCGTACCCTCTTGCGCTGTTCCTTCAGTTTTTAGAAATACTTTTCCTCGAGGTCCATCTCGCACTCGAACTCCTCGTCAGAAAAATGGTTCAGCTGGTAATCGTAGGCATCTGACAGCTACTCCGAAATATCTTCCTTGATCGAAGCTTTTTCCTCATTCTAAGCCATCTTTTAAATATAATAATAAAATTTATTGCCAGGCATTAATGGCGCGATCTGCTGGGTGGGCAGCTGAGCAGCCGCGGTCTGGTGAAGACAGGTGGGGTGGGAGATTGAAGGATGGTGGGTGAGGTGGAAGTCCCGCAGTTTTCCATAACTATAATCGAATATTATAAAGAAGAATGTCCGTAACCACCTCCACCTGCGAACAGATCTGCCACAGTCCCACCAACAACTCCCCCTCCAAAATGCTCTTCTCCTTCCCCAAGTCCGCCCGCTTCCACTCCCGCAAACTCCTCCAGTACTCCCCTCCCCACCCAGCTGCAATCGCTACTACGACCTCCCCTCCACCCTCGCCAACTGCAGGACTACCTCCCTCGGCTTCGGACACAAGTATGACTTCACCCATGGGTACACCCCTCTCTACGCAGCGCAGCCAAGAACCCTCCCCCCAACTCCTACGAACTCCCCTCGGACTTCTCACCCAGTAAAACCCATGGGTTCGGGTTCGGGAAGGGCCGGGAAGAGATGGAGCTGACTGGACCCCTGGCGAACATAAAAATAAATAAAAACCCAGGCCCCGGGTCCTATGAGCTGAGCTCCACCCTATCGAAATCCGCCTACTCCCTCACCAGTAAACCTCACTAGGAGCACAAGGACAAGCTCACCCCTGGCCCGGGTGCCTACCCCGTCACCTTCTGCATCAACCAGAAAGGCAGCTACTTCCTCTCCACCTACAAGAGCAGCTGCGTGCGGGAGTTCAGCAAAGTCGCAGGCAGGCCCGAACTGCGGCCCACCAAGGTCCCAGGCCCTGGATCGTATGACACCTCGCCTGTGGAACTCTCCCCCTCGGGCAAATATGTGGTCTCCAGGATGAAGAACTGTCTCAGTCGGAAGTTTGCCATCTCCAGCCGCAGGCCCATCGCTGAGAACAACGAGAACCCTGGGCCCGGCAACTATAAACTTCCCAGCGAGTTCGGGCACTATGTCTCTAAGAAGGCCTTTGGGGAATCCTCAAACAAGGTTTAGGTGAAGGCTCCTTAGAAAGAAAGGCCGAAGACAGAGGACACCCATACTGGAGCCTGATAGATGGATGATCTGTTTCTTTTCATTTTGCCAAATGCAGTACATTTAGACCTAACTGGGTCAATCTGCAGCTCTAACCCTGCAACTAAAGTGCCCCATCTGCCCCCAAATGCCCCAACTGCTTCCCTTTGTATGAAGCAAGAGTATCTGGTATTGTTGCGAGTTGATTCAATAATTGAGTCAACTCGGGTGCGATTATTATTAATATGACCGAACTGTTCTTCGACGGTACCTCTGGCCACACTCAGGCTACTCCGAGTACGAACTCTAGGCCCTCAGAATACCCGCTGAGGCCCGCGGCAAGTGTCTCAAACAACTCGTCGACTATACCCTCTGCTACCAGAAAGCCGGAGTCTACGCCAACATCCTCACTGAGTACCCCTAACCCGACCTAGCCCCTGCGAAGACGAAAGGTTCCGCTTCGACCGCTGCCACCAAATCAGGTACTCACTGGATTGACCCAGCGTGAATTATTACACTGGAGCCACCGTCGGCCTGATGAAGGTCAACAACCCCAAACTCTTCAACGAACTGAACGTCAGCCCGACCTATTCCGAGTACTTCCCGAATCCCACGCCGCTGAATTTCCATCGCTGATCACTAAACCAATATCGATAAACATCTATCACCCTAGTCCAGTCAACAACTGCTCAGATATGATATTTTTCAACGATCAGTAGCGCTGCCTGCGGATGCCCGCCAAGCAAGCTCGGTAAATGTTCTAAGGCAAAGTTGGGAACATCTATGAGTGCACTCGCAGGTCCCTCAAATTTTACAGTTCTCCTACTTGGGTGCCCATCGACTCCGAAGTAAACCTTTTGCACATCCTCTTTGCCTCGTCTCGGCCTTGATTGTCGTTGACGCGTCCGGTTGCATAGTCGCAGCCTTTCCAGCAGATGGCGATGGAAGGGTTGTAGCTGGATATGGGGTGAGTTACAAGGTGAAGGTCTCCATACAGGCGGCGTAGCAGGGCCCACCCTCGTAGCGCGAATTCCATATCCCCAGTGCAGACATCCCTCAATTAAATAATCACAACACGCGAGCACTATCACAATACACAAGCATAGGCATAGCAACAGTAACCAAGGATAATTTGAATAGATGGCAACCTTGCAAAGGATCTAAGTATGGCTATGGATGAGCGTAATGGAGCAATGAACAAAGGAGAACTGATCAGCTGCATATTGCATTAGGGCAATGGTAGGAATGAGATAGGGAATATGATGAAGGAATAATCAAACAGGGTCAGAACTATGATACGAAGTTGCCTCTCTACCATATTCCGTTCTGCACTTGGTTGTTCCGCAGAAACATCCGACCCTTCCCATGCGGCACGTCGTTGATGAACTGCCCTTTGTACCTCTTCCCGTCCTTGAACAGGATCTCCCCGAAACCCTCCATCCGTCCTCCTCGGAACTCCCCCTCGTATTTGATCCAATCAGTCCCTCGACCCACCAACCTCCCCTTCCCTTCATAGTGGTCGTCTTTCCACTGTCCCTCGTAAACCAGGTTGCCGTCGGAATCGACCAACTGTCCCTCGCCTTCCATTTTGCCCTTCACCCAGTCGCCGAAGTAATAGCTACCGTCGTTGTATATGTATTTGCCTCTGCCATGTCTTAGTGTGTCCCTCTTCTAACCTTCGTATCGGTTGCCGTTAGTGTAGATTTCACTCGTCTCGACGTTCGGACGGTACTATGAGACCAAAGTCCCTGTGAGTTTCTTGCTCAGCCTTGTGTTGTTTAAGGGATTGAGCACTTTGCTAAAGCTGTTGGCTGACCCGAATTGCGAAACCCCTGAGTTTCCTGACAAAATTTTGGTCTCCCCACCCTTCATCAGCGATATGTTGAGAGTGTTTGGCAAATTCTTGAGATTGTTGGGCAAAGTCTGCGCCAACTTCGAAAACGATGGCCTTGAATCTTCATTCCTTTCAAGCATATCTCTGAGCAAACAGTAAATACTAAGCGGATACTTATTTTTGACGATGTTGAGCCTATTGTCCAGTTCTGTGTAGTTGATGCTCTTCTTGGAGTAGTCATAGATGTTGATACAGGGGTTGAGTAGGCATAGTTGGATGAGGGAGACAGCTAATGACCAAACCCCTGCTTTGGATAGATTGGACCCGAATTCGCCAATCAGTCTAAGTTATTCAGGAGCCAGAAACACATCTTCGTAGTGCTCTCCTTTCTTTACTTCCATAACGTTCGAGACAGTCGGAAAAAGTTTGGAGTCGATGACCTTAGGCAGCGGCATGCCGGCCGACAGTCCAAAGTAGATATTGCTCAACCTCACCTTGGAATTGGGTATATTCTGAGCTTACAAAGCCGCATAGCCCCTCAGCGCCCCACAGGTGATGATGTTGACCTAGTCATTACTGAAATATTTCTGCGTTTTGACCCTGTTGCGGTACTCCGAGAGGAGATTAGTGACCACATAGTCGAAGAAGAGGATCAACTTGTACTAATCCGAGAAGAGGCCCTCAGTTTTCTTCTTGATGGTGTCTGAGTGTATGCAAAGGTACAACGGAGTCGCAACAAATTGGCGGAGGTGAGGTTGGTCTTGCGGCGCTAGAACTCCTAGAAGAGTTTGGTCATCTCCTGGTCGTTCTGGCAGATGACCTCCTTGGTTATTATGAGCTACTTGGTCTCCTTGTGCTCTATCACGCTGCAACGCCCGAACAGCTCGTCTTCGTAGATCGAAACGAATGCAAACTCCTGCAGCAGCTGGGTTAGCTACGAATTGTGGCCGCCTTAGGGAGCGTAGAAGGGGTTGCTGGCTGATTCACTCGGCCCCGAATTACCCATCGCTTTGAAATATTATAAACAACTATAGCTTAAACAAACCAACCTAAACTTACCCTCAATCCTCAACATTATAAAGAAAGTACCCCTGGGGCTGGAAGGCTGATAACAGTGCTTGAAACGGGGTAAAGATGGTAAAGGAATCAGTGTGTGGAAAGGAGTGCCTTTATTCTTTCCTGGATCTTTGCGGTGCTGTCGAAAGCAGTCACCAGTTTCAGCTATTTTACCTATTACCCATTATTCTGTCTGTCGCCTTTCATGAAGGAAATCATGTTTGTCTCAGCAGTCCTTTCCCTTCTTTTGATGTCAGCTCTTTGCTCCTGAAAGTTGAAGTCTTTGGCCTTTAGACTCAACATTAGCACTTGGTTCATCTTCTAAGTAAAGAGGCTCCTTGCTTTTTAGCTAGGCTCAATAACACTCGATCTAGGGTTGATTGTCGATTTTTCAGTCTTTCTTATGCTGTTCTGGATTTATGTCAGCTGCAGGAAGCCAGTGGCTGTGTTCTACTTAGGAAACAAGTTCTTTATCTTGTTGTTTGTGACCATTTCGTTGTAGTTCTCTTTTAGTTGGAGAATCTAGGGATTGGTACTCTACTTTTTAGCTGAGTTTTTTCTAGACTCCTAACTCCTTAGTTCCTTGCTTTTTCTCAGCAAGGTATCGTTTTGTTCCACCCTTTTCTTGATGATCTTCTCCTTCTCCAGCAAAAACTCCTCAAATTTGTTCCCCTTGCCCTAAAAGTTGCGACCAGTCAGACAACCTCTCTCTTGCTTTTGCTACTCCCCCTTTCCCTCCTTTTCCTCCTTTTTGGAACTAAGTCTTTTCTTTATCCTCTCCAGCTACTTCTCTCTGCTTTCCTGACCCTCTAAATCTGCCCTCTATTTCGCCGAACAAACCAGTTACTCCTGGTTGTTCTTGCTGTGCTTGATGGGAGTGGTAAAGAGGTAATTGGGGTTATAGGGGTTGGCGGGGGTGTGGCTAAAATACTCTGCGGGGTTTGGGTCTTTGGCGGTTGGGGCCAAACAGATGCGGTTGTACTTTTCTTTGATGGAGTTGATCTGCTGGTCGAACATCTTTCGCTCTATCATTTTATCAATAAAATAATACTATTTATATTTCAAATAAAGACATATGGCAGTCCATTCAGATCCAGATCTTTTGCTTAACTGAGTCTACATCTTTCCAGCCGTTTTGTAGTATCATCAGAAGCAGTCGACCCTCTATACAATTCAGGTTGCTCTTCTTGTTGTGCAGCTAAAATATCCGACTGCTCGCCAAACTCCAATACTTCATCCAATATGATAGGTTATTGGAACAACTGCCCATTCCCTGCAGGTGCAGGCAATAAGCAAACCCTCAAACAAATAATAGCACTTACTCATCGCTGACTGAGTTATAAAAAATGTGCAAATTAATTTCATTACTTTTGACTTTACTCGCACTCTCCTCTGCCCAGAAGTACCCCGCCTGTCCCCAAAATATTCCCATCGACACCGGCAACACCACTGAGGCCTTCTACCTCAAACTCATCACACTCACCACCTTCATCGACTACCAAGACGACGGCTCACTCCAAAACGCATTCTACCTCTATGCCAAAACCGGGGACCAGACGCAGGTGGAGGCCATTTTGATGAACAGCAAAAAGTTCTTCTTGGTCATCATCGCAGTCATCTCGACTGTGGCCCTGAGTCTGTTGCTGGTGGTCAACCGCATGGGCGATTTGCAGCTCACCACAAAGGCTGTGTTCGACAAACTCAAATAAAGAGGCTTCTCCTCCGCACTCTCAGCCTTCTATGCTTTCATCACAATAGTGCTCCTGGCCAGCACCTGCATCAACGTCTACGAAATCCAGCAGATGTTCGGCAAGCTGCAAATGACGAGTTGCCGCATAGACGCCCTAAACGAGGCCTTCCTGCGTGGGGCCATCGATTACGACTGGGATGGGGTCACAGGCTTCTCCTAGAAGTTGGCTAACTACTCTGAGTTCTCATCCAGAATGGCCGCAGTGGTCAATAGCAGCTACACAGACAAAAGTGCATTGATTTACTATGCCCAAACTTACTTCACTTCTCTGTGGCAGTCCTATTTGGCGATTGTTACCACCTACAACCTTGCATACATCGGAGATATCAACAACCCTTCCAAACGCATCAATTTGGCCACCCTTGTGCCCAACCTGTTCACCAACACCTCTGAGGCCGCACTGCTGAGTCCTCTCACCGACTATCTGTCTCTGCTCAACTCAACTCTGAAGACTTCAGTCCAGCTATAAAACGCACTCAACAACACCGCAGAAGTCTTATCCAGCTGGAGCAACATCCTCTCCTCAACTGGCTAGTCACTAGCCAACTCCACCCTGGACTTCAGCAGTGATTACATCAAACTGCGTCAATCGTTGGACTAGTCCCTGAGCCAGGGCAAATCCCTATTGATCGTCTGCGAGGTGATCTCAGGTCTGACACTGTTCTGCACCATGGTGGGCCTCTTCTCGCTGAAACTAATCCAGTCCAACTACGACTACTTCAGCCTGTCGTCCTACAAAATCATGTGGACCTTCCACGTGTTCATGCTGGCCACCAACCTTGTCTTCCTCATGCTGGTCAATCAGACCTTCGTCTATAACAAGGGCATGTGTCTGCTGGCCGACCAGCTTGTGGACAACCAGACATCAGTGGAAGATGTCTTCCCCAAGACGCAGGCCACCTCAGGGCTCTACTATCTCTACTCTTGCTATCAGAGTGCAGATTTTGGGGAGATCACCAAAACGGGGCAGATGACTGAGGTTTTGGCTGGACTCATCGAGATCCGAGAGAACCTCACAACGGCCTACAGTGTGCAAAGGGTGGGTTACTACTCCGATGTCCTGCAAAGCATCAGAGACACCCTCACACCCTACCAACTCGGCATTAAGGGCAACATATCTTTCATAGATGCCTAACTCGAAGCCATCAATGCAATCACCAGCAGCAACTTCCAGAATGAGGGCTGCTACAAACACCACTGGGTTTATGGCCCTAGCAACTGCTCAGCCTCCTAAGTGGGAATCATCAAACCCCAATCCATCACCTTCCTCAACAACACCTCCAACTACGATAGCCAACCCTCGATGTGCTATCTGCTCACCGACTATACCTCCAACTCCCCCACCGCCATCAACACAAGTTCTCTGTACCAACTCTACGGGGCCTATAACAGCAAATGCCCCCAATCCAATGCAGCCTTGGCCATCCCTATCAATTAGTTTCTCAGATACTTCGAATCACGCAGATGCATCTTCGGCAGTCTCATCGACTCCATCTACAACCTCACCGCCGAACTCAACAGTACCACCAAATACATCGTCAGCTACATCGCAGTGAGGTAGCCACTGCTGCGAGACGTGGCCAGTGGGTTCGCAGGGTTCAATCTGAGCCAACTCTCCTCAGGCCAGAACTGCGGGGTCGTCCGAGAGATCCTCAAGGGCGTCTACAACGACTTCTGCATAAACTTCGGAGGGTCCCTGCGGTCGATATACTTGCTGGCGATGTGCAACATAGTCTACATCCTCTTCATGATCATCTTCAGCCTGCTCTACGCCATTGAACTGCGCAACGTGCTCAAGAAGGATCTGGACGACCCCTACTCCGACCTGCAGTTTCTCCACACCGTCCAGATGATGTCCTCGTAGTCCGTCTCGGTCATCTCGGCCATCTCAGCTGACGACCGGCAGTCCGACAACTCCAAAGATGAGTTGCCCCACTCCCTCAAGCACCCAAAAAGACGCTTCGAGGGGCAAACAGAGATGGTGCGTGAGCTGCAGTCCGATGCGCAGTCGGAAATCCAATCCAAAACGCACCTGAACTGAGCCAACTCTGATCCTGTCTGTTTTAATTATCCATACAGCTGCCAGGTAGATTAGCTCATGATTTTATTGGTTTTATTACAAACTGCATAACCGCAATAAACCTCAAAACCACTACCGCGACTAACCCGCAAGCACCCCTGCCACCCATCCCCCCACCCCACACCGCACCCGCAGGTGACCCCTCCAACTCACAAAATATGTCTGGCGCAATAACTTCCAATAACTGTATCCTGATACTTCGGTATATCCATCTAATGAATATATAGCATTATTGCCAGAAAGCAGCATGATCTACGACATCGAGGACGAACCCACCTTCGACAACTCCCACTCCACCCGCCGCAAGCACAAGCAGCGTCCCTACCCGCGCTCCGTCAAGTCTTCACTCGACATCAGCACCACGCTCGAGTTGCAAGAAACCCCCCACAAGGAGTGCAGAATCTGTCTGGACAACGAGGATGACACCGAGGTGAACCCTTTCATCGCCCCCTGCAAGTGCACGGGCAGCGTCAAGTTCGTCCACGAGAAGTGCTACCGCAAATGGATCGAACGCCAGTACTCCAACAAGGAGAAACGCTAGCAGCTCGACATGCTTGAACGGGGAGTCTAGTGCGAGATCTGCAAAGAACGCATCCTGCTCGAGTTCAGGGAGAAGTACAGTTGCTCCAATAAGGAGAAACTGCGGGAGAAGTGCGGCAAGAACAAGGGGCTGTTCTGCCTGTTCAGCTTCTTCCTGCTGGCCAACTGCAGCTGCCTGGGCTACCTCTCCTACTACACCCACGAGAACAGCAGCAGCTGGCACAGCACCCTCACCACCCTCGTCATGATCATCGTCTCCTTCGCGTTCCTAGGAATCACCCTCATGGTCACTGCCTACTACTTCGTTACTGACTTCTTCGTGAGCAAGGTCTGGAAGCTGCAGTCCTTCGGGGTGACCAGCAGCAAGAGTCGGGCGAGGCGGACCAGTTCGATGCAGGTGCATCCGATGTCGATTTAGGAGTTGCCTGAGTGATTGTAGATAGATATTTTATTGCTGCTTCACTTCAAATTAACGTATAACACCATCAAATCAACCAATTAGACCAACCATTAAATCACACTGCGTTTGACTACTTCAGGAGATAGTTGCCGATGTTCAGCATCGCGTTCCGCTATTTCTTCACCTATCTCTCCAGGGTGCTCACCTGCTTCGTTATGCCCACATACTGAGCATCATGCGCCACCATTTTATGCAGGATTTCTGCATATTCCTCGATCAGCGCGTGTTTGGCAGTTATCTTGCCGTTGAACTGCTTGCTCTATCTCTAAAGCTCAACGATCCTATCCTTCAGCCCCTCGATACTCTGCTTGTGATCTTTGGCAGTCCTATTTTGCTCACTGCTCTGCCTGTTCTCTTTATTCTACGCGTGGTCCTTGAGCCCCATTTCCTTCAAAAGCTGCTTCAGCCTCTGTTCCTTCTGAAGGGCCATCTCGATTTTGGAGTTGGTCTATTTGCATCTTGCCAGCTATTTTAGGTACTGCCTCTCCAGCTCCTTGACCCTTATCAGGTTGGCGTCTGCGTTGGCCGCTTATGAGTATGGTCTGGAGGCTGGGTGTTTGTTGTCTGAGGTCTGGCTGTGGGCTGAAACCGAGTGACAGCTGAAGTTGGATAGACTCTAGTTATCGTCAAGACTCTCCTAGTCTATCTGGTCGTCCTACCTGCTCTCCCTGCGGATGCACTTCTCCAAAGCCTTGACCCTGCCGACCAGCTCCTTCCTCCAATCCTCCTTCTTGCGGCCACTCTACTCATAGACCCTCAGCCGGTTCTCGACCTCCTCCACCTTAATCCTGATCTTATCTGTTTTGTAGACTACCTTTTGTTTCTACTAGTTGGTGTGCTTGAGTTAGGCCTGCCTCTTCTCGAGCTATGAGCGCTTGGCGGCGTTGTCTTTGGTGAGGAGGCAGATCTGTTGGTTTTTAAGGGTGATTTCCTCGAGGAAGTGCTTGATTTCCTGGCGGAAGGTGGTCTCCCAGGTCTGCGATTATTTGAGGTTGGCGGCTAGCTTTTAAACCGATATCATCGTTAGAACACACCAAATCAAATAATATATACTATCCATCAAATCGCAAAACATGCTGGCATGTTGCCACCCATCTATATATCAATAGGATGGTGAAGTATGCGTAGACGAATGCCATATGTTGCTTATTTCCATATGGAAGTAGGTCGGAGCGATGTCAATTAGTGATGCCTTGTAATAATCAGGTATCAGGTATAGGCAGGAATAGGGATAGGATCATTAATAGACTCATCTAAGTGTTTCCTCGCCAATAGCACTTACAACCAGTAACTACATATCATTAGTCATTAGACAACACCGTAGCATTTCACTCAGCCCAGGAAACCAACTAACCTAGGAACTTCTCAAATCTCACCCCTGCAATCACCCAACCTAGTCATCCTCAACCTGGAGCCAGTCTGAGTCTAATTTGAACCACCCAACTTCCCAACCAACCAACCCTCCGCCCGCAACTGCTCACCCACAGATATAAACCAGCTGGCATATTTCTATGCTATACCGATTTTAAATGTAATTTAGGACAAATCGGCCTTCCTTCTGCCTGCCCGCAATCCTCTTGTGCCTCCTGCTACCCCTCTGCAGCTGCGTGATCCTGTTCTAGACCAGCAGCACCTTCCGCACCAGTACCTTCGCCCATAGTTAGTCCAAATCAAGCTGACCACGACAAGTGGCTTCATCTCGGCCAGCAGCGACAACAGCTTCCAGTTCGCCAACCAAGGCTTCGCCAGCATCGGCTCCATCGGGCTGGCCCTCTGCGGGTACGACATCCCGGCCTCCCCGGCCATCCAGTTCCGAGCCCAGGGCAGCTACGACGAGCAGAGCAACAGCTTCATCATCGTGGCCCTGGCGGCCAACACCACAACCTTCTACTTCCTGAACTACTTCCTGCTGGTGGCCTCCACGGACGCCCCCTCTTACCTCTACATCGACAACCCATGTACATTTGGACTCACACAGGCATCACCTCCACCTTCAACATCTCCAACCCTGCATACTACAACCGCACCTACGTCTATAATGTCACTGGACCCTACACCATCACTTCCGCCACCACACTCACCATCGTCCCCTACCTCCGCTCCCTCTACTCAGTCGCCAACTCCACCTACAACTACTACAACCTCACCTCCATCACCTACTTCAACAACTACGCCAATGTCACTGCCTTCCTCAACTACAGTCTTGTCTCCGAGGTCTGTCTCTCCATCCTCTACTTCAATCAGGCCCTCGCCTCAGCCGCCAACATCTTCCTCAACGTTTCCTCCAGTCAAACACTCTCTCTCAGCGCAGCCACCACCTCCCTCACTCTGGCCACCGTCAGCCAACAAAATTTCACCATCAACAGCATCTACGGCCCCAGCTACGTCCCGAAATGTGTGGTGGGGATCCGAGCGGCGAAGTGGCTTGCGGCAAGCCGGCAGACCCTGAGCTTCAACATGAGCGGCTCGGGCATCTACGACCTGATCACGAGTAACACCTACGAAGTGAACTACAACTGGTTCTGCGCAGCCGACATCAAGTGTCCCTCCACTGCCTACCAGTACTACCCCATCATCAATGAGTGTGAACCCGCCTGCACCATTGCCAACTGTTCCGTGTGCTCCACCTCGACCTCCTGCCAGACCTGCCAGCCGGGGTTCTACCTGAGCGTGCTCTACCGATGCCTGGCCTGCGTGCCGAACTGCCAGAACTGCACCAACGCCACCAACTGCCTGGTCTGCTTCAACGGCTACTACTACAACCCGACTGCGGTTTCCTGCAGCGCCTGCTCGCTCTACTGCAACACCTGCACTTACAGCCAGTGCAGTAGCTGCCAAACCGGCTACTTCGCCTCCTCCACCTCCTGCATCCAATGCTCGTCCATCATGGCCGGGTGCCTCCTCTGTTCCTCCGCCAACTACTGCAACTCCTGTCCCAACGGCACCTACTTCAACGGCTCTGCCTGCCAGAACTGCTCAGTCCGGAGTCTAGGCTGCGTGAGCTGTTCAAGCACGATCTGCTTCGGCTGCGGAACCGGGTACTTCCTGGGAGGCTACACCTGCAACCCCTGCACCATCTCCCAGAGCCAGTGCTGCAGCTTCTTCGTGGCCAACTGCACAACCTGCCAAAACACCACTGCCTGCAAAACCTGCCAAATCGGGTTCTACCTCTCCCCCACTTCCACCTGTCTCAACTGCTCCCAGGCCCTGCTCAACTGCTAGACCTGCTCCGACAACTCCACCTGCACCACCTGCATCTCTGGCTACGTCCTCAGCAACGCAGGCTGCTACAGCTGCAGCACCTCCCTCCCCTACTGCCTCACCTGCCAAAACATCTCCTACTGCTTGGTCTGCGCTGCCCCCTACATCGTGGTCACCGGGGTCTGCTACAACTGTCCCTACTGGCCCACCAACCAACTCTACTACCTCGACGCCTTCAACAACTGCATCTCCTGCACCAACGTCACCCCCAACTGCATCAACTGCAACG
>Ga0316217_10003875_pt1 | contig 16641 bp, 11 predicted proteins | sample 1anoAmetaG_FD_203633 | JGI IMG/M metagenome (GOLD analysis project Ga0316217, IMG submission 203633) | Freshwater microbial communities from Trout Bog Lake, Wisconsin, USA - 1anoA | ecosystem: Environmental > Aquatic > Freshwater > Lake > Hypolimnion/Profundal zone | place: USA: Wisconsin...
TGGCGCAGGCGAAGTGCACCCAGCGAAATGCCAATGGCGTGGTGAAAATTGCGATATCGCCAGGCTTCAGGCAATCCATGGCCTTCTGGTAGGCGTCGAAGCCGATGAATTTCCGCTCGGCCGGCACGTCCACCAGATTACCAACCGAGCTGCCTTTGATGCGATTGTAGCTGTCGTCGAGCCGATTTTTGAAAACATCGGCCATGGCCACGAATTTGAGCGGGATCTGGCCAGTGGAAAGGGCGTTGATCGCCGCCCCGGTGCCGCGGCCGCCGCAGCCGATGAGGGCGATTTGCGTCACGCTGTTCTCCGCCGCATAGACTTGTGGCAGGGTTACTCCCGCCAGCGCGGTGACCGCGGCCGCACGACCGGTGCTTTTTAGAAATTCCCGACGGGTGGTTGGATGGGAGGTGGATGGATTCATATCAATGTCAGTGTTGTGGTGCTAAAACCTGGCGTTCATATTTGATTTTCCCGAGTGTGGAGGATTTTGTGGTTCGCGTCCATTGGCATCTTGCGCCCTGGCATCTTGCGCCCGCCCCAAAGGTATGCTGAAGCCACCGCACCAGTCCCATGAACGGACGGAGCGCCGGTCTGCGACCGGCTTTGGTCGTCCGGTTACCAAGGGCTGGTCAGTCTGCAAATCGGGACACTGCCAGAAACTTGTGTGCCTTAAGCCGGCTGCAAGCCGGCGCTCCGATTTCCAGGTCCGCGACGGCATGATCGTGATGGACTGCCCCACGACCAATCACCAGCCCGCGCACTTGTTTTACGTGGGGGACGTGCATGGCCACGCCTATATCCGGGTGCAGGTATTGCCGGATTGATCAACGAGGGTCACCTGATCGTGAACGCCGCGCTGGTGTGCCAAGTGGCAGCGCCGGCAGCTTTCACCTCCACAGTTCGCTGTTGCGGATTGGCCAGCAACGACCATTGCTGGCTGCCTGCCCCAACCTTGACCAACACGGCTTCGGCCTCGGGCAACGGCACGCCGGCTGCATCCAAAACGGCCTTCACCGACAGGGTGACGGGCATACCGTCCAGCGAGACCGCCCAGACAAACGCGGTATTCTGCGCGCGGCGGCGCTGCACGAGCATCGGCACATGATCTTCCGTGGTCTTCAAAATTCCGTAGCCGGTGATGGCTTCGGTCGCCTCCCCGCCCGCGAGGGTCACGGTCGAGTGCCAATCATTCGCAATCTTCAGATGCAAGATCAGACCGGCATCGCCGGCGCTGCGGCGCGTGGCGCTGGTGAAAAATTCATAGCCGGCGGTCGCTGGCGGGGTCCAAGCCTCGCCGCCGGGCAGTTGCTCCCATGCGCCAATCTGATGGTACACCAGATCGAGCGTGTGCGGTTTGTCGGCGGCGACCTGATCCACAAACACCACGAGATTCGACGTGAGCAATGCCGCAGTGCGGACGAAGCGCACGCCGGGATAGATCGGGCCCGCCGCGCTCACCACATAGTCCACGCCGCGCTCGCTGCCGAAGGCGAGGCATTGGCCGGTGGCGGGGGCCTGCGAAGTTTCGTCCACCGTGAGCGTATTGTGGGCCAGCGTGGTTTTATCCCAACCCATGTGCAGCGGCGAGCCGTAGGCATGGGTGCCGGCATCGGGAGCGACGATCTGGCCGCGGGCGTAGAGGATGAAATGATTCTTGTCCGGATGCCCGTGGCCCCCGCCGTGGGGTCCATATTTCTGGCACAACCAAGTGGCGCCAGCGCCCTGGCCCGATTGCAGGATCGCATAGCCGGAAGCGGGCGAGTTACGGCTGCCCAGCGAAGCCAGCGGCGAACCCGCCGGCAGGTTGGTGACGCCGAAGTACAGCGCCAGCCGGCTGTGCCGGCTGCTTTGCGCCAGCAAAGGAGCATACGTGGGGTTGCCGTATCGGGCCAGGGCGAGTTCGTAGATTTCAGACTCCTTGTCCAGCGGCACGGTGCTGCTGTCGTTGAAGTTGGGCAGGACGAAATCTGGCATCGCCAGGGCGAGCGGGCCGTCGAACATGCTGTGTAGTTTGGGACCATAAAGGTCGCGCCCACAATTGCGCGCGGCCTCGGTCAGCGGCCAGGTGCCGCCAAGGGTGAAGAAATGGTAGCCGCTGCTGCCCTCGCGCCACATGCCGTCGCCGAGCACGCCCTGCTCCATTTCCTGAAGGTAGCCGTCGGTGGGGTCGTCAATGGCCCGGGCGATGAGTTTCTCATCACCGAGCAGAAAACCCACCAATCCGATGGCGCTGTTGTGATGACACTGGATGTTATGGATCCCCATCCGATGCGGGAGGATGATTTCCTTGAGCGCGGGCCGCAACACCTTGTTCTCGATGGCGGCGCGGTCGGCGTCGCTCAAGGTTGCCCAGACCAGATCGGCGCCCTGCGTGAAGGTGGTCAGCCAACTGGCTTCGGTGAGCGATTGCGAGGCCACGCGGCCGCCGCGCCCGGGCGTGCCTTGGTTATCGTGCAGCGGATAGGTCAGATAGCGGTCGGCGTAGGCAAGCAGAATTTCCCGCGCCTTGGCGGCATGCCGCGCGTCGCCCGTGACTTGGAAAACCAGTCCGTGATCCACGATCTGCTGGGCGAGCCGACCGTGGACCGCGGCGATGGCGTTGCCATCGAAATCAAGCGTGGCCTTGGCGGGGTCGCCATGCAAGGTGTGCGGACCTATGGGACAGGTGTGCTCCCATTCCCATGGCCCGATTTTCCGGCCCTGGGTCAGCCGGGCGCCGTGAATGGGGCAGACGTAATTATGGCTCCAGTTGCCGCCCCGCGGCGGGAGTTCCACCGGGCTGGCGAGCGATTGGTCCGCAGCGGCCTTCAAATCGGCCCAGGAGGCTTTGGCCCAGGGCAGCGTGGCAATGCGCTGTTTCAATTGGTCAATGCCGTCGGCATTGAGCAATAAGCGCGGAGGCGGCGGCAAGGCATGGGTGGCTGCGGATGAGCCGGCAGCGATTCCGGTATTGGCGAGAATAGGCAGGATGAGAATTCCCCCAATGATTTTCCCCAGCAAAATCCTGAACTGGCGAAAAACATCCAACCTCCAACATCCAACATCGAACATCGAACGGACTGCCTTTGATGCCTTCACTGGAGGTTGGGCGTTGGAGGTTGGAGGTTGGATGTTTCCCGGGCAAACGGAAAAAGTCGCTGCAAGCATTTGCAGCCAGAGAAGGAATCGGGATTGCATGGGTGTTTTTTAACAACAATGGGACGAAGATGCAAGGAGGAGGGAAAGCGAAAAGGCGTTATGATCAACGCACCGGCCTTGAAGCGCCAACGGCGCAATTCATACCAGCCTGGGGCAACATTCCAGGTCTCGGCACACGCCAGGGATAAACGTTTGCTTTACTTTCGGGGGGCGACGCGGCATTAAGTAGGGCATGAGGTTTTTGCATCCATTGTTTATTTTGGGCTACTGCGCCGCCGCGCCACTGTTCGCCGGCCCGGCGGCACTGCCGCAAATCCGGCTCCAGCCGGTGCTCACCCGGCTCCAGGGCGAACGCCCCGTATGGATGTCCGAAGCGCCGGATGGCTCGGGCCGGTGGTTCGTCGTGTATCAGGCCGGACGCATCGCCGTCGCCAAAAAAGGATCCGACGGCGGCGAGGCGAAAACCTTTTTCGACATCACCGACCGCCATCCGGATTTTGAGAACGAATGCGGATTGTTGAGCCTTGCCTTCCATCCCGGTTTCCAGACGAACGGTCTGTTTTATGTGTATTACAACCAGAAGAATCCGGCCAGCCAGAATCTGAAGCCGTTGAACTTCCCCTTCCGCAGCGTCGTCAGCGAATTCCACGTGGCCACCAACGATCCAGACGCCGCCGACCTGAAATCCGAACGCATCCTGCTGGAAGTCCCGCAGCCCTTTGGCAATCACAAGGGGGGTGAGCTGGCGTTTGGCCCGGACGGGTATCTGTACCTTGGCCTCGGTGACGGCGGCGCGGGCGATGATCCGTTCGGCAGCGGCCAGAGCACCGCCACCTTGCTGGCCAAACTGCTGCGCCTGGACGTGAATTCCAAGACGGCGAACGCCTTTGGCGACCACTCGCGGCATCTGGAGTACGGCATTCCGCGCGACAATCCGTTCGTGAACGAACCGAACCTGGGCGACCGCGGCGCGCGCAAGGAAATCTACGCCTACGGTCTGCGCAATCCCTGGCGCTACAGTTGGGACCGTGCCACCGGCGCGCTCTGGATTGGCGACGTGGGGCAGGATTTATGGGAAGCGGTTTATCTTGGGGTCAAGGGCGGCAACTACGGCTGGAGTGTGCTGGAAGCCGGTCATCATTTCAAACCCGGCCCGCCCGGCGCCCAATACCTCAAACCGGTCGTGGACTATCCCCATCGTCCGAATCTCCAGGCCGACGCGATTTTCCCCGACCACAGCATCGGACTGTGCGTCATTGGCGGATATGTTTATCGGGGCGGGGAATCTCCGGCCCTCGCGGGCCTTTACATTTATGGCGACTACAATCTCGGCACCATCTGGGGGTTGCGTTATGATTACGCGGCGCAAAAAGTCACCGCGCACGGCACCCTGCTCCAACAGCCGGACAATATCTGCAGCTTCGCCGAGGATGCCGGCGGCGAAGTTTATGCGTTGATGCAGGACGGGAAGATATTCAAGCTGGTCGCGCCCTGAGCAGCTCGCCGCACCGCTGCCGTCCAAATTCAAGGCACAGTCAGCTCAAACCGCAAACGCCGACGGGGACATCGCCTTGAGCAAAGCCCAGTTCAGATTCAAACGCGGCGTGAGCTGGCACAACTGCTGAAAATTCAGCGGCTTGACGAGGTGCGTGTCCGCGCCCAACCGCTGGCATTTGGCCAGGTCGCGGGACTCCGGCGAAATGGTCAGGATGATCACCGGGATCTCCCGCGTCTGTTTATCGGCCTTGAGGCGGCGCAGGACTTCCAACCCGCTTATTTTGGGCAGGGACAAGTCCAGCAGCACAAGCTGCGGGCGGCCGCCGGGACGAGCAGCATAATTCCCCTTGCAAAACAGATAATCCAAAGCCTCCTGGCCGTTGCCAACCACGTGAACGAGGTTGGCTAACCGCACTTTCTCGAACGCTTGCAAAGTCCATTCCACGTCGGCACGGTTGGCTTCCACCAACAAAATATCCACCGGCTTCTGATCGTGGCCGCGGTTCCCGCCAACGCCCGCTTTGCCGTCCGAAAACCCGGGGGAAAACAAGTCGGCCGCGGAAATCCGCAACGCCTGGGCGATCCGGGTCATGCTTTCCAACGACAGATTTCGCGCGCCGCGTTCCACGTCTGATACATAGGTCCGGTGCAAATCCGCCCGCTCCGCCAGTACCTCCTGGGAAAAGCCCAAGCGTTTTCGCCAGGTTCTCACCGCGGCGCCGAAGACTATTTTGACATCAATTTCTTGCACAGAAAAACTCGTTCACTCTTTTTGACCATGCCACCATGATAACCGGTGCCACAATGGACTATGACTGACACCAAACATATTATGAACAAATCTAAAGAGACTCATCAACTCCATTCATCTGTGTGCAGATTCGCCCATGGGGCGGGTCTTGGCAACTTTTTTCGGGGCATTTTTTCGGGGCATTTCCGGGGGGACGAGGGGCGAAACCGATGGCGAAACAGGTTTGCTTCTTCCGCGCTATTTCATCATGCTATCGGGCCATGAGCCTTTCCGAACATCGTCAGGCGATTGACAAACTGGACGCCCGCATCGTCCGGCTGCTCAATGACCGCACCCGGCACGTGCTGGCCATTGGCGAAATCAAGCTCCAGGCCGGCGAGGAGATTTACGCGCCCCATCGCGAGCGCTCGGTCTTTGACCGGGTCTGCGCGCTCAACGCCGGGCCCATCACCAACGAGCAATTGCGCACGATTTACCGCGAAATCATGTCCAGCGCCCTCGCGCTGGAAAAGACCATGACCATCGCCTATTTCGGGCCGGAGGCCACGTTCACCCATCAGGCGGCCATCCAGAAATTCGGCGCCAGCCTGAATTATGCCGCGCAGAAGACCATTGGCGACGTGTTCATGGAGGTCGCCAAGCGCGCGGCGGATTATGGCGTGGTGCCGGTGGAAAACTCCACCGAAGGCGTGGTCACGCACACGCTCGACATGTTCACCGACAGCGATCTGAAAGTCGTTTCCCAGATTGTCCTGCAAATCCAGCAATGCCTGATGAGCAACTCGCCGCTGGCGAAAATCCGCAAGCTATACGTCCATCCGCAGTCGCTCGCGCAGTGCCGCGGCTGGCTGGCCAAGCATTTGCCGGGGGTCGAGACCGTGGAAACCTCCTCCAACGCGCGTTCGGCGGAACTGGCGGCCGGCGAAAAATCAGCCGCCGCCCTCGGCGGCGCGCTGGCGGCGGAGAAATACCGCCTGAAAATCCTGGCGCGGGACATTCAGGACAACACCGTCAATGTCACCCGCTTCATCGTGCTGGGACGCCAATGCAGCCCGCCCACCGGCGACGACCGCACCAGCCTGATGCTGAGCGTGGCGGACCGCGCCGGGGCGTTGCACGAGGCCATCGCCGTCTTCCGCAAGTTGAAGATCAACCTGACCAAGATTGAATCCCGCCCCAGCAAACGCAAGGCGTGGGAGTATTTTTTCTTCATAGATTGCGCGGGCCATTTTCAGGACGCCAGGGTGGCGAAGGCCATTCAGCATTTGGGCAAGCATTGCAATTTCGTGAAGATCCTGGGCTCCTATCCCAATACGGAGTGATCGCAGCGCGGGTTTTGTGACCGGATACCCGATGCTAGAGTTGCGAACTTAGACGATAGAAACTGACACCATTGCTGCGTGGCAAGGTCAATTGCCAATTACCACTGGCGCTGACCGGCGCATTGGTCAATTTCAGCCAGTTCGTGGACGCGAGATTGATGGTCAGCCAGGGACTGAAGCCCGGGGGCGACGCGGGCCAGAGCAAGGTGAGGCTGGTTTTGTCCAGGTTGCTGATGGCCAGCGCCGGCGCGCTGTCCAGTATCACCGGGGCTACACCCACGCTGATGGTCGTGAGATTGGAAAGGCTGGTGATGTGGTTGGACAGGTCGCGCATCTGAAATGCCGGCCAGATTGCGGGCGGGGAAAAATTCGTGGTGGCATCGGGATTCCACACGACGCGCGCGTTGGTGGCTCCCAGCCGTTGCAGCGTCGCGACCCAGGTGCCGTTGGTGTCAATGGTCAGACTTGTCATCTGCGCGCCCAGCAGCCAGTTGACGGTGTTGCTGTAAGCGATGCCGCCCGGCGCGGGCGTTTCGCTGGGCGGATTCACGCTCAGCGGCACTTGATAAGTGTTGTTCACGTTCGTCAAGTCCCACGCATACCAATTCCAGTTCAGCACGTTTTGCGACCACCAAAACAGATAGGCGCGCGCGGCAATGCCCTGGTCTTCCTGCGCGCTGGCCCCGCGGTCTGGCGCGCCCTCGGTACACCAGATCGGCAGCGAGCTGAACTAGGGATAATGCGACAGCATGTCGCGCAGCCCCACGAGTCCGGCGAGGCAGCTTTCGGGCCGGGTGGTGGGATAATCGTGAAACGAAAGGATGTCCGGCGGCGGCCCGCCGGCCTGGATAAACCGCTCCAGCCAGCCGAAGCCGCCGAGGGTGATGTTCGGGCCAATAACCTCGATCGTGGGGTCCACCTTGGTCAGCGCCCGTCGCGCCACTTGCGCCATGGTGACCATGTTGGAGATTGCGCCGCTGTAAAAGCCGGGATAATCGGTTTCATTCCAGATTTCGTAGTATTGGATAAGGCCTTTGTAGCGCGTGGCCACGGTGCTGAGATAATTGCTCCAATCATTCATGTCGCGCGGTTCAGAACTGGCGCCGTTCGTGCCGTCGGAGGCGTCGGGCGTGTTGGTGCTGAGGGCGGCCCAGGCCGGGGTCTGGCCGAGTGTGTACAGGATTTTGCAATTGGGATTGTTGGTCCAAATGACGTTAGTGCAGGCGTCGAAATGCGTCCAAGTATAGACGTTGGCATTGGTCTCGATCTGGTTCCAGCGCGTGCCGGTGTCCCACAGGCGGATGATCCCCTGCTGCAACGGCGGCCAGTTGTTGGCGGCCGTGGTCTTGTTGATGTGCAGTCCAAAAAGTGTCGTCGGCACGGGGACAGCGGGGTTGACCGGCGGCGACATGAGATGATTAGCGGTCACGTCCGTGACGCTCGCGTCGTCAACCCAATTCGTGCCGTTGGCCAGGAAGTTGATGGCGAACTGCGCGTTGGAGCCGGACTGCCAGCCGCCGTGGATGATCACCTGGGTCCAATTGGTGTCAACGGTCAGGATGTGGCTTGCGCCAGCCTGATTGTAGTTGTCCGCATTGCGCAGTTCGAACTGCAGGAGCAAGTTGCTGGCGGCGCGCAGCCAGACCGCCGCACTATAGACGTGTCCGGCCTGAAAATGGAACGACTGGTAGAACAGCGCGTTATTGGTGGCATTTTCTCCGCTGACGACCACTCGCTGACAACTTGCGCCGCCATGGACTTGGTTGGTTTCCTGCGCGAGCGCCAGGCTGGCGCCCAGGTTGGCGGAGTTGGTCCAGTCCGTGGCGAGGTGGCCATCGGGAACCGTGACGTAGGGCGCTTCGAGGCCGGGATTCTGGAGCAGATTGGTCTGGCCGCGCAGCGGCAGACACAGACAATACAACAGCAGCAAAACATTCCGGCTTGAGCGTGTTGACTTCATGGGAAGCAAATCTATACCAAGAGCCCCGGCGGTGGCAAATTCGCGGAGGGAGGAGAGAGGGAGGGCGGCGCGACCGAAGTTGATGGAAGGTGGAAGATAGTGATCGAGGTTGGCAGAACGATGGAGGGCAGAATGATAAGAACGTCCCCATTATTCTGCCCTCAATCATTCTGCCAAACTTCCGGTGTTCTTTACGGTTGAAGAATTGGTGTCATTCGTGGTTTGCTCCCGCATGGTTTTCATTCGCTGATTTTTCCGGTTCTGCTAATTTGGCGGGGTATGGCGTTTGCATTCACTTTTCTGGGCAGCGGCACCTCGCAGGGCGTGCCGCTCATTGGCGTGGAGTATCCGCCAGAATATCTGGCCAACCCGAAGAACTGGCGGTTGCGCCCGGCGATTTACGTGGCCACGGACCAGGTGAAGCTGGTCGTGGACACGCCGCCGGATTTCCGGACGCAATGCCTGCGCGAGAAAATCAACTGGCTGGATGCGGTGCTGGTGACCCATGCCCACGCCGATCATATTCTGGGCATGGACGATTGCCGCCGGTTCTGCGACTTGCGCGGCGACGCGACGCTGCCGATCTACGCGAGCGAGGCTACGATGGTTCATTTGCGGCGCGTGTTCGCTTACGCCTTTCATCCGGGGCCGTGGCCGCGGGGCTATTTCAAGCCGGAAGAACGCCTGATTGACGGGCCGTTCGAGGTGGGCGATTTGCGGATCACGCCGGTGGATCTGCCCCATGGCCGGATGACCACCACGGGATTCTTGTTTGAACAGAATGGCCAAAAACGGCTCGCCTACCTGAGCGACTGCAAGGAGGTGCCCGAGGCCGCGCTGGCCACCGTGCGCGGGGTGGAGATCGCCGTGCTGGACGCCCTGCGGCCGAAGCCGCATCCCACCCACATGTGTCTGGACGAGGCGCTAACCACGGCCCGGCGCATCAACGCGCAACGGACGTTTTTCACGCATCTGACACATGATTATGACCACGACAAAGCGCAGGCGGATTTGCCGGAAGGCATCACGCTGGCGTGGGATGGGCTGAAGGTGATAGGGTAGGATTCAACATCCAACATCCAACATTCAACATCCAGTGAGTCAGAGGCGGAGCAACAGAAGTGAGGATGAGGATGAGGATGAGATTCAACCTCCAATATCCAACATCCAGTGAGGAGAACCGGGACGAATTGGTTGCGGCGCAAGCCGCACGGTGTAGCATAATGCCCGAGATGAAACGAATCCACCTGATCGGTTTTTGGGCGGCGGCCCTGCTGCTGCCTTGTTCCACGTCGTTCGCGCAGTCAGGCGGCGGCGCGGGGAACTTCACGCCGTCGAATCCGCCGGCGATGCAGCCCATCAAGTCGCACCACACGCCGGCGTATGCGGCGGCCAAGCGGTTTCTGCGGGGCGCGAATCTGGGGGATTATCTGGAGGCCAACCGGCGCTGGCGGCAGAACGAGGTCCCGGCCGGGGACTATGCGCAGATGAAAGCAGAGGGTTTTGACCATGTGCGCGTGCCGATTGGCTGGCATCAGTATGCCGGGCCGGGGCCGGAGTTTGCGCTGGAGCCGGAGATTTTCGCCAAGGTGGATTTTGTGGTCACCAATGCGCTCAAAAACAAGCTGGCGGTGATGATCAATATTCATCATTTCAACGCGCTGGACCAGGATCCGACCAACGCGACGGAGGAGTTTCTGGCGATCTGGCGGCAGGTGGCGGCGCATTACCAAAAATTCCCCAAGCAGCTCGCGTTTGAGCTGGACAACGAACCGCACGACCAAGCGACGACGGCGCTGATGAACCCGATTTACGCGCAGGCCATCGCGGAAATCCGCCAGACCAATCCGCGACGCACGATTTTCGTGGAGCCGGGCGGCTGGGGCAGCATCGGTGAATTGAAAAACCTCGTGCTGCCAGCGGATGACAATGTCATCGTCTCGACCCATTGTTACGATCCGTTTTATTTCACGCATCAGGGCGCGACCTGGACAAGCGGGCAGACGCCGGTGACGGGCATTGTTTTTCCCGGCCCGCCAGCGCAACCACTGATCCCGGACCCCAATTTGAAACTGAAGAATTATCAACTCGACTGGATTGAGAAATACAACACGCTGCCGGCGGCGCAGAATCCCAGCAGCCCGCGGGCCTTCACCGACAAGCTGAAATACCTCCGGGCGTGGTCGGATTATTATGGCCGCCCCATGCACCTCGGGGAATTTGGCGCTTATACCAAGGCGGACGAGCAGTCGCGCGTGAATTTCTACCGCGCCTTTCGCCGGGCGGCGGAGGCGCAGCACATCGGCTGGTGCATTTGGGACTGGAATTCAGGCTTTCGCTACTGGGACAAGGCTAATCAGCGTCCCATGCCGGGAATGCCGGCGGCGCTTTTCGGCAAAAACCAGTGAACCGGGGGCGTGGTTCAGGGTCCAATCACGTGCTTATGTTCAATATAAGATGAGGACGAGGATGAGGATGATATTGACACTGCTGCTGCTTCCGCTGCTGGCGCCGGCGGGGGTGCGCGCGGGGGGCGACGAGGTGGTGGTGGTTTACAACTCGCGGGTGCCCGAATCCCAGGCGGTGGCGGCGCATTATGCGGCGGCCCGGCACGTGCCGGCCAAGCAGGTTTTCGGTTTCGCGCTGACCACCAACGAGGTCATCTCCCGTGCCGAGTTCACGTCCGATTTGCAAACACCGCTGGCCAAGGCCTTGGTGGCGGCGGGGCTTTGGAAGTTTGGCCAGACGCCGATTCCGGCCAACAGCATATCGCCGGCTCATTCCGAAGAGCGAGTGGTGGCGGCGAAAATTCGCTACGCGGTTTTGTGTTATGGCGTGCCCTTGAAAATCGCGCCCGGTTCCGTTCCAGCGGACGAGGCGCCTTACCTCACCCGGACGGAGCTGCGCCGCGACGATGCGTCCGTGGATTCCGAGCTGGCGTGGCTGCCGCTGATCCAGGTGAAAGTGTCGCTGGTGGGACCGCTGCCCAATTCACTGTTTGGCGGCACCAATCGCCAACAGCTTTCCCCGACCAATGGCCTGCTGCTGGTGGCGCGGCTGGACGGGCCGACGGCGGAAATCGCCAGCAATCTGGTGGACAAGGCGCTCCTCGCCGAGCGGGATGGTTTGTGGGGCCGCGCTTATATTGACACCCGTAACGAGCCGACCAACGCCAGTTATTATCCGGGCGACGTCTGGCTGCGGGAGGGCGCGGCCGTCTGTCGCAATCTGGGTTTCGACGTGGACGTGGACACCAATCTGGCGACCTACCCCGCCGCCTATCCCATGAGCCAGATTGCCATTTACGCTGGCTGGTATGACGGCGAGGTGAGCGGACCATTCACGCTGCCGACCGTCGAGTTCATGCCCGGGGCCATTGCGTATCACCTGCATTCCTTTAGCGCGGACACGTTGCGGAGCACCACCCGCAATTGGTGCGGCCCGCTGTTGGCCAAGGGGGCCACCTGCACCATGGGTTGCGTGAATGAGCCGTATTTGCAATTCACGCCGCAGATCGGGGTTTTCTTGCAATCCCTGGCCAACGGTTTCACGTTTGGCGAGGCGGCGTGGGCGGCTCAGCCGGCGTTGTCCTGGCAAACCACCGTCATTGGCGACCCGCTCTACCAGCCGTTCAAGGAGCAGCCCCTGGTCTGGCCGGCCCGGCTGGCACGCGCACGGAATCCGCTCGTCGAATGGTCGTATGAAAGGCTGGTGAATCTGGACCTGGTCCACGGCGCTCGCCTGCCGAAACTGGAGGGGTTTCTCGAGGACCTGCCGGCCACGGCCCGGAGCGCCGTCCTGACCGAGAAGCTGGCGGAAATTTATGCGGCGCTCGGCAAGCCCAGCTCCGCCATTGACACCTGGCAGAATGCCCTGAAATTAAATCCCTCCCCGCAGCAGCGGCTCCGCATCCGGCGAACCTTGGCGGAGAAATTGCTGGCGCTGGACCGCCCGGCCGACGCCATCGAGAATTTGGAAAAGTTGCTGGCCGAGGCGCCGGATTACGCCGGCAAAGCCCAGATTCAAGCGGAATTGCAGACCCTCTCCGGAACCAATGCCGCGGAAAAAAAATGATGTATGCCGGTTTTTTACGATACCCACGCCCACCTCGATTACGACGATTACCGGGCTGATTTTGCCGATGTCCTGGCCCGCGCGCGGAATGCCGGCATCGTCAGAATCGTCGCCATCGCCACGGATTTCAACAGCAGCCGGCGCGCGCTGGCGCTGGCGGAAGCGTACGACATGATTTATGCGGCCGTGGGCTGGCATCCCGGCAACGCCCACGCAGCGCCGGCCGATCTCCGCGCCGAATTGCGCCAGCTTGCGCGCCATCCCAAGGCCGTGGCCATCGGCGAATGCGGGTTGGATTATTACCGGCTGCCGAGTTCGCGGGGCGGCAGCGCTGATGAGGACGCCGCCTGTCGGCGCAAGCAAGCGGAGATTTTTCAGCAGCAGCTCGAAGTGGCGTCCGAAACAGGATTGAACTGCGTCATCCATCAGCGCAGCTCCTTTGAGGATACATTGGCGCAAATCCAGCCCTTCGCGAATCGGACGCGCGGGGTTTTTCATTGCTTCGGCGAGAGCGTCGCGCGGCTGCGCCAGATATTGGACCTGGGCTGGCTGGTCAGTTTCACCGGCATCATCACCTTTAAGAACGGCCAGAATATTAGGGATGCGGTCGCGGCGTCGCCGCTGGACAAATTCATGCTTGAAACCGATTGTCCGTATCTTGCGCCGGCGCCCTTTCGCGGCAAACGCGGCGAACCGGCGTATGTGAAGGAAATCTCGGAAACCGTCGCGCAGGTCAAAGGCTGTTCGCTGGACGAATTAAGCGCCGCAACCTGCCGGACGGCGCGGCAATTTTTCCCCAAACTCGCTTGAGGCCTGGAAACGGCGCCTGACCTGATTGGGAGCGCGGCCGTCTGCGGCCGCAGCCACGCCCACTCTCCAAGACTTGGCACGAAACGCGCGCAGATTTTCCGGGCTTTGCGCATGGCGCCACAAACTGCGCCCCGCCGCTTTTCCGCTTTCCCAATTTCCGCTTTTACTGAATCCTATGTTCATGAGCATTGTCACCAGAACTGGCGATGGTGGAACCACGGGCCTGATGTACAATCGGCGCGTACCCAAACACCATCCGCGGGTTGCGGCCTACGGTGCGGTAGATGAATTGAATGCCGCCCTCGGCCTGGCGCGCGCCTTGGCGACGGAAACATTTGTCACGGACAACCTGTTTTCGATCCAAAAGGATTTGGTGGTGTTGATGGGTGAATTATGCGTTCAACCCCAGGATTTGCCGCGGTATTTCCAGGCCGGCTTTGCCCCGGTCACCCCGGCGCTGACCGCGAAGCTGGAGGTGCTCGTGCGCGAAATCGAGGCGCAAAACGTCCGTTTCGACGGCTGGGCCACGCCGGGAGCCAACCCCGGCTCCGCCGCGCTGGACGTGGCGCGCACCACCTGCCGCCGCGCGGAGCGGGCTGTGTGCGCCCTGGACGATACCGGCGAAACGGTGAATCCGGAGATTGTGATTTTTCTCAATCGCCTCTCGGATTTGCTCTGGCTGTTCGCGCGCTGGGCCGAAACGAAGCCGGGCGCGGCTTGACTTCGCCCGCCGGCGCCGGCCCGCAGAAAGTTCAATCAGAATTGCAGATTTTTCAAGCCGGGAAGCTTTTGCAACCGGCGCAGGCCTGTGTTATCTTGCATCGTTAATTAACCCATTTGATAAAGTCCATTGAACCAGTTGATTATTGACCGCAACCTGCGGTAGCAGGCGTCAGCTTTCCCATACCCATCCCCCCCAAAAAAAAGAATATGAAACATCAAACTGTCATCACGTCGGCGCGGTGCGCCGCAATCTCAACCCTCGTGCTGTGGTCCAGCCTGTCCAGCCTGAAGGCCGCCAATGGCGCGGATACGTGGACCGGCGGGGCCGGCGACAATAATTGGGCCACCGGCGGGAACTGGACAGGAATCAACGCCCCGCCCATCGCCGGCGATTCCCTCGCCTTCGGGGCGCAAGGGACGGGGGGTCTGACCCTCAACAATACGCTCACCGCCGCCACCTCCTTCGCGGGCCTGACCTTCAATGCTGGCGCTCCGGCCTTTATCCTCACAGGCAATTCCCTATTCACCGCCGGCGGTATTGTGGATAATTCATCAAGCTTGGAGACCATCAATCTGCCCATCTCGATGACTTCCGCGCACACTTTCGGTGCGGTCAGCGGCGGATCCATGCTGATCGGCGGCGTCCTTTCCGGCACCGGCGGAGGCGTTAACAAGACGCTCGGCGGCACGGTGACGCTCACCAACAATAATACTTATACTGGCGCCACCACCGTCAACGGCGGGACACTCATCCTGGATTTTACCGGCGGTGCCGCCAATAATATCGTCTCCAGCAGTTCAGTGCTGTCCCTGGGCGGCGGCACCTTGCAAACCAAAGGCAGCAGCGCTGCCGCCAGCAGCCAGACGTTTGCCTCGACCACCTTGAACGCAGGCGCTTCAACCATCACGGCGGCGCCCATTTCCGGTGTCAACAATCCAATCAATACGCTGGGAGCGGTGACCACCACAGTTGGCAGCTCGGTGGTGTTCAATGGTCCGGTTTATAGCAGCGCCGCCTCAACCACCTCGGGGCAGACCGGGTCAGTTGGCAATTCTGACCCCAACACCGGTTTGCAGGCGGCCACCGCCAAAATCACCACCACCAGCGGGACGGTCAACACCGTCCTTGCCAGCACCGCCAGCGGCAATGCGGATTATTATGCTTATGGGACCGTAGGTTTGTATGATTTTGCGGCCGTCTCAGGATCAAGCCCTTTCACCATCACCGGCTATTCGCAAATTAGCGCCGGCACTGGCAACGATGGCGGATATTATTTGGCGGTTTCCGGCCTGGACACCACCACCGCCAACACGGAGAACCAAACCCATTTCGATGATATCGTTGGCAGTTTTACAACTGCGAGCGGCAGTCCCGTCGGCATGGGCGGCTTCCGCTACAATTATAATGGCCCCATCACGACCACCTTGGTTAATGCGACCACCATCTGCACGGGCACTATTCTGGTGACGCCAAATGTTGGGGCCAATAATATCACGATCACGACCAACACCTCTGCGGCCTACATTTGTCCCGGTTTTCGCAGCGGCAGCAACGCAGGATCAATCTCCACTGTGCAAAACAACCTCGGTGGTTTGTTGATTTATAATGTGGTACTTGAGGATGGCAAAACGGCGGGCGGCACCTTTGGCCAAAGCGGAGCTGGAACGGTGGCCTACGGAGCAGCCAACACCTATACGGGACAAACCTATTTGAATGGTGGCGTGGCTGAGATCAGTGCGGACTCCGCCTTTGGCGCTGTCGCTACCGGGGCCCAGGTAAATCTCAACGGTGGCACCATTTTGGCCAATGCCACGTTCGCACTGGATAACGCGGGCGCGAACAAGCGCAGCCTGGCCCTGGGCAACAACGGCGGCGGACTGGCAGCGGTCAGCGGCAATACCTTGACTGTGGACGGTGTGGTCAGCGGGTCCGGACAGTTGACGGCGGGCATTCCGGCTTCCAGCGCCAATTACAGTTCCGTGGGCCTGGTTCCCGGCACCGGCAACGGCGCCAGCACGGCGAATGCGGCGGTCTATGCCACCGGCACCGTGAACCTGACCGGAGCCAACACCTACAGCGGCAACACACTCGTCAGCAGCGGCACCCTCATGTTGTCCAATACGGCCACCATTGGCAGTACCCCCGCCATCACGGTCGCCAGCGGGGCGGTCTTCGACGTGTCGCAGCTTGCCAGCACTTTCACCTTGGGCGCCAGCCAGAGTCTGTTGGGCAATGGCACGAACAACGGTTCCGTGACCACCTCGTCCGGCTCGAAAATTTATGCCGACGCCGGCGTCCCCTATGGGACCAATACCTTCAACAACAACCTGACGTTTGCTGCCGGCGCGCTGTGTTATCTGAA
>Ga0316217_10003876_pt1 | contig 16638 bp, 26 predicted proteins | sample 1anoAmetaG_FD_203633 | JGI IMG/M metagenome (GOLD analysis project Ga0316217, IMG submission 203633) | Freshwater microbial communities from Trout Bog Lake, Wisconsin, USA - 1anoA | ecosystem: Environmental > Aquatic > Freshwater > Lake > Hypolimnion/Profundal zone | place: USA: Wisconsin...
ATTCGCACTGTTTATTGTACTTGTGAATTTGCTAACTAGCCAATCATAGTATTGGCACTTCGATTACGCATATCCACCCTGCTGCATAATTGTATTATGCAATAGTAAACAATGATCGGTTCCAAGGTCGCAGCCATCCTCTCCAAGATAGAGCAGGCCAGGGCCAAGTTCAACATCCCCCACCCCGTCAAACTCGTGGCCGTCAGCAAGACCAAAACCCCCGCAGAAATCAAAGACGCCTACGACGTGGGCGTCAGGCACTTCGGCGAGAACTATGCCGAGGAGATCGAAGAGAAGCAGCCGCAGGTACACATCACCCCACCCAGGTACCCATCCAGTAACTGAGGTATACGTGAGACAACGCAGGTATGTATGGGGCAATGCAGGTAAATTGCGAGTAAGGCAGGTAAACTGAGAGTAAGGCAGGTAGGTGTATAGTAAGGAAGCTGCCGCTGGATATCAAGTGGCATTTTATCGGGCACCTGCAGTCGAACAAAATAAAGAAGGTGCTGGTGCCGAACCTGGAGGTGATCTAGACCATCGATAGGTAGAGGTACGTGGGGGGCGAGGTAGTTTGGCTAAGAAGATCGAGAAGGAGCTGGAGAAAGAGAACCGCAGTCTGAAGTACCTGATACAACTCAAGACTTCCAAGGAAGAGAGTAGCCCCTCCTTAACCCAGCCAAATCCGGGGTTGACCCCTCCCAACTCGACGCCCTCTACACCACCATCACCGCCACCTGTCCTCACCTCCTGTCCAACTGCAGTTACTCAGGTTCCGAGGGTTGATGACCATCGGCGAGCAGGGCGACCTAGCTGCCTTCCTCACCATGAGCAAGCTCAAGGAGTAGATGTGCCAGAAATACCAACTCAAGCCCTAGGAATTCGAACTGAGTATGGGAATGTCGGGTGATTTCGAGTCTGCGGTAAGTTGGGTGTGAGGTAGATAGAGCACCAGTCCACGAGCGTGAGGGTGGGGAGCTCGATTTTCGGGGAGAGGAACTACAGCAAGAAGTGAATGATAGCCAGCTAATCGACTATACCTTATCATGGAACAAATAGCAGCATACCTTATCATGGAACAATAACAGTATACCTTATCATGAACCAGAGTAGATGTTATCATGGATGAACTAACAACCAATACTAGCATGCATAATATCAACTAAATCCATCTGATGTCGATCTATGCATTTAATGCTGATGGATAGCTGATTCAGTACTTATGGCTGTTTGTTGCAAATCCACGTATGTTTGGGTTGGCTGCTGATCCAATCTTGGCAGAACTCATTTCTCACCCACTACACAATACCTTTTCATTTTATTTACTCCACCTGCCCCTCAATCTTGTCAATCAATCATCCCAACTCATTATTCATTTCATTTATATACTCGCATGAAGATCACCACCCTCCTCGCCACCCTCGCCCTCTTCTTCCTCGCCAACACCTTCACCTACGCCGGCCACGCCATCTCCGGCGATGCCAGCAAGCAGATCTGACGGAATCAAAGCCTAGCTGTACATGTTTTGCGAGTCAGCCTGGCCGCCCTGCCCACCCTGACCAACCAGACCACGGCCAACGCCCTCAAGGACGACCTGGCACAGACTGACGACGGCAAACGGAAACTGCTGTCGATTGACGTGGTGAGTGTCGCCCAGATCTGGACTCTGTTCGGACTGAAAGACCCTCAGTGCGACACCAACAAGGACGGGTTCGTGACTGGCGACGAGTTGAAGTGCCTCAACAAGCTGTGGAAGTACTACGTGCCTAAATGATCCCATGAATACCGCATAACCAATACATACATATCCTACATGCGGACATTAAGAATGGCGAGATTGTGTGGGCAGCCGACCCTGAGATGGTTGAAAATAGAGAAGTAAAGTGCTATTTGGGGTAAGGGGATGGGCTATTTGGGTTAAGGAATGGGTTAATATTAAAGTTAAATAGGGTATTGCTTTGATTATGATGAATTGGGGGCTGTTTTGATTTGATAATTGGAGGTTGTTTTGATTTGTAATAAATCTGGAGAGTGAGTATAAGGCTAATTAATTGAGCGTATATAATAAATAGATATGGAGTTCGTTGGCTATTTTGACTTCCTGGCTCTAATCCTCCCCAACTTCAATACTCCGGTCAAAATGTTTCTCTACCTGATAATAACAGGGCATGTGGTGGCCCTCTGCCTGTGCTGCATCTGCCGGCGCTCCTCCAGCTCCAACAGCAAGTAGGCTTCCGTAAGGGAGGAGACTGGTGCTAGCTAGAACAAGTAAAAGAGCCAGTGATTTGTATGGCCTTGATATTTTATTGTCTTAAGGCTAATGTAATATAATAAATTGCAGGTTGATGCTAAAACTATAAAGTCTTCACAAGGAACTCGCCACTCGCTACACCTATCAGCCCTAGTCACCACTCGCCGACAGAGGCTCCTACCTTGTCTACGATGCCGTCCATATCGATCTCAGGATGCCAGTTACCCTCAAAATCCTCTAAAACCCTCACCCCGAACTCCCAAAGTACTTGAAGAAACTCAAGGACTCCAAAGTAGAAAACGCCATCAAGATCTATGAGATCTTCGAAGGGAGCTAGGGCATCTTTGTGGTCACTGAGCAAGTTACCTTTTCTAATCTCAAAAACGCACTACTAAAGTGCAGGAAGTTGGACGACTTTGACGCTGTCTTCATGAGCAAGATACTTCTTGCAGCTCATGTGGACATTCTAAGGGCGGGATTCAGCTGGTTTGGAACTGAGGAAGACATCTAGTTTACTGACAACGGAGTCAAGCTTTCCTGGAACAACAGCATACCCTTCTAAACCGAAAACCCCTTTCCTTTGATTTTGAGCAGGATGGCTGGCAAAATCGACACTATTGAGCAAAAAATGCTGCCTTTCCCTAAGAGCAAAGTGCTTGAAGACTTGATAGCTGTGTCCAGCCAAAACGCCTCTGAAATCGGGCTCAACGGCAACATGAAGAAGAGGTAGAAGGTATCCAAGAAGAGAGGGCGGAACTGGATTTGCCTCAAGGAGTACAAGAATGACTTCTAATACTACGAGTAGATTGTGTACTTTGCTGTCCACAAGTAGATTGGTTTTGCCAGAGTTAAAGCCTTTAGTCAGGGCAAGATAAATGAAGAAGTGCTCAATCTCAACAAAAACAAGACTACCTTCACCAAAGCCATAGAATCCTATGAGGAGCAAGGAAAAACCTACATCGTTTCTTAGTATAGCAATGACGGATCTCTCTTCAACTACGTCAACAAGCTCAAGGCCAACACTATCGCCCTCAAGTAGGACCAGATCTAATTCTTCTTTTACTCGCTGTTTGAGCCACTTAAACTCATCCAAGACTCAACTATTAAGAGTTTGTGCATGCTGCATATCAAGAACATCTACATCGAAAACGGGATTCCCAAGATTGGGTAGCCAGTGCCCATGAACAAAGAACTCAGCGACCAGCTCAAGTAGAAGGCTGAAGTCCCAGATTTCTATCACACTGCCTTCAAGAAGAGCCCTGAAAACAAAACCAACGTCTTCGATACCTACTCTTTGGGAGTACTCATGTACAAGCTTATGTACACTTAGTACCCCATCTTTCCCCAAGGCAAGGTCCACATCCCCACTTCCCCCAACTACAACCCCAGGCTCAAAGCAACTCTGCAAATCCTGCTGGATGAGGGTGGACTGCTGAAGGAGCTGTAGAAGAAGATCCAGGTGAGTGAAGAAGTGGCTAAGCAGGTGAAGCTGAACAAGAACAAGCTGATGCTGCAGAAGCAGAAGAGCTCGCGGTCAAACAAAAGCGGAACTGTGATCGAGATTGATGACGATATTGAGAAGTAGGAAAAGAAGGAAGAGAAAGAAGAAAATACTTAGGTGCATTTAGAAGAAGATACCAATGAGTACGAGGATTAGGAGTGCTGCAAACTTTGCTGCGCACAGCTCTAGGACCCCATCAGGCACAGGAGCGTGATGCTGGACTCTTTGGAAGAGTCCCCCTATGCCTGCTACAGACTCTGCACCAAAATATTCTGTATTTTGAGTGTCTATGTGTTCCTGTTTTACTTCTTCTTCTTGCAGAGCTCATTTAGCTCTCTTTACAACTACTCCAGTCTGGCCAGGACAAACGTGAGCATCTGGACTGTGAACTATGAGATAACCACTTCAAGCACAAACAATTTCTACACGACCTTCAACCTGACTGACAAGTCATTGAGCTCCCTGGTCAGCACTGGCTGCTTCATCAACAGCTACAACGGCTCAGCTGACTACGCGTCAGTCGCCCTGAAGTCTTCCTATCAAGCCTATCTGGTGTTCGGGGTTATTTCAGTGAGTAAGTAATAGACTATTCAGTTGTGATCCTGGTGATCAAGTTGGTGCAGCTGGTAAAGTTCGACATCATCAAAACTCTCTACAACATGAGCAACCTTCGGGCCAACTTCAACATGAGCAACTACATCATCTTCAACTTCATTTTCTGCTCTTTTGTAAATGACCACTACGTCTTCTTCAACCAAGTCTTTAATAGCACCAACAGCACCTGTCTTGGCGTCAACTACTCCTACAACTTCGGCTCAACTGACACCTACTTCAACAATCCTACAATGGTAAATGAATGTTGACATAGTTCACAGCGGTATTCGTCACAACGTTTCTGCTTCATTTGGTGTTGCTGATCCTGCATTTGGTGATGATCATCAGGACTGAGTCAATTAGATACACGAGGATATTCAACCCAATCCTGTTGCTACTGCCTTTTCTGCTCATTTATACTGTGATTGTCAGAGTTGGAGTCATCTCCAACTATTTCTACCCCAGGTACCCATCTTCTCATGTAGTCTCATCAAAAATATCAGCCTTTATGGCACTTTTTTCAAGCAAATCTCGTATGTCAACATCATTGGCATAATCCCGGAAATACTGTTTTTGATTGAGTTCTTGATTGAGATGATAGTTGACTGGCTGTTTTGGCTGACCTTCGACAAAAGGAGGAGAATGCTCATCAACGACCTCTCCTCAGCAGGCATCATCATTTGATCCTCTTTTAATAATATCTCGCCATTTAGGATTCCACTTTACGAATATGGCAACCTTATGCTTTTTGAGGGATAGGTATTGAATAGGTGGGATGTTTCATCTATCATTCTACTCTCTCTTCTTCTTGCTGATGTAGCTGAGAGGGTTGCCGACTCGCAGGTTATCGGCTTCGAAGCTGGTCTGCTTCTTCCTGATGTTGAGGGAGGGGAACTCTTCTTCTTCAGAAGGCATCTGGATGGGCTAGATGTCTTCAATATTATTGGACTGCTCATCCTTGAGTGGCATTTCGCGTGACTCCTCCTCCATCTTACGCTTCTTCCTCTTGACTTTGTTGTCCTTGTCTGCGTTGTAGGCCGGACTTATCTCCAGGATTTCTTCCACCAGCAGGTTGTAGTTCTCGATATATTACTTTTACTTTTACTGAAAAGAAGTCAGCTTCCGGAAGATGGAGTTGAGGAGTTTGGGGTTGATCTTGATTTTGGTAACTCCTGAAACTTCGGTCCAGTCCTGGTACCTTTCCTTAAAGCGCTCATGTATGGTCTTCAGGAAGTAGTTGTATATCCCTTCACTGCCTATGTCGTTGAGTGACTTCTTGGAATAGTAGGCGCAAAAGAGCAAGTAAACTTGCAAATTTTTGACTAGCCCATGTGGACTCTAGGACTATGGAAGATGTATAAAAGACTTGAACTCTTAGGCACAGGAAGTCAACAGCTCGATGTCGTATTTCCACTTTGACTCCTAAAACACGTACTCCAGAAACAAAAGCTAAAAGCGGTTGAGCAACAGTTTTTTGGCCAGAGTGCAGAGAAACCTCTATACAAAAAAGGTCAGGAACACATTTTCGTTCTTTTCTCTGAAGTTGTGGTAGGCTAAGATGGCCATCCGATGGATGATGAGCCTGATTTTGTCATCAAATAGATATTTTTCGTACTAGAGGCACTATTGAGCGTACCTCTGGGCGTCAGTCAGGTGCTCTTATCTCTTGGGAAGTTCTTCCTTGAAGCGGTTCTCCTGGTGGAAGGTGGGAAACAAATTGTTGTGGCTTGAATTCCTCCTGATATCAAGCGTACCAAAAGATGAGGTTCTAGGGTAGAGGGAGTCGGGGAAAAGGTCAGAGTTGTGAGCTACCAGGATCAAATTCTTATCCTTCCCCACGCTAGAGTCACTTTTTTGGTTATGTGCCATCTGTCTATTTATGATCAAAATTGAAAAGAATATAACACCTACAACTCAAAGCTTATTCCCACCATCCAAACCATCTATTAAACCCACCGTCAAAATCAACAAATCTCCCCTCTTCCCGCCTCCTGCGACCCATCAAACAGGATAATCCATCATTTCGCTAGCTTTTACCATTTCCTCTTGCTTTTCTTGAGCTTACTTACTCTGGCTAGTGACCAAGCAAAAGCTACAGTGAACTGTCAGTTTGAGCTTCTTAGGAGAGGAAAGAAGAGCAATAGAGGATTTGTTTCTGGGTTTGGTTACTTCATATGTTGAGGTTAGATAAATGGTTGATCAATCATGCTTTGACTTGCTCTTAGACAAACTGGACTTTATGTGACTGTTCAGATTTTAAACTTTCATCTTTATCGTTGCTCTCATTGGCAGGTGTTTCAGCTTCTCGAAGATCTATAGATACTTTTTGAGGTGCTAGCAATTTTAGCCGCAGCCTTTGTGGATTTTGTGGAACTCCCTTCGAAACTACTCTAGACTTCTGCATTTGTGGATTAAGCTTTTCACTCTACTTTCAAAGAGCTTTGATTCCTAGCTATTACTGGGTTCGTTAAGCTGTTGAGTATCCTCTTTTTTCTGCATTTTTGAACCTAAGTAGCCGTAGTCTCTTTATGAAGGCTAGTCCAGGTGGTTTTCTTTGGAGTCCATAGAAAAGCTCGCTTCTTCTTGTATTTCTTCGCAACTTTTCTAAGGCATCATGATTAACTACTTATTCAAAGAGTTGAGCTAAGAGGTTGTCCTGAAATGGGTCTTTTTGGTCAACTTACTCTTCGTGAGTTTTATCTTCTCGTTCCTTAGCTTGGCCACTATGAGAGGCCTATTTATCTCTGAACTGGTAGACAAAGGTTGGTTGGGCACGAAAGCATTGGCAGTTGACGAATTTACAATCAAAATATCAATTTAATGGCTATGGAGTTTATAGTTAGGGACAGTGTCATTTTTCAGATGGAAGCTCACTTACTTTAGTGTTCGGCCATTCTTTTAAGGCTGCTTGTTTTCGAAAATCGAAACATGTGTCTTTTTAGGCTCCTTTTACAGCAGTTTGCTGTATTTGAGTTCTAGGGTTCTTCTAAATTCATCCTTCGTTTGCACAGAATACCTCAGCCTGGGCCTTGAATCTCTAGCCTTATGATTCCTCAATTGAAAGATATGGTTCTAGACAGAAAGTCTGGGGGCTGTAAACTTGTGATTGTAGCTTTTTTGTGAAGACATTTTGCTTTAGTTGAGCTTTTAGAGTTATGTATAGAGCATAGATTGACTTTTCCTGAGAAAACGTTTTTGAAAGTTCTCCATTTTCTTAGGTTTCCAAGGCTAGTTGTTGGTATGAGGTTTGATGAAATCTTTATTTTTGTATCTTTCGGGTACTTTTAGTTAGTTTCTTCTAAGATTGGAAGGTTTTCTCTTTTTCTCCTTACCATCAAAGATAGAAAACCTATTGCCTAAGGATTTCTCCTTTTCCCTTTGGGAGTTGTTCATGTTTTTTATTTACCTCATTGAGTTAGATTCGTAGTTTTAGAGGGAAGTTATTGAACTTAAAATGTCTTTAAGCTTATTGTGCTGGTAGTTTTGAGGAATCATCACACTTTCTGCTCTTCGCTTTTGAAGCTTGTTCCTAAACTTCTTTTTCAAGGCCACAGATAATCTTTTCTTCTCCTCGAAGTTTTCTTTTGGGTAGTCTTCTTCGATGCTCTCAAGTTCTGATTTGAGGCTACTTTTTCTTTGCATTAGCTTTGAGAAGAGGTTTTCTTGAACACTTTTGAGCTGATTTTGTAGTCTTTTCATTTCCATGTTCTTTTCTTTGATCTTGAACTCCAGGTTTTTGATGAAAGCTTGCTGTTTTTTCAACTTGTCCTCCAGTACCACAGAAGGGTCGTTGAATTCGACTAGAGTTTACGTTTTGTGGTTGAAGAGAGTGTCATACTCTATTTTTTTCAAATCAAGCTCTTTTTCAAGTTCCTTTTGTATCTCTTCTAGGTCCTGAGTGTGGTGGTCTAGGTGGGTTTGAGTTGATTAGTTGACGTGGATTTTGAGGTAGTGGCTCCTGAGTTTGTCTTCCTCTTCCTTCTTGACTCTTTTGAGGAGTTGGCTGAACTTGCGTCTGAGTTCTTGCTCTATTTTCTGCATAATGGTGGAGAACTTATGAATATTTTTTTGGGTGTAGAGCTAGAAGATCTCTTAAAAGGAAGAAATCTTATCATACTCTTAAGTTTTTGTGTTCTTCTTGATTTCTTCTAGCAAGTTGGCAGTGCTCAGTTGAGAGTGCTTTAAATCGCTGATTATCCGCTCGATTTAGGCAGAAATATTGTGAGTTTTTGGCATCAAATCAAACATCTCGCTTTTCATCGCTTCTTTCTGTCCCAACTCCTAAAAGTATGGCTGCTCTAACTATTTCTGGTGATTGGCGGGGTTACTGATGTGGTGAGGGAAGTTTAGCGTTGACTTTAGTTGAGAATTGTTTTGCTTGGTTTAGATATAGCGCTGATATTGCTCATTATAAAGGCAAATTCCCCCTAGTGGTTTACAATGGAATGCAGATTAATTTTATTGGTGGGCCGTGGGTGATGAGTTGGTGAGTGGAGTGGAAGCGGAATGTTTGTTGCTTTTTTCCATTATAAATGTAATGTCAATAGAAACTAAAATAAACAGCAAAATAGAAATTTGTTTAAAAGTGACAAACTTTCATCCTAACTGCCATCCGTCCAAAAAGTAGAAAGGAGGCCAAAAGTGGCAAACTAGGGCCAACTGAATCCCATTTGAAAAATAGCAAGGTGAATAGTTCTACTAGCCAAAGAATAGGCAGAAGGAATAAATTCTTTCTTCATTTTGATATTCTAAAGTCAGCACAAAAATGGCCCTTATGCAGCTATTTGTGGCCAATCAACACATTGTAACTCCCTCGGTGCCAAGCTCTAGGGTACATCAGCCAAGAAGCTTTAATAGCCATAGAGGCACTTTTTTGACTGGATTAGTCTGAAAGACACATTATCTCTTGCTTGGTTGCTACACTCTAAGAAGGCGGAAAAGATTGCGAAGAAAGCTGGAAAGTGTGGTTATTTGTGTAAATACTAGCAAGTCATTCGAGCATATTTATGATTTTATTAGCTGGTTCCCTTCACACTTTCCTAATAATTATATTCATGAGGCTATCCTTGGTTGAGGTTTGCAAAATCCCAGACGTGCAAATCCACTCCAAGACTGCTTTCCTCAAATCCATGATCAGTGCGTAGAGGGCGGAGGCGCTGGAGATGAAGGACCAAATCGTGAGTCTGAGCTACACAGTAAAGACCATCGGAGTTCAAGGCGAAGAGGTCGGAATCACATCTAAGAGGCTGCCTCTCAAACTGAAGCACAAGCCACAGCACCCCAAGCCATCATCGCAACCAACTTCCAACTTCCTGCCCCACCGCTCCTTCTACTCTCATGCCCTCATCCCCATCAAAAAAGAAAAGTCTCTCGCCAAAATCCCCACTGGCCCCATACAACTCCTGTCCGCCAGAAACACCATTCAGATTTAGGAAGGTGTTCCCCACTAGTCCAACAGGTTCAAAATTAGGGCCAAGTCTATGAGCTAGTTCAGGAGAAAGCCAGTGGGCAGGAAGCAGAGAGAGATCAACATTGAATAATTGGGCAAGGTCTAAGGAGTAGCTGGGATTCCTTCGGAGCTAAGGAAGAAATCTTTTAGCGGGCTGCTGAAGGAATGCAACATGAGCCAAATCAAATAAGAGATAAACCCCTTGATGCACTAGTAGAACCCACTTTTCAAAAAGATAAAGCGAATAAAAGAAGTATACCCCTAGCTCAGCCAACGCAAGGCGGACTCAAGCGACCGCCCTCAAACAAAGTTTTCCTCATCTAGCAACTTACTCAGAATATACTACGAAGCAAACTGATCTATACAGCCTTGTTATGACCGAATCACAGCCTTGTTATCACCGAATCCACAGCGGGACGGACCTATCGACTCTAAATATGAGTGATTTGGGGTGAGTTGGAGTGAATAATTAAAGGGAGATCACTGTGATTTCTGCTTTAGCTCCAGCTTGAATAGGTTCTAGCTATGGAAGGCAACCCATTAATGGACCATATCAGTTCTTCCATTTTGCTCTAAACTCGTCTCCTTCAAAGCAGGATCTCCAGCTTTTCCAGCTACTTAGGAAGCATGTTTTTGCTCAACGATTGTTTCCTCAGCTATTTTGTTTGCTTTCCCCACTCCTTTTTCCTACAGTTGCTTGATTATATCATTGTGCGGCTGTTCTGGCTAGTTTTTTGATGAAAGCATTTTGGGATTGGTAAGTTGTTGGCTGCGGAATTGGTTTGCGAGGGAGTCTGCTTGGAGCCTAAAGTTGTTGGAACTGTGGGCTTGGGTGGCTTCTTTCAGTAGTTTACTAGCCATGTGTTATTTTTCACCAGTCCTTATCTCAACTTGCCTTATCTCCACCTCCTTTTGCTTTACTTACAGCAGCCTCTGCGCCACCTCCAGCTAACGCTCCCGTAAAGACAACTCTCTCTGTTTCAACAACACCTCACTCTACTACACAGTCTATCTTCTTTTTGCCTATTAGCTTACTCCTTATTGTAAGTTAATTGGCTATAATCTTTGGTGCTAGGGTTTGTGCTCTTTAGGATGCTAGTGGTGGGTTTTGGCATCTTGAATGGGTTCGGGAGAATTTCCATCTATAGGTTAGATCTTCCTGCGGACTATTTGGCTTGTTTTCATGGACTTCTATTGCTACTAGTCTTTACTGGTTGGTTAGTTGATGAGTTATTCCTAAGCTGATGAGTGAGGATGGGCGGGCGAGTGAAGTAGATCTGTGGGCTCATTTGGTTAGAGGCGTGGCTGGGCAAACTGCAAATTATTTTCTTGGAGCATCCTTTTTTTATCAATAAGCTTGGCTACTCTTTGCTTCTTAATGCTGCCAACAAAATCGGTCTGAACACCCTCATCCATGTGCACTTCAAGAGGCCCAGGTTGATTGCCAGTTGCTGCTTTGTTGGGATGATTGTTCGGACTGCCACCCAGCTGTTGTTGTTGTTGTTGTTGTTGTTGTTGTTGTTGTTGTTGTTGTTGTTGTTGTTGTTGTTGCTGGAGTTAGCGTTTGGGCAGCAGATAGGCCAAGTTGTTGAAAGGGCTGAGGCGTATGCTGTCTCTCCAATTTTCCTAGTTCAGCAGCACACAGTCTTCCACACTGAACAAACTTACGAATACTCTGAAGCCTTGACTGAAGGGCTTGGAGATCTTGGAAGAGGCCACTATAGCATCTTCAATGTACCAGTCGATGTATTTGGTGTCCATGTCGAGGGTGACTCTGAGTTGGTAGGCTTTTTTTCGAGGGGCAGAGTCCCCTCCGAGTCTCCAACTTGTGCTCTCGGACTGCTCGTCGAGCTTGCTATCTTTGATCATGCCGTTGCTGCAGTTGTAGCAAATGAAGAGCTGGTCGTCTTGCTGGTCCCTTTATGAGCTAGGGCAGTAGCCGAGAGGAGCGATGCCCACGACCACCGTGTTCTCGGCAGAGCGGATGACTGCAATGGAGAAGTAATACTGGCCTTTCAGAGGGAGGATGTTCTAGCAGAGCACTGGAGTCCACTGTCCCCCTTGCTTCTTCTTGGTCAGGCTGTTGCCGTCCAACTAGTAGAGCATGCGGTAGATGTTGAGCGCACTCTAGCTGACCTGCAGCTCGATTTTCTCCATCTTTTCCTCTCTCTCCTTGCTTCCATTCGCCAGCTAAGACTGAATCTTGTCCCGTTGAACTCGAATCTACCTGGGCAATGGCTATAGCTCAACGTTTTTGCTTCGGTAAGAACTCTCTCTCGGGGTCTCACCATTCATATGCACTGTGGACCTGCCCGAGCTAAAGTTTCGAGGAGCTCCCAGATTCCAGTGGAAGGACTGTTGCTTGGAGCGAGGCTTGGAGTCAGTGTAGTAGAATGTTTGCCTGTTTTAGCTGAGGTGGTAGTTGTTGCTAATCTGGTAGTTGTTGCTAATCTGGTAGTTGTTGCTATTCTGGTAGTTGTTGCTATTCTGGTAGTTAAGGCTGTTATGATAGTTGGAGTGGGTGCTGTTGGCTGGGCGCCTGAAGGCGTGCTGGGTTTTTTCCAGGTCTTTTGCATTGAAGGGATGGGGTAGACCGTCTGCTTGGTTATGCTTTTACAGGTATCGTGACTGCTTGACTGGTAGAGTCGTATAGTTACTGGCATTACTAGTTCTTTGATCCACAGCTGCCACCAGCTTCGGCAGCTTCTACTCCAGCTTATACTAGTGCTTCTACTTCAGCTTCTACTCCAGCTTCTACTGCAGCTTCTACTGCAGCTCAGACTAGCCTTGGTCCAGCTATTGTTTGGGTCTGTCAGCCGCAACACCCTGCTTAGCGTGGATGAGTAGGTCTTATATGTCCGAGTAGTTTTATTAGCTGGGCCTGTTGGGGTGGGTTTCCTTCTAGATCTCGAAGTCAAGCATCTTCTCGGCCACTTTGAAGGCCCACTCGGTGAGTTACTGCACGTTGGGCCACTCGGCAGTCTGGAGCCGGGAGAACACTAGATAGTTGTCGATGGTGATTTAGAATGCGCCCTTGCGGGGGAAGTGAGCCAGCTTGTTATGCTTGAGGTCGTGGTAGAGGTTGCTGCTGGCCTTGGTGAGCAGGGGAGTATAGTACTTGGGGGGCGGCTTGGGGACCACATCCACGGGAATGTAATCCTGCAGGTTTTCTATGATGGACTGCCTGAAGGCGATGAACTTTTTGAGGTAGAGGTCGGAGTGGAGTTTGGCTTTGTAGGGAGAGCTCTCGCTATCGAACTCTACTTGGAAGAGCAGCTTTTTTATTTTGCTTTACATCAATCGATTAATAGATGCATGTACCATCAACCAGAGATCGCCTAATCAAGCCTTATCAAGCCTAATGAAGAGGTGGCTGATATAGCCAAAGATGAGATTGAGAAGGTATGAATGGTCTGGACTTCAAGCACTACTATGAGCAAGAGATAAGGACACACCCAATCTCATCAAGGAGATAGCCTTTGAGTTCAATAGCAGCAACTAACGAATATCAGAAACCACGCAAAACAGATCATAATAAGCTCCACTTTATGAGCACTTCTTGCCTCAGCATAAGGCATGAACACTCCTGCCTCAGCATAAGGCCTGGTGAATTCATCTTGTGCTTCTGTTTCAGCCGCTTCTGTTTCAACTGCTTCTGCTTGGTTGGTTCTGGCTTGGCTGCAGTGCTAATTATATTTTGTATGATATCCAATCATTTCCAATTTCAAGACTATGCTGAGAAGTTTTACTCCTACAACAACTAGTAACGGTTCTACCAAGTCCTCAGGCAGCACACTCAGCTGCAAAACGTACTCTTGAATAAGCCAGCCCTCGCCGACCTTCAAACCCACTCCGCAAACTTCAAAAATACCATCGTCCTGACCTTCTTAGCCTCTGTGGCTGCAACATATGCATTCGGCAAAGCGGTCAGCTTCGGACCTGGCATCACTCCTAAATTGGCCAAACTCGCAGCAGGTATAGTTTTAGTGGGCGCTCCCACTAGCTATGTGGGATTGAGCCTTAAGAAGGACCTAGATGAGACAAGGAAAAAGGTTTTTTAGTAGAACCGGCCTTCCTTCCGAAAGTATGAGCTCACGGGAGATGTCCTGCAGACAGCCAACCCCTATTAACTAGTAGAATGATTCAACAAACCACTAAATCATAACTCATAACATCCTTACCTCACTTCTACATTCACTTCTACACTCACCTCACTTCTACACTTACCACTCAACCTCTGAAACAGATCAACCTCTAGGATATTTGGTGAACTGCATAGCACAGGGCATGGTGACTCAAGGAATGAATCTATGGGTGATGGTGGTAGTGGGTATCTATGGGTATCTATAGATGAGTGCACATCATGAGGTGTAGTCTGACTACAAGTCTTCGTCGGAGTTGCTTTGGGAGGAAGAGTCGTCCTCGTTGTTTTCGGAGTTGGGGATGAGGTCGTCGTTGATGATTTTGATTTTGCGTGGCCTGCCCCTCTGCCTTTTGGGGCGGGTCACATCTTCCTCCTTGGACTACTTCTTCATGTCTTTCTCGCTGGATAGGGGTGGAGTTACTAGATGAGTTCGTCGTCGTTGAAGTCGATCTGGCCGTTGAGGAAGTACTCGTGGTACTTTTCCATGATGTACTTCACCTGGTTGAAGTTCTCCTTGGAGAGTTCGTCACTGTTCTCGAAGATAGACCGAATCTTGTTGTAGATGCCGTAGAAGGAGTCAAAGTCCTCCTTCTAGAAGTGCCTCTTCTTGGCCTCGTAGGTGAGGAGGGGGATTTTGTTGGCGATCTTCTCGTAGTACTTGACCGAGATCTTGACCCTCCTGTCGTCGAGGTTGAGCAGCTAGAGGAGTTCGAAGGGCATTTTGCAGTTCTTGCACTAGTAACCTGGAGTGATGTTCTCGTTCTTGCAGTTGCGGCAGACCTTTTTCTCCTTGAAGTACCTGTTGGGCTGCATGGTGTTGACCACAGTGGTGCGCTTCATGTCGTTCCTGCGCATGCGGGACATCTTCTTCTTCTCGTTCTCCTCTTTGTCGATGTCCTCCTCGGCGTACTCGTTGTTGAAGCGGATGGGCGGGTAGCCCCTGTTGTAGAGCTGCTCATCTAGCATCTCCCGCTACTCGGGGTTCTTCTGCCTCGTGTGGGTCTTGATGTGCTGCATTATCTGCGACAGCATCTGCTCCTTAATCTTCTAGGCATACTCGCCCGGCAAGTTCAGCACCGCCACCAGTTCTCTCGAGAAGTCAGTCGGCGACAGCTTGTCTTTGGATAGGTCCCAGTCGAACTTGTCTTTGATGATGGTGTTTTCGTCGAGTGGGATGTCTATGTCGATGGAGACCAGCTTTTTGTCCTCGGTGAGCCTTCTGAGGCCTAGCTTGGGCCTGCTTTCTCTCTCCTTGAGACGGTCCTCCTTGGTGTAAGGCTCTATGAGGAAAGGGAGGTTTTCTTCGAGAGTGTGTTAAGGCGGATTTTACTCACTCATTAATAACTAATTACAAATGCTGGTTGTCTTTAATCAACAATGACTAATTACAAATGCTGCCATGTCTTTAATCAACAACCATAGCATTATGGCATTCTGCATACTCTTTGTAATATGTCTGATTCTAAGAATCTGCCTGGGAAGATTTGTTCAGACACATCTATTTGGCGTTCAGACTGTGTACAATAGGTTATCGCCTTGCCGACTTATTTTTCTTATCCTATCTCGGGTTACTGTGTTATGTTGAGGCAAAGTGGCTGGTGCTAGATTACATTATGGATGTTGTGATAGATTAGGCTATGATGTTGTTTGGGGTGGTTGTAATCTATTTAATGGGCAACCAGGGTGGAGCCGTCAATAATAAACTCATGCTCTAGGGCAAAACCGAAAAGATCATCATCCACCACAACTTCCAGATGTCCCTGGACATTTGTGGGGTGGACACCTTCCCTCACGGCCTTGACGGACTGCGGCTCTGGGAGGCCGGCATTGTCCTCTCCAGGTACGTGGTTCAGAATGCACTGCTGTTCAAGAGTAAGCGAGTGCTGTAGTTGGGCGGAGGGGTGGGGGTGGCGGGTCTGGCGGCCAAGAAATGGACTGAGTGCACGGAGGTGGACATCACTGACTACCACCCCAACGTGATCGAAAACATCAAGAGGAACATGCACAAAAACCAGCTGCTGTGCCCAGTGTACGAGCTGGACTGGACAAAGCATGAAAAGAACCCAGTTCAGTACCACATTGTGATGGGCAGCGACATCGTCTACTTCGGCTGCCCGGTGGCCGACCTCTACCAAGTGCTTGCCGAGAAGGTCATCGAAGGTGGCACGGCCATCATAGTTATCCCCATGCGCAAAAACTACGCCAACCTTTTCCTAGAGCAGATATAGAAGTAGAAGTGGGACTTGAGCGTCTAAAAACTGGAGAAGGAGCAGTACTTTGAGAGCCCACTCTAGAATTCGGCCGAGGGCCACAAGAGGTACCCCCTGCTCAGAGAAATCGGGTTCGAAGTCTACAAGCTGACGAGGAAACTTACAGTCTGACCTTCATATGCATACCAACTTGAATCCTAACTCTACAAATCACATAAATGCCTAACTATAGATCTCCAGATATTTAGATCCATAGGGGTTGATGTAGAGGGTGGGGAGAGGGTAAGAATCAAAATAATGAAGTTTTAAGATTCCAGAAATACAAGTTTTGAAAATGTAAAAAGAGTAACTTTTGTTGTTTCAAAATAGAAAAATATATTTATCTATCATATTAAAAAAAAAGTTTCCGACCCGACGACGACTACGACGACGGCTACGACAAAACATATGTCCTAATCTAAAGTATGGAGACAGGGGTTGGGGTGGGGG
>Ga0316217_10003878_pt1 | contig 16628 bp, 19 predicted proteins | sample 1anoAmetaG_FD_203633 | JGI IMG/M metagenome (GOLD analysis project Ga0316217, IMG submission 203633) | Freshwater microbial communities from Trout Bog Lake, Wisconsin, USA - 1anoA | ecosystem: Environmental > Aquatic > Freshwater > Lake > Hypolimnion/Profundal zone | place: USA: Wisconsin...
CTGCTGCGCAGCGGCTCACCTCCGGCATGACCTTGCCGGTCGTAGGATTGTCTTCCACTGATTACCCCCTCCTGGTGGTCCAGGAAATTGGGGCGCGGCCCATAAACATCAAGGCCTCAACAGCCGCCAGCAATAAATCGGCTCTCAAACGCGTCAACGGAGCCCTAAAGAACAGGCCCATCCGTGCCCTTACATATGAGGACGTCAGGGCCTTCCACCAAGGCCTAGCTGACCACCCGCGACAAGCAAATATCTGTGTCCAACTCTGCAAGCTGATATTCGATCGCGCGGAAGCCTGGAAACTTCGCGATCTGAATACAAATCCAGTGGACACGCTTCGCAAATCGGGATGGAAACCCTACCCTGAAGAAGCGCGGGATGTCCGTCTCACTGATGACCAGATCCAGAGCATCGGGAATGCGCTAATCAAGATGGAAACCACTGGGAAGGAAAGCGCCTACCCCATCGCAGCAGTCAGGCTCCTTTTCTTCACCGGCCGCCGCCTGCGAGAAATCCTGGACCTCAAATGGAGCCAAGTAGACTTGGACGGCCGCAACCTGGTGATTGAAAAACATAAAACAGACGGCAGGGTTGGTGCCCTCAAGACGCCTTTGAATGATGCGGCTCTTGAGGTTCTGCAAAGCCTGCCCCGGATGACCTACGAAAAAGACGGGGCGATAGTGGAGCACCCTTACGTTTTGCCAGGAGACGCGCCGGGGAAGCCCATCTATGACATTCGAAAATTCTGGAACCGCATGGTCAAGGTCGCGGGTCTAGACCATATCCAAAAGGAATCTGGTGAACAGACCACACTGCGCCGCCATGACCTCCGGCACGCGCATGGGAACGCTGCAGCCGACCTAGATATGACGCTACAAACCACGGCCGCGCTGCTCGGACATAAAGATGCTCACACCTCCGCTAGGTATTCCAAGAGGGGCGAAAACCGCGCCCTTGCTGATTCCCAGAAGGTCTCAGGGAGCCTCAAGGCTAAGTTAGGAGGCAGTCGATGAGCGAACAGTTGTGCTTCAATCCGTCTAAGCCTCAGTGCTGCATTCTCTGCTCAATTCATGAGGTAAATTTTGGTGCAACACTCTGAGTTTATACGCCGTGAGCACTGTTTTTTGTCAAGAGCAATTTACAGAAAAATAAAGGGATAAAATAAGAAGTGGAGAGATTTGAGGCTGCACATTGAATTCATCCCCAGTGATGCATCGTGTTCGAACTTTTCGCAATGTCCCACAACCAGCAGAGAACCACGCAAGAAGATAAGGTCTGATCGAAGCTAGATAGAAAAACAGGCACCAACCCCACGCCCTGAGAAAGCCGGATCGGTGCCCTGCCCCAAGAACGAGAAACCCTGGAGGCCTTCTAAGTATAGGGCCTCCTACCCGAAGGAGTGCCCCCTTATGGCCAAGTCTATCCCTACCCTCTCCTCCCTGGAGTTGGAAAGCGCCAGGGAGGAGTTCAAGGAGCTGCCCCGCCTTCTGGAACTGCCGAAGGCCCAGCGCTTCCTCAACTCCGATGAAGCGGTTTCGTTTCTCGGGCTCCGTTCCAAGTCGGCTCTGGCCTATCTTCATGCGCAACCGGATGGCCCCCCCTTCGTGCGCCTGACCGCGCGTCGCCGGGTTTATGCTCTGGTGGATCTAATGGCCTGGGCCGAGTCCCGCAAGACTTCCACAAAGTAAAGCGGGGACAGACATGACCATGACCACGAACAGTCCCGCGAGGGGCTCGGCTAAGCCATGCACTCATCCTGCCCGGCTGGAGATCAAAAAGTGAGCTGCCTTCTTAACATGCCTGCCGTATGGCCTTACTTGGCCCTTAATCCGGAACCCATGCGCGGATCTGCCGACCCGGAGTCCGTGGAGCGCTGGTATAGCGAACTTTTCGGAATGGATTCGCTGGCCGTCCCGATTCTCCATGACGGCAACGGGGGGCCGGAATGAGCGCCCATCTGATGCCGGAGCATATGGCCCAAGGCCATAATATCGTTGAAAACCAACGCCGCGACTCGCTGGACAACCCTGAGAAGCCTGAATTATGCTATGCCTCTACGGATCCTCTACTCCGATGCTCATTTTTTGACCACGCCTGGGATAACAATCCGAGATCCCGGGCTGGCACCTGGGAGCAGTTGAAGCCACTCCTCCAACGCATCTACCTGCCTGGGAACCCGGGTGACAAGCGTTCCATGCCGGCGATCAGCCCCGCCTATTACCCTTCGGGCGTGACCCGGGGGCGGGACACCGCCGCCGGGGTGGGCCTGGCAATCCTGGATTATGACAACGGAGCCGAGGAAGTGATCCCCGGAGAATACTACCGTAACGCCCGCACGGGCGGGTCTACCGGACGCCCCAAGACTCGGAAGGTCCGAATCCCGTCCCCCGTGACCATGGCCGAAGTGATTCGCCAACTTCAGCAGGTCGGCCAAGCTTCCATGGCTTGGACGACATGGAGCGCGACATCCGACTGGGAGAAGTTTCGCGTCTTGATTCCTCTGGCCCACCCGGTGCCTGTCGATTCGTGGACGGTTGCGGCTGACTGGGCACTTACACATCTGGGGCTGGACCAATTCCGGCGCGGGCTTGATGTGCCAGTGCTCCACAACCCGGCCGCCTTGGCCTTCCTTCCTGGGAGCCCGGACCCATCGTCTATTCGGCGAGCTGAGACCTCCGGAAGGATGTTGGGCATTCCCCTTGCCCTCAACTCTGGGGAAGCTCCGCGAGCACCCTGGACGCCATGGCAGAACGCCATCCTCGAAGCTCGCCACGCCGAACGCGAGGCAGGGGAGCACTGGTGGAAGGCTTACCGGGTGAACGGTCGCCCAGTCGATTTCCAGTCGCTGGATCTCGCCGCCATCATGGAGTCCCGAGGAATCAAGATCGGGCCTCCCCGGTGCTTCAAGGATGGCACTAAGCGTCGCGCTTGTTGCCCATGGGCCGGGGAACATACCGGCGGGGTCGATGATGACGCCGCCGTATTGATTCACACCCCTGGTACCTGGCCAAGCTTCCAGTGCATGCACTCTGGCCATTCCCACATGGGCCTCCGCGACTTAATCGAGTGGGCCTGGGGGCGACCATGACCCCAAAGGTCAACGTCCCCCCGGGCGATGCTAAAGCACGAGGGTCCACGCGTCAGCGAGCACTCAATATGGCAATGAATTCCTGCCAGCTTTGGCACGCCCAAGAGAACGGGCCACCGCAGGGTTTCGCCAGCTTCCAGAAGGACGGGCATACCGAGCATGTCGAACTGAAGGCCACCGCGGGCCGCCAGTGGGTCTCAGGACTGATGTACAGAGCCACAGGTGAGGCGCTGAGCCGTCAAGATCTGGACGGGGTCACGAACGGCCTGGAGGCTTGCGCGATTCATGATGGCCAGCGTCTGCCCGTCCATGTCCGTGTGGCAGACCTCGGTGACCGTATCTATCTGGATCTCGCAGATGACGCCTGGCAAGTTGTCGAGGTGACTGCCGAAGGTTGGCGGGTGATTCCGGGCGAGACGGCGCCCATCAGGTTCCGCCGCCCAAATGGAACCCACGCCCTCCCGGTTCCAGAACAATACGGGGACCTGACGGACCTACGACGGTTTATCCATTCCGATGATGTGGGCTTCGTCCTGGCCTGCGCATGGCTCCTGGGATCGCTCACTGACCGGGGAGCCCAACCGGTGCTCTCCATTGGTGGGGAGCACGGAAGCGCGAAGTCCAGCGCCACCAAGGTGCTCCAGTGCCTGGTTGATCCCCGGGGAGGAGCCCTTCGCGCAACACCGAAAGGTGACCGTGATCTCGCCATCGCCGCCCGTAATTCCTGGATCGCCAGTTTCGACAATGTGTCCAGGATCTCACCGGAACTGTCGGACGGTCTCTGCCGGTTGAGTACAGGGAGCGCCTTCGCCACCCGTATGCTCTATACCGACGGGGAAGAGTCGATCTTTGCCGCCCGTCGCCCGGTGATCCTAAATTCCATCGTGGATGTGACAAACAGGCCTGACCTGTCCAACCGGACGTTGGCGGTCCAGCTTCTTCGGATTGAAGAGGACAAGCGAGTCGATGAGTCATCCTTCTGGCCCGCTTTCTACGAAGCGCGCCCTGGGATCCTAGGCGCCCTGCTTACCGCCCTCTCTACAGCTCTTGCCCGATGGGTTACAACTAAGCCCAAACGGATGCCTCGGTTGAGTGATTTTTTCAGGCTCATCCTGGCATCTGAACCTGGAATGCCGTGGGTCCCGGGAGAGTTTGAAGCCGCATTTGCCAACATGGAGGAGTTTGCGGTCGAAAACGTGCTTGATGCCTCCCCCGTTATCACCGCAATTCTGCCAATTTTGGAAGCCCGGAAAAAGTGGATGGGCCCGGCCGCTGAATTGCTTCGCACGCTCAACGCCACCCGAATAGGGCCGGAGCCAAATGGTTGGCCCCAATCGCCCCAGGGTATTGTTGCAGCGCTTCGTCGCCTCGCGCCAACTCTGGACAAGATCGGATGGCATGTGGAGTTCGGACTGAGGGATACAACAAATGCCCACGGCCGCCTGGTAGTTATCGCGCGCACAGAAAACATGACGGAGCGGGCTGGAATTCTTGAACACGAGGCCGGTCTTTCGCGGGCTGATGCAGAGGCACACGCTTCTCGGGAGGCTGCCTCATGACCTAAAACTAAACATCACTGCCAACGTAGCAAAAGTGCCGGAAACCAATGCGCCTACCAACGGCCAAGAAATACTGAGGCCAAAAAAGCGTGATTAAAACACGGTACCGTCACTACCATCTCCCTTCTTCTTGGAGGCCTGGAAAGAAATTCTCAGGAGTGGTCGCTGGCCTCCCGGCACTCCTTATAACCAACCAATCAAAACAAGGAACTATCATGGCTACCAAGGTCAAAACGGCACTCCACACCAACACCAATCAGGAAGTCATCAGCCAAGGGGGACGGTCCCAGTATTTTAGCGAAATCCTTCATGACATCTATGATGACAACGCGTCCCAACCCAGCCATGAAGCGATCCTCACTGCCATCAATAACGATTTCTGCACTCGCTTTCGTTTTGTCGAAGCCGTAATCAATTCTTTGGTCGCCTCTTACAGTCTATGCCTTGAGCTTCCCGATGACCCTGGGCTGAAGGGTGACTGCCTCATTTACGCTGGTATGGCATTAGGTCAAGCTTTCGACTTTTTCGAAGAAAATCTCAATATTCCTGCAGATGTCATGTATGCCATCATAAAGACCTGCCCCAACGGCAGCAAAGCGCTGGACAATATCGAGTTCCCGGACACTGAAGTGGCTTAGAATAAATAATAAGTTATCAGCATAAAATCCGGGCTAACTGCCCGGTTTTATTTTTGATGGTTATTTCAAAATATAATTAGTAATTATATCATAATATTATATATATCAGAATAAATTTGACCCATAGTGACCCATAAAATAGACAACCTCATCGCTCTGCCCAATGGCGGCCAAATCCTCATTATTCAAAGGATTACCTTCAGTAATTTCAACCACTCCGACATAGACCGAAATGGCGTTGTAGCCAGAACCATCACCAAGTCTCTCCCAACCTATGAGTTCTATTTTTGGATGAATTTGATTGATGGTGTCATTTTTTTCACCAATTTTTATCCAATCTATTGTTTTGGGTCCAACACTAATTAATGCTTCCAGTAATCGTTTTTTCAATACCATTTTGCCGATATAAATAGCGTCTACAGCATGCCGAAGCCCTGCATCAAAATAAAGATACGACTCAAGTCCATCGTAGTTTAGTTTATGCACGAGTGATATCACTACGTAACGATCGTGCATAAATCGGACTCTTTGGTTTAGTAATCCCTTTTCAACTGCGGCGTACGCTTCAGGAGTGTATGCGCCTCTCCATGCGGGAACAAGATTCGAAAGAGGAATAGTATTCATAAATGTATTCCTTCAGAGTGCTGGACTCCATGCTGGCTCCAACCAGGCTCACATGGTGTGAATGGAGCCGTATTGTGTATTTTGGACTAATACAACTATACCTCGAACCGTGGTTAACGCAGGTTGAGATACGAACTTAACCGTAGGAAATTGTTGCTTTCGTCGAGTCATTCGGTAACCCATTGGTAGCTCGGAATATCCAAACAATGACCTGCCGATTTCTGTTGGTCGCTTTGGAGGAGAACGCAGACGAGGGTACGGATAGGCAAAGCGTCTTCTGCGGCGCCGCAGGCGGCGTCGTGGTGCTTCAAATAGGGCCACGCCGATGAGAGCGTGGAGAGGCCCATGGTGCCATCGTCGTTCTTGTTGGCCCGCGGCTTGCTTCAATTGGGCCGCGCCTTTGAGGGCGCGGAGAGCGGCCTGGCACCGGGGAAATGCAACTCGGGTGCGACCGGGCTTCAATGGGGCCGCGCCGTTGAAAGCGCGGAGAGCGGCTCGACTTCCACCCGGCACACAACCAGTTTTCCCTGCTTCAATGGGGCCACGCCGATGATGAAGGCACGGAGGGGCGGGTTTCGATAGGTGTCTGCTGAGGGTGTCATGGATGCTTCAATGGAGGCGCGCCGTTGAACGCGCGGAGGGCAGGAAACCGTTTATCTCATCGTCCACGGGAGCGCTACTTCAAAGGGGCCGCGCCGTTGAGGGCACGGAGAGCCCTGGGCTTCGGGCGCCGGATCCAAAAGACCCAGTTGCTTCAATAGGGCCGTGCCGTTGAGGACGCGGAGAGAGATCAAGCAGGTCGCTGTGTTCCCAGCACAACCCAGCGTCAATGGGGCCGCGCCGAGGAGGGCGCGGAGAGTCATGGTGGGACGATGTAGGCGACGATCACGGCGCCGCTTCAATTGGGCCAAACCTTTGAGGGCGCGGAGAGGGGTCAAGGAGTCCTGCCTCAAGCGGAAGAACTGGAAGCTTCAATAGGGCCGCGCCTTTGAGGGCGCGGAGAGGGCATCGGGGGCACTGGCACCCGCGGCTACTTCAAGCTTCAATAGGGCCGCGCCGTTGGGGGCACGGAGAGGAAGTTTGTGGCGGGCTACCGGATCCCCGATCTGCTGCTTCAATAGGGCCGCGCCGTTGAGGGCGCGGAGAGTGGGAATGCGCTCGGTGTGGAAGAAGTTGAAGCCCATGCTTCAATGGGGCCGCGCTGATGAGGGCGCGGAGAGCTAGAGCCACCCTGAGATCTACCGGAATTGAGAATAGCTTCAGTGGGGCCCCTTGAGGTTCCTGGAGTAGACCAAGATGGCCCCGACCCAAATGAGAACCAAGACCACAAAAAGGCAGACTCCTTTGTATGGCTCATTGTAAATATCTGCAATATTCCCCATGAACGGGAGGGCCAAGTGAAAAGGTTGTGGGACCAAAGAGAACCTGTCCAAAACCCAATACTGCATCTGATAGAGGGAGACCCACAAGGCCGGGAGGAGATAAACAACCCAGATGATGCTCCCAACCATTCGTGCCGGTGAGCTCAGGGCAAACTTGAAAGACTGAACGAAAAACCGCATGGGTTTCATGGAAACACCTGTTGGAATGAATCCATTCTGGCAGTGGTTTCTAAAGACGGTTGATATAGAAACTAGAACCGCCACCAGGCGCTTCTGGGACCACTCGCTTCAATGGGACCCAACATTGAGGGCTAATCGCTCTGGCTCCAATGGGGCCATGCCGATGAGGGCGCGGAAAGCAGCGACATTGGTAGTGTTTACGCCGAGATGATCGCGCTTCAATGGGGCCGCGCCGGTGAGGGCGCAGAGGGCGGGATCTAGGTGGTGTTGCAGAAGCTCTACGACATGCTTCAATGGGGCCGCGCCCATGAGGGCGCGGAGAGAGGACGCCGCCGTGGAGAAGTGGGGCGACAAGATCCCGCTTCAATGGGGCCGCGTCGATGAGGGCGCGGAGAGACGAAGTGATCTAGGCATTCCTGGCCGCCCAGGTCCCGCTTCAATGGGGCCGTGCCGGTGAGGGCGCGGAGAGCCCTGAATGACATCCAGAACCTGATCGACGTTCCGGTGCTTCAATGGGGCCGCGCCGATGAGCGCGCGGAGAGTTCCTTCGAGGCCCTCGAGCAGCAGCCCACCGCCTAGCTTCAATGGGGCCGCGCCGTTGAGGGTGCGGAAAGACGACCGGGTGCCAGCGGGGACCACTCGCCTCCGTTGCTTCAATGGGGCCGTGTTGTTGAGGACGCGGAGTGTGGCAAACTGACCGGCAAAGCGACGTTCAAGACCGTACTTCAATTGGGCCATGCCGTTGAGGGCGCGGAAAGATTCAAAAGGACGTTCTGGTCCTGACCTGCCAGCAGCTTCAATGGAGCCGCGCCTTTGAAGGCGCGGAGAGATGTCCTCCAGTTCGGCAAGGAGGCCTTCCAGGCCTAGCTTCAATCGGGCCGGGCCAACGTGGGCGCGGAGAGGGATGGCCAGCCATTCCTTCAATTCTACGATTACACGCTTCAATAGGGCCGCACCGTTGAGGGCGCGGAGAGACCCCCACGGTCCAGAATCCGCATTTCGTCCTCTTGCATCAGTGGGGCCGCAACTGTGCAGGTGCGAAGACACGGCAGCCATAAGACGGTATCGAATGGCTGCAGTAGCTTCATTGTGGCCGCGCCATTGAGGGCGCGGAGAGGAGTTCCAAAGCCTCACGGCCAAGGTGGAGACCCTCGGGCTTCAATAGGGCCGCGCAGTTCAAGGCGCGGAAAGACGTGCTGGATGCCCCAACCATTACCGTAAGGGCCGCTTCAATGGGGCCGCGCCGTTGAAGACGCGGAGATAGGGCGCGCTTCAGCAGGCTGCCGGTGCCGCCGACTTGCTTCAATAGGGCCACGCCTGTGTGGGCGCGGAGAGGGGCCTATGGTGACGCACCTTACCCCAGACGCCGACCTTCAATAGGGCCGCGTCGATTAGGGCGCGAAGACTGGCCGCTGCCCTAGACGAAGTGACGAAATAGGTCACTCTTCAATGGGGCCGAGCGTTTGACGGCACAGTGATATTGAGGAAATTCTGATCACCACCGACCAGGTGACCTTGCTTCAATTGGGCCGCGCCGATCAGGGCATGGAGAGGGGTCACCGGGGGCTTGGTTGGCTCGTGCTCCGAGGTGATTCAATGGCAGCGAGTCCCTTCAATCGGGCCGCGCCTGTGACGGTGCGGAGAGGGGGTAGGAGAGATCATCGGGGGAGACTACGATCAAGCTTCAACGGGGCCGGGCCTGTGATGGCGCGGAGACGACTCAGAGCGAAACGGGCAACTTCCACTTCCAGGAGCTTCAATTGGGCCGCGCCGTTGAGGGCGCGGAAAGATGATCATGGATGACGAACAAGGCCGGCGATATCCTTCTTCAATAAGGCCGCGCAGTTATGGGCGCGGAGAGGGGTCAAGGAGTCCTGCCTCAAGCGGAAGAACTGGAAGCTTCAATAGGGCCGCGCCGAGGAGGGCGCGGAGGGGGCTGATCCTCTGCTCGTCGTGAATACAGCCGCTGGCCTTCTTCAATCGGGCCGCGCCGATCAGGGCGCGGAGAGCTGGATTGCAGGCAATCGTTGGGCGCAATGCCATCGGTCTTCAATTGGGCCGTGCCGGTTAGGACGCGGAGATAGGGCGCGCTTCAGCAGGCTGCCGGTGCCGCCGATTTGCTTCAATAGGGCCGCGCCTGTGTGGGCGCGGATAGCCGTCGCCGACGAGACCACGGTCGGCTATGTCCAGAAGCTTCCAAGGGGCCCCGCCGACGAGGGCGCGGAGAGGGGCCTGTGGTGACGCACCTTACCCCAGACGCCGACCTTCAATAGGGCCGCGCAGTTAAGGGCGCGGAGAGGGATTGATGACGAACCCGAAGGGCTTGAGCCACGCCGTGCTTCAATGGGGCCGCTCCGGTGAGGGCACGGAGAAGGTCGTCTCTATGTCACTCACGAATTCGAGATCAACGGCCTTCAATGGGGCCGGGCCTTTGATGCCCCGGAGTCGGGGCGCTCTCAAGCAGGACGCTGACGCCGCGGACCTGCTTTAATAGGAGCGCGTAGAACCCTTGGCCCCGTCGGTGTCAGGCTGGACCCTTTCCACGCTTCAATGGTGCCCCGTCGAAGAGGGCACGGAGAGTGGGATTGGATCAACTGGATGAGGTGTTGGGGGCCGACTCAATGGGGCCGCGACGATGAGGGCGCGGAGGGCACCAGGGTCTGGTCACGCACTGCACCACCCAGCTGCTTCAATGGGGCCGCGCTGATGAAGGCGCGGAGAGTGGATCGCCGAGATCCGCGCCACCACGAACCAGACCGTGCTTCAATGGGGCCGCGCTAGTGAGGGCGCAGAGCCCGCTGGGCCGCCATTCACTCGTCGCAATAAGGGTTGCTTCAATGGGGCCGCGCCGATGAAGGCGCGGAGAGAGAAGCTCAACATCGCAATCCGAATGGTCAAGTGGTAGCTTCAATAGGGCCGCTCCGATGGGGCGCGGAGAGACTGCCAGAGAGCCGTATGAAAATCCATCGCGTCCTGGCTTCAATGGGGCCGCGCCGATGAAGGCGCGGAAAGAATCAAAAGGGCGTCGTGGTCCTGACCTGCCAGCAGCTTCAACGGGGCCACGCCAATGGGGGCACGGAGAGGTGCGAATAGCGCCCAAACGAGCCGAACCTGGGACGCGGAAAGGACCATCAACGAGATGCTCTGCATTCAGGCCATGAAGCTTCAATTGGGCCGCGCCGTTGAGGGCGCGGAGAGCCCATTCGCGGAGATCAACCGGGAATACGCCTTCATGCTTCAATAGGGCCGCGCCAATGGGGGCGCGGAGAGCAGCAGGGCATCGCAGCGGCGGATTGGGATCCCGTCGCTTCAATAGGGCCGCGCCGTTGAGGGCGCGGAGAGCCTGCCCTTACCCCACGTGATGGTATGAGGACACCAGGGGGATGTTTCGAGAGATACCACAATCCAGGTTCCATTGGGCACCAACAGCAGGCGATGAAAATAAATACATTATACTGCTATCAAAGATCTCGAGCGGATCCCGGGTTTTGGGAACCATTGAACCGTTAGCAGGGGACTCAGGCAATCAACTCTCTGGCCGAGTGGACGAAATCACTGCGGAACGCATACGGCCACGCCGCCATGTTCCGCAAGCCGAATTCAACAAATATCCGAATCGGAAGATGATCCGGAGCTGAGGCCTCAAGAGGACTCACTGGACGCTTTCCGGGGCTGCCTGGAACAGCCCCAAACCGAAATGGCCACCGTAGCCGAGGCAGATCGGCCCCTGGACGGGTTCTGGGAAGGTCAGCCGCACGAACCAGCCCATATCCTGGGGTGGGGGACCGCCGCCCCGAGCCCGCCGGCGAATGTAGTGGCGGAAATGGGTGGCCTGGACATCCGACAGGTCACCGGGCCCCGGATAGGCGCGGATCTCGATCCGGGAGGGGGTCGGGAAATTCCGGGAAGCCAACTCCGCGAGGATCTGCCCTTCGGGTGAATTGCCGCCGGTCTTCTTCACGAAACGAGGCGGCACGAAGGGCGTAAGGGTCCTCCATACCTGGCGAGGCTTCAGGTAGCCTTCCAGGCCTTCGGGCCATGCCTCCAACTGGGCCTGCATGCCCTGGCCGGCCAAGGCAATGCGCAACTCATCCGCGCCGCCCTTCATCCAGGTTCGCCTCAGGCCTCGAATCGCGGTCATCGCAGCGGGCCCGAACCCCATGGGCGCCCACAGCAATACATGGTCCAGGTGCCCATCGGCATCCAGGTCCATGGGCAGCACATGAGCGTGGGCATGACCCTGGAGCGGCTGGTGCTGGGAATCGCATCCTGTGAGCACGGATGTGATCAAGCCTGGCGTCTTTCCATTCCTGCTGACTAGGGCTTTGTGGATGAGCTCAGCCTGCGGCAGGGTACGGGCCAGGGTCGGCAGGGCCGAGAGGCTCCCGGAGGGCATGGCCAGGGCGAGCAGCACCGTGTCGCATTTGGGGATATTAGCCGGGGAATTGCCCGCGGTGGTTCGGCGCGCAATTGGTTTTGCCTTGGGGCGCAGGTATTGGATCGTGTTGGATCCGGGCGGCTGACTCCAGCCGAATGCCTTCCATCTGGCGGTATCCCATTGCAGCGCGTCCAGAAGATCCGCCGGATATGCTTCCGCGGCCTTCTTCAGGTCCTTGACCTGCTTGGCGGTGGGCTTCTTGGCGCCCAAGTCCGGGAGCGGGACCCGTTCGGATCGCCACGAAGCATAGTCCTGGGATGACCAGGGCGCCATCAGGGATACCAGTTCCTGGTCCCTGGCCATGCCGGTGGTTGGCTGTGCTAGAGGAATGCAGTCCGCTGATGAAGGCTCTTCCGCTATGGAAAGGATCCGACCTTCAACCCAGCTTTCGGATCGTCCCAGGTAATTCAAAGAGGAGACCATGTCCCCCAACATGGCCAATTGGGCCACATCCAGATCGACCGGCCAATGGACCAGCAATTCACCGTTCACGGCTGCCCATGTGTCCATCACCAGGGTGGTCTTCCCTCCCGGGATGGGCATGTAGTGTCGGGAGTGGGCAAATGACGCTGGCGGCAAGGTATAGGAGGGCAGCGCGCCTGCGAGGGCTTTAAGTAGGCTCTGAGCGGCGGGCGGGATGGGCACCGCCACCCCTGCATCGTCGACCACGCCCCATCCCAACCGGGTGTAGCCGCAGCTGATGAAGGCGCGGAGCAGGCGCCACGGGCTTGGCGGCCATTCCACCAGACCCTCGTTGACCTGGGACCCCCACGGGGTCGCGTGATACCGCCCCGCGGGGAAGCGGAAGGAAATCGTGATCATGCGGGCTCCCCGACCTCGGCTTCCTGGGCAGGGCCTTCAACCGCCTCCTTGTCCTCTTTCCCCTTTTTGAAATCATCATTGAACTGGATCGTAGTGGTGACCATCATGCCCTTACATGCCGCAATGGCGACTTTCAGGGAAGCTTCCAGGTCCCTGGCCTCCGGCAGGCTGAACCCGGACACATTACTAGATGAGATGGTCGGAGTGGTCACAGCCAGATCGCAGGCTGTTCGCAGGCGAAGATCGCCATCGACCAACTTGCGCAGTTTGTAGAGGGCCATTTGCACGAGGAGCGCCTCCGCTTCAGCCCCGAGGCCATAGCCCCTGATCTGGCTGAGGTCGAGGTTGACGTAGAGGGTAATCTTTTCAGCTGTAAATTCGTCCCGGGAGAAGGGCACGTTGCCGAACCCGTCCTTGGCTTCTCCAGATGGATTCACGGCATCATTTTTTACCCCACCGGAAGCGGCAATCCTCACCCCTTCGGCCTCGATGAAAGCCGAAATGGCTCGGGCCACCCGCAGGCGCCCCCCCACCAGTTCCTTTTTGGCGAGAAATGCACCATGCAGCAACGAACCGATATCGTATTTGAGAAGAGTCTCTGCCAGTTTCTTGCGGTCGATGGTTCCCTCATCCATGCCATCTACTTCGGCCTTGATGGCTGCGAAGAAGCTCTTGTCGGTGTTGTTCACCAACAGGTAGGGGCTGTTGATGCGGTGGGCCTCGAGGATGGAGTCCGTGAGGAACTTGCCCTGGCGCTCCACCCGCACGTGGGAAATCCCGCTCAGTGGCGCAACAGGTTCCTGTTTCAGGGCATCCCAGCAGGTAAGCTCCAGCCGGTTGGCCATGCTCTGGGCACTTTCCACCAGCAGACAGTCTCCCTTCGCAGATCTAAAGGTTGCGGCGCCGAGGTTGGGGAACCCGGTGGGCTGGAAGCGCTGTCCCTGCATGGGCTTCAGCGGAATCTCGAACAGCAGGCGGGACTTGTCCGCAATCGGTTTCAGGTCAACGGTCATGACGGGTCTCCTTGGGTTTGGGATGAATGACATTGAGCAGTTGGTGTGCAGTAGCGTAGGCGATGGGGAAGGCGAGGGCGGAGCCCCAGCGGCGAGCCACGGCGGCGTCGCCCAGAACTTCACGGACGGTCGGCTGGATGCCATGTGCCCTGAAACGGCGATAAGCGATGCGGTAGGCCTCTTCCAGGTTTCCCGAGCCGAGGTGGCGGATGATGGCCGGATCGAAGGGAATGTCCTGCCCCTCGCCGAGGGACCAGGGCAGCGCATTGAGCCGAAGCAGGCACCATGCGTCCTCCGGGACGGCCCGGTGCCGGTCCTTGGGAACGCGCAGGCCCATCCGCGTCCATTCAGACCAGTCGACGGCCATGAAAGCCCGGGCGAGGTCGAGGCATTGGTTGAAATCCAAGCTTCCGGCGATCCAGGCGTCAAGATCGGCGGGCTGGGCGCCAGCCCCGGGCGCCGCCAGCAACTGAGGATGGCGGTGATCCTTGGGAGTGCATTCCAGGGTCCGGCGCTCCATGACGGCAAGGAGGTCCGTTTCCGGATCACGGCCAAGGGCCACCACCCGCACATCGAGATGAAGCCGCTTGCCTTGGTCGGAGGTGGTGAATTGCCGGGCACCTGGTTTAAGGGGGAGCCAGTGGTGGCGAACCCCATTGAAGGGCCTGCCCTCCCGTGAATAGCCTCCCGCAGCGCTGCCCAAAGCCGCCGCGAGGCGTTCTTCGGGTCCGGGATCCGCGCCCAGACATGCTGTCACCCATTCCGGGGACAACCTCGGGATGGGGCCTGCCGCAATGCCCGTTCCGACCGATTGGAGCATTTCAATGCCCGCGGCGGCCCGGAGCACGGCTTGCCATCGGGCCGGGGAATCGTGGTGGGTCAGCGCATCGAAGACGGCGTCGGAGAGCAGCCTTTCGGCCTGCAGCAGCCGGGCTGGTGCCTTGTCGCGGACGAGCCGGTGCAGCCGGTCAAGCCAGGGGGCAAGGTCATCGATCAGCCGGGTGCTGGGGCGGGCCGTCACCTGGATCCGGTTGAGCGGCACTGCGAAATTCGCCTGGCCATTGCGTTCCAGGAAGGCGAACCGCTGGAACTGGGTGATGCCCCGCGCCACCCCCAGCCTAGAGATAGCCCGGGCCATGTCCACGGGCCGGGAAGCCGAAGCCCTGCCGATCTGGGCGCGCCCCTCCGACAGCAGGCTCTTGACCTCGGCCAGTGAGAAATAACGTTCCCAGAGAGGCATCCACTGTTCTCCCCGCTGGCTCTCCTCCACGTCGGAGATGGGGCTGTCTCCCACAGCATGGCTGTGGAGGGCAAAGGGTGCGCTCGCCTGCGCCTGCGCCATGGGATCCATTCGCCGGGTTGCCGCCGAAGTGAAAAGGATCGCCCCCTCCATCATCAGGATGAAGTCCCAGGGATTCACCGAGCTGTCTCCATCCGGGCCGGTGCTGCTGTTCGGCCCCCCGGCCGAACCGGGCGCGAACTGGCCGATGGCCGTTTTCCGCATACCCATCCCCAGATCTCCCCAGAGCGCCAGCCGGAGCATGTTCTGGTTGGCGGTCCTGCCTTGGGCAGACAGGGCCGCTTCCTTCTCCGGGGTCGCCCCCCGTTTGCGGGCGAGATCGAAGAGGTCGGCCACCCGTTGATGGAAGTTGTTGGCGAAGTCCAGGCGACCGTCATTCCACCCGGTGCCGAGCAAGGAAGGATAGGAGGTCTTGTTCACTCTTCGCCCCAGCTGCACCTGGGGCGCCATGACCACGGCTGCGTGCATGGCTTCGCCGGCGCCGCCCCGCAGATGCATCAGGCAGGCGGATTGGAAGTCGCTCTTGGCTTCATCCTTCGGCGCTTCAGCCCAGCCCGTGGTGGCAACCTGAGCCCAATGGATCGCTGCCTTCAGGGGCGCGAGCCGAAGGTCGGGGGAATCGAGAATCACCGGGATGGCGGTCGAGGTGTTGGGAAAGAACCCGGACCCCCCGTTCCATGGATCGATGATCGCCGTCGGCTGATACTCCTGGAGGAAGAAGGCTTCCACTTCGTCCCTAGAACATCCGGTGACCAGGACGAAGCGGTCGTCCTGCCAGGCGCCGCGGCAGGCCGGATCCTTCTGCTCCGTGAACAGCCGAAGGATCCCCAGGGCCTTGAGGTAGTGCGCCAAGGGAGCAGGGGCGCACCCATTCAGCGGATGGCGTTGCAGGGTCGCGTTCATGGCCGTTGCTCCTCGGCTGGAGAGGTCGTTGACCGGGAAACCCGGATATCGGCAGCCCTGAACAGGGCTTCCAGGAAAGCCAACGCGCCCGGACCATGGGTCCGCAGAAGCTCGATGGTCCGTTCGGTCCAGCTGGGGCCCGTCGTATCGGAAAGGCCCAGTTGGGCCGGCTCCAGGGAAAGCTGGACCGCGGGGACCAGGACCTTGCCATCGGAGGCGGCGAGGGCGGGGAGCAGGTCCCTCTCCCGGACGCCCTGGATGGGGAACCCGCGCCCATCGGCATCCCGGTACTCCTGGTCTTTGGGGGTGGCGCTCAGGCGCAGGCGAACCTTCCCGTGATGGCTGGCCACCAGATAGGTCAGCAGATTGAAATGGTGGGCATCCCAGGCCGAGAAACGATGTTCCCAGTCCACCGGCTCGCGTTTCGCCTGCCACTGGACGGTCGCACCGAGCACTTCCGAAGCGCGGGGGTATAGCCCGGCATGAGTCGGGCCGCTGTCCTGTAGCGAAGCGAACAGCGCCAGGGCGCTGGCCAGTTCGTGGCGGAACCCGGGCTGGGCGACGACACTGTGTGGAGTGCGTCAGCGACAACTACACCAGTGCATGGGGTAGCGCTGAACCGGGCGGATTCGTGACACGTTTGAACTGCGACCAGGTGGACGCAGGAAGGCGTTGCCATGG
>Ga0316217_10003879_pt1 | contig 16627 bp, 9 predicted proteins | sample 1anoAmetaG_FD_203633 | JGI IMG/M metagenome (GOLD analysis project Ga0316217, IMG submission 203633) | Freshwater microbial communities from Trout Bog Lake, Wisconsin, USA - 1anoA | ecosystem: Environmental > Aquatic > Freshwater > Lake > Hypolimnion/Profundal zone | place: USA: Wisconsin...
CAAATCATTGCGCATCGTTACCGGGGGTTTCGCGGAGCTCAACCCCCGGCTATCTTTTGCCAACCCTCCGGGTTGGGGCGGGCGTTGCCCCCCGCGATGCCGTGCGGGGAGAGACGCCGACGGCGAGCAAGCTGGAAGCTTGCCAGCGGGTAGCCGGTGGTTGAGCGGCCTGTCCGCCGCAGCGTCCGGCGCGAAGACGGAAGCGATACCACCGGAAAGGCGCCCCTCGACGCCGTTTCCACCCCGGCGGGGTGGCAGAGTGCTGGCACCCTTCCAGGGTGCGCAAATCATTGCGCATCGTTACCGGGGGTTTCGCGGAGCTCAACCCCCGGCTACCTTTTGCCAACCCTCCGGGTTGGGGCGGGCGTTGCCCCCCGCGATGCCGTGCGGGGAGAGACGCCGACAACGAGCAAGCTGGAAGCTTGCCAGCAGGTAGCCGGTGGTTGAGCGGCCTGTCCGCCGTTGCGTCCGTCGCGATGGCGGAAGCGATACCACCAGATACTCGACCTCCAATGCCGGTTCCACCCCGGCGGGGTGGCAGAGTCCTGGCACCCTTCCAGGGTGCGCAGATCCTGACGCACCGTTAACCGGGGGTTTCGCGAGGCTCAACCCCCGGCTATCTTTTGCCAACCCTCCGGGTTGGGATGGGCCTCCCGTCGCTCAGCGCGAAAGAAAGCGAGGGGGTTTTTTTCCGGTTCTTGCGTGATCGAGCGTTACTGAGCGTTACCGAGGCGGGTTGGCCAGGGAGGCCGGCCCTTCGAGGGGCCCGGGGGAGAAGCGTCCAGAGCGGTGGAAAACCGAGCCTGACGAGTAGTTGACGACGAGGGCGGAGCGGTCGCGGTCGACGGCGCGGAGGCGGCCGAAGTTCTGGCGCGTTGTCTTGGCAGTTACGCACTACCCAGTGCTTTTAGCACGTCCCCCGGCAGCCTACAATCCTCCCATTACTCCCTTTACCTCCATTACCTTATTCTCGGCTTCTCTCCTTGCGGCTTGGCAACTTGGCGTCCTAGCGGCGAAGCGGTTCGGTATTTAATGCAAAGGCGATAAGGGCCGGAAGGACCGTCGCGGAAAGTCGGTCGGCAGATTGGACATGAAGGGCCGATCGATCCGGTTGCGGGATGAAAGATCGATCACGGTAATCGGACTTTTCATACGCCGCTCGAGGCCGCCCTTCCGCAAGCGGAAGCCTCATGGCTACCGGCAACCTTTCACCAGAGCCCCGCGCCCAGCGGACCATGCGGCCGGACTCTCCCCTCCCAGAGGAAATTCCTGACCTTTGAGACCTCCCAACAGACCAATCCAAAAAAGAGGCCGCCCGGCGAACCGGGCGGCCTTGAACAACAAACAGATTCTGGGCGATTTCCCTCTACCGACCCGTGCCAATCAACAGGAACTCGCCGCTGACGCCGTTATCCAGGAAAAACCCAGCGCCCATGTTCTCCCCAGGGACGATCATGCCGTAAATGTTTACTTTAGCGGCGGGAACAGTGGCCCAACCGTTCTTAAACCAACCGGTGATAAGCCCCGTATTCTCATCGATACTCACAGACACCAGGGCGTGATTAACATCTACCGGTACCGTAACCAGGGGAGGAGCCCCACTGGACGGGATTTGAATTTCAAAGGCGTACGGAGTTGGCAACCACGTGGCGTTGGTTGAAAACACGTCGCCCATAATCACCCACGCATTGGTGTACGAGATCATCGCCGAGATGTTGCCGTTAGTAGCGTAGGCCGACCCCAGCGCGACGGTTTGGTTGGTGAAACCGTTGGTGTAAACGTTAGCCGGTGTGGGATTCGCTGGCCCAAACCAATAGACAGAGGAGTTATTCGTGTCTGGAGACAACTGAACGACGCCCTCGGAGTTGGTATAGAATTGCAGCATTCCATACAGGGAGGCGCCAATGCCATTGGTGGGAATCGCGTACAGAGGATAGTAACCGTTCACACACATACTGGTCGCCGCCAGGTTGGTAATCGCAGACCCGTCCGCCAAGAGGCCCGAATTGGTGCTCAATGCCACCGCACCGCCACCGACGACGCTCAGTCCGATGAAACTGTCTCCCACGGGGCCTGAGTTGGTGGCTAATGTGCTGCCAAGCACAACAATGTTGTAGTTCGTGGCGCTCGCGGCGATGTTCTTGTAGGCCCGCAGATTAACCGGCGGGAAGTCAATGCCTGGATGGGTGTTCTGAACCGTCCCCGTAATGGACATAGACAAGGAGTCCATGGCCAGATTCAGCAGGAAGTAATTCGTGGGGGCGTTCGTACCTGATCTGAAAGTTTCCAGCGTGTTGGGATAGAGGGAGTCAAAGGCATTGGTGAAATACCAGGCATTAGTGGTATCGGTTTGGCCAGTGATGCTGGCGGTGCTCAAAAGGTAGCCGGTAAAACTGCCGTCGCCCTTGAGGGTCAGGGACACATAACCGGCGGATTGAGGCGTGGGCGGCCCGACGTCGGGCGTGCTGTAATACAACCCGCTATAGGATCCCGCCGCATTGACATAGTTGCTGGCAGGGAAGGTGATCCAAATGTACTGCACCTTGTTGCTAAGATCGAACGTCCCGGCAATGTTGCCACCATTGTCGGAGGCTTGGATGCTTACCAGGTCGGTGTGACCCGCGCCGGCGCCCGAGGCCACGAATTGGAGGTCGTACTGGTTGTTCGTACCATTGGGCACCAAGGTCGGCGTGGTAATATAATATGATCCGTGGGTCGTGGAGGGGGTAGCAAAGCTGACGGTCTGGGTGCTTTCCCAGGCGCCCAAGCCCTCCGAAGTAATGCCTGTAACCAAACGCGGGATGGTCAGTGGAACGCTATATTGAGTGACTGTATAATTAGTCGTGCTCATCGCGAACGTCGGAGGGGTATCTTCCGCTTGGATTCCCAGCACGAAGGTCGTCGTGAAACTGCTCGTTACTCCGCCGTTGTTAGTGACCATCATGACAACGGTCACCAGGTTGGTGCCAAAGGTGTTGGGCGGCGTGGTAAACGTCAGCAAGCCAGAAAGATCCATCTGCAGGTTGGTGATGCCCAGGGCTATATCCGACACCGCCAACGAGGGGTTGCCCAGAGGATGCTGCGCATCCGCTATATAGTAGGTCTGAGAGGCGGTACAGGTAAAGTTGGTCCCTTGGGAGGACGCGGTGGGCTTGAGCAGGCTCGCCATGATGCCCTTATGAGTACCCGCACTGAAGGCGTCCACAAAGGAGTAGGAGACTCCTCCGCCATTTTCGGGCACCACCAGCGTATTGTAGTTCGTTAGCTTGGTGGGGTCCCACGTAATACTAGGCGTGTCTTTGGCGATGCCCACAATGAAGTTAGTGGTAAAGCTGTTGGTGAAGCCGGACTGATTGTCGGCGCTGATGACAAGCTGCATACGATTGGTACCATAAACATTCGGCGGTGTAAAGAAACTCAGATTGCCGCCCGTGTCCAGACTCAGATTCGTAAAGGTCATAAGCGTATCCGAAAGGACACCCGCCGGCGACACATTGGTGTAATCCGAGAACGGGGTTAGGGTGAAATTCGTGTGCAAGAAGGACGTGCCAAACACGCTAACCTTGATGTCCGTGCTGAGAAGAATAGCATTGGTTACCTGGCCGGCGTTTTCAGCCACAATGATCGCGTTGTTGGCATTCAGACCGTTAAAGGAAAGCTCCGGGGCATCCGGAACAACCGAAAGCCAGAAGTAGTTGGTCGTGCTGTTGATCGCGCCGTTGGCGGTCCCGCCGCTGTTGGTCATCACGACGGTGATTAGATTGGTGCCATAAGCGGGCGTCACCGGCGTGGTGATGACGAGGTTGCCATTGGTATCGATGGCCAGGTTGGTAAAGGTCATCAAAGGACTAACGTTGGTCACCCCAGGGCCGTTGGTGTAGTAGGCGGAGGGGTAAAGGAAGAAGCCGAAGGTGTTCGTCCCGTCATCGAGGTATCCATTGCCGGTCGCCTTGAGGCCGGTGGCAAAAGCCGCGTTCGTCACCGTTCCCTGGTTTTGGCTCTTGGTAACGACGTGACTGGGCAACGTGAAGGCCGGCGCATCGTTGATCGGCAGTACGGTGAAGTTGATGGTCGCCAGGGCGCGATTGGTCCCGGGAGTTCCTGTGGTGCCATCGTTGGCCATCAGCGCGAATTGGACGGTTCCGGGATTGTCAAAGCAGGTCTTGCCACCGAAGTTGGTCCCGGGGGTCGGGTAGAAATAGACCATGAAATTCACGGCATTGGTTCCAAAGGTGGGATCGCATTGGGAAACCAACTCATTCGTGTAAGCGGTAACGCCCGAGACATTGGTCAGGGCCATGCCGGCGATGCCCAGGCCGGGGATATAGGAGTTTTGGACCGCGTTCGAAAGGAGGGTGAGGGTGAAGTTGGCCTCGCCATTGAGACCGTACACCGGGATGATGGCAAAGTTCGTGCTGGAACCCTCAAAAACAGACACATCCGACGCCGCGATATTGAGCAGGCCGGTGGTGTTGGTGGGGGCGGTGGAGACGGGCGTGACCTGGATCGTGAAGTTGGTGGTGTAACTGGTGACGCCGCCAAACAGCGCGCTGCCGCTATTGGTCATGGTGACGGTCACGACGGTTGAGCCATAGCTGTTGGTCCAGGGCATGAACATCAACGTGCCGCTATTATCGATGGTCACCGTCGGGTAGTTAGTCGCCCAAGTGGCGGTACCGCTGTTGGTGCCGGTAACGTACGGGGCCGCGATGTTGGTAAGCACGTTGTTGTAAGGGGATGAGGACGTGCAGACAAAGCCGAAGGTTTGCTTGGATTGACTGGCCGGTCCGACGCTAATGTTCTTGAGGAAGCTCTTGTTGGTCACCATGCCGTGATTCTCCGTGGTCACAACCAGGGGCGAGGACAGAACGAAGGACGGAGCTTGATTGGCGGCTTGAACAGTGGCGGTGAAGGTCTGAGCGGCGCTCGACAGGATACGATCGGAGGCTACGAGCGTAACGATGGTGGACCCGACCACCGCGCCGGCGGTCACGGTCACGGGGAAGGCGGCCACGTTGGCGGCGGAGGCAAGCTCGCTGGGCGGAGGCACGGCATTGCTAGAAGTGCCAATGGTGACCGACACGTTCTTGTTGGCGGCCGTGGGGAACAGGGAGAGTTTGTCCCAGGTGGTGGTCGCGCTGGAGACATAGACCAGGAAATTGGTGGACTCGTTCTCGGGAATGCCCCGGTTGTTGAGGTTGACGATATCGATGACCGGGGCGATATCGGATTGCGCCACGCCGATCGTGAAGCTATTGGTGTAACTGTCCACGCCATTGTTGGCGACGCCGCCGTTGTCTGTCATGACCACGGTGACGACGTTGGTGCCGTAACTCCCGGGTTTGGGTATGAAGTACAGGGTGCCGCTGGCATCAACTTGGGGCGCGCTATTCATGAGCACGTTGTTGACGCCGCCGGAGGTTTCGGTCACGGTAAAGTCATAGACCTGTGCCTTCTCCCAAGTGGCCGGTCCGGGGGACATGTTCGCCAGGAATTTAAGAACTTTCACCGAGTTGGTGTTCTCCGACACGAGGACGGTGTTGGTCAAGAAGGTGAAGGAGGGGGCCTGATTAACCGGGACGATAGTGACGGGGATAAGGGCCGTCGCGGTTTGACCGGTCGCCTTGACGAGCACCGTCACGGTAATAGTAGCGGATCCCGCGTAATTTGCCACCGGCACGATACTCAGCGTGCTCGAATAGGTGGAGGAGCCGAACAAGGCATCGGTGGCATAGCTCCATATGCTGGGGGTGATTTTCTGGATGGCGCCCACGGCGGGAGAAACCGTCGTCGTTATGACCAGTGGCGGGTTGTTCTGATTGTTAACCTGGCCGGACCGGACATCCTGGGCATTCACCGTGATGGCGAAGTTAGTCGCCGTGTTCTCCAAGGTATTAACAGCGGCAGGCCATGAAACGAACACGACGGGATTGGTGGTGGCGTTCGCCGATAGCATGCCCAGCAGCGTGAGCATGGCGGAGGCTGCGGTTGCGCACAGCCAGCGTGAGGATTCGGGAGCAGCTCGTCGCCGGCCCTGTCCATCCGTAATATTCGACTTTCTATTCATTTTGTTCCTTACGTTGTAACAGCCGCCCATCCTCAAACATTGGGGACCTCGGCGTTTGTCAGGTTTAGCCGGCTTCCGCCGGCCCAATTCGTTAATAACTATCGGATGGATCATCGGGAACTTTAGAGAAAGTGTTGATCCAGGCTGGAAAGAGCGTGGCGGATCTGGAACTTCCTATTCCACCGCAAAGAGTTAGTGAGTTGACGGGGACCCAGGAAGGGCGTAACGCGGGCGGCGTTTCGTCGCGCAGGAAACGCCCGAGAAGAAAACCCAGGCGGGAGGATAGGAGCGCGAAATTGCGGCGGGGGAAACGAAAAGCGTTCGGCGCCCGCGCCGAGCAGACCTGCCCTGAGGTTCGCAGGGCCATGCCGCGCCACGGATCATGACCGCCCGCGACGGGCCTCGGCCCTTTGCAATTCACGCGGGCTCTGATTTCGCCGGCCCGAGTTACTCCATCCTATCGTCCGCCGCGCCGGCAACTTTAGGAAAAACTCGCCCCCCCCACCATGGAAAGCGCGCGTCCGGAAATGGCCGCCTGGATCTTGGGGGAAGGCGAGAGCGAACAAACCCAAGGGGCCGGGGCGTTCCCGCCAAGTCTGTTGGCGCGAGATTATCATGGACAATCGAGGCAAACCATGTTTGAAGGACGGGGAACGAATGATGGCGACGGATGCGAAACAGGAACGGCTGCGACGCATTCCGCCGATGACCGAGCTGTTGCAGAGCGAGGCGGCGGTGGAATGGTTAAAGACGCAACCGACGACGCTGGTGACCGAGTGTCTCCGGACCGCGGCGGCGGAAGCCCGACAACAATTGCTAGCGGACGATACCGGCCCGCGCGACCGTGATTTGGCGGGCAAGGAGACGGTGCTGGCGCGCGCCGCGGAGCTGCTTCGCCGGGCCGTCCAACCGCGCCTGCGCGCGGGAGTCAACGCCACGGGCATCCTCCTCCACACCGGATTGGGCCGGGCGGTGTTCCCCGCTTCGGTGGTGGACTCGATCCAGGCCGAACTCAAGGGCTACACGACGCTGGCCATCGATCCCGAGAGCGGCGACCGAGTGGAGCGCGACGAACTGGTGGAGCCCATTTTGACCGAATTGACTGGCGCGGAGGCCGCCACGGTGGTCAATAATAACGCCGCGGCCACGATGCTGGTGCTGGCCGCGCTCGCCGCGGACCGGCAGGTGGTGGTTTCCCGGGGCCAACTGATCGAAATCGGGGGCTCGTTCCGGCTGCCCGAGGTCATGGCCCAGAGCCGGGCGCGGATGGTGGAAGTCGGCGCCACCAACCGGACGCATCTCAAAGACTACGCCAACGCGATTTCGCCGGAAACGGCGGCCCTCCTGCGCGTCCATCCGAGCAACTACCGGATCGTGGGTTTTACCAGCGAACCGGCCCTGGCGGAGCTGGCGGAACTGGCCCACCGGCGCGGGGTGTGGTTGATCGATGACCTCGGCGCCGGCGCCTTGGTCGATCTGGAGCTCTTCGGCCTGCCTCACGAACCGACCGTCCGCGAGTCCATCCAGGCCGGGGCGGACGTGGTGCTGTTCAGCGGCGACAAGCTCATCGGCGCCAGCCAATCGGGCATCATCGTGGGTCGCAAAGAGCTGATCCAGCGTCTGCGCCAACACCCGCTCATGCGGGCGCTGCGAGTGGACAAGACCTGCCTGCTGGTCCTCGAACGGACGCTCCACCTGTTCCGCGATCCGGCGCGCCTGCGGCGCGAGCATCCGACCTACCGGATGATCGTCGCGCCGCTGGAAGCGCTCCGCGAACGGGCCCTAAAGCTGATCGAAGCCATGGCCGCCTCATCCCCGCGCGTGGCCGGCTCCATCGAACCCAGCGTCGCTTACCTCGGAAGCGGCTCGCTGCCTACGGAAGCCATCCCGAGCATCGCCGTCACAGTTGCCGCGCCGGGCCTCAGCGCCGCTGATTTGTCCCGGCGCCTCCGTCTGGATGAAGCCCGCATCTTTGGGCGCATCGAAGCCGATCGGGTTTGGCTCGACATGCGCACGGTAACCGACGACCAAATCGCCGTCATAGCCGCCGCGCTCGTCCGCATCACCAGCGCCGTTCCACCCGCCGTTTAACCCCTGCCATGCCGCCCGCCGCCACGATCCGCACCCGCAAGAACATCATGCTCGGCACGGCCGGGCATGTGGACCACGGAAAGACCGCCTTGGTGAAATTACTCACGGGATGCGAGACGGACACGCTGACCGAGGAAAAGCGGCGCGGTTTGACGATTGACCTGGGCTTCGCTCCCTGCCGGCTATCGGACGACCGGGTGGTGGGGGTGGTGGACGTGCCGGGGCATGTGGATTTCATTCGCAATATGGTCGCGGGGGCCCACGGGGTCGATGTCGTCATCTTCGTGGTGGCGGCCGACGACGGCATCATGCCCCAAACGCACGAGCATCTGCACATCCTCTCGCTCATGGGCCTGCGCCATGGCGTGGTAGCGCTGACCAAAATTGACCTGGTCGAGGCGGACCGGCGCCAGGCGGTGGTGGAAGAACTCCGCCGCCTCCTGGCGGGCACGTTTCTGGCTCACGCCCCTATTTGCCCGCTTTCGAACATCACCGCCGAGGGTTATGACGGCTTTTTCGACGCCCTTAATGACGTGGTCGCCACCTGCGAGGAGCGGCCCAGCTCGGGACGGTTTCGGGTCTGGGTGGAGGACGTCTTCACGCTGCGCGGACCCGGCACGGTCATCACTGGCATCCCGGTCAGCGGACGCGTCGGGCTCGGGGACTCCTTGACGCTGCTGCCGTCCGGTCGCACCGGACACGTGAGGAGCATGCAGGTCTATGGGGAGAATGCGACCGAGGCGAGGGCCGGGGAGTGCGTCGCGCTCAATATGCCCGAGATCGACCACCTGGAGGCGCGGCGGGGAATGGTGCTGTGCTCGTCCGACGCCTTGGAGCCGGTCACGATGGCGGAGGCGGAGTTGACGATTCTTGATTCCGTCCGCGGCACGGTGGAGGACTTCATCGAGGTCCATCTGCATGTCGGGACCGGCTCGGTGCTGGCCAATGTGGCGATGCTCGAACAGACCGAAATGAGCGCCGGCCAGAACCAGATGGTTCAGCTCCGCCTGAACCAACCCCTGCCCTTGGTACCCGGGGAACGCTACGTGTTGCGAGCCAACCTCCCCGGTCTCGGCCAGGGCGGCCTCATAACCATGGGCGGCGGACGCATCCTCGGGACCAGCAATCTCCGGTTGCGCCGGAAGAAGCAGTGGACGCTCGACAACCTGGCGGCGCGTCGGCAGTTCGTTGATGACCCCGGCGGCTGGTGCGAGCTGATGCTGCGCGAATCCCGAAAACCGCTTTTCCCGCGAGAGTTGGAGCGAAAATGCCACCAGCGACCTGAAGAATTCGCGGCGCTGCTGGAAGCGCTTCGCGCCTCTGGCCGCGTCGCGCCGCTCCCTGGCGGTGCCCTGGTTCACCGCGCTATCGTGGACGATGCCGCGCGCAAACTGCTGGCCGCCATGGATGCCTTTCATGCCGCCAATCCCCAGCGCGCGGGCTTGAGCCGGGAAGAGATCGCGGCGTTGCTGCGGGAAGAAGCTGGGATTTGCGATCTGGCGGCCGAGAGCCTTGCGGCAGCCCGGCAGATCGAACGGATCGGCCCGGTTTTTGCCCGCGCCGGCCGTAGCGCGCGACTCTCCGGCCCGGACCAGGACCTTGCGGATCGGGTTGCGGAGGCATTCCAGAAGGCGGGTTGGGCGGGTCCTACAACGCCCGAACTGTCGGCCTCGCTGCGTCAACCGCCGGCTCGATTGGAGAAGATCCTGACCTTGCTGGTGGAGCGCGGCCTGCTCGCGCGGCTGGACTCCCACACGTTTATCCATCGCGACGCCCTGGAGGCCGCCAAGCAGGTGGCGGTGAATCTGTTTGCCGCGAAACGGTCCTTTTCCACGATGGAATTCCGGGATAAGTTGGCAGTAAGCCGAAAATACGCCGTGCCGCTGCTGGATTACCTGGACAAGCTTCGGTTCACGGTGCGCGCGGGGCACGATCGAAGCCCGGGAGTCGAGGCCAAGAAACGAATGGGCGAATGAAGATCGACCTCGCTAAACGGCGGCGGGTGATGGAGCGTTCGCAGCAACTTGGGCACTGCATCTGCGACCCGCGCCGGCCCTGCCCTTGCGATGTCTTTCGCGAAGACCGCTATTGTCCTTGCGCCGGCGAGCGGCCGGAGGCGATCGATCTCTCCCAGCTTCGGTTGACGCAACGGGTCCACAACGCCGGTTGCGCGTCGAAGATCGCTCCGGCGGACCTCGACGCGGTGCTTTCGCGGCTGCCGACGGTGCGAGACCCCGCCGTGATTTCCGGTTTGGCGGCCGCGGATGACGCGGCGATTTACCGTATCCAGGATGATTTGTGCCTGGTTCAGACAGTGGACGTCTTCACGCCGTGCGTGGATGATCCACGCCTGTTTGGCCGCATTTGCGCCGCCAATTGCCTGTCGGATATTTACGCGATGGGCGGCCAACCGCGCACGGCCTTGAGCATCCTGGCTTTTCCTTCCGAGACGCTTGATGGGGAGGTCATGTTTCAGATGCTGTCCGGGGCAATGGAGACCCTGGCGCAAGCCGGCGTCGCCCTGGTCGGGGGGCATAGCATCAAGGACGAGGAAATCAAACTCGGTTTCGCCATCACGGGCCTCATCGATCCGGCGGTCGCGGCGGCCCTCGAAACGCCCCGGCCCGGGGATGTTCTGGTGCTGACGAAGCCCCTGGGCACGGGCATCCTCTCTTTTGGCCGGCAAGTGGGTCGAGAGCATCTCGGCGGACTGAGCGCGGCCGAAGCGTCAATGGCCGCCCTGAACCGGGAAGCGGCCCAAGCCATGATCGGCGCCGGCGCCTCCGCCTGCACCGACATCACAGGGTTTGGCCTATTCGGCCATTTGATGCGCCTGGCTCGCCAGGGCAAGCTGGCCGCGCGGATCTACGCGGACGCGCTGCCCGCCTTCGAGGGGGTGGTGGAATTCCTGCGCGCCGGCGTTGTGCCCGGCGCGATCGAACGAAACCGCGAGTATGCGGGGGAAAAACTCCGGGTGGAACCGGACGTGGACGAGGTGTTCGCGCAGTTGGGATGCGATCCCCAGACTTCGGGAGGGCTTCTCATCGCGATCGCGCCCGAACGATTGTCAAACTTGCTCTCGGCGCTCGCCGCTTCGGGTGTGGCCGGCTTCGTTATTGGTCGTTTCTCGCATCCGAGCGAAGGAGAGATTCACCTCGTCCGCTCCGCCGACGTGTCCGGCGAGCCCCACTCCCCACCGAGGCCTGCGCCCGGCCAAGAGAGGGAGCCGAATCCCCCAGCCATGCCGCTTATGAATGCCTCATCCGACCTCAAACCGCATTCCGCCGATTGCTGCGCGGAGGTTTTTCCCAAAGCCCCGGCGAGCAGCACGGTAGCGGAGGCCCAAAAGGCTTTCGGCGCCTTGATGCGGGCGGTCCAAGCCGAAGGCGCGCTGAACGCGCGGACCAAAGAACTGATCCTTTTCAGCCTCGTGGTGATGAGCCGTTGCGGGCCCTGCCTTCAAACCCATTACGAGAAGGCCCGCGCAATGGGCATCACGAAAGCGGAGCTTGAGGAAGCGGCGTGGTGCGCCATCGCTTTGGGCGGGGCGCCGGTGCGAATGTTCTATCAAGAAAGCGTCAGCCCGAAATAGGAGGGTTACGACCTGGGGCGAGCTTAGGCCGCCTGACGTTGCGGCTTGGTTGCCGGCGGGGCCTTCTTCTGTTTCGCCTGAACCGGCCGGGGAGCCGCGGCAGGCTTAACCTGCTTCCCTATCTTGCGCATTTGACTTGCGAGCCCTTTTTCCACCTTGTCTTTCCAAACGACTCGGCACGGGCACTCGTCATTCGGGCACTCCTTGAGCCGGTCCAACTGCTGCCGTCGTTCCCGTACCAAGGTGTTGAGTCTTATCAACTCCGCCTCTAGTTCCAGCGTTTCTCGCGGTTTACTACTCATGTTCAATGATGCCAAAGACGATAGCCCGAAGTTGGCCGGTTGTCATTTCTTAATGTTATCTTAATGCAAAAAATAGATGGCGAAGACGAATTCCTTCACTTTTCCGACGGTCCAAGGGGAAATAGACCCAAAAAAAAACCGGCCTGCGGGAAGGGCAAGGCGACGAGGAGGACCGAACGAAGGTTCAGTCCCCCGCGAGCGGAAGGAGGAAGGAACTCGCGGCGACGCGTCAGGAGTCGTTCCGGGCGATCGTCTTGGAGGGGGTTCCGGCTTCGGTGGGTTCGCCGGCGGCGCGCCAACCGGAAATGCCCGCCGTCAGATGCTTGACGTTGGTATAGCCCAGCTTCTCGGCGGCCTTCGCGGCGGCCTGGTAAGCGCCGCACTGGGGACCGCCGCAGTAGGCCACCACCAGCGCGCCCTTGTCCTTGGGCAGCAGGCTGGCCAGTTTTTCCTTGTTCGCTTCAAAATCGATGGCGCCCGGGATGTGCCCCTTCTGCCACGATTCAGTCCCGTTGACGTCAATAATCGTCGCGGTCTTGGCCGCGATGGCGGATTTAAGATCCTTGATCTCGATATGGGGATATTGGGCGGCGTAAACGGCCGCGGCAAAAAGGCCGGCGGCGGCGAGAGCGATCAGTTTTTTCATAATGGGAGGGCGTTATCTTCGCGTGTTAATACTTAGCTTATGTTTCTTATCATTTTGCCTTTAAGGCAAGGATAACATGGCACAAGATCGCCGGGCGTCCAGCGCCTTTCTGATTGAATAGTCAAACCCGGGAAAGAGTCGAAACCTTGAGCGCAAAAAAACGCTGAAACCTGTTGAATCCCTTGCGCGGTCATGACAACATCGGTTTCAGTTGACAACCTAACATGCAAAAAAAGATTGTAGATACCACCGGATTTACTCGTCGCCAATTCCTGACGCGGACCACGCTGGCCGTGGGGGCCGCCACGCTCTCGTTCCCCTACGTGGGGCGGGTCCTGGGCGCGAACGAGCGCATCAACGTCGCCTGCATCGGGGTCGGGGGCAAGGGCGACAGCGACAGCACGGCCGCCGCGGAATGCGGCGGAAATATTGTGGGCATTTGCGACGTGGACACTAAGAGCCTGGATCGCAAGGCGCGGCAATTCGAACAAAAATTTCCCGGAGCGAAAAAATACCAGGATTACCGGAAGATGCTCGAAGAGATGGGGAAGGACATCGATGCGGTCACGGTCTCGACTCCGGATCATAACCACGGCGTCGCCGCGATTCGCGCGATGAAGATGGGCAAGCATTGTTTTTGCCAGAAGCCTCTGGTGCAAACCGTATTTGAAGCCAGGACGGTGCGGCAGTTGGCGAACGAGAAGAAATTGGCCACCCAGATGGGCAACCAGGGCAGCGCTTCTCCCTTGCTGCGCCGGGCGGTGGAGGTCATTCAGGCCGGAGTCATTGGCAACCCCCTCGAACTCCACGTCTGGACGAATCGCCCGATCTGGCCGCAGGGCGTGGATCGGCCGACGGGGTCCGATCCCATCCCGAGCAATCTTGATTGGGACCTCTGGCTGGGTCCGGCGCCGGAGCGGCCTTTCAAGAATGGGGTTTATCACACGTTTAACTGGCGCGGATGGTTTGATTTCGGCACCGGGGCGCTGGGCGACATGGCCTGCCACACGGTGAACATGCCTTTCCGCGCTCTAAAACTCGGGTATCCCGACAAAGTCGAATGCGAGCTTTGCTCGCGCACCTATCCCGAGACCTTCCCCAAGACCTCGCGCATACGGTTCGAATTCCCCGAGCGCGAGGGGCTGCCGCGGCTTAAGTTCTGGTGGTACGACGGTAACCCCAACCTGAAAGAGGAAAGCCTTAAGCCCCTGCGTCCCGAAGCCAGGGCGGTCAAAGAGATCATTACTTCTTACAGCGAGAACGGCGACCTTCCGAGCGCCGGCGCGTTGATCATCGGCGACAAGGGTAAGATCTTTTCTCCCGACGACTACGGCGAACAGTTCTTTGTGTGCATGAAAGGCAAGGATGATTACACCAAAGGCGAGCAGCACGAGGCTTGCAAAGCGGTGCCTCAGTCCATCCCGCGGTCTCCCGGCCACGTGCAGGAGTGGTTCCGCATGATGAAAGAGGGCACTCCGGCCTACTCAAACTTCGACATCGCCGCCTATTTGGCCGAGGTCATTCTGCTTGGTTCCGTGGCCTCCCGAGTGGGCGAAGGCCGCGCCATGGATTGGGACGGCCCGAACATGCGGTCGCCCAACATTCCGGAAGCGGCTCAATTCGTCAAGCGCAACAACCGCGCCGGTTGGGACGCCTAAGTGATGTGTCAGCGCCGCGCTCCGAGCACCGGAGCGCGGCTCAACGAAAAAGGGTAGGCGCCGGCCACTGCGAGGGGGCAATTTTCCCAAGGCTGTTAGTGGCCCGAATGCGCACCACCGGCGAGGGATCGTTCAGGGCCTCGACCAGCGCGGGAACAGCCATAGCGGCATTGGTGCCAAAATCTCCCAGGTAGTCTGCCGCGTACACGCGGTAGGGGTTCTGGTGATTGCTGAGCACCGCGATCAAGGGCGCAATTCCCCGGTTCCCGACATGGGTCAGGACTTGCATGGCCCGACGCGAGATGACGGCGGAATTGGTGTCAGCCGCCAGGCGGGAGAGTTCCGGCAGAGCGCTACCGGCCTGAGGCCCCAGGATGTCCAGCGCCAAGGTGGCCGTGTTAGCGCGCGTTTCATTAGGGTCAAGGAACACCATAGACATTACCACGCGCCAGCGCAGGAAGTGGGGGAGCGCCTTGCCGAAAGCGGACGCCTGTTTGCGCCGCGGGCCGGGGTCGTAAGCGAACGCGCCGAGCAATGCCGGCAGGTTATTCGTGCCAATATGCTGGATGGCCTCCTCAGCCTCCCGCATCTCATCGGAGCCAACCTCCAGGGAACGGTAGCGTTGGACCCAATCCGAGAGGGGACGCCCGCCATAACGAACTTCCCGTCCCTGCCACCAGACCAGCGCGAGCGCGAGGAACCCGAAGGAGGTCAGGATCAAAATACGCCGGGTCCACCGCATGAAATTTGTGCAAGCGGCTGGTCTAGCCCACCGGTCTAAAATGGACTTCCGAGAGGGCGCCCAGGGTGTGAGCGGCCTGCTCCGGAGTCAGGTCGCGCTGGGCCTCGGCCAGCATCTCGTAGCCCACCATGAATTTTTTCACCGTGGCCGATCGCAGCAGCGGGGGATAGAAATGGGCGTGCAGGCGCCAGTATGAGAAGTCGCCCGGGGCGGTGGGAGCGCCATGCCAACCCATCGAGTACGGGAAGGCCACCTCAAAGAGGTTATCATAGCGGGTGAGCAAGCGTTTGAGAATGCTCGCCAGACCGGCTCGGGCATGGTCTCCCAGTTGGGGCAGCCGTTGGACCGGTTGGCGCGCCACGAGCAAGGTCTCGTAAGGCCACGTAGCCCAGAACGGCACCACGGCGATCCAGTCCTCGTTTTCCACGACCACCCGCTCGCCCTGCCGAAGCTCGGTTTGGATATAATCGGCCAGGAGCGGGGAACCGTGCGCCTGATAGTAGGCGAGTTGTTGACGATCCTCCTTGGCGGGCTCGTTGGGAATAAAATTACTCGCCCAGATCTGGCCATGGGGATGGGGATTGGAGCAGCCCATGACATCGCCCTTGTTCTCGAAAACCTGCACCCAACGGTAATTCCTGCCCAGTTCCTCTGTTTGGCTGGCCCACACGTCCACGACGCCGCGAATAGCCTCGAGAGACATCTCGGGCAGGGTCAAATCATGCCGGGGGGAGAAACAGATCACGCGGCAAGCGCCGGTGACCGGTTCACTGCGCAGCAAGCCGTCGCCGTCGGTCGCCGCCGGTCCGCCCTGCGGGAGGATGGCCGCGAAATCGTTAGGGAACACGTAGGCGCCGGAGTAGGCGGGATTGCGGAGACCGCCGGCGCGTTCGTTGCCTGGGCAAAGATAACAGGCGGGATCGTGAGCCGGGCGCCCCCCTCGCGCCGTCGCTTCCTGTTTGCCCTGCCACGGTCGTTTCGTGCGATGCGGAGAGACGAGGAGCCAATCACCAGTCAGGGGATTGAAACGGCGGTGCGGATGCGAGGCGGTTTCCGTGGTCATGCTGTTCGGCGCAAATTCCGGAACTATCTATCGCAGAATTGGCCCAATTAACAAGCTCTCTCTTGAGTCGCCAGAATTTTCGAGCCGCAAGACCCCCGGTAAACGAGTCGAGTATAGGGACGCTGGCAAGAAACCGGCGCCACGGTGCGAGGCCCCCGCTTGGTTAGACGCTCATCCGAGAATCGGGGCTTCGGCTCAGGCGGCCACGGGCTCGCCGGACTGGGTCATGGCATTGGAAAGCAAGAGAGCGGCCGAGGGGAGGTACTCGGCAAGGGAGTCCACCTGGGCGTTGAGCCGATCAACCGTGGCGCGGGCGTCGTATTGGAGCAGGCGCTGACGCCACTTGAGGAACTCCTGGCTTAAGGCTCAGGACTCCTGATCTCGTATCTTGTGCCGGAGCGTTTGTGGAAAATCGCTGAACCCAAAAACCGCCCGGAGCAACGGTGGGAGAGGGCGAGTTTTTCGA
>Ga0316217_10003880_pt1 | contig 16625 bp, 15 predicted proteins | sample 1anoAmetaG_FD_203633 | JGI IMG/M metagenome (GOLD analysis project Ga0316217, IMG submission 203633) | Freshwater microbial communities from Trout Bog Lake, Wisconsin, USA - 1anoA | ecosystem: Environmental > Aquatic > Freshwater > Lake > Hypolimnion/Profundal zone | place: USA: Wisconsin...
TATGCTCTCTATGGTAAGTTCCAAATCTCTTTAGCTAGTTTTTCATTAGGTTCAGAAATCATCACTTCTGCCTCGTGAAGTGCATTGTCTTTGAACAAAGCGACCTGCAAGACCTTACTTGCAGATTACAACTTTTTGCTGAAATTCTGTGAGCCCTAAATCGCATTATTCTGGTTCAAGATATTCATAGTGGCATTTATGATATTCAGCTTCATTAGGAGAGAACTACATTAGCTTTGAGCTTGTCAAAAGATTTATCCACCGTAGTTGCCTATCCATAGAGTTTGTAAGTTATGACGTCTAAGTCAAAAAGTCTCTTCCAACGATGATGGCTTTTCTCTTTGGAGAACAAATCTTAATGGTCCTTCACGCAGGCGAAAGGAAACAAATCAGCTATACTGAAAATTTTGGAACTCTAAATAAGTATGAAGGTACTAGTATCTTAAGTAGCTTTATGCTTTTTTCAATTGACTGTTTCGAAGTAGATTTGATCGTTTCTTGTTTTTGGAGCAACTTGGAACACTGAAATACTTCATCCTCTAAAATGGAAGCCTTACTGCCGAATTACTCATAATAGGAAGTCTAAATCTCCAGTATTTTGGACAACAGGTAGTAGTTTATCGGCCGAAAGCACTCTTTGCTTGGAATCACATACTGCTTTATTTCCTCGAAGTACTTTTCGTACCTATTCATAAACTCATGCGAAGGATACTTTTTGACGTTTTCTTCAATGTAGATTACCATATGTAGCTGAGATTCTCGCAGCAAGAGACATCTTTTGGTATTATTGATGCTTGTTTTCACATCAACAAAGAGTTACCTTTCCTGATTGGGCGTAAGTTTGTCAATAACAAAGATGTTCTTACTTTTAGCTGCGTTTCTCAGCTAGAAGTTTGCATCTTAGGGATAAAAAGAACTCAGTAAGTTCTCCACTTCATCCAAAACTATGGCAAGTATACTTTTTGAAGGCTGAATTTTACCGATTAGGTTAACTATGTTCATATGGAAAAGTTGACTTTAGTTCGGGTCGTTTTTTTTTGTTACTTATTACTCTAAACTTCGACAGGAGAGCCTAAAGTCCTCTTAGTAACGGCTGAGCCTTTTAATTTAGAGCTAATCAAGCTTTTTGATGGTTTGTGCTTAGTAGGCTATCTCCTAAATACCGATAAAGCTCGTTTACTTCTCCTATTGCATTGCAATTATAACTTTAATATCATGACAAAAATGTACGAATTGACAAATAAGAATGTTTTCTTGAAACCCAAATTGTTTGGATTTGCCATTTCTCTAAGTTTTTGACCAGTTGTCAGAGGTGTGAAGTCAACGCTTCCTAACATCCGTTTTGAAAATACAAGGCATCTTTGATAATAAAACAAAGGTTCTTTAGTGAGCCTTTCATACTCAAAAATATGCAACAATCAACAACAACCCTTCTTTTTTTATTTAGTGCTAATCGGCTTAGATTACAGCTTCATTGTCCCCTAGCTTTTCCCCTTGATTTGAGTTGATTTATTGCTGCTGTATTGGGTGCTAGGGGGAGGCAAACTAGTTTTTTGTGATTTTTAGCTAGTGCTATGCTGGATGGTCGGTTCCTCGGGCGGAGCCACAATCTTCTCCTTCGTATAAATCTCTAAATAACACAAAAATTACACTTAATAAGCTGAGTGAAGGCTTCATTCACGTTGTGGCCAGTAGCTGCTGAGGTCTACAAATAAATGAGCCTATTTTGGTTGACATAATCTTCGATGAGCTACTGCTTGACTTCTCTCAATTCCGCGAGATCTGACTTATTACCGACGAGCATGATGGTAATTCTCGGTTCTGCGTTGTCTTTGAGCTCTCCCAGCCATTTTTGCACATTTTCAAAGGATTTAGATTTAGTGAGATCGAAAGCGATAATTGCTCCAACTGCCCCCCGGTAATAGGCATTGGTAATGGCCCTGAACCTCTACTGTCCGGCTGTGTCCCAAATCTGGTTCTTGATGATTTTGCCCTAGATGTTGGTTGTTTTGGTGGCGAACTAAACTCCGATGGTGGGTTTGGAGTCCATGTTGAAGGTGTTGTCTACAAATCTGGAGAGCAAGTTGGACTTCCCAACCCCTGAGTCCCCGATCATTACTATCTTGAACAAAAAGTCGAATTCCTACTGTTTGCTCATTGTTAATTTTATATAATAACCATGCCTCAAATGTCGCCCGAAATCATTGCCCAAAATGGTTCAAAATGCTCGCAAAAGCCATTAGTAAAAATCATGCATCAAAAATCAATCAGGTTGCTTTTGCCAAACTGTCTATCATATCGTCCAACTCTATCTTCACGTCCTTTATACTTATCCTTTGCTACTCTTTGAATATGAGCATCTTGGAAATCAGGTTCTTCATTCTTAGGCTTAGGGTTACTGTAGGGTTGAAGTCTATTGGTTTTTTGAGGGAGAGTTGAAAGTTTTTGATGGTTTGGTTGGCGTCCCAAGGCACAGTCCCATAAAGCACCTATTTTAGCCACTAAGTACATAATACATCACTACCCCAATACTCCAAACATCACATTTGATGCTATAGATTGGTTTTTCCTGAAAAATGAGCTGAGGGGCCATATAAAGCATCGTCCCAACCCCAGTTCCGTTTTCCTGGTTGTCCTTCTCCCTTAGCTACTTGGCGAATCCGAAGTCCGCCAGTTTGGCAGTCTGCCCCTTGACCAGAATATTCTGAGCCTTGATGTCTCGATGGGTGATGTTGTTATCGTAGAGTACGCAGGCAGCAGCCACAATATCCTTGAAGATGCTCAAAGCATTCCTTTCCTGGATTGGCCCATGCATTCTGATCAGATTTTCTAAGTTGCTGCATACGATGGGGATTACGTCTCACACCTCTCCATGAAGATGTAGATATTGTTGCCGGTCTCCGAGAAGTAAACGAACTCAACTATGTTGGGATGCTTGATCTTATGCCCAATCACAATTTCCGACTGGATTCGCTTTATTATGTACATCTTGAGCTTGAGTTTGGACTGTTCGTCCCCCTTTTTCTGCGAAATCTGGGTTACCCTAGCAGTACCTGCTTATCCAGCTCTACCTTGGATATTATTTTGCAGGCCAAAGGCACAGACCCGTCGCTTTTGGGCCAGGCTGCGTAGACCTTGCTGTAGGACCCCCCGCCTATAGGCTGGTTCATGTCGATTACGTATTTGCCGTCAATTACCTTTGCAGCCTTACTCTCTGTTTGTTCTGGACTTTCCACCTACATTCTAAAGAATTTAATATAAATCTCCTAAGATAGGAGCAGCCATGCGGAAGCCAACCACACTGGCAGAATTACCCCAAAAAATGATATTTTTAATTTTACTTGCCGGACCCAGTATACAGACTTTTTCAGTAAGGCAAGTGTGAGCAGGAGGAGGCAGAGTGGGGTGAGGCAAATCTATGATTAAAGTTTATGTGGGGCAATCATTCAGAACCTGTCTCCGCGGATGCGTTTGGCGAGCTGGAGATCTTTGGACATGATGGTGACTCTCTTGGCATGGATGGCGCAGAGGTTGGTGTCCTCGAACAGGGACACGAGATAGGCCTCGGCAGATTCTTGGAGGGCCAGAACCGCCTGACTTTGGAACCTGATTTCCTGTTTGAACTCGGTGGCGATCTCCCGCACCAATCTCTGGAAGGGGAGCTTTCTGATGAGCAAATCAGTCTGAATAAGTAAAGAAAGAAAAAGAAAGGCTCAACTGCGAGAGCTGAGCTCCGAAGTGCTTCATACGCTCTTTTGGAATTTCCTGATCTATCTCAAGGCCACCGTTCCGGGTTTGAATCGGTGGGGCTTCTTCACGCCGGACACGATGGGGGCCGATTTCCGGGCGATCTTCTGGGCGGCCAGCTGCTTTCTGGGCACCTTTTGTGCGGTGGACTTGCGGGCGGTCTGTTTGGTTCGAGCCATCTCAAATAAAAAATATGATGTAAAGAACGTGGAACGGATGGTGTTGAATGGAATTTGAATGGAGCATAAGCTTTTCTAAGCTACTTGTTGCCACCGCGCAAATCATGGGCCAGAAAATAAAAACAAGGCTGCTGGTGGGCAATACAGCCTCCCTTAGCCTCACTTCCCACTCCTTACTTAATCTGGGGCCTCCCTCCAGTTTTTCTGAGTTATAATGCCCGGCGAAAACATTGATATACTAATATAAAATTAAAAAAGCATTATTAAATCACCTCTTGCCATCCAAAGCCATTTTGGTCAGGGTTGGGCTGGAGCTGACGATGTGTGCATTAATGGGTGGCTGTTGGAGAAAATAGGGTGTTTGATTTTGATAAGATGATTGGGCGGTAAAGATCAGAAGGTGAGTTAAAGTGGATTAGTTCGAAGCCAAGCTAGAATTTATTGAAGATTTGGTTGATTGCAACAGGGAAATAGGCAGAAGATGAAAAACAAGACTGAAATTGAGTATGAGAATGGATGGGGAAGAAAAGATATGGTTTGGGAAAAGTTAACTTTGTTATACTGCCATTCCTCCCATCTTTTTTACCGATAATTTTCCCTTTCATCCCTCCAGCACTCATATCATTCTCATTCTCAACTTCATACTAACCTTTCTATTGATTAGATTGTTATATTGCCTTCACCTAACTGACTTATCCTTTGTCATCATTTTACCAATCAACACATATCTATTGCAAACAAATCACTTTACTACTTGAATCAACAGATTAGCCTCCCATTTTAACCCCATTTTAACCCCATATCTACTAAGCTATCGCCATCTCGCTACCAGTCAGTCTATAATAACAACAGCAATAAGCCAGAATAAGTTTCTTGGCATATATCCCTCTGACAACACAGCATCTTCTTTCAATAGCCAAATGGGTGCTATTTACTAATGTCTGACGTTTTGCGTGCCTGTATATAATAAGGGCAAATGTCATAAGAAGTGGAAAAATGGATCCGCGAGAATATCTAGCTCATCGAGAGAATCAGGAAGAGGTTCGAAGACTATTTCCAGATCTAACTCAACTCACGCAACTCTGACTGTAGCAACAACGGAGACGAAGACGGCAACCCCGCCAAAATGGATACTGACGTCTCTGCCAAGGTCGAGAATTAGTGGCGCAAACTCGACGATTTGCTCACTAAAGAAATACCTGAGAAGCAGAAAAATGTACATTTCGGTATTTCCAAAAAAATGGATTTGCTCAGGACTGAAGCTCTGAGGATACAGAACATGTTTAAAAACAAGTTCGGAGAGGATAAACATAACTAATTCAAGCTCCTTGCAAAGACCTAGTCCTGGAAAACCCCAGTCTTTAACAGCGGACTCAGGAAGTTCCAAAGCCAGTCCACCTCGTTACTCAAAACCCCAAAATACGAAGCTGTGGCCAATGAAGAAGAAGGCAAGGTCAAGAGCAGCATCATAGAATAGCCAGAAGAGGAGGAGTAAGAGATGATAAGAAGTTTGGAGGAAAGCGAGAGGAGGAGCTACTCTCGCGTCTAGTAGGAATTGGTGAGCAAAAGGAGGGCCCAAACGTGCGGCATAATCCTCACAGCTACACTAGTTTTGGTGATATTGATGAGTTATATACATATCCCCATGCCAGGCACCTTCTTCTCCTCTCTGCTCGACCTCAACCTCTGATACTCATAACTTTAACTCTATTTCTTGTCCCTTGACAGTCACCCCCTGATAGATGATAAGTTGGTATGAATTAGACGTTACCACGATCACTGAATCAGTAGATGTTTTTGATCATCACGGAGTAGAAGTCGTCAAAGCTGACCTTGCCATCTTGGTTGCTATCCGCCTTCTCAATCATCAGCCTGAGGGTCTCCTCCTCCAAGCCTTACTTGACATGACTGTTCATCTCCTTGAGGTCGTTGATAGTCAGGTAGTTTTTGTTATCCCTGTCGTATTTCTTGAAGATGGAGGCGATGAGCTTCTTGTCTTAGTTGCGGTACGGCTGGCTCTCCATCGCCTTCATGAATTCCACGAAACTTATCCCACCGGTCTATTAAACATCGAATTCGGCCACTATTTCGTAGGTGGTCTTTTTGTTGGGATTGAACCCGTTTTGGCCCAAGAGCAGTTTGATGTCATTGGGCAATAGTACCCCCATTCCTGTCGAATCATAGGCATCGAAGACTTATTTGAGGTCAATCACATCCTGGTAGGTGAGGGTGCCTGTAATGTAGAGCTCAGGCTCGAACTGCCTGAGATCTTTTCTTTTGAATCGAACCCCATAGACGTCAGTGCGGTCGATGCGCGACTCACTTTTTTAAGGACTGTACCCCATTTTGGAAGAGTTACGCATTTCGTTGCTCTTGCCTACCCGGACCGAACTGGTCTGGGTTTTCGGAACACGCATAGACATTCAGATTATCTACGATGATATCTTTGAAATAATAAAATTAAATGTAGGAAAGCATTTGTGCCCTACCTGGTGGCCTACCCTGGCGGCTGTGCCCTAAAATGGCTGTTTGTAAGGGATTGGCGATTTCTGTATTTGGAGAGGAAAAGGTTGGTAAGCTATGATAATATGGTTATATAATATGATTACTAGAAAATAAATTAGCGAGGGGTGGCGATTGTGGGGAGGGGTTGGTCGGCAATGGGCGGGGAGCACTGCGATGGGAAGAATATTTTGGGGCTAACTGCTTATATTATTTTAACAATATTCTATATGGACCATAGTTGCATTGAAAACTGCCCAGTTCTGAGGCCCAGCCTCAAAGAATTCGACAATTTTAGGTAGTACATGTAGAGGCTGGACTAACAGTTCAAAAAAGACTACGGAATGGTCAAAGTAAAGCTTTCATCATATCGCAACAATCCATACATTTCGTATTTTGTTGCCTTTATCACCTCACTTTCCACCTATCTAGATAGTACCTCCCAAGGGATGGACTGCGCACGTCAAGGACTATAGAAAGAAACTAGAGGAGCTAGTTGTGAATGGGCCAATTGAACAGAACACGTTTGGGAAGGGAGGCATCTACTAATGCCTGCATATTCCCAGGAAATCCATGAGCTTCAGCTAGTTCAGGCAGAAGAGCCAAGACCTGGACAAAATCACCGACAACCTCTCCACTAAGTAAATCGAAGAGATGGTACAACTATTATAAGTAGAGTTTTGGAAAAATGTCACCTTTTCCGCCCCTCTCTACGGTGCTGATCTGCTAAACTCCCTCATGGACTCGAGTAGCAAGGGCTGGAACCTCAACACTCTCGATTCCCTCCTGCAAGACTCCCTCACCAACAAGGTCAAAGGCATAAACACGCCCTACTGCTACTTGGGGAGCTGGAAAGCCTTCTTCTGTTGGCACACTGAAGACCTCGACCTCTCAGGGGTGAACTTTATCCACTAAGGCAAATCCAAGTTTTGGTATGCCATTTCGCACCAAGACAAGAAGATAATCTAGATGTAGGCAGAAAAACTGTTTCCTGAACACTTCGCCTCATGTAAACAGTTTCTCAGGCATAAGACCATTCTCATCAACCCTTATTACCTCAAGAAGAAGTATACCAACCTCCGCATCTCCAAAATAGAGCACAAAGAACATGAGATTATTGCAGTTTTCGGAGGATCCTACCACTGTGGGTTCAATTTCGGCTTCAACGTAGCAGAAGCCATCAACTATGCCACCAAAGATTGGCTAAGGCAAATCATCGAAGTCAAATCCTGCAAATGTCTAAAAAGCAGTGTCAAGGCATCAGAGTACGAGATTTACAAGAATCTGGCCGCAAACGCAAACATCAACACAACTAAGTAGTTTCTAGCTTTCCAGGAGTACATCTTCAAGAAGGCGGAAGCGTAAGATTCCTAGTAGGAACTGTAGTAGGCGAAAATGGGAGTCAGCAAGTAATTTTCAAAAAAAATCAAAAAGTAGAAGAAACCTCCAACCAAGATAACCTTCAAGAATGAAGAGTACGACATATAGAACTGGGCGCAGTGCTAAAAGTGCAAGTTGTGGAGGGTTGTCAAAAAAGTAGTTAGGTAGAATGAGTACTTCTAGTGCAAAAATGCTCAGAAGCAGTGCTACAGAAGATAAAAAATAGATAAAAAAGTCTTTACTATCACCTCATGATTACGACTCATTTTAAATGATCTTATAAACACACACCCCATTTTCAGCTCCACTCCCTTTCCGACCCATGTCTATGCCCTTTTTATAACCTGGCCTTGCTTTTTGGACGGAGGTGAAGGCATATCAAATCTGCTATGATTATCTTATCTATAATAAGATTCTTATCAATTATATAAAGCGGTCAATGCCACCCAAAAGAAAAAATGAGGTCATCAATGTGGATATTCCTATCACCCCTGCAAAGACTGATGGTCCTGAACCCAAGACAAGAACCAGAGGAAGGCAAGCCAACAATTCAACTGATAAAAACATTGAACCAAACAAGAAAATAAAGATAGAAGAAGAATCTGAAGAATAACCACTCACTAAATCAAAGACACAACCCAAAAATGGAAAAAATGGGCCAAAATCTGCCTAGAAAAACAAAAAAAATCCAAGCCCTGCCAAGGATGTCAAAGCACCCGCCAAATAACCAGCAAAATAACCAGCCAAACAGGCAGCCAAGGAATAGCTAAAAAAGGTGATTCTCAAGGGCACAGTCCCAGTGGACCAGTATGTGCCTTCGGCTCAAAAATACAACGTTTATTCAGCAGGAGGTAAGGCATATGCGGCAACTCTAAACCAAGCCAACATCGGTAACAATAATAATAAGTTCTACATTCTCCAAATTTTGGAAAATGAAGCTAATACTTCTCCCAAATTCATATTTTTCACAAGATGGGGTCGTATAGGAGTACCCGGACAACAGGCAAGTATCCCCTGTGATACAGCAGACGGCGCTATCTGGCAATACACTGCGAAGCTCAGAGATAAGCTTAGAGGGGGCTATAGAGAAGTCGAAATGAACTACGAAGATGATGGCAAAGGCAATAATAACGAGGACAAAGATGAGAAAAAAGAGAAGAAAAAGGATACTGATTAGCCCTAGGTATAATCAAATTTGCCTGATTCCGTTCAAGACCTGATAAAGCTCATATTCGACATGAAGATGATGTCGAACCAAATGAAGGAAATCGGATATGACGCAAAGAAGATGCCTCTAGGTAAGCTAGCAAAGTCAAGCATTCTCAAAGGTTATGAGGCTTTGAAAGGTCTGATGTAGGAAATCAAAAGCAAGAAAAGACATGAAGTTATTCAGAAGCTTAGCAGCGATTTCTACTCATAAATACCACACGACTTCGGCTTCCAAAAAATGCAAAATTTCATCTTGGATACTTAGCCTAAAGTAAAAGCAAAACTTGAGATGCTTCAATCTCTCGAAGATATCCAAATCTTCACCAAACTTTTGGACTAAGGAAACATTTCAAACGTAAATGAGCTGGACTCCAACTACCTCAAACTTGACACAAACATCACTCCTCTTGACAAAAACAGTGAAACTTACAAACTACTCTTATAATACGTCTAAAATACCCATGCCTCAACGCACACAGCCTACAAACTGCAGGTTTTGGAGATTTTCGAGCTTTCGAAAGAAGCGGAGAACAAAAGATATCGTGCCGATATCGATAATAAGCAGCTACTTTGGCATGGTTCACGTTTGACCAACTTTGTAGGTATTCTGAGCCAAGGGCTTCGAATTGCTCCTCCCGAGGCACCAGTCACTGGCTACATGTTTGGCAAGGGTGTTTACTTCGCTGACATGGTTACTAAATCAGCCAACTACTGCTTTACTAATCACGTAAACAACACAGGATTAATGCTCCTCTGCTAAGTCGCTCTAGGTGGCATAAACGAAAAATTCTATGCTGACTACTACGCCAATCTGCTGCCACCCGGCAAACACTCAACAAAAGGCTGCGGCAAAACAGCCCCATAGAGCGGCAAATACATCGATGGTGTTTTCGTGCCTTCAGGCAAATGTACGAACGTTGCGCTTCCTGCGGTAATCCATTCCTTATATAGACATCTCTCCTCTACAACTAATTCATCGTTTACGATGTCGCACAAATAAAAAGTCGTTTCCTCTTCAGAATGAAATTCATCTACCGCTGAGCCATGGCCTTGATTACTCATTATCTTTAATCAAATCTCCATTTTTTGATGGATTGGGGTCGATATAAATTATTGGGTCTAAGATTCGCTAGTTATTGACTACGTATTTGAATAATAATTAATATTAACTTTAGAACATGAGCAAAGCACTCTTACTTTTGGCCGTGTTGGCACTCTCTGCCCACTCCCTCTACTTTGGAATCACTGCAAAACCGTTTTGCTTTGACATTGAAGCCGAACCAGGCAAAACCATCAAATTTTTCTACGAAGTCACAGGATAAAAACCAGCAGAAACGCAAGTCCACATCGTCAACTAGGTCCAGAGCGTAGCCATTAGCCTCACGGGAGATAATAACAAGACTGAAATCAGTGGAGATAGCAGTCTCAACGTCTGTTTCATCTCTACTGATGGAGGATACAAGTCCGTCTCTGTTGATTTCTATACCCACGACAAGGCTCATCTTCTCGAACTCGCAAAGAAGAGTGAAATCTATGAGCTCCACACCAAGCTGATTGATATCGGATAGGGTCTGAAATAGATAACCAAGAACGAACTTTTCGAGGAACAGAGACAAATAATCCACGCCGAAATAATCACAGGCCACTAAAACAAGGTGAAAAACTTCGCAATAATCAAATTGGTGGCAATCGTGGTTGTGGCTGCAGGTCAGCTCTACTTGCTGAAGAAGATGCTAGACAAGCAAGGACAGGGATATCAACCCGTTTGAATGATTAACAACATGATATCGTTATTATTATTACTTATCACAGCCTGTCTCCTGACAAGATGAGAAGATTCATCGCTTCTTTCTGGGCTTGGTACAACTTTGCATTCAACTATTCGTTTTACTCCTGCAGGCTCTAACAAGTTAGCAGCTTCTCGGTAATCAAGTTGGATAAGATGTCTCTTTCTTAGGTAATCCTTTTCACCATTTCAGCAATCTAAAGGGCCTATCTCACGGCTTGCTCAAGTTTTTCGTTATTTTCTTGGAGCTATCTTTCAACTACTTCCAAATCATTGACTTCTTCCTCTAAAGAGTTGATTTTCATATTTCCTTGGTCTTAAAGCTGCGCCAGCTAAACCTCTTTCATCTATCTTATCCTATCTTTCCAAGTCAAGAGAGCATAGAACCTTATCTTTCTAAGGTTTTTTAGAAACACATGGCAACAAAGCTTCTCTTTCTTGTCTTATTGATATGAAAGTAACTTATGAGCTCTCATTTCCTATTGTATTTTCTACTCTAAGTTTGCTTTTTTACTGTACTACATCTACATTTTGTCTTTTTGCTTATTTAGGATCTTTATGAGATCTTTTCTTTACATCGTATCGAACATCTTGACGAATTCAGTTGAAGCTTTATGCCATGTCTTAAAAGCATAAAAAAGATCAGGTTTTCTTAGCATGTTTCTAGTAAACTTAGCAAATTTTCTATACTTTTCTCTTATAAGCATGTACATCTTAACATTGTTCCAAGCCTTTACAGGTGCTGCGTACCCATTCATCGACAATATCAATCTTGAAATAAACTTATAACGCAAATTATTGTCTCTTTTGACTTGGAGATCTTTTTTCTACTGAAATCTAGGCGAAAGAACGAATTTACCAGCTTCATCTTCCAAGAGAAGTCCTTTTTACTTTTTGAAATCTTACAGAAAGATCTTAATGCGCTTGATTTATATTTTTCTTTTCTTTACCTAGCCTTCTTCTTAGTGCATTTGCTTTACTCTCTTTGCTTAGCATTATAGCTTCCATGTGTAGAAAAGATCTTTGATTCTCCAATTCATTGCATTTTTAGTGATTCTTTTCATTAAATTTTTTTCAATCCTCATTACATACTAATTTCTTCTCCATTTTCTCAAGTAAAAATTGATTATACCTTTCCTCTTCTTTTCAAAAGTTCCAATCAAATACTGAATTTTATAAGTCTTCTATGTTTGTTTGTTGATTATTTTATTATTTCCGAAGTTCTTTGTTTTTGAGAAAAACTCCTCTCTTGTTTTATGCAGCATGAAAGGACAAAACTTGTTTATAAAAAGCCTTGTGATTGTTCTTCTTCTGTGCTTATTTTGAGAAGTTTAATACATAAATGCTTTCATTCTTTCAATTTGCCATTTCATCAAAAATTTATTATATCTTTCCTTAAACTCAATCTTTTTGCTTCCTCTCTTTTTGAGCATTCTTAAAAACTAAGAGCCATAGCCTTTAAAAAGCCATGTATTAAGCTTTTATTTTTTATAATTATTGAAAATCTTGTTTTGAGTATATCTTCTCCAATTATTCCACAATGCTCTGATTTTAGGATCATATTGCCTATAGTCGATAAATGCATTATGACGATTGACAGCATACTTGTATTTCTTCTCCAAGCCGTCAAACCTTTGCATTTGCTTTTTTTATTCTTAAGTCCAGATTTTGATCAAATTATTCAAATAAACTGATCTCCAAATATTGAACCCAAGTCCAAGGTCATATTTGTACTTCTTTGTGTATATTCTTTAAAGACTTCTTCGAATCTTTGCATAGTAGTTTTCTCCTCTCATTTCCTTGACGAACTAAGCAAAACTTTCTCTGAGAATCTTGGTTTAGTAGTAGCGATTGATTTTTGTCCAAGTATTTATAAAGATGTCCGTTCGCTTTCTCCATTACCTAAAAGTAAAACTCAATACTTTTTTGCTCCAATCTTTAGCAAATCTTTTAAGCTTGATATTGGTCATAAAATCTGTCTTCTTTTCATATAGCTATCCTTACTTTTTAAAGAAGTCATTTTAAGCCTTCATTCTTGAAGATTCTCTCTCATTTTCCTCCAAGAATTTTTATTGATTTTTAGAGTAGTTGTCGTATTCATTTTGAAATTTTCCCAACTTCTCTTGCAATTCATTCAGTGTATAGTCTTCATTCTTCTTATTGATGCTGAGCATGAATTTATTTTTCAACAAGATTCTCGTTTTTCTCTCCAAAATTTAAGCAAATTCTATCACCCTATTTTATCGAACAACCCTATCTCTCCATCGCCTCAAATAAGAGCCAAACCTTGATTTTATGTTCTTTACAAAGAAGAGATACAACCCTAATATTTTTCTTTACACAAAAATCTCTTCCTTATCTTTAAGTCTGTTCTTCAAAGTTACAATCGTGTTTTCTTCTTCAGCAGAGACTGCGTTTCTCTGATTGATTTCCTTTTGAACTTAATCTAAATCAGCTTGAATTTATGCCCTGTTATGTAGGTGTTCTTCGTTCCTGATTTTTCCGAAAGCCACATAAAAGTCAAGTTACAGGTTTCTTTAGAAAATGCCACCAATTACTCTTCTGAATCTTCGATTACGCTAAAGGTTAAGTTTGAAGCCTGTTATCGCCTTTTTGCAGTAACTTTCGTTTATCATCCTTTCTTTACCTTCAACAAAAGATTAAATTCTATGCTCTTCAGTGATTTGTCTCTTTTCTTCTTTAAGAATCCAGAAAAAAACAAGTTTCACTTTTTTTTCAACCATTTTATCGATTCTCTGGCAGGTCTTTCTAAACTTCCAATACTTATAGCCACTCCTCATAAATTTATAGAGATATTTCAGCTTTACTTACTTTTCATTTCTTATAATCTTTTTCAGCAAATTCATAAACTTCGATTTTTAGAGCTCATGTTGTTTGTTATCGAGGACTTACTTTATGTGCTTATTCTATTAAAGCAAATAGTTGTAGCTAAACTAACAGCTTTGTATTTTGTCTCTTATTGACTTCTTAAGCATTGCGAAACGCTTTTTCAAAATTTGGGCAAAAGCAAAATTTTTATCAAAAGACTTCTTACTTTACACCATGTTGATGATACTCAAAAGAACTTTGGTTTGCTGCTGACGTAGCCTCCAAATATCGAAAGCCCTTTGCACTTTGGTCTTAAGATATTTCGAAACTTTAATAAGCGAAAGCTAATGGTAAAGATTCTTTTTGTCATTCCTCATTTCATCAAGTTCTTATTTTAATCCAACTGTCTTTTACTAGAACTATCTTTTTTGTTGAGCAAGGGAATCCAATTTTCCTATCACGCTATATAGCCTTATAAATACCTCTATTTCTTCAAATGAGTTAAAACCTTGGATTCCAGGTCGATATTATTGATTTTTTCATGAGTTTTCAAAAGCATTTAGCCTAGTTTTCTCTGATTCTTCAAAGCCAAAAGTTTTTTAAGTTCATTAAAATACTAAATAAGACAGTTTTTACTCTTCGCTTTAAGCTTTTGTTCTAAATGCCTCTTGATTTTGCGATCTTTGCCCAGGCAGTAAAGTAAAGGCTTCGAACTAATAGCTTACTTTGCTCATTTGAGCTAGCCTAGATCTATAGGTTGGCTTAGTATTTCCTTTGGGCTGTTCTTAGGTTGCTAAAAAATAGGGTTTTGAATCGCATCATGAATTGGGTAAAGATGGTTTAGATCTTAATAGCTGCCCCTTCGTGGAATGGGTTATTCTTGAAGTATTTGATTAGATTGAAGGAGGCGAAAAGGTTGGATTTGTTAAAAGATTCGCCTATCTTTTCCAGCAGGTTTTGAAACTAAAACCTTCTCATTGTTGTGAATTAAGCTTCTTTTGCCGTGTTCCTCCATTTTCTCCAAATAAATGCCTTTATTCTCCTTTTGTGTGTCTAAGCTATGATTCTTTTGGCGTTTTCCTGCTAAACAAGAGGCTGAAAGGAACTTCTAAATATTTGAATGATCTTAATTTTAACGAAATTGAGATACTTCCTTCGAATGAGTGACATCTGCATTATTTTCTTCTTTGCAATCTTCTTCAGCAGGCCTTTTCTATCGATGTAGCAGAAGTATTATTTCAGCTTTTTGGCATACAGAATTGACAAAATGGAGTTGAGTAGCTTGGCTGTTTAGTATCTCCTCAAACTTTTCAAACTTTGCTGCTGGTTTTTGATAAGTCTAATTCTTTATTAGATTTAAATAGATATTCCTTTCTCTTTTGGCTAGTTCACTCTTCGCTTACTTATGAGTGCCTCGTTCTACACCCTCAATCTTTCATTCTATGCTTCAAGGTTTCTTAAGATTATCTTTGTTCCTTCGTTTTGGGCCTTCATACTCAGTATTTCCATTTCTATTGATTTCCTATCATTTTGGACTCCAGCAACTTTTTGTTCCTAAAAAATGGTAGCTTCCCTAGCCTCTTTAATCTTTCTGAGAACTATCTCCTCATTAGATTTGAGAAGAGTGAGCTTCTAGCTAAGCAACTTCTTCTAATTTTCAATCTAGATGTCTTATTTGTAGGTGACTGAGGAAATGTTGTTCTGCAGCTCGTCAACCTCTCTCTACCTCAAGGCGATACTGTCAGTATAAACATTGAGCTGCATTTTAAGTTATTTAATTTTGGAGTTGAGCTATGTGTTCCTAAATGAAATGATGGGTACTTCATCCTCAGGACTTCGTTTTCGTTTTGGATGAGAAAAACAGTGTCTGCGACAGGATTCTCCTTATTCCTGCGTGTAGTCGTGGCTTTGTTCTAATCCCGTTGGTTACTACTCTGCCGGTGCTTCTACATTTTGAATTATAAAACAGTCTATAACTACTATATTTTATCATTGATACAACATTTTGGCCACTCTTCCAAATCTTCCATAGGTACATTCATGAAATATTGTAGATAGTGAATCATGGTGAGAAGTAAAACGATATTTCTGAAATGATCAAAATCAGCCTGTTTAGACCGGTTAGTAGGCATGGGAGTTTCCTTTGAAGAATCCTTTCATAATCCACAGCTGAATCAAAGCTGAAGATAGCAAGAACACAATTTTGATGATGCCCGTCCATTTGATGCTGCTTTCAGCTTACTCCAACGTAGCTTTATGCGACTAATCCCTCTAAATGTGGAACTGTTGGTTTCTCGATATCGTAGTTAGACTTTGATGCACGTGATTCAAAATTCCTTCAACAACTTTCAAATCTTTCTTATCTATCATCTTCACAAGCGGATCATCTTCGCTGTAGAAGTCAAAGCTGACGTTCCTATCGCTTGATGTGGCTGCAACTATCGTGACATTGATGCGCCCATTCTAAGGATAGTCATAAGTGAAGTCAATGTCGTTAGTCGTTTTGTTCAAAATAGGCTAACTTCCTGTTACTCTGGGATGGGTGTAGTCGATTGTAATAACCACTTCATGGTTTTACTCGCCTGATGATACCACGCTAAATGTGCTCTTTCCTGCTGTGACATTGAAAAACATAGAGAGCTCTGGGGTTTTTGAGTTCAGGGTAAAACGAAAGGTGGCTGCGATGTTAGTTAGAAAAGCCAAGGCGATGATGAATACTACCTTGTAAATAGTTATCATGATTTAATAAACCAGGTTATCAAACCCAGCTATAAATTGGACATCCGAATACTTAGTTATTATAAGAAATATTCTTCCATTAAAAATCTCATGTATTAGCTTACCTCAAGTTTAAACGCCCCTATGGCTGAGTAGAAAGATCTGCCACGTTCAAGCTGCTCTATAGACGAACCACCTCAACCACGCTCACACAAAAATCTGTATGCCTCCTTATAATACTCCATTAATGCTGGGTAGGAGAAAAAGGAAAAATC
>Ga0316217_10003881_pt1 | contig 16625 bp, 11 predicted proteins | sample 1anoAmetaG_FD_203633 | JGI IMG/M metagenome (GOLD analysis project Ga0316217, IMG submission 203633) | Freshwater microbial communities from Trout Bog Lake, Wisconsin, USA - 1anoA | ecosystem: Environmental > Aquatic > Freshwater > Lake > Hypolimnion/Profundal zone | place: USA: Wisconsin...
TTCAAATGTATTGATATTTGTTTCATCAAAGTCGCAGTTATAAAACACAATCTTCCCCTTTACTTCTTCTTTTCTTTTGTCCAGTTCATCATAATTTTTTACTTCTATCACATTGGCCATCACCCCTTTATCTCCACTGCCGTTGGAGTTGCCAAGTGCCAGCACATTTAATGGAATTCTTTTATTTCCCATCACTATAAAAGCTTCATCTTTTCCGCCTCTTACCCAGTGTGGTACTTTACATTCCTGCATAAATACCGTATCGGCCCCAGCCTGTTTCATGGCATTGAAACCCCACTGTTCTGCCATCACCATCTGCTGACTTCCAGCCAGTCTTCCACCAATATTTTTAGTCAGTTGATGCAACCATTCATAACCCTTTCCATGCAATAATATTTCATTGGAAAAATGCTTTATAATGGCTGAATCAGTATCTGATTGAGCAAATAAACAGACAGGCAGGAACAGTACTAAGTAGAGTATTTTTTTCATCATGTTTCTTTAAAATAAATCAGCCAAACACCTTTCATAAAAGGTAATTTGGCTGACAATATTTTGCTAAGTTAATAATCTTAACTATAACCGTGTTTTTACTTTTTACTTTTCAACTCAGCAAAGAATTTATGAAAATAAGGAATCGTTTCTATACCCTTATAGAAATTGAATAAATCATATTTTTCATTAGGACTATGCAGGTTATCGCTATCTAAACCAAAGCCAAAGAAGATAACTTTAATACCTAATTCCTGCTCGAATAAAGCACTGATAGGAATACTACCACCACCTCTTACAGGTATTGGTTCTTTTCCAAAAGTTTCTTTAATAGCTTTTGCAGCAGCAGCATATTCCAGTGAATCAATTGGTGTTACATAAGGCTCACCACCATGATGTTCAAATGCAGTCACCGTAACACTTTCAGGAGCAATCGATTTGAAATAGGTAAGTATCTTTTCAGTCATTACAGAACTCTTCTGATTCGGAACCAGTCTGCAGGATATTTTAGCAGAAGCCTTCGAAGGCAATACTGTTTTAGCACCTTCGCCCTGATAACCACCCCATATACCATTCAATTCTAAAGTTGGACGTATCCCCGTTCTTTCGTTCGAAGTAAATCCTTTTTCACCCCACAAAGCCTTTACACCCAGTTCCTTTTTAAACTCTTCTTCATCATAAGGAGCCTGTGCCATCTTAGCTCTTTCCTCTTCTGTTGCTATCAATACATCATCATAAAAACCAGGGATGGTAATATGATTATTTTCATCATGACAGGTAGCAATCATCTTAGCTAAAATCGTAATAGGGTTTGCCACTGCACCACCATAAACACCACTATGCAAATCTCTGTCAGGGCCTGTTACCGTTACTTCTATATAACTCAATCCACGTACTCCTACATCAATAGAAGGATTCTCCATACTCAGCATCGACGAGTCGCTGATCAGTATAACATCGGCCTTCAAAAGCTCCTTGTTTTCTTTTACAAACTTACCCAGATTAGGGCTGCCTATTTCTTCTTCTCCTTCAATAATAAATTTCAGATTAACAGGTAATGATTTGGTATTCACCAGTGTTTCCAAAGCCTTTACATGCATAAAGAACTGACCCTTATCATCGGCCGATCCACGGGCATATATCTTACCATCTTTTATCACCGGTTCAAACGGACCACTATGCCACAACTCTAATGGCTCTGCAGGTTGTACATCATAATGTCCATATACCAATACGGTAGGCAATTTAGCATCCACAAACTTTTCTGCATACACCACAGGATGTCCCTCTGTCGGATAAATGGTAGCACTGTCTGCACCCGCAGCTAATAATAATTGTTTAACCGATTCAGAACAAACCAGCATATCACTGTTATGTTCTTTTTTCGCACTGATACTAGGTATCTTCAGCAGCTCAAGCAATTCGTTCAAAAATCTATCCTTATTTGCTTCCTGATATTCTTTCCATACATTCATACAAAATAATTTTTAGTGCCGCGAAGGTAGAGGGGATTTTGGAATAACTAAAAAACTAATCAATAATAAATACTGTATTAGATAAATTATAAATAGGGAATTCTACAATTATTGTATTTGTATTCATTAGCACATCAGCTAATTATCACATTAGTTTTTTGGGTGTTTCGCTTGCTTGCGTCGGATAACTGCTCTAATTAATTTAAAGGAATTTTATTTTACAGAACAATATACTAGTTCTGTATCCACCGCAAATACAACATTTTCAGTTGCTACAGCCGCAGTTGGACCCGCTACAGCCGCAGTTGGACTTGCTACAGCCGCAGTTGGACCCGCTACAGCCGCAGTTGGACTTGCTACAGCCACAGTTGGACTTGCTACAGCGGCAGTTGGACCTGCTACAGCGGCAGTTAGACCCGCTACAGCGGCAGTTGGACCCGCTACAGCGGCAGTTGGACCCGCTACAGCGGCAGTTGGACCCGCTACAGCGGCAGTTGGACATGCTACAGCGGCAGTTGAACCTGCTACAGGCACAGTTGAACTTGCTACAGCCGCTGTAGCTATTCAGTTTTCGGCTATTTTTTGCGAAAAAGTAATATATCAGGGGCCGATGTTTCCAATTAATACAACTGATAAAACAAGTTATATAGTAGTCTCATTTCCCGGTACATTATCAATTTAATACTCGTTACATTTCCCAACAAATACAATTGATTTCCAACACAACAAAAATCCCCCTAAAAATAAGTTTCAATTATGTATTCTCCTGTATTTGTATTATCTAAAATCTCCAATCTAAATACTAAGTACTGTATTTGTATTCTCCTGACTCCTTACTCCTACCTCCTGACTCCCTTATAGGTTTAGTATAGTAAATTCTGTCCGTCTATTCTTCGCCCTACCAGCCTCCGTATCATTAGGCGCAATTGGTTTAGTATCGCCATATCCTTTACCCGTTAATTGAGTTGCTTTCACTCCTTTAGTCAACAGATAATCCACCACCGCAATAGCTCTTTTCTCCGATAACTTCTGATTATCTTCCGGCTTACCCACATTATCAGTATGTCCGCCTATTTCTATTTTCATGGTTTTATTTTCCAGCAGAATGTCTGCCAGTATATCCAGGTCTATTAAACTTACAGGCAACAGATTGTATGATTTTGTTTCGAAGAATATGTTCTTCAATACTATAGGTTTATTCACTTCAAAAGCCTGCAGACCAATATTCTTTTCATAGGTACTATCGGCTTTCTGATTGCTTAATTTGATGATCTGACTATTATAATAATATCCCTTTCTGTTCACCGTAATGGTATAATCGCTACCCACCGGCAATGGTATAAAATAACTGCCTGTTTCATCGGTCTGCAAACGCATCAAAGGCTGATGGTTGCTATGGTTTATCAATTGAACGGCACAAGGCAAACCCCTGCCTGTTTTAATGTCAAATACCCTTCCTTTCACATATAAAGTCTTATGGGGTTGCAAATCGCTACGCAGTTGAAACTTATATAAATCCAGCCCACCTCTCGAATCGCTTCTGTCACTTGAATAATAGGCCGTTACACCATCCGAACTGATGGCAATACTTCCTTCATTATCAATAGTATTGATTGGATAACCAAGATTCTCCGCCTTAGTCCAGTTACCATTCAAATCTTTTCTCGATACAAATATGTCTTCCTTACCATACCCAACCAAACCATCAGAATTAAAATAAAGCGTCTGATTATCCGCATGTATAAAGGGTGCTAACTCATCTCCTGCCGAATTGATACTATCACCCATATTTACAGCAGGTCCCCATTTACCATTGGGCAATCGGGTACTCATATACAAGTCCTTTCCACCTTTGCCACCAGGCCTGTTACTGCTGAAATAAAGTGTTCTGCTATCGGGACTAATGCTTGGGGAACTTTCCCAGAATTCAGTATTTATATTAGGTCCCAGGTTTTCAGGTGCACTCCATCCATCCGCTGTCAGATAACAGATATACAAATCATAATTACCAAAACCTTTTCCGGGATAATCTGCAGCATAAATCAACCAGTTTCCATCTGCCGATATGGTAATCCCACCTTTTCTGGGTTCTTCATTTATCTGACCTTCAATTGGCCTTGCAAGAGTATATCCTTTGGGCGTTAATACACTCTGCATAAAGTCTTCTCTATGCTCTTTACCCATTCTGGAAAATATCAGTAAGCTATCATCTATAGTAACAGAGGGGTAATATTCCAGATCAGGCGTATTGATACTATCTCCAAGATTTAAAGGAATAAAATGATAATTATTTATTTCAGGATGGGTTATTGGATAATGTACGGCAAACTCAAATGACTTTTTCCAGTAAGTACCACTTTTAAAACTTCTCTCACTGATATTCTTAAACGACAGAAATTTATTGGCAGCATCCAAAGCATCCTGAAACCTTCCATCACCCGCCAGGCTGATGGAATATGGTAAATAAAAATAATAAAAATAGCTCGTATCTTTTGCATGCGCTCTTTCGTATTGTCTGATAGATTCTTTATAGTTCTTCATTTCAGCATAAGCACCACCTAATGAAAGTATAACATCTACATAATTGGAATCCTTAGCCAATGCCTTATTTAATAAAATAATAGCCTGAGGCATATCACCATCTTTCAGCTTTTCAATAGCTATATCATAAATAGCTAATGCTTTAGGATTAATTTTATCAGGATGATATGTCTGCGCAACTAATGCAGCAGAAATCAACATAGTCATAAAACAAACCAATATCCTCCAATTCATCATTCAATAAATGTAAATACTAGATGATTAAAATAACTAAACGCCTATGTTAAAGTTGATGAGCAGCGTTCATAAATAACAAATAATTTAAACCCTTTGTATTCGTTTTACTTTTGTTTTTTACTTTTTTATGTTCTTAAGGAACATTGATATACTTATGAATTTGCAAACTAAGTTGCCATTTAGGATTCATTTTAATATAGTCAATAATCAAAGGAGTTATCTCATCTGCTTTATCCCACTCAGGCTGTAAGTACAATTTACAATTAGCACCAACTTTTGCAGCATTCAATTCAGCCCATTCAAAATCTGACTTATTAAAAACTACAACTTTCAATTCATTAGCTTGCAATAAAACTTGATCCAATGGCGCTTTAAATTTCTTAGGAGAAACACATATCCAGTTCCATTTACCAGTTAACGTACTTGAACCGGATGTTTCTATATTGGTCTTAAATCCTTCTTTATAAAGAGCACTTGTTAACTCATTCAAATCATGTAATGCAGGTTCCCCTCCTGTTATAACTACAACAGCATTTTCACCGAAAGATTGAATATTAAGCCTTACTTCTTCAATAAGCTCATCAATAGATTTTACAGGATGTTTTGTTGCATCCCAGCTATCTTTTACATCACACCAGAAACAACCTACATCACATCCTGCCAACCGTATAAAATAGGCCGCATTCCCCTGATAATAACCTTCCCCCTGAATGGTATAAAAGGATTCCATAACCGGCAATCCTACACTATTGGAATAGTTCATAATATAACCCTTATTATAACAAAAAAGAGGCTGTTATTCACAACCTCTTTTTTATATTCGAAAATAATAAACTATAGAGACCAAAGGTCAGATTCGTAGTTAAATATCTTCTCTTTTACTTTTTCTCCTTCCAGCAAACGGAAAAGAGGATCATTAATATATTGTTCAAATGTTCTGTCCTTGGCATTATTCAAGGTAGATTTCAGAATGTAATAACTGAACATGTGATATTCAAACAAATCTTCCCATGTCATTCTGGTATTATGATTCTTAGGATTATACACTTCATACTTACTTAAAGTAGGACGTAAATCAGGATAATATACCCAGAACATAGTGAAAGGACCATAATTGATACCAGTAGAACCAATCTTATTCATTACAGGAGCAATACCAAGAATTCTTTTGAACATTCTTGAATTTTTCTTATCGAAAACAATGTCTTCTTTAAGTCTGAATCTGTAAATAGAATCAGGATTAATTTGTTTTGGTCTAACTTCCAGTGAAACAACGTTTCCTTTTAAGTCAGTTACTTCCGTAGTATCATTACCACCAAACATGATATCTCTAACCTGTTTTTTAGTAAGAGGAGTAGTAAACCTGTCATCATCAGCACTGAAAGCTATTACACTATCAGACTGAACTGCACTGTACAAAATAGAAATAAATCTTTGATTTCCATTATCCTGATCTGCAGAATAACCAAAAGACTGATTCATTTTTTCTCTTGTATCAATTTCCATCCAGAGACGTTGAGAATATACCGCATCATCTTCTCTGATACGCTCATACTCCAAAGGACGTCTTTCTTTGATTAATTGTTTATCTATAGCGTTATCAACTCTATATGATTGCTTTACTGAATCACCAATACCACCACCAGAGTTTTGTTTAAAAACTATTGGAAGATTTGCAGGTCTTACCGATGAAGCAGCCGCAGGTGAACTACCATAAGCTCCGCCGCCTGATGCAGGTGCAGCAGCACCATAACCTCCAGCTGAATTATCAGCTGCAGCAGGAGTGTTACCATATCCACCATTTTGGTTAGTAGCCGCTCCGGCACCATAACCAGCACTACCAGATTTTGCACCGGCACCACCTTTTTTAGCTGTTGGTTTACCTTTTGGCTTTTGAGTTCCACCTGACTTTTTAGCAGGCGTACCATAACCTTGAGCAAAAGAATTGCTACTCATAACCATTAAGGTAATAGAAGCAGTAAAAGCAAATTTTAAAAAGTTGTTACGCATAATAAGTAATTTCTAATACAAGTTAAATACAATAGGAGGCAATTTACGAGTATCTCCACCTGGCCCTACAGCCTTAATTTCATCAATAATCAGTGATGTTCCAGGAGTACACTTATCTAATATTCTTTTACAATCTGCATTAAACACAGCTCCTGTATTTGGTGCAAATTGAAGATTAGTAAATGATCCTCCATTAGCTATAAGCGTGAAACTAACTACGTTAAATTCTACACCTTCAAAAACGAAATCTTTCAACTCAGCACGAACACCTTGTTGAGCTTTAATTTTATTAGCTGGTTCACGTCCACCTTCTGATGATCCAATCATTGCAGTAGGATTAGGAACTTTCTTAACTTTAAATGTAAAAGGAGTTGATTTTTGATCAACAACTACATTAATAGTTGCTTCACCTGGAGTTGTAACTTCAGCCATAAATTTACCTCCACCTTGATTAACTATATTCCCTTGAGAAATAGTAGCATTAGTTCTTTCAGCACCAGCTGTACCACCAACAATTGTCAAAGGATTTTTCAAACCAATATACAATACTTTAACAGCATCCGCACTAACACTTGCACCTGTAGGAGATCCTACTGTGTATTTAATATCAACATCTTTGGTTTGTTCTTTACCATTTTGGTCTTTATAAACAATATGAACTTTCTTTGAATATGCTCCAGGCCCACCAACATTACTTTTGTACTCCCCAATACCATCTGCATTAAGTGGAGCATTAGCACCATCAATCGTAATATTAGGTTTGGCTGCACTAGAATATGCTCCAATTCCAGCTGTAATATGTAATTCCTGACCAGGCATCAGATACTCAGAATTTTGGCTGGCAATAGCTTGAAATGCATCATATCGAATTTGAACTTCACCTACTTTCTTATGACAAAACTCAACAATCTGAGATTCGCTGTTCTTAATATCATTTTGAAACTTACTTAAAATAGTTAATGCAGCAATTGTTGGAGTCATGTGAAAATATGCATATCCCCAATTTTCTTTTGCAGCCTTATCATTTGTTTTAGGCATTGCTAAATCCAACGGCAATGTAGTTTCAAACTCAGCTTTAACTAATGGATCTATTCCAAGCGCTAAAGCTCTGAATGCTTCCAATTTGGCTTTCAATTCTACTCCCTTTTTAGATGGTTCTTCCACTAACAATCTGGTTGGAGCTTCTAAATCATCCGCTTTAAAAGTAGGATTACCATTCTCATCCTTCATTTTCCCTTTATCGCTTGATTCAAATTCAAGTTCTTTTTTCAAGGCTTCAATATAGCTGTACACCTCATCTGCTGATGCTTTCACTTTATCCGCTTTTGGTGCCCATATTGCAGCCAGTTCATGAGTCTCAGCCTTAGCTAATTTTTCCTGAAATGATTTAAATATAAGTTTATTTTTTTCTTCTACTATACCATTAGAAGTCACTAAACTACCATTGATAGTTCTGAAGGCATTTATAATTTCCGATGATACGTTAAGCGCCAGCAAAGCAGTCAACACCAAATACATGATGTTAATCATCTTCTGCCGCGGCTCTTTTGGCATTGACATGTTTAAATAATTTTAGTTGTTAAACTTAAATGTTTGGTGATAATATGTTTAATTTAAAGACTATTGTCTTCCTGACATAGCAGTTAACATATTGCCATAAACCTGATTCAATTTGCCTAAGTTTGTTGCCAATGTAGCAATTTGTTCTTTTGCTTTCACTGCATCATCAGCAGAAGAAGCCATAGCAGTTGAAGCCTGAGCTAATTTTCCGTAGAATTGATTTAATGCTTTCAGATGATTATTGCTTTCTTGTAATTCAAGCTCATAAATTGTATTTAATGAACCTAAATTTTTAGTCAACACCTGTACTTGCTCATGGAACTTCTTGGTAGAAGCAGAAGCTTCATTGAAAGAACCTAATGAACTTGTAGCAACATTTACTGCACCGGCTACATTACCCAATGCGGTAGCAGCTTCTTTAGTTTTTGCAGAAAAATCACCGGTTGATTTAACAACATCACCAATATCAGTCATTTGACCAACAGTTGTACTTAATTTCTGAAAACCAGTGCTTAATTTCCCTAAGTTAGCAGGAGTAATGTCAGCTTCTTCCATCATTTTTTCCATTGATTTCAAAGCTGGATTTTTATCTGGTTTGAAACCTGGAATATGCATTTCATGATCATCCATTGCAGGATAATAAATGTAAAGTAAACCATAAGACAAAAATATAAGTGCTTCCACAGTAAGACCCACCTTCAGCATTATATCAGCTAATGGAGTGTGAAGAATTTTCTGAAGAGCTCCATAGATTACTACAGCAGCAGCTAATGATACAAATACATCGACGATTTTACCTACTTTAGGCGGAATTTTTGCAGCCATTTTTGTGAGATTTTTTGTTTGTTAAATATTTGAATAAGAAATTTCTGAATAAATTTTAAATTAAAAACGAGGAGCTAAATCAATTACACATCTGAAACCAATATATGATTTAGCTGTATCCTGATACTCATATGTTTTAGTACTGGTCTGAAGAAAATAACCTACATCTTTCCAGCTACCACCTCTTACTACTTTTCTCTTCATGTATGGAGGATCAGCATCTTTGGCATCATATCTTAAATCAGGACTCATGTCATGAATGAAAGCCATTGAACTTTCATTGAAATATGAATTAGTCCATTCTGCCACGTTACCTGCCATATTATATAAACCATAATCATTTGGCCAGTAAGCATCTACTCTTACAGTATAGAAACCACCATCTTCAGCATAATTACCTCTGCCTGGTTTGAAGTTTGCCAGTAAACAACCCTTCTTGTTCCTTAAGTAGTAATTACCCCAAGGGAACATTGAATTGGTTCTTCCACCTCTTGCAGCATATTCCCACTCTGCATCACTTGGTAATCTGAAATCACTTTCTACAGCAAGTTTGTTTTTCTCAAGATAGTAATTCTGAATATGAGTTCTCCAATGACAGAATGCTACTGCTTGTTTCCAGTTAACTCCTACTACAGGATAGTTACCAAATGCAGGGTGAGCATAATATCTTTTAGTCATTGGTTCATTATATGAATAAGAGAAGTCTCTCATCCATACCAATGTATCAGGATATACTTTAATATTTCTTCTGTCAATAAATTTCGATCTCGAAACACCTTGATTTTCACGCTTTGCAGCTTCTGCCAGTATAAAAGACTCTTGTCTGTATACTAACTTATCAGGATCAATTTCAGCTTTACCGTACAATCTGTTATCAGGTGCCAGAATAAGTTTGTTTCCTAATTTTTCTAAATTAGTAGCATCATACTTAATTGAAGACACTTTAGCCCAGTTGATCGGAGCACCACCGGATGAATCCGAAGATGTTGCAGATGAGTTCTTTACATAACCCAACTCTTTTGCTGCTAATGAATCTCTTACCCAGTTTACAAACTGGCGATATTCATTATTGGTTATTTCAGTTGCATCCATCCAGAAACCTGGAATAGATACCTGCCTGTTTCTGGAAGTGAAGTTATAATTTATATCTTCATCACTTGGACCCATGTGAAACGTTCCAGGCGGAATGAATACCATTCCCAAAGGTTTTCTTAAGCTAGGTCTTGCATTTGGTGCAACTCCGTGAAGTTGTCCATCAGCTGACATACTAGATGAAGTACCTCCACCTTTAGAACAACCAATTGAACCAAATACAATTGATGCTAATACCGCAGAATAAAACAAGTTTTTAATCATATCTCTTACATGTTAACTGATGGTGGCAAATATATATTCAATGAATCTACCAGAATCAAAATTAAAAGCTTTAAAACAATTTGTTCAGTTATGAATGATATCTTAATTAAATTTTATAATATAAAACGTAATGAACTCCATTTCACAGCTAATCCGGTGCAAGATAATAACACATTTGTTATGCTTTTGTTAGATAATTGTAAAAGTCAGTTAAATTAACAAAATCCATGCTGCATGTGTATTTTGTACACACATTAAAAACAGCGCTCAGATGCTGTATTTGCTGACCATTTTCATTCATTTCAAATGTTTTATTATTCTCTTCTTTAACCCTATCTGTTAAGATGATTTTTTCCGGAATTAACCAGTTTGACATCACTTTAATTTCATTTTCAATATTTATTCCATGAATATTGATCACTTTTATTTCTTTTACTATCAACTGAATATTCATTGCCCATATTCCAAATGATGTTGGATGGTTTATAATAGCCTTTTTTAAAGACAGTATATTATTCCTGACATCGGCACTTTTATCAATTGTTTTTATAGCATCATTTCCAATGGCCGATAAATAAATAAGATTATTCATCATCACAGCATTAGCCGAAGGTGTTGCCCCATCATAAAGCTCCTTTTTCCTCACTATAATATCCGCCTGATTTTGGTCTGTATAATAATATAATCCTGTTGCCTTGTCTTTAAACTTATTATCAGCTATTTTCAATATCTCCACCGCCTTTTTTATATACCCACTATCTCCTGTAATATTATTTAAAGCAATCAATGCCTGAATGGTATAAGCATAGTCATCCAGAAATGCATCTATTTTCGCTTTCCCGTTTTTATATACATGCCATAGCGTTCCATCATCTTTACAGAACTTATCATATACAAACTTCATACAGTTTACAGCCAGTTCCTTATAGTGCTCATCCTGCAATGCTTCAAAAGATTTGCATAAACCTGTAATCATCAGTGCATTCCAATTCAACAATATTTTATCATCCAGTTGTGGTCTTATTCTTTTCTCCCTTTCTGTAAGCAACTTTTCAATCCCAAGATGAATACTTTCCTTCAGCAAGTCTATATCCAGACTATTCTCCTTTGCAAATTCTTCTATCGAATTCTTACTCCAGAGTATATTGCTTTCTTCCCAGTTACCCTCTTCTGTCACCTGAAAATACCTGCAGAATATTTCAGCCTCATTGCCCCCCAGCAAATTATCTATTTCTTCTTTACTCCATACATAATATTTACCTTCTATCCCTTCACTATCAGCATCCAGTGCGCTATAAAACCCTCCTTCCTCATTTAACATCTCCCTTTTCAGAAATCCAATGGACTGTCTTATGGCATTCGCATACAACTCTTTTCCTGTTATCTGATATCCTTCTGCCAGTATGTTCAACAGCAATGCATTATCATACAACATCTTTTCAAAATGGGGTATCTGCCATTTATGATCCGTACTATACCTCGAAAATCCCCCTCCTATCTGATCATATATACCACCAAATATCATTTTATCCAGTGCATGAGTTGCCTGTTCCAACGACTGCTCATCTTTCGAATAATGATAATGCCTTAAAAGATATTGTATCGAAAATGTCTGTGGAAACTTAGGCGCTTTTCCAAACCCTCCCCATTCTTTATCCGCGCTTTTCAGTATATTGTCAGCTATTGTTTGCAATGTTTCCTTACTAAATAAATCATCCTCATCATTTGCCGTTTTATCCAACCCAAAAGCATTCGAACTAATCAGATGTTCAGTCAACCTTTCTGCCTGTTCCTGTATTTCTTCTTTTTTATTTCTGTACACGGCGTCCACTCTCTGCAACACTTCTTTCCAGCTCATTCTGTTATGTGCATTTACAGGCGGAAAATAAGTACCTCCATAAAAAGGTTTCAGTTCCGGCGTTATAAACACATTCAATGGCCATCCACCGCTACCCGTCATAGCCTGAACAGCATCCATGTATATATGGTCTATGTCCGGCCTTTCTTCCCGGTCCACTTTTATATTGATAAAATATTGATTCATCAGTTCAGCCGTAGCCTCATCCTCAAAACTTTCTCTTTCCATCACATGACACCAATGACAAGCCGCATATCCAATACTCAACAAGATAGGTTTATCTTCTTTCACTGCTCTTTCCAAGGCTTCCGCACCCCAAGGATACCAATCCACCGGATTATGCGCATGTTGCAACAGATAGGTACTCGATTCATTAATCAGATGATTACTATATAGTTTGGTAGAACTCATATTCAAAGCAGTTTTCAGTAAAAATATTGCAAATCTATTACCGATATTTTTGTTAAAGCATTAAACATACTAATAATTCCCAAACAACTAAAACTTCCCCCAATTTCCCCAATACTATTCCCTAATTCGAATATCTTTTGATCTCAAACTAAACCAACCAACCCCTTCACAATACTCACTCTGCCTATTTTATTCTTTAGTTTTTGTATTTTGTATTCATTAGCACATCAGCTAATTAGCACATTAGCTAATTAAAGCGTTTATTTGCCGCCCATAAAACTATATCTTTTAAATAATGTGGTATAAACTAGGTAAAGCTATTCTCCGTTTCAGACTTCCTTTGTTAGTTCTGTTGATGATTATTAATGGTGTAATGATCTATTTTGCATCTCAGGTAAAACTCAGCTACGACTTCTCCCGTGCCGTTCCTGTCGACAATCCAAAGTTCATGGATTACCAGAACTTTCTCGACAAATTCGGCAACGATGCAAACATTATGGTGGTAGGAATAGCATCAGATAAATACTTTACAACCAATGTTTTCAATTCAGTAGAATCTTTACAGCAAAGGCTCCGCAAAATCAAGTATGTGGAAGATGTACTCTGTGTTTCTCAATTGGTAAATCTGAAAAAAGATACCATCAACGAAACCTTTGTTCCCGAAAAAATCTTCCACACTCCATATACTTCACAGGCAGCACTCGACAGCGATAAAAATACTTTCAAATCCCTGCCTTTCTATCAGACATTGGTCTACAATCCCAACACCAATGCCTATGTAATGGCCATCAACCTGAATAAACAGGTTATTAATAGCGGAAGAAGGTCTCAACTGATTAATGAAATCATGAATGAATTGAGTGTATTCGAAAAAGAATCACATATCTCCACCTATACCAGCGGATTACCCTATATCAGAACAGTTATGGGCGACAGAATCAAGCACGAAATGTATTGGTTCATGACAGGTTCCTTCCTTTTGTCGGCAATCACCCTGCTTTTATTCTTTCGTTCCTTCAGTGCCATGATAATGAGCCTTGCAGTAGTAGCAATGGGTGTTATATGGAGCTTCGGCACCCTTAAACTTTGTGGATATGAAATTACTTTATTAACAGCTCTTATTCCTCCTTTGGTAGTGGTCATAGGAATACCAAATTGTATCTACTTTTTCAATAAATATCACACCTCATATAAAGAAACAAACGATAAACAAACAGCCTTATCCGACATGGTAGGCAAAATGGGTATTGTAACCCTGTTTTGCAACATTGCTGCCGCCGTTGGTTTTGCAGTTTTCGCCTTTACTCAAAGTCAATTGCTGAAAGAGTTTGGTGTGGTGGCCGGTATCAATATCATGGCATTGTTTCTCATCTCATTATTGTTCATTCCTTCCGTATTAAGTTACCTTCCTGCACCCAAAAGCAAGCATATTAAATATCTCGAGAATCCTTTCCTCGAAAGAATATTATTGGCCATCGAAAACTGGGCAATCAATCACTCCAGAACAATCTATATTGTTACTATAATGGCAATCATTACATCCATAGTAGGAATTACCCGCCTCAAAAGCGAAGGTTTCATTGTAGATGACATGCCAAAAAGCGATAAAATATATACCGACCTCAAATGGTTCGAATCAAACTTCGGTGGAGTAATGCCTTTAGAAATAGTAATTGACACCAAAAAGAAAAATGGTCTCATTCGTTCTACCAAAGTCATGAAAAACATTGATGACCTGAGCGCTTATATTGCATCTAATCCAAATACCTCTCGTCCTTTATCCTTTGTTGAAGGACTTAAGTTTGCCAAACAATCTTATTACGATGGCGACACAGCAAGTTACAGTGTACCTTACGAAGGAGATATGGCTTTTCTAGGACCATACCTTAAAGCTAAGAAAGAAACCACCCATAAAACCGCTTTAAACAAGATGATGAACAGTTTTATGGATAGTACCAAAAGGTATGCCCGTATCAGCATCAACATGAAAGATATAGGCAGCAAAAAGCTTCCATTATTACTAAAGGATTTCGAAAATAAATCACACGAAATATTCGATACTGCACAATATCATATCACTTTCACCGGTAGTTCGGTAACCTTTGTAGAAGGTTCTACTTTTATTATCAATGGTCTGAAAGATAGTATCATGTGGGCCTTTGTACTGATTGCCATTTGTATGCTTTTCCTTTTCCGTTCATTCAAAATTCTCATCTGTTCACTCATACCCAATATAGTTCCATTGGTAATCACTGCAGGAATCATGGGTTGGTCAGGTATATCTATCAAACCTTCTACTGTCTTGGTATTTAGTGTTGCTTTAGGTATAGTGATTGATGTTACCATTCGCTTCCTGGTGAACTATAAACAGGAATTACCCAATCACGATTACAATGTAAAAGAAACACTTGTACAAACCATACGTCATACAGGTATCAGTATCATTTATACATCAGTAGTACTGATTGCAGGATTTTTTATCTTTTGTTTCAGTCGCTTTGGCGGTACCAATTCATTAGGTTGGCTTACATCACTAACATTGATTGTAGGTAGCTTTACCAACTTGCTTTTATTGCCTGTATTAATCATGGCAACAGACTGGGGTAAAAAGAAAGAAACCACCACTAAAGAATAACATACAATACAAACTAATCCAAACAAAAAGAGTGCATGAATATTAAGCTATTCATGCACTCTTTTTTTAGTAATAATTTACAAATTCTTATTGTATTCTCCAGACTCCTACCTCCTGACTCCTCTCTCCTTTAATCCATTATCAAATTAACCTTACTTCATGTATTTTTTTATTCTCAGAAAGAATTCATTTGGGTTAAATGGTTTGGTAATATAATCCTGCATACCTACTTCCATTACCTTTTCTTTTACATCATTACTCGCCGAAGCAGTAAGGGCTATTATAGGTGTTATATTATCAAACTTACGGATCTCTTCAGCGGCAGTATAACCATCCATTTCAGGCATCTGCAAGTCCATCAGTATCAAATCGTAAGTATTTTCCTTCGCCTTTTCCACTGCATATCGGCCATTGATAGCAATGTCCGTTTCAGCATGCCATCCTTCCAGCAATTGAGTAGCAAAAAAGATATTAAACTCGGTATCTTCTACTATCAGTATTTTCTTTCCTTTCAAATCCAGTTCACTATCATTACGGATTACAATATTTTTTTCGTTCTGAACACAGGATTTAAACTTAACTACAAAAGAGAACGTACTTCCTACCCCTAACTCCGATTCCACAAGTATTTCGCTGCCCATCAGATGCAGCAATCTTTTCGAAATAGCCAGCCCAAGACCTGTACCACCAAACTGACGCGTTATAGAAGTTGTAGCCTGTGTAAAGGCATTGAAAATAGTATTCTTTACATTATCAGCCAGACCAATTCCTGTATCGGTAATGGCAAAATTTACAGTAACATAATCCTGATCTTCTTCAACCAGTTTTACCCTCACATTTATCTTACCTTTCTGCGTAAACTTAATGGCATTGGAAACCAGATTGGTTATTACCTGACCAAGCCTCAATGAATCTCCCAGAACAGTTGCAGGTATACGTTCATCAATCTCTACAAACAATCCAATCTCTTTTTCATGAGCCTTTACAGCATTGGCATGATAAATATCATCCATCAGCTGTTTGATATTGACAGCTATACTTTCCAGTTCCAGTTTATTGGCTTCTATCTTATTGAAGTCCAGAATATCATTAATCAGTACCAGTAAATTAGTAGAAGAGGTTCTAAGAACTTCCAGGTTCTTTACCTGATGCTCCTGTGGATTGTTTTTAAGTAGCAGATGTCCCATACCAATAATGGCATTCAGTGGTGTTCTTATTTCATGAC
>Ga0316217_10003883_pt1 | contig 16617 bp, 21 predicted proteins | sample 1anoAmetaG_FD_203633 | JGI IMG/M metagenome (GOLD analysis project Ga0316217, IMG submission 203633) | Freshwater microbial communities from Trout Bog Lake, Wisconsin, USA - 1anoA | ecosystem: Environmental > Aquatic > Freshwater > Lake > Hypolimnion/Profundal zone | place: USA: Wisconsin...
CTAGTTTACAAAAAAAGCGAATAGGGAGTGGCGAATAGCGAATAGGGGCTAACGGTTAAAACCCCATTCGCTACTCACCATTCGCCATTCGCTTAATTCCTACCAACAAACCGACCGTACCGTGGCACGGCGGCCGGATAACCCCCTCAAGAAGGAGAGATAGCCATGCATCACGGATTTAGAGGTCGTCGTTTCGGCCGCTCGGCCGAGCACAGGAAGGCGATGTTCGCCAATATGTGCCAAGCCCTCATCAAGCACGAGCAAATCGTTACGACGCTGCCCAAAGCGAAAGATCTTCGCCCCGTCGTCGAAAAGCTCGTAACGCTCGGCAAACGCGGCGATCTCCACGCCCGCCGTCAGGCCATTGCCCACATCAAGGACGCCGTTCTCGTCAAGAAATTATTTGACGTTCTAGGCCCGCGCTACAAGGCCCGCAATGGCGGCTATACGCGCGTACTCAAGGCAGGCTTCCGCTACGGCGATAACGCGCCAATGGCCGTTATCGAGTTCGTCGACCGTGACTTCGACGCCAAGGGCCTCGATTCAGGCCCAACAATGAAGACGGAACTCGTTGATGTGGCGTGAGTAATTGCGTCATTCGGATCGCCCTTTTTATGTTAAAAATTAAGAAAGAATTCCCTTCTCCCTTTAGGGTCGAAGGATGTGCCCAGAGGGCAAAAATGCGAATGCATTTTTAATCCTGAGGGGTGGTTGCGGAGCAACCGGATGAGGGTCTGGTGGTAGTTATAAAAGCGGTGCGCAATTGAGATTTATACGGCTATCACCAGAACCTCATCCCCCTGCTCCGCAGGGACCTTCTCCTTAAAGGAGAAGGAAGTCTCTGATTCTAAATCATAAAATTAAACGATATAACCGTGGGACCCAGTGTCTGCGGGGCATTATCGCGATCGTTATTCCAACCGCTTAACAGCGACTGCAAGTCAGACGTGCCGATGTCACGGATGCCAATCTTTGAGCTTGGACCTTTTGCTGACCGTTTCCATTTCTTATATCTCAACGATGAAAAAAGGAGGAGCGAATGCATCGTTTTGCAAGATTATGCTTAAGCTTGGCGTTGCTCTTCATTCCATCCGCCCACGCCCAAGTCCCAAAGACTGTCGCGGAAGCCAAAGCGTCGTTTGCTCCGATTGTAAAAAAAGTCACCCCCGCCGTCGTCAATGTCTATGCCGCGCGTGTGCAAAAAGGCGCGCGTAACCCGTTGCTGGACGATCCGTTTTTCCAACATTTTTTCGGGTTTGAAGGTGGCCAAGCGCCGGATCGTGTCCAGCGTTCGCAAGGTTCCGGCGTCATCATCGACCAGGATGGGTTGGTCGTCACCAATCAGCACGTCATTGAGGGCATGACGGAGGTTAAAGTTGCCCTTTCTGACAAACGCGAATTTGACGCCGATATCGTGCTCAGAGACCCCAAAAGCGACCTCGCTGTGTTAAAACTGCGCGGTATTACGGGGTTACCTGTGATTGCGCTTGGTAATTCGGATGAGATTGAGGTCGGTGATCTCGTGCTCGCCATTGGCAATCCGTTTGGGGTTGGCCAAACCGTGACGCAGGGGATTGTGTCGGCGTTGGCGCGCACGCAAATGTCTGGCTCGGATTATCAGCTTTACGTTCAAACCGATGCCGCCATCAACCCCGGCAATTCGGGCGGGGCTTTGGTTGATGTCGATGGACGTCTTATTGGCATCAATACGGCGATTTTCTCCAAAACAGGGGCGAGCATTGGTATTGGCTTTGCCATTCCGGTCAATATGGTCAAAACCGTCATTGGCACCGCCCGCCAAGGCAATAAAACCGTCAAGCGGCCTTGGTTTGGTGCCACGCTCCAGCCTGTTACCGCCGATATTGCCGAAAGTCTCGGCCTTGATCGACCCATCGGCGCACTTGTAGCCGCCGTTTCCCCCAACAGCAGCGCCACGCAGGCGGGCTTAAAGCCCGGTGATGTCCTGATCGGCATCGATGGTCAGCCGATTGAAGACCCCGACGGCTTTGGATTTCGCTACGCCACCAAGGCCATTGGAGATACTGTGCAGCTCAAAGTCAATCGAGGCGGCAAAATCCTTTCGCTCGTGGTCAAAACGGCCAGCGCGCCGGAAACGCGCCCGCGTGACCTCTTAACCTTAAGCGGTCGCTGGCCTTTGGCGGGCGCAACCATTGCCAATCTCTCCCCCGCGCTTGCCGAAGAACTCAATCTTCCCCAGCGCGAGGCCGGGGTCGTCCTTGTCGCGGTCAAGAACGGCTCATCCGCAGAAGCTTTGGGGCTCAAAAAAGGCGATATTCTCGTGTCAATCGATGGCGAAAGGGTTGCCTCAACCCGCGATGCCATGGGCTTGCAACGTGAGCGTCCCTATTACTGGCTCTTGGTTATCGAGCGCGATGGCGAAACGCTTACGACCCAGATTGCGGGATAATCAACGTTTCGCTTTGGCAAGCCGCCGTTTGGTCGACTGCCAAAGCGCCCGCATTTCCGTTGCCGCTTCGCTGGACGGAGCATATTCCGTTACCCCAAGCCCGTAGCGCGCCGCTTCCTGAAAATCGACCCGCGCGGAGATAAACGGCGTCAGCAACCCGCCTAATTCCTCCAACGCCTTCGCGCCTTCTTGAATGCGCCCACTTTGGTTGGCGGGCGGGCATTGGTTCAACACAAAGCAGAACGGACGGCGGGTGGCGCGCGCCGCCGTTACCGTTGACTCGCTGGCCCATAAATCAAACAGATTCGGGCGGGCAGGGATGACGACAAGATCGGCATTTCCCATGGCGGCCTCCGTCTCGCGGTTCGCGGTCCCTGGCGTGTCCATAATGGCAAGTGTAAAGCCCTCTTTTTCAAGCTCGGAGAAGAGTTTGGGCAGGTTGCGGGTTGGCACGGGTTCAACCGGAATATCCTCTTCCCCGCGTAACGAGGACCAATTGACCAGCGTTTTCAAGGGGTCCATATCGATCACAAAAACGCGTTCACCGGCTTCTTGAGCGGGAACCGCGAGTGAGGAGGCGAGGGTGGATTTTCCGGACCCGCCTTTTTGAGTAACAAGTGCAATCTTTCGCATGATAAGGATAAGGTCCTTTAATAAGAGAGAAACGGGGGGAGACGGCGAAGCAGGTTACGCCATACAAGACAAGTTACACGATACGAAGAAAGGGTAGAATCGACCTCTCCGAGTCGCAACCGAAATTACAACTATAAAACTAAAGATACACGTATAAATAGAATTTCATCGGGACGAAGGGTGGCGCGTACCACCTGTTCGAGGGGCTAGAGGAACGGCATGTCGGATTTGTTTCAAAGCGCTGATCTTTCAAAAGACACACCACGTCCGCTGGCGGATCGTTTGCGGCCCCAAACCATCGCGGAAGTAGTGGGGCAAGAGCATCTTGTCGGCCCGGACGGGATTTTAACGCGGCTTATTGCTTCGGGTTCGCTCGGCTCCTTGATTTTCTGGGGACCGCCGGGGACAGGCAAAACAACGCTCGCGCGCCTGCTCGCCCACCAAACCGTGCTGCATTTTGAGCCTATCTCGGCGATTTTTTCAGGCGTGGCCGAATTGAAAAAGGTTTTCGAAGCCGCCCGAATGCGGCGGCTTACGGGGCAGGCGACGTTGCTCTTTGTCGACGAGATACACCGCTTTAACCGCGCGCAGCAAGACGCGTTTTTGCCCGTGATGGAAGATGGCACCATCACGCTCATTGGCGCCACCACCGAAAACCCATCCTTTGAACTCAACGCCGCTCTGCTCTCCCGCGCCCGCGTGCTCACCTTCCGCGCGCTCGATGCGGTGGCGATTGACCGCCTGCTCGCCCGCGCCGAAACGATAGAAGGCAAGCCCTTACCGCTCGATGAGGACGCGCGACAAGCCCTTGTCGGCATGGCCGATGGCGATGGCCGCGCCTCGCTTACCTTAGCCGAAGAAATCTGGCGCTCCGCCAAGCCCGGCGAAAGGTTTGACACGGCCAAGCTCGCCGATATCGTGCAGCGCCGCGCGCCGATTTATGACAAAAGCGAGGACGGGCATTACAACCTCATCAGCGCGCTTCACAAAAGCGTGCGCGGCTCCGACCCTGACGCCGCACTCTATTATCTCGCCCGCATGTTGGACGCTGGCGAAAACCCGCTCTTCCTCGCGCGCCGTTTGGTGCGCATGGCGTCAGAAGATATCGGCATGGCCGACCCGCAAGCGCTTGTCGTGGCGAACGCCGCCAAAGACGCTTATGATTTTTTAGGCTCCCCCGAAGGCGAATTGGCGCTCGCAGAGGCCACCATCTATCTCGCCACTGCGCCGAAATCGAACGCCATTTATACAGCGTGGAAATCGGCGATGCGGGCGGCGAAAGAAGGCGGCTCGCTGATGCCCCCCAAAACCATCCTCAACGCCCCCACCAAACTCATGGGTGCCGAGGGCTACGGCAAAGGCTACCGCTATGATCATGACGAGCCGGATGCCTTCTCGGGTCAGAATTATTTCCCGGAAAAAATGGGACGGCGGAAATTTTATGAGCCAGTTGAGCGCGGCTTCGAACGCGATATCAAAAAGCGGCTGGACTATTGGGCGAAGCTCAGGGTGGAGCGCGCCTAAACATTCTCATTGTTAATTTTAGAAATCCAAACCAAGAATAAATAATCGACCTCAAATACAATGCCATTTGCTTAAGGGCTTTTACCCACGCAGTCTCCGATACTTGCGATTTCTCGATCAATCGGTTTTCTTCATCTGCACACACGATTTGAATGAAGTGTCGGTCGATAGGAGTTTCCCATCCGCAATTTCATTGCATCCTTAACGGTCGCGTTCATGCTGTGCCTCACGCACGCAGCGCATTCGGATGAGTATGACGCGGGGTTTTTGGCCTATGAGAAAGGTGATTTCTCGACAGCGCTCGAAATTTTCAAACCACTCGCGGAGCAGGGGCTTATTAAAGCACAATTCAGTCTTGCGCGGATGTATGAGGAAGGAAAAGGAATTGATATTGATTCCGTTGCCGCCCTTCATTGGTATCGTTTAGCCGCCGACCAAGGCGACGCGAACGCGCAAAATAATTTGGGCTGGATGTATCAAAAAGGCGAGGGCATACCGCAAGATTACGATGCCGCGCTGAAATGGTATCAGAAAGCGGCTGATCAAGGCTATAATCCTGCGCAAAATAACATCGGCTCAATGTACCAGAATGGCGAAGGTGTCGTGTTAAATTATGAAACCGCAGCGCACTGGTATCGACTTGCAGCCGATGAAGGCAACGCCGCCGCCCAATATAATCTCGGCTCCTTATACGAAAAAGGAGATGGCGTTCAACAGGACAATGAGAGCGCAGTGAAATGGTACCGCTTCGCCGCTCAACAAGGTGAACACTCCGCGCAAAACAATCTCGGCCTCATGTATTACGAGGGACGAGGCATCACACAGAATTATGTCAGAGCCCATCTATGGCTCAACATTGCCTCGATGGATAACGCCAACACAGACTCAGGCAAATACCGCGATATCGTCGCGCAAAAATTGAATGAGGATCAAATTTCCCTAGCGCAAATGCTGGCTAGCCAGTGCATTCAAAATGGCTTTAAAAACTGCGATTGATGCTGATGGCGAATGGACCGCGTGGCTCCTGCCACGCAAAAGAATGCAAGCCGGGAGGCTCGCGGTCCGAAATTATACTCTTAATCACACGCTTCCTTCTCCCTGAGGGAGAAGGTACCTGCGGAGCAGGGGGATGAGGGTCTAGCGGTTATCATTAGAACCTCATCCGTCGCCTTCGGCGACACCTTCTCCTTCAAGGAGAAGGAAATTTGCGTGTAATGTTTTGTATTTTTTTTATATCAAATTATGATACAAAAATCGATATTCTTAGTCAAAAAAGATGCTATTCACAATGTTGAAATCGTTGATTACCACTGACGAAAAAGCCCCGCGCACACTCTCGCCGCTTCATCCGGGTGAAGTGCTGCGCGAGGAATATATGGAGCCGTTCGGTCTCTCCGCCGGAAAAGTCGCCAAAGCCGCGAATGTGCCGCGCACTCGCATTGAACGCATCGTCCGCGAGGAAATCGGCATTACGGCGGATACGGCGGTGCGATTGGGAAAGATATTTGCGACAACGCCGGAATTCTGGATGAACCTGCAAGCGCGGCACGACTTGCTGGTGGCGATGGCGGCTTTGGAAGGGGAGATGGAGGGGATTAGGGTGTTGGAGTTGATAGAAATCCCTTCGCCTTGAAGGAGAAGATGTCGCGGAACGCGACGGATGAGGTTCTAATGGCCAAATGAAGGTCTCTAACTGCTTAGATCAAGAAAGTTTTTAATTAGCGGCCAAACCTCATCTACTCTCTTTATAAACTTTCCAATTCCTTCAACAATTTCCGTTCCTTCACGCCGCTTCGCTCACATGCACGTCAACCTGTAATCCTACAGCAGTAAGCATGTTCACCAAACTGTCGATCCCGAAGAGGTCAATCTTTCCCCGCATGAGGTCGGATATGCGGGGCTGGGTTATCTTTAGCCGCTTTGCCGCCTCAGACTGCGTCCAACCTTGCGCTTTGATATGCGCTTCAAGCGTCATCATCAGGAATGACCGAAGTTTCATGTTCTGGGCTTTTGCTGGAGTGTCCTCAATGGCATCCCAAACGTTAGAAAACGAAATATCACTCATAGTGCCAACTCCTTAACCAAATCTCGATAGCGGTCCGCCGCTAGAGAAACATCCCGTTTGCTCGTGGCTTGCGTCTTTTTCTGAAAGCAGTGCAAAACATAAATGCCTTGTTCAAATTTAGCGACATAGATGACGCGAAATGCCCCGTCTTTATCGAATATTCTGATTTTCCGCACGCCTTGACCGATGGTGGTCATCGGTTTTCAGTCCGTCGGTTCTTGTCCCGATTGCAGCTTATCAAGTTGATAACCCGCTTCGCGGCGCGCCGAGACCGGAAAAACGCGCAGGTCGTCCAAGCTGCTTGCGCAAAAATGCACGTGTTTAACAACAGGAGACATCAATCTTAATATACAAAATTTTGTATATTATACAACAAGAAAATTCCTCGCTCTACACCACGTGCGTCGCGGCACGCACAAACAACGTATTATCATCGCCCCCTTCTCTAATCCCCCAAACCAGTGCTAAACACCCCTCCATGAACGCAACCCTCATCGTTTTCTTAGGCGGCGGCCTTGGCGCGGCTATCCGTCATCTCGTCAATCAAGCCGTTGGCCGCTGGGCGGGAACGGAGTTTCCGTTTGGCATTATGGCGATCAATATTACCGGCTCGATCCTGATGGGGTTAGCCGCGGGCTTTTTTGCGTTTAAAGCCACTGAGAGCTGGTCGCAGGAGGCAAGGCTGTTTGTGACTACTGGCATTTTGGGCGGTTACACCACCTTTTCCGCCTTCTCGCTCGATGCGATGCTGCTTTATGAGCGTGGCGAGATGCTAACGGCGTTTATCTATGTTGTTGGCTCCGTTGTGCTTTCCATTCTTGGCCTCGCTTTTGGCCTTTACGCGGTCAGGATGCTGACATGAGGCGCGATAAACAAGCCAAAGCGCGGGCGAGAGCGAGCGCCGAATCCGGTGCGGTTGAGCAAGCGCCAAAACCCGTTATCAAACACGCCCCGCTCCCTACTGCTGTCCTCAACCTCAACGTTACCGAGGATGAAGCGGGAATGCGGGTGGATCGGTTTTTGGAGCATCGCTTCCCGGGCCTCTCGTTCAGCCATATCCAGCGCATCGCGCGGAAAGGCGAGCTACGTGTCAACTCCAAGCGCGTCGAGACCAAGGACCGCTTGGAAGCAGGCCAATCCGTCCGTGTGCCGCCCTTGCGCATTGAGGAAGGCACGGGCCTCGTTGCCCGCTCGCCCCAAGCCGAAGCGGGCGATGCCTCGGCCATCCGCGCCATGATCCTGTTTGAAGACGCCGATATGATGGTGCTCAACAAGCCCTTTGGTCTGGCCGTGCAGGGCGGCTCTGGCACCGTGCGGCATTTGGATGGCATGTTGGAAGCCTTACGCGACGCCCAAGGCCAAAAGCCGCGTCTCGTGCATCGGCTCGATAAAGATACCTCCGGCTGCATCGTCATCGCCAAAACCCGCTTTGCAGCCTCAGCCTTGGCCAAAAGCTTCCGCTCACGCGATACGCGCAAAATTTACTGGGCGCTGGTGGCAGGTGTGCCGCGCGTCAAACAAGGCCGCGTCTCCACCTATCTCGCCAAAGGCGAGGACGAGGAGGGCGATGCCAAGATGCAAATCGCCAAGCACGGTGCCGAGGGCGCTACCCATGCGGTTACCTATTATGCGGTGGTTGAAACCGCAGCGCAAAAACTAAGCTGGCTCTCGATGAAGCCCGTCACAGGTCGCACGCATCAGCTTCGCGCCCATGCCGCCCATATCGGCCATCCGATTATAGGGGATCCGAAATATTTCGATATTGAAAATTGGGAATTGCCGGGCGGCCTTCAAAACCGCCTGCATCTCTTGGCCCGCCGCATTGTCATCCCGCATCCGCGAACCGGAAAGCCTGTCGATGTGACAGCCCCTTTGCCGCAGCACATGCAGCAAAGCTGGAACCTTTTGGGGTTAGACGCCAAGCGCTACGACCCCATCCTTGAATCGCCTGAGGAATAGGCCCATGCCTGCGTCCGATGGTTCGACTATTGATGCCCCCCCGCCGATTGATCCGCACACCATGGCGCGGCGCGATGTGCAAAAATCGCGGCCGAAGCGCTTCTGGAAAGAGGTTAGCATTACCGAAAGCGAGGGCGGATATGGCATCCTGATCGATGGTCGCCCCACGCGCACGCCGAACAAGCACCTCCACCGCCTGCCATCTCTCACTCTGGCCGAAGCCGTTGCCGCCGAATGGCGAGGCGTGGGTGACTATCTCGACCCGAACGACATGCCGCTCACCCGCATCCTCAACACGGCGTTAGAAGGCGTCGCACCCCGCCTCAATGAGACAGCGGACGATATCGCCAATTATGCAGGCTCCGATCTTCTCTGCTACCGCGCTATCTCTCCGGTGCGGCTGGTCGAGAAGCAGAATGCGCTTTGGGACCCCGTGCTCGATTGGGCGTCAGAGAAACATCGTTGGCGGTTTAATCTCGCGGCTGGTGTGATGCATGTCCCGCAGCCGCAGGAAACGCTTGTCGACATCCAAGACCATATTCGCAAAATCACCGATCCTTTGCGGCTCGCGGCCCTCCATGTCGCCACAACGCTGACGGGATCAGCGGTGCTGGCCTTGGCGCTGGCCGAGAAGGCCTTCCGTGCAGAAGCCATCTGGACCGCCGCCCATGTCGATGAAGACGTGCAAATGGCGATCTGGGGGCAAGATGACGAGGCCTTGGCCCGCCGCGCCCGGCGGCTCACAGAGTTTAATGCGGCGGCACTTTTCCTCAACGGAAAATCTTGAGGCGCGGGGCCATATCTGGCATTCTACCCTTCGAGGTATAAAAGGTGAAAACCCATGACGCTTAACATTAAGAATGACGAGATTTATCGCGACGTTAAAAAACTTGCCGAATTGACAGGCGTGTCTATGACCGCTGCTGTCGGCGAGGCGGTAGCTAAGCGCTTGGCGGAGCTAGAGCCGAAGCCTACCGAGCTTGAACGCCAGAAAAAGATCGCAGAACTCACGAAGATTGCCTTGGAAATGGCGGCTGAATTGAAAGAAAGCGGCATATCGTCGGATCATACCGAGCGTCAGCCGCGCAAAGCCACGTTCGATGAATTGATGAAAATCGCCGAAGAGTGTGGACGCGAATTGAAGGAAAGCGGCATTTCGTCTGATCATTCGTTTCTCTATGACGAGAGAGGTCTTCCGGTATGATTGTCGATTCGTCCGCTCTCGTCGCCATTTTATTTTTCGAACCCGAGGCCGGATTATTCACGCAAGCCATCTTTGATGCCGATGATGTTCGAATGTCAGCAGCAAACTTGGTCGAAACGTCGATTGTCATCGACCGAAGTGACAAGATCGGTGCAGCCGAACGGTTAGATGAATTTGTGGCAAAGTCGGGAATGATTATCGAACCCGTCACCGCCGCCCAAGCCCATCGCGCCCGTTTGGCTTATCTTACTTATGGCAAAGGTAATCACAAAGCGGCGCTTAATTTAGGCGATGTTTTTGCTTATGCACTGGCTAAAGAAAGAGACGAGCCGCTTCTCTTCAAAGGCAAGGATTTCAGCCTCACCGATATCGTGTCAGCCATCCCAGTCGCTTAACCCGTTAATCCTTTGTCGCACTGCCGCTCGCCTTCATGCCATGATAGGAGGGATAAAAGAGGGGAAACCATCCCCGCCAACCCAAAGCGGAATTTTTTATGAAAGACATTCTCGAAAAGCTCGATGATCGGCGCGCCCAAGCCCGTCTCGGTGGCGGACAGGCGCGTATCGATGCGCAACACGCGCGCGGCAAGCTCACCGCCCGCGAGCGCATCGAAGTGCTGATGGATCATGGCTCGTTTGAAGAATTTGACATGTTTGTCCAGCACCGCTCGACTGATTTCGGGATGGAAAAGACAAAAATCCCCGGTGACGGCGTCGTCACAGGCTGGGGCACGGTCAATGGCCGCACGGTATTTGTGTTCGCCAAGGATTTTACCGTTTTCGGGGGCTCGCTATCCGAGACCCACGCCCAAAAGATCAATAAAATTCAGGATATGGCGCTTAAAATGCGCGCGCCAATCATCGGCCTTTTCGATGCCGGTGGTGCGCGGATTCAAGAAGGGGTGGCGGCGTTAGGTGGCTATGGCGAAGTGTTCCGCCGCAATGTGATTGCCTCCGGCGTTATTCCGCAACTCTCGATCATTATGGGTCCCTGCGCGGGGGGTGATGTGTATTCGCCCGCGATGACCGATTTCATCTTTATGGTGCGCGACCGCTCTTATATGTTCGTCACCGGCCCCGATGTCGTCAAAACCGTGACCAATGAGACGGTGACGGCGGAAGAACTCGGTGGTGCAAAAGTGCACACCTCCAAATCCTCGGTGGCTGATGGCGCGTGGGACAATGATGTCGAAGCGCTTTTGCAGGTCCGTCGTCTGATCGATTTTCTGCCCTCGAACAACACCGATGGCCCGCCCCATTGGCCGAGCTTTGATACCGCAGAGCGCGTTGATTTTTCGCTCGACACGCTGGTGCCGGAAAATCCCAATAAGCCCTATGATATGAAAGAGCTGATCCACAAAACGGTGGATGAAGGCGATTTCTTCGAAATTCAAGAGAGTTACGCCAAAAACATCCTCACCGGCTTTGGTCGCATCGAGGGACGCACGGTTGGCATCGTCGCCAATCAGCCCATGGTGCTGGCAGGCGTGCTTGACGCAGATGCCTCCCGCAAAGCCGCGCGGTTTGTGCGCTTTTGCGATGCGTTTGAAATTCCGATTATCACCTTTGTCGATGTGCCGGGTTTCCTGCCGGGTACCGCGCAGGAATATGGCGGGCTCATCAAACACGGTGCCAAGCTGCTTTTCGCCTATGGCGAAGCCAGCGTCCCTTTGATCACGATTATCACGCGCAAAGCTTTTGGGGGTGCTTATGACGTCATGGCGTCCAAACATTTGGGCGCCGATATCAATTTCGCTTGGCCCACAGCCCAAATTGCGGTGATGGGGGCCAAAGGCGCGGTCGAAATTATTTTCCGCTCTGATATCGGCGATGCCGATGCGATTGCGGCGAAAACCAAGGATTACGAAGAGCGCTTCCTATCACCTTTCGTTGCAGCCGAGCGCGGTTACATCGATGAAGTCATCATGCCCCATTCAACGCGCCGTCGCGTCGCGCGTGGATTAGCAATGCTTGCGACTAAAAAGGCGGAGCGCCCTTGGAAGAAGCACGATAATATTCCTTTGTAATACAAGATTAAATCAGAACGACGTTTATAATTTTCATTATTTTACAAGTATTTCTGCGAGATGGATAAGGTCATGAGCGATGTAGTCCCAGCGATGATCGATGGGTGTTTCTTGATCTGTTGATGATGAGATTTCGTAGCGTCGCGGCACATAGGCCGCTTTAAGCCCACAATGCTGCGCGGCATCAAGATCATAGTCATGAGCAGCAACCAACATGGCACGTTCCGGGGTGACCTGAAGTAAATCACAAGCGCGAAGATAGACTTGCGGCATGGGCTTATAGGCAAGGCTTACATCGGCTCCAAAAATCATATCCCATTGTAGGCCTGAATATCTCGATAGGTTGACCAAGAGCCTCGTATGGCCATCCGAGAGTGGTGCCACAATGAAATGTTTTTTTAATTTAGCAATTCCGACCACTGAATCAGGCCATGGGCGTAAACGGTGCCAAGCGGCGATTAAATCGTCTAGCGCGTCGGATGGTAGATTTGTAGGATTAAGTCCAAACGCCAAAAGACAATCCATCAGATTTTCACGATTGATGACATCAAGCGTTACAAAAGCTCGCTTGTCGTTGCGGATAAGCGCGACGGAACTGTCATAACGTGCAATCCATGCTTTGGATAACGCATCGGGATCAACTCCATTCGCCTCAACGCGGTTTAAAAAATTGGAAATATCAGCAGCAATACTGCTGCGCCAATCGACAACCGTTCCTAAGACATCAAAAAATAGGACGTCAATGGCCATAACAATACCTTTCGAAATCTTGAAAAAACTCATCTTGTATAGAATCGATTTAGCGCCCTTGGAAGAAGCACAATAATATTCAGTTATGAGAAAAAGCCTCTCTCTTTTTGAAGGGAAAGGCTTTTTAACGAAATGTTTCGCTATATTTATCCGATCAACTCTCACATCCGGTTGCGTTTCCCAAACCATAACCAATCCAGTGAGAATATGCCGGGGCCTTTGGTGATGATGACCAGAAAACAAATCGCCCAGGTGCCGTGCGTGGCCCAAGCGTCGGGGTAGACGAAGATTTCAATCACCAGCGTCATGCCCAGAAGCGCCAAAGCGGAGAAGCGGCTGGCCAGTCCGATGATGAGGAGAGCCGAAAACAGATGTTCGCTGATGGCGGCGAGTATAGCGGCTACCGTCGGGTCGATAAGCGGTAAATGGTATTCGTCGCGGAAGAGGTCGACGGTGCCTTCCGCCAGATGGAAGCCGGAGACTTTGGTTTGGCCGGACATCCAGAACACGCCGCCAATCGAGACGCGCGCTAAAAGCGCGATGAGCGAATGCGGTATTTTTTCGAAAAAACCGAACAGGGTGTTGATCAGCTTGGTGGTTTGGGTAATGGCGGTGGTCATTACAGGCTCCTGTTGGGTTATTCGAGGGTCAGTGCGGTGATAAGACCGTCGGCAATCAAAAGATGCAGATGGGCGGTGAGGTCGAAAGCGGCATCAATGGCTAAAGCTTTGTCAGTGGCCTCGCCCAGGGTTTGGCCCGCTTGAAGCGCGCTCAGAAAAGTGCTGCCTGCTGCGCTGATGGCTTTCACCAACACCGTAAAACGCGGGCGATGGATGAGGGCTGTCTCAGCCGGGTCATCATCAAGCAGGGTGGGTTCTGCCTGTCCGCTGTTCATCTGCCAGAGCGTTGCGATGGGAAAGCGCGAGGCTACCAGATTTAGAGCAGGGTGAAGTGTGCAACGAAGCTGGGCTAAATCCTCCGCTGCGATGAGGGCAAAAGCTTCGGGGCCGAGGGAAGCGCTGTCTGCGGCGTGATAGCTATGGGTGATGGTGCATTCGAGGCGCGCCAGATCAGCCATCCATGGATATTCAGCCAAAGGCGGGAAGGCCTCGATGAAATCCGGGAAGCTGTCGCCATAATGCATCATCAGGGGCGAGGTGGGGGCGTTGGCACCCGCATAATCGCGCGCAAGCGCTTCGAAAAATACGGGGCCTACGGCGTTTTGTATGGCAGGGAAGCGGGCTTTGAGCGCTTCGACAAGGCTCACAAACACATTATTGCGATAGACCGCGAAGCGTTTTGATGGCGTTGGCGGTGTGGGAGCCAAAAGACCATGCGCGAAGTGGGTTTCAAAGGCTTGGTGCATCATGTTCACGCGGCCTGTTGGGCGCGGAATTTATCAAGGATCGCATAGGCCCGCTCCGCCTCTTGGCGCAGCACGGGCCAGGCGGGGACGTCATTGTCCCATTCGATCAGCGTGGCGATAGGACCCGTCCTGGCAATGGTCTCTCCATAAAGCGTCCAGACCGGATCAGCGGTAGGGGAGCCGTGCGCGTCGATCAGCAGCAATGCGCCATCATCATCGGCATCCTCAGTGTGACCGCCCAAGTGGATTTCGCCCACATGATGCAGCGGAAACGCATCGAGATAGGCGCGCGGGTTGAGCGCGTGGTTGGTGGAGGACACGAACACATTATTGATGTCGAGCAACAGGCCGCAGCCTGTCCGCTGGGCAATGGCTTCTAAAAATTCGGTTTCGGGAATCGTGCTCTCGGCAAAGCGGAGATAGGTCGAGGGGTTTTCGAGCAGCATTTGGCGGTTAAGCGTTGATTGCACGTCATCGATATGGCGGATAATTGTTTGTAGCGTCTCTTCTGTGTAAGGCAGGGGCAGTAAATCGTTGAGATAGGTGCCGTTATGGGTTGACCATGCGAGATGCTCCGAGAAGCTTGCAGGCTGGTAGCGGTCACACAGGGTCTTGAGACGCTGCATATGGGTTTGATCAAGCGGGCCAGCCCCGCCAATCGAGAGGCCGACGCCATGGATGGAAAGCGCGTAATCGGCACATAGACGGTCAAGCATCGCGTGGGGCAGGCCACCTGCGCCCATATAGTTTTCGGCGTGGATTTCGATAAAGCCCAAAGGTCCCGGTGCCTCGGCAATGCCGTCATAATGCTCAGGCTTGAAGCCGACGCCGACGGAGGGGGGAAGATGATGGAACATCATATAAAGGCGCTCCTATAGGCTTTGAAAAAGGGAGACGCGCAGGCTGGCCCGCGCGCCTTGAGGTTTAAGGAAAAAGCGAAAATTATGCTTTGATCTCGGTGAGCGAACCATGGCCTTTTGGCGTGTTGATGCTGGTGCAGGTGCCTGCGGGAACCAAGCGCCAGGCATTGCCTTGGTAGTCGACCTTTGATGTTCCGGCGCAGGTGGTGCCTGCCCCTGCGGCGCAGTTGTTTTCACCCTTTAAAGCAACGCCGAAGCATTTTTCGGTGCCAGCCTTCATGGCTTCAAGCTTTTCGCCAGCCTTAGCCGAGAACTTCATGTCATCAGCGGAGGCAGGAACGGCGAAAGCGCCAAGGACGGAAGCGAGCGAAGCGGCAAGAACGAAAGAAGAGGTGCGCGTCATGGGATATCTCCTAAAAGGTTGCTGGGGTCCGTTAGTGGCCCCGTAACCAAGCTTTCGCAGAAACATTCTGATATGTTACGTCATAGGAGAAATTTATTTTTTTAAAGACGATTCTGTAACACTTCCCACGTCCGCACGAAGACCTTTAACCGATGAATGCTTTTGATACGCAGACAGAAGCGCTAGCGGTGCTTCTCAAACAAGCGAATGCGGGTGATGCTGTCGCCTATCGCTCGTTTTTGGAGCGGCTTACCCCGTTGGTGCGTGGCATGGCGCGTCGGGGGATTAGCCGGATCGGGACGCCTCTGGCCGATTTGGAGGATGCTGTGCAGGAGACTCTATTGGCGATACACCTCAAGCGCCACACATGGCGGGAGGATCAGCCGATTGGGCCATGGATCGGCGCGATCACGCGCTACAAACTGATTGATCTGGCGCGCAAATATGGGCGACGGAAGGAGATTGAACTCGATGAGACGTTTGAGCTTGCAACGCCCGAGCCCGAGGAGCCTTCGCTTCCCGAGCACGAAATGGACCGTTTGTTGGAAAGTATTAGTGAGGCGCAGCGTATGATTGTGCGTGCGATTTCGATCAAAGGCATGTCCATTCGCGAGGTAGCAGGCACGATGAGGATGACGGAAGGGGCGGTGCGGGTAGCTTTGCATCGTGGGTTAAAGGCCTTGGCTGAGGCATATCGGAGATTGGAACGATGAAAACCGGTGATTTCATTAACGCGCTTGTCGAGGACCAAGGGGTAAGACAGCCTCTGTTGGGACCGAAATTTGGCGCGCAGATGGTGGCGGGTTTGGCAGTCTCGCTCATGATCTTTTTTCTTTTTTTGGGTATTCGAGCGGACTTTTTAAGTGCTATTAAGGACCCGCATGTCGTTTTCAAATTTGTCTTTTCGGCATCCTTAGGCGGTTCGCTTTTACCTTTGGTGGTTTATGCGACGAGGCCGGAAATCCATCTCGTTCCGCTGTTGCGCTGGCTCGTTTTGCCGATGCTGGTGCTTGGTAGTGGCGTGGCATTTCAACTCGTGACAAGCCCGTCCGACTATTGGCTCTCGGGCATGGTGGGGCGTTATCCGGCGGCGTGTGTGCTCAATATTCCGGTACTTTCGATTGGCCCATTGACGGTTCTTTTCCTGATGCTGAGAAGTGGCGCACCGACAGATCCCGTATTATCGGGGGCCGTGGCCGGAGCGGTGTCAGGCGGGCTTGCAGCGTTCATCTACGCCCTGCATTGCCCCGACGATAGCGCCCTGTTCGTGGCGTTATGGTATTCGCTGGCGATCGGGATTGTGACGGTGGTTGGTGGGACTGTGGGCGCGAAATGGTTGCGGTGGTAAAAGTGCTTTAAGGACCGCGAGGCTCCCGCCTCGCATCTTAAAGATGCGCGC
>Ga0316217_10003884_pt1 | contig 16615 bp, 9 predicted proteins | sample 1anoAmetaG_FD_203633 | JGI IMG/M metagenome (GOLD analysis project Ga0316217, IMG submission 203633) | Freshwater microbial communities from Trout Bog Lake, Wisconsin, USA - 1anoA | ecosystem: Environmental > Aquatic > Freshwater > Lake > Hypolimnion/Profundal zone | place: USA: Wisconsin...
CCAACTCTATTTGTAATTACATCCCTATTTGTAATTACATCTCTATTTGTGACTTTCAATCGAACAGTCGTATTTCCAGAGCTGTCATAATCACAGAATTCCATAGCTTTTAGATGAATACACGCTCAAATTTGAAATCTACTGATAATAATTATCTTTTAACCTTTTTTAATGGGTTGTTGTAGATTTATAATTATAGATATGATTTGGTCTAAAATTCTGATTTTCGTTTTTTTGCTTATTCTCGCCAACTGCATATCCGAGTACAAAGTCGTCAACAAAACGCAAACTTCAACCAACATTACACTGTAACTCTAATATTTCGGCAAAAGTGACTTTTATCTCAAGCCTTCGAGTCCGATCATAAAGAAAGCTCAATTCGTGCTGCAGTGCTTGGCGTTCGGAGAATTCTATTTCAAAATAATCGACTCACAAACAAAAAGGTACTAAGTTCTGACTGGAGCTTAGCCTTTTCCCAGAGATTCGTTTGATACTTTTACGTTCCCCATCTCTTTCTGTGGAATCGAATTCAGCTACAACGAAAACCCCTTTGATTTTACTATTCTAAGGTCTCAAACCAAAGCTGTTCTCTTTTCTACTGTTGAAGGTGCCTTCATTTTCAGTAATTACTACATCTAGATTGGGACTGAGGTGGCAAGCAACAAAATCTTTGGCCTGGGGGAAAGATTCTCGGTAAATTTTCGGAAAGACAATGGTCAGTGGACTGTCTTCAACAGGGCAGGCGACCAACAAATCGACTCTGGAACTGGAAACAATACCTACGGCTATTACCCCTTTTATCTGCTGATTGATAACAATCTTAAAGGACATATCAGCTACCTCAAATCAACGAATGCGATGGACGTTTTCAAGAGCTAGCAAAACGGCAAACACTATCTGACCTATAAGGTTGTAGGGGGGATCTTGAACTTCAGGTTTAGTTTGGGAGACTCAAACATTTTAGATTTGGTTAGTCGCTTTCAGTCGCAAATAATTGGTAAAAGTGCCATTCCTCCTTTCTGGTCTTTAGGGTTTCATCAGTCTCGCTGGGGGTATGACTCAGTTGCTGATCTACAAGAAGTGATAGCTAACTACAAAGGACATGGGCTACCTTTGGATACGATTTGGAGTGACATCGATTATATGGATTAATTCCAAGACTTTACTGTTGACGAAGAAAGCTTTCCTTTGGATTAGCTCAAGAAGATAACAGATGAATACCATTATGTGCCCATCGTAGATGCTGGGGTTGCTGTCGATTCATAGGCCTACCAAATAGGCAGCCGCAGAGACGTCTTTCTCAAAGATTTGAGGGGTAAATAGTACAGAGGCTTAGTTTGGCCTGGAGACACAGCATTCGTTGACTATTTCCATCCTAATGCTACCTCCTATTGGATGGATATGCTTTAAAGCCTTTACCAAAAGGTACAATTTTCAGGTGTTTGGCTCGATATGAACTAAATTTAGAACTTTTGTGATGGGCCCTGCAAAATATAAGCCTAGCCTCCAATCATCGACTACACAAACGACATTCCTTACCATCCTGGCTCCCATCTGCTGGAATCAGGTACCATTTCACTGAACGTGACCCACTTCAACAACATCTCAGAATTCAACATGCACCCCTATTTCGCACTAATGTAAATGTACGCAACAAACAAGTTTTTAAAAACAAAATCCAAGTTCCCTTTCATCCTTTCGAGGAGCACAACTTTCGGGTCGAAGCAGTTCGGCTTCCACTGGACAGGCGACAACCACGCCAGTTGGTAATTCTTGAGGAGCTCAGTCGTTGACAACATGAACATGAATCTGGCGGGGATTCAGATGGTCGGCCCTGACATCTGCGGCTTTGGAGGAGATACCAATTCAGAGTTGTGTGCGAGATGGTACCAGCTCGCTGCTGTCTATCCCTTTGCGAGGAGCCATAACGATTACTGGTCAATTCCTCAATAGCCTTACAGTTTGGGTGAGGATGTCTTGCGATCAGCCTTTGGGAATCTCAAACTCCGCTACTGTTTTTTGAAACAATTCTATAGCTTTTTGGTTGATGGGGAAGGTGCAGTACCATTCTTCACTTCGCTAGCTTATTACCCTTAGGCCTTGCAGCAAATAACTGATGTCTAACTTTATGACAAGATTGTCAATAGCCAGTTTTTGGTTTCAAATAGTTCCTTGATGGTTGTGCCTCTTTTAGAATAAGATCAAAATTAGAGAGAGTTTTTCTTGCCGAAGATTAACAATTAAGCTGACACCTTTTGGATGAATATTTTTACAGGGTAGATGTACGGAGGTGGAATACATACCTTGCAGAATTATGAACCCACATCTTACCTACAAATGTTCATGAGCGCAGGAAGCACTTTTTTCATCCATAATGTCACATAAACGACCAAAACTACTCAACTGGACGGTCAATACATCCTCCTTTCAGCCTTCAAATTCGGTTCAAATATCTCAGGCATAGAAATCTACACTTCAGAAGGCAGCATCCTATCAATCGACGATTTCAGCAACTAGGACAAAATCTAGCTCTGCCTAGCCAATAAAGCCAAATACAAACTTTACTTGGTATGGAGGGTTGATTTGCAAAAACAGCAAGTGACAATCAATATCCAATCTGCGTTTACTTACTCTGCGGTTAGGGATCCGGTTTATATCAACTCTTTGATCGTTTTGATCGGGGGCGAATTGTTTACTTATGTTTTGCCTGAGAGTTTGAGAATCAGGGATAATGTTAATGTCGATTTCGTAGTCGAAAATGGGCGACTAAGAGAGGGCAATAATGTATGGAATGAGATCATTGGGCAGCCTGCTTCCGTCAAAAGTATAAATTTAAGGATAGATTGACCATTTTTGACGACAAAATGATTCAAAAACATCTAATCTTGATTATAAGATATGTATCCTTAAGGATACCTAATAAACTTCGGTCTAGAATCAAAAAGTGATTGCTGAACTGAGCTGAGCTGACTTCAGGCCGAAACACTACAATCTATCGCCAATGGTTGTTAGGGATGGTTGTTTTGATAGTTTAAGAATGATCATTAGAAATCCAAGAGCGTGCCTTCTGCATTTTTGTAGTCATCGATGGTCCACTCATAGGTGATTCTGGGCTGGCTGACCTTCTTCGTGTAGCACCTCTCAATGGTCTCCTCCAGCTTCTTCATCATATGTTTGTTCTTGAAAGAATAGTTCTTCTCAACCGCTGATATCTCGAGTGCTGTAAGCTAGAACGAAAAGACTGTGTTCATGAACTAGTCGTCGCTGAACTTGTCGTAGAAGTTTGAGTCGTTGACCAGCAATAGGTTTTCTTACATCGAGTTTTACAAGAACTACTTTTACTTCAGCTTCATTAGGGCTAACCCGGTTTTAAATATCATTGGATACCCTTCAACTAGAAAGCATTCAAAAAAACGGTAGAATTTCTCGTTTGACAGAAATTTGCTGTAGAGGGTCAAAAACCAAGAGGGGGTATACATTACTGGCTAAATATACTGCTCTTTAAGTTTCTGGTAGATTTTGGGTAGTTTTTCTTCCAGCAGTTTGCTAAATACCTCGTTTTGCCGATTAACGAAGCCGGGGTTGCGAAGATTATCGTCTATATAAATGAAACTAGGTACAAATAGACTTATATCTGTGTATGATGTCTGCAATTATGTAAAATACAATCTCGTCATCAAGTATCTCTAAGAGCCTCATGGACAGGAAGTTCATCCCTTGGCAATAGCCGATTTGAGGGAACTATATCGAAAGCGCCTTCAAAACGTTGAACAGAGAGATTCGAAGGACTTCTTGGGATTGGAAAGAAAAAGTACGCGGAATGTCTAAATTAATATCATAGACATCGTAGCTGTCTTTGAGCAGGATTTTGGAATAGGTCAAGGGAGTCCTTTAGACAATTCTTTGAACTTTTACTATCTAAGGCCAAACCTTTATCCGAATGCATTGAGGTATGCCCTTGCGCGTTCGTTTGAGTAGCAGTTCCTCGTTGGAGTGGAGCCCTTTTTGTAGCATCTCCCTCCATTTCATCACTCTTGCGTTAGTTCTTTTTTAATCTTTTGGTGCTGACATCCTTTTATATAATGGAAGGTTGAATGCACTCTATAAGATAATCAAATTTCGAACAGAAAACTTTAATTCTTTAAAAAAATCACTGTTAAGAGTTGGCCGAAATCATCTGCTCTGTTCTCTCGGGTACTATGGGTAGTTGCTCCGAAATTGCAGGTTTGAGCTCATTATCTATTTTGATGCGTTACTATTTGCTGAGGAAGCCTTTGTTAGTGGTGTCGAAGTAGCTGTGAGGCTATAGCTCGTAATCCGAAAACACGCTGTTGTAGGAATTGCAGAAGGGACATTTCATTTTGCTTCTCTTTTCCATGACTTTCTGGTCGTAGTTCTAGAAGCAGTTCAGGCATAGGCAGTTATTGCAATCTCCACAGGCCAGAATTTCTAAATCTCAAGGGAATTACTGTTATAGTAGTTGATACAGATGGGACAACAGTAGACTTTGAGTTTGCTGCTTTTTCTCTCCTCGTCTGGGATCTTTATCACTTATTCTTTTTTATATTTGGTATTCAAGCGCAGCTATTTTGCAGATTGGGTTTTTTTTGAACGGTTGGATCGGGTAGAGCGAGGGGGCGGGGGAGGGTTGCGGTCAAAGCAAAAACATAAGCAGTGCAGCAACTCTTCCATAGAATACTTTGAGAAATTAGTTATAAAGCTATAGATATTAATGACTCAAAGCAATAAAATATCTAATCATGGGTCTTAATACATCTAAACATTAATAAGCTCTTTAGCCAATAAATTGCTAGAGATTCAGGGTTCCTCTTAGAAAATATTGGGGGGGAGGAATCATATAAAGATTATGCAGGATAGAAATAGTAATGAATTGCAATAAAAACAATATTGAAGCTTTTATATGAATTGGTTGCAGATTAATGATAAGAAAGACAACTAAATGAGCAATTTAAAAGATGTGAAGTAAAATTTCAGAAAAAACTCTACGATAATTATAGTTGGGTAAATAATATATTATAATGATTTTGATTCACTGAATTTCAAATAACTGAAAAATCGATTCACAAAATGGCTTTTTTAGGTGAACCATGAAAAGAAACTGAATGATACTCTATGAATGATGCTAAAATTGATAGTTCTTCCATTAGCAATAACTTTTATTAAAATTTACTATAGCAGAAGGCTGAAAAACCTCAATTATTCAATAACTATACAAAGTAAGAAGAGTCCTATCCTAATAATATCAAATAAGCTCAACTATCTCATAGTATAATCACATTCTCCTCATCAATCCTGGCAATAACTTACTATTGAGCTGTCAGAGATGCCCTTTTTTGGATTAGCCATCATGACTTTTTGTCTATCATATCCATATGAATCGTTCTTGCAGAAAAATTTAATTTAGTCTGCTTGAGATTATCTGGTTATTTGATTTTGGAAATCTATACGTTGTTCTATAAAGGCTAGTGGGTCATTATAATATATCGAAGATTTTCAATGCTTCCACTCAAATCGACCCTCCACCTCGCTCACAATACACATTTTGAGCGATTGCACTCCTTTCATAAACCCACACACGCGAAACCTTCAAAAAGCTCGATTGAAGTGCTGTAGAAGAAGGAAAGTGCGACCCGTTAGTCATAGGTTTCGACAGGAAAGATGCACGAATCTTAGTTAAGAAAGAAAGGCACGTATTTCAGTAGCTGTTCCCTTTTCCAAGCAAAAAGGGTCAAGACACGGCAATTCTATGAAAGGAATCACAGTTCGGGGTGGCTGGACAAGATCCTGACCAAGAAGGCCTACAACGACAAATAATAATACTTGATGATCCAATCGCAGGAGAAGATATCCAAGTTGCTGTGCAAGGAGGATAGCAGTAACAAAAAGATCAGAAAAGACTTGGACAAAGAGATACTCTAGATACGAGTTGGCTGCAGAGGCATCAGAGTGGGCTACGAAACAGGAGAGTATATCAGAAGTTTGAAGAGACTCAATAACAAACGGAGAAATCTCAATCTGAGGCTCACTTAGCCTTCGGAGAGTGATAGAAAAAAGAAGAAGCAGATTATACTGAAAGCCTTTAATGAAATTGATATCAATTTAAGTCCATGGATCCACTAATATTGTTAGTGATCTTTCATCCATTATTTGTACTTCTCACCAATATCTCAATTACTTAATTTACGCCAACATCTGTGACACAAAATTAGATTAAAAAGTTCATAAAATTATAAAAGTTGAACTTTGCTGAGCAGTTACAGTCAATCAAACTACAGAATAGGGTCTAAATATACTGATAACCAGCCATCTATTTGGATCTTTTACTTCACTCTAAGTTACAATCACTGTTCCCATAACTAGAATCGTCCTCTGCTTTGTGCAGCTATTCAAACATAATTTTGTCCTTTCTCGAATGAACCCAAAAAAGAAAATATAATGCTCCTCTATGAGATGACGTAACAAATGCAAAGTATTTCATAGAAAAGCTGCGATCTTCAAACTTTCGTTAACAATAACAACAATAATTTCAAAAAGCTGATACCAACCAAGAAAAAGATACTCAACTGTTTGCTAAAACTGATACGCCATAGCCTAAATTCTAGCACCAAATGCGAATCCCCGATTGTAGATACTGCCCAAGATCCGCTTATCTCATCGTGAAACATATCTGCTATGATTGTTTGCTATTTGCATCTTTTCGGACACAAGCCAGTGAAATTACTAAACGATGATACCTCTTAATTAATACATTTTAAAGCATTGTTCTTATGAAGGCGTTTTTTAAGCTGTTCGACAAAGAACTAGACACTTTCCTTGACCCGACTGTCTACATCGACTGCCAGAACTCGCCCTCCCGACTGCTCTGCGAGCTCAAGTAGCCCAACGAAATGAAAAGACTCATAAAGTTCATCTAATCGCCATGCAGTAATCCATTCCAATCCATTAGAATACTGTCGCTCTGCCATCTGTTGGTCATTTATAGCGACAAGTACTTCTCTCTTGTTGAGTAAAAGCTGAAATTGACACTCACTGACGACCCTTGGCTCAATTCACAATTTCTATAGCCTTACCGACGTTTTTTAGTGAAATGCTGCACATCTGTGGATCAATACAGCGATATCAAAAGATGTCACCTTCGGCAAGGAGGGGCACTCTAGGGACTATTTTATTCAATAAACATGCTCAAATTATTGTTCAAAGTTGTGCAAAAAATGCCCCATCTTGGTCGCTATTACAAACCTTCGCAGGAACCCGTAATAAGCACTGCAGTTGAGGTGATAGCATTGCAAGCACAGAAACTCTACGGCTACTTCAAGGCGACCCTCACCGAGATACTCTTCAGACGTGAGCATTACATCAAAAACAAGGACGATTAGAACATCATGAAAGGAGTGCTGGCCGATGAGCTTGGCAGCATCAACGAAGAAATAAAGAAACTGTTTCTGGACAAGTACTTCTTCCCCTTGGGCAAAGGGATAGGCCTCAAGCTGTTCAAACCTGAAGAGCAGACTCCCTAATGTTAGAAGTACATCCACTCTATTTTATCGGATCATGCGGATACCGAGAGAAAAAAAAAGCAGTTATAGCTCGAAAAGATTTTGTTCCCCGGCAGTGGTCTTGTCGACTGGAATTTCTATGAGGAAACCCTGTTGGCTGGCCCGCTGAATGTTTCAGGAAGCCTTGAGGAGCCAATCCATAAAGACCTTGACGAGATTGTAGTGTCGGATTAAGAGGTAGAAGGCGTGGGGAAGATAGGAAAGTATGAGAAACGTTTAGTTTTGTCGAAAACTGGGCAGAGTCAGAAGTAGACCAGTTCGGGGACCATCAAACTGGAAGGGATATAGCTCTGATTGACTTTTATTGTTACGTTCACTAAATTGTTATCTTCAGCAAAGTGTCTAATAGATATTGAATAATAGAGGCAACTTTTGACAAAGCTAGATATTTGTTTATTACTTAGCAAATTGGCGGGTTATTGTATTGATTAGAATCAAGTATCATCGAGAGTAATAGTTTAAATTTGATGGGTTCAAAGGTTAAAACTGAGCTATAAATCATAAAATCATTCATTAGTAATAGGCTTTATTTAAGACACTCTTCAGCTCGCTAATTTTGTACAGGTTCTAAATTTTATCAAACGAAAGTAGCTACTTCTCAACAATCTTTTTCTTCTCATACCCAACACGTTGAAAAACCATGGTAAGCAACAAAAGAGCGCCAACAATTAAGTAGCTCCCTCTCATCATCGTCCCCGCTGACAAATTCGTTGTCGAATCAAGCATATTACTAGCAATTATGGGTATCTTCTTGGCAAAAGGGAGGACCACCTCGAAGAAAAGAAAGGTCTTGTCACAAAGATTGGGCAAATTGAAGGTAGAATTCGATGAAACCTAGGTAAACATGATTGCTTAGTTGACTGCCAGGGTAATGAGGAGGGAAGAGCCTACTGTAAGAGCTCCGTTTCGATATTTGTTGCAGATGGCTGCTCCGATGATTGGCTCGCAAATGTTCTCATAGAGGATGAAGTTGGCGATCGACCGAGGGTAGTTATCCAGCAACGAAGTCTCATACTAGTTGTTTTGGAGCGAGGTGATAGAATCGTTAAAAGTCTGCTAAAGTAATGACATATTCAAATCTTGGTTCAAAGCGACCACTTTCAGCCAGTCATAGGCAAGCAAATTCATGTAGCTCTACTAGATTTAGCTCAAGGCTTCGGTGAGCTGGTCGTAGCTTTCGATGGATTGCAGCCCTTTGAGTTGTTTGTCGAAATATAGGGAAGTGCAGAGGAAGAATGCCAAGAGCAGGCTGGAGAATAGCAACAGATAGAATTTATTGTAATAGATGGAGTTTCTAATTTTTTGGGTGAGATGGGTCTAGTGCAGCTAGATTGTGGTCTTATTTTTGACCAGAGGCATCTATTATGCTTCTTCATGATAGTTGTCAATGTTTTTCTTCTAGGGGCCTTCATTTTGGCAGTCTTCCAAGATCTCAAACATTTGCTCATTACTCTTCACATAAATCTCCTGGTTCTACCACCATATTTAGTAGATGTAGCTTGTCTTGAGCTTGGAAAACATACTCCGGGCTAGCTTCAGCTCCCTCTGTCTCCTTTTCAGCATCTCGTATGGAAAGTTCGAGACAATCTACAGATATTCTAGCAACTGACAGTTTTCTCTAAGTCGAGCCAGCATACAGCACACAAAGCAGAAACTTATGACCAAATATATGATGACTTTGAGCAGTCTCAAATCGGCAATCAGGTACTTCTGGAAGCTATCAGTTACTTCATCTACAGCATTGAAAGGCATATCTTAGGAATTGTAAGTTTACTGGAGTACTTTTATGTAGTCATTGGCGTAGTAACCCCAGTCGATGGGGGGTTGTTGATTGTTCTCGACTTGATTGATCCATAAAATGATGGATTCTTTGAAAAGCTTGATGAACTGAATGAAGTTGATGTTCTAATCGTTCTCTAATGAACCCAGCCAAACCCTTTTTTGGGTAAATACAGTCTAGATGAATTCATTGCTCTTGTTGTCGTCAACTACCAAATCCATGAGATCATCATAGCCGTTTTAAATATCAGAAGTGAGGTGTGAAAGCATGTAGGAAGTCATGTTTGGGATTGAGGAGGGTTGGCAGATATCATCGGGGAAGTAAGAAGTGCTTGTTACTAGGCTTAGGATCTATTGCTAGAGGAATAGTCTTTTCCTGAGGATTATTGCGTCCCGGATCATGGATTTTTTTGTGCGGCCTGAAAATTATTCAGATATTTTGGGGTCTAGTTAGAGATAGACACTCGCGATGACCAAAGCACTGCAAAAGATAAAAGCTATCTCGAGGACCATGCAGAGAGAGCAATAGGGTTTTTAAATGCTATTTTTAAAGACTTTCCTTTAGATTTACTAATTCTTGGCCTTCAGAAAAGGTAAAGACTATAGTGAATCTGTTTTACCTGCAAACTCCAACTTCGAACTCTATAGCTAAATTGGCAGTTCTGCATCATAAAACCTCTAATCCAAATACAGCTCTAAAACCTAGAACTCTTACTTCAACTGTCTAACCTTGCGCCTCTAGAATCCCAAAATATACTCTTTCCAACTCTTCATAATTTTCTGCTAGAGTTAGCTATTTATCATGATAGACCCTTGGGCGTGAGCCATGGGCTAGATCTAGCATATGTAGTTGAAGGAGTTAGAGTTTTAGTAGTAAACTCTCGTGCTTATGGAGTATTGCTACAGAATGCTTATTTTGAGACCTTTTAGCTCTCTTTCAACGGGCAGCCAGCATTCATATTAGTTGTGTCGGTCAAAATTAGACTACTTCTATGCCTCAAATTAGTCCATTATTAAAGCATGAACCTTAGCTTGGTTGGCACTCATGAAATATTGCGATATGTTATGTTTGACTGACGATGAGAAATACTTTCGGTTGGTTTTGAACTTATTTTTGAACTTCTCATTGAAATTGATAATTTCGCCACCCCTAAACCCGTTTATAACAACCAAATAGGTCCCAAGTCTCAGATCAGTAGAATTCCGCTCTTGGTTGCTAATATGTCTCTTTATCTAAGACTTTAGATAGGCTGGCTGTTTGAGGATTGAATTATAGTAGATTAGCAAAGCTAGCTTGAATTAGTTTGAGGATTGGTGGAAACCATCTTTTAGGATTGTTTGGAGTTATTGGTTGAAGTGCTACTTTTTTTGGTTGCTTTGAAGGAGATATGGCTCAAGGTTTATGCTTTGTTCTCTTTTTTTGCTGATAAGAGATTAAACTATGGTTGTCTCCTGCGTTATAACCTAATTCAACGATTATAAGAAAGCTCCTAACTTCTAAAAGAAAGTGATACAGTTTTTGTGAGAAACATGATTTTTGTGAATAATGACCTTATGTAAAATTTGGTTGTAGATCCTCTTTATTTTGCTTGTTTCTAAGATATTAACATTATCTCTGATATGATCCAGGAACCTATAGTACATTAGCAGTGATGAGCTTATTTCATTTTCCCTCAATTTAAGAGCACAATCTAGCTTAAAAGTGAAGATTTCAAAATGTGCTTTTTAAGTCACATTTCTGCAAAGCACTTCAAAAAATTACTTTTGTAATAATTTCTGATCTTTCAACAGTTACTACCATAGACTTCTTTCTTTTTTCGTACTTTCTTCATCTGGGAGGAAAGTTTGTTTTGTTCTCAAAAGCTACTTAAAAAAGAGCCAACATTTCCCCTTCGCCTATCGCGAAAACTGGACAGTGCTCTATTCTTAAAACAGACATTCTCTTATAAACCGGAACATCGTTAGAACATCTGATGAGTTCTCTCTGAAAGTTGTGACCGATAGTAGACGAAGATATTTGATCTCCAAGAGAGGCAGTAGGGAAAAGTGAGGCACAAAAAACAATGCCAACATGAGACACTAGCTGAGAAAAAAGTGGGGAGTTTCAAATGCTATGCGAATTATAGCTTATAAGGCCGAAAAGACCCCCCCAATCACCCCTATCATCAGAATTTATTCCATATCGCTCTGCTGATAGGTGAAAGTCAGGCAGAAAGCAAAAGCGGTAAAGAGCTGAAAGATGGCGAAAAGGATGACAAAAACGATAGGAGATTCCAGAAATAGGGGTAAAACGGCCATCAGAGTTATTTTGAACACTCTTAGAAGTTTGAGCAGATTAGAATTCCTTTATAGGGGGATAATTACTGGGCTATTTCTCTGGGCAGCACTGACCCAAAATAGACTATCTTAATAATTATCACACAGAGTTGAGTTATTAGTAAAACAGCACAAATAATTACTACTTTGTTCAGGTTATTTTAAGAGCTTGAAAGTAGTCTAAAAATTAAGAAGCTCAGGAGAAGTCCAAGGTGCTCCAATATTTAAATGGAGGCGGCTGCTTAGTTTGATTGTTGTTGGGAATACTACTGTGTGATTTTTAAGCTAAATATTGCCACTTAGTAAATTAAAGATTACTTGCGACAAAGTAGAAGATGCTGAAAGCGTAGATCCGGTAATCTGGGAGAAGGTCTTAAAGTAGCAAGAAAGTAGCACTTTATGAAAAGAGCAAAGATGCGAAAAGGATGAGTCGGTAGAGATATCTGGGATTACTTTTTGTTGCAGAACTCTCGGCCATTTAAACTATAGTTATAATTTAAAGTTCTATGAGTGACAAATATAAACCAAAAAAATTACTCTTCGATTTCGTGTGGGTAGTGTTGGTTTCTTGGAAAAATTCAGCAGTGGTTGGGCGGGGTTAGAAGTTTTAGATTGTAAAATTTATTGAACATAAATACTATTACTGATGATGGAATGATCGGTTCCGATAGACTGTTTTTTGGTACTTATTTGATGCAGCTATGAGTCTTAGATCTCAATTTGCGTTTGGTTTGAAGGCTGTAATAGTCCAATGAGCTGAGGAATCGATAGAAAAGAGTAAAATCTATCAGCTATAATAAGGTAAGATTCACTAACAATTATTGATATCAAATTTTAGCCTTTCTACGTAAACTCTAAGTGCCAAATCGGGTGAGAATCTGTGATAAACTACGTTTTAATGCACTTTTTTTGAAAAAATGATTAACAAAATTAGTTAGATGCTTTTCCACATTTGTTCAGGTATTAAGCTCGACCAAAATATTAGGAATATCTGATAATATGCTAAAAGTCAATACTTTACTTTTACATCCAGATAGACTATGATATTACAATTCCGCAGCTAATCTGATTATCAATGACTGCACCGAATCAAGGTTCAAAGCAACTCCTCTCTCGACTACTTCTCTCTGTCTTCAAGATGCATTCAGATGATAAATTATACAGCATCATATTATTCTGATGGTTAGTCACTAGTGTTTTTGATAGTAGAGCTTTTAGTCTGGAGCCACAAAGTCGCTGATTGATCTCGGGCTGGTGGGTTGCGTCATCCAGTCGAATACGCCTGAATTCGTTTTTTTGAGTTTGATGGATTGGACGTCTGATTTCAACATTGGTTAGCCTTAGTCTGCGTTTTAGAAGTCGGATAGACTCACAGGAAATTTGGAATTTTAATGCTCTTTTTGCAGGGCTATGTTTTTGTACGGTTTTATCAGCATTTGATCTCTTTTGACTCCTGTCTATTGCTCAGAAATCTCTTTGTTGTATTTGATGAAAACTTAATCACAATAGGGGTTATCCCAGCTTTCAGGGCTCTCAGCAGGTTTTATTTCTGGAACTTTATAGTCACAGTTATACCCTGGCTACCATTTGAGTTTGTGCAGAAGGTAAAGACCTGAAACGAACATAAAGATAGAACTATGAATGAAAAGGCAAAGTAAAAAATTGATGTTTTCAGACCAAATGAATTCGTAGTTTTAGAGGTTTCTGATTATGAAACTTTAGTAAAGGCAAAGCATGCAAGAGAGAGCCTCAATGTACACAAGAAATTAGATGACTGTCAGTTTCGAGGACGGAGGAAGTTGCTACTTTATCGATGGTATCAAAGCAATATACCCTAAAATCATGGTTGCGATGGCTCCAATTCTGCCAGAAAGCTAGGAATCTTGGAAGAAGATGGCCAAACTAAGCAATGCAAGCATAGAAATTGGCAAAAAGATAGTGATTAGCGAGTTTCCTGGGTACTTATAAAGCGTAATAATGAAATGGGTGTATTGGAAATATTTGACCTTCTTTGGTGGAACTTTATTCTAGTTCCGATACACTCTCATCGAAAGCCTTTTGACTGTGGCTTAAGCGATTTGTTTGAAAAAAGGAAGTCCCGCCAAAGAATCCTTCTGTTATTATGTTGATTTTGTCAATTCCTGACACTTCCTTTTCTACAGGTCCTTTTTGTGCTCTTTACTTTACTCTTTCTTTTCTTTTTTATCGGCTTTCCCATTCTTTTTACTCATCAATTATTCGTGCCTTCTAGTAATTTACTTATAAGTTCCTAGATTAGTATGATAAGACTCTAACTTTCTTTAGGCCAGATCGTAAACTCCATAAACACAATCCAAAGCATAACTCATAGGTATCAGATCACTATTCCTCATACAATTGAAGCTAACCTTGTATTCTTTCTAAGGGTCATACCCAGTACTCGATTTTTGGACATCTGGATTAGGATGTATTGTCACTGTGTTCAAAGTTATCGAAATAATGAGTTGCAGCATTTAAAAAGGAGACCATAGTGTATCTTAGATTAGGAAGCCAAGAAACACTTTTCTGATTGTAAAGATCAGAAACTTTGCCTTTTTATCTCTTTTTACAGTGGTAGTGATTCCATCGTCAGCTAAAAACATCGATTCCCCACGGTTGAGCTGCAGGACGATACTGCTTTCCAACTTTTGGATGATTTCCTAGGGTAGGTCTCCGAAGAAGACGTTTATTATGAGCGCACAGCTGATATTTCCAGTCAAAGACTGCACAGAAACATCCTGAATGCTTTTGATTTTGTTGGTTATATAGACAGGCAAGAAAAAGTTGACTATCTTTTTGCTTTAAGAAAAGAGTACTTGATTCGTAAAGCCCAGATCTTCCTGCTTCAGTTTCAAGGATTCTATGCTTCTCTCATATGTCCGCTTATGAAACTAGGTTGAAGCTTATCCTGGTCTTTCTTCGCTGCTGCTGAACAAAGAAATCACAAAAGCTAGGATTTTGAAGATTGCTTTGAACAAAAAGGTTATTATTGTTAGGACGAAAGGAGGAAGAATCAGCTTAAAAAGTTAGATTATATGATTGTTAGGAGACTAAGGTTATTCCCAAGGCATATTTTTGGCCTTCCTGGAACTTAGAATTTCTGAAGTCATGATTTAAATTATAATAACGAAATTAATCTTACATTTTTGATAGTTTTGGTCCTAAAAACAGCCACAACTAAAACAAAGCCGAAAAAATGCTTAAACGAAATCTTCTCTTTGTTTTAAATGCTGTCTTTGCGTTATTATTCAAAAAACTTGTGAATGATTATTCTGTCATCATCAATACTCCCACCAAGCGAAGTCGATGTGTTTGGCGTCCTTATGGAGGGGATGAGCTAGTCCAGCCAACGGCATGTTGAAAGTTCCATCCCAGGCGACCACTTTCTGCTCTGGAGACAGCCAAATCTGAGCCAACTCCGAGACCTTGGCCTCTGGAGCTTCTCTGAGATAGGCAGGTTGGTTGAGCTGCCAGATCTTGGCCTCAGGGATCTTGTTGCTGGCGTGGGGGATGATAGGGTGGGTCATATCGACATAGGCCTGATAGTTGCGTATCTGCTTGTCAGTGAACTCATCCTTGAGGATGGGATAGTAAGGCGAGAAGATGTTGAGGGTGCCTTTCCTTTCGTGGTACACAGCCAGCGCGAAGAACATTATCCATGAGCGGGCGTAGAAGTTGCGGATGGGGAGCTGCATCGATCAGACAGTACTTCTCTGAGGAGGAGGTAGCCGACGGCCCACCCGAACATTCCTTTCTGGATGTTCCACTCTCGATTGATGGTGTGGTCTCTCTTGCCGGCCAGATACTTATCGATGAACTGGGTGGGATTGCTGTAGATGGATTGAAGCTAGCTAAAACAAGCAGTACCTTTTGGAGATCGTCGGTCGCCCTGCTGTTGAGGGTGAGGAAGGATTCCTTTTTCTTGCGGACGAACATCAGGCAGTAGTTATCATCAGCTTCGTCGTCGGTGGTGAGCTCGATGTTGGAGATGACGTTGTCGTCGTACTCGTCCTGGGTAGGAGGGTTGTTACTTGTTACTCTTTAGTGTTGAACCACAGTCTGGCTTTGCCTTCTCTCACGGGCATCTAATTAACTAATACAACAACAAAATCAAGTTTGGTTTAATTCGCCTTAGGCCTCACTCCGGTTTATTTTATCACCTTTTCTGCGATTCTTTTAGGAGTGCTCACTCCAAAGCTGTAGGCAATAGCTGCAACCAAATAGATTATCAAGTATGCATCTTTTCATTACCAAAGTTTCTTCACCCAGAGAACATGCAAAGTAAGAACAGAAATCTGCATACATCAACCTTAACACAACCACCCCAAGTAACCTCATTTCTCTGCCTCACACCCATCCAAAGCCAAAGATTCAATAATGTAAATAGCTTATGTCAACCCCATTTTATTATTTCCTAATATATTAATGATCAAAGGATACAAACAAGTATAAGTGATCGACACCCCAGCCTAGAACTGCACCATCTACCGGGTCACCAAGGACGGCACCCAGTACCTCATGCACGAATTCGAGGCCATCAACTAGTCCGATGAGTACAGCTTCAAGATGCGCAAGAAGCTGAGCAAATGTTCGCACCTGGTACGACTGGTGGAGTAGTTCGAGGAGGAAGAGACCAAGTTCTACATTTCTGAGTTTTTCTAGACGGACCTGCTGAAGCTGGCCTACAGTCGTCCCGGCCACGTCCTCCAGCTTCAACAAGCCCTCGCTTATTTCGCCAGGCTCGTCGACGTCTTGGAGGAACTGCACTGCAACAAAGTCATCTATCGCAATATCCGCCCCGAAAAGATTAGAATCAGAGATAGTGAGCCCTATCTTTACGACTTTTCGATGGCCCAGTTTGTGAAGCGGCGGGAAAGGATGTTCGAAAAAGTGGGTTGTGCCACTTTTCTCGCGCCTGAGTACTT
>Ga0316217_10003885_pt1 | contig 16613 bp, 11 predicted proteins | sample 1anoAmetaG_FD_203633 | JGI IMG/M metagenome (GOLD analysis project Ga0316217, IMG submission 203633) | Freshwater microbial communities from Trout Bog Lake, Wisconsin, USA - 1anoA | ecosystem: Environmental > Aquatic > Freshwater > Lake > Hypolimnion/Profundal zone | place: USA: Wisconsin...
GCCGGCCTGCCCTACCGAGATCTCTACGCCGACTACAAAGCCGTCTGGTTCGAGGAATGCGATCTGATGACCAAGGCCGCCCAGGGCGGCATGTTGACCCTCCTCGATGACCTCAACGAAACGCCCGGCAACGTCATCCTCTGCACCAGCAACTGCGCCCTGAAAGATTTCGAGCCGCGCTTCAGCAGCCGGTTCACCGTGTTTGAACTCCAGCCTCCCAGCAGCGACGAAATTGAAACACTCCTATGCCGCTGGCTCCAGACCGAAGGCGCCATCAAACAGATTGCGCAATTCGCCTGCGGCAACGTCCGCACCGCCATCAAGGATGCCGACCTCCAATTCGCTGCCGAGCAATCGTCGTAATACAGCAATCGTAATACAACTTGCCAACCTCCCGCCGCTGGACGAACCTGTTCAATAAAAAGTATGCCTGAACCCTTCGACAAACTCTTCCCCGCCGAAGCCGCGCTTCGCCGCCTTCGCAACCGGGAAAACGGCCTGCCCCCGGCACTCCAAGAATTCCTCGACAAAGAATGCCCCGACAATGTTGAGCGCGAGTTGGTCTTGGCAGAAGTGGAGGGCGCACTACTGGAGCTGGCTCGCCAAGACTTCATGGACCGCTACGGCAACCCCACCGACGAAGACCTTGCTCCCATGACCGACGAAGAACTTGCCTGCCTGAACGCCCAGACCGAGGAGATTGTCCGCAAGCGCAAGCAACTGGCCAGGTCGTAAAGTGTGGACAGTCGCTTCGCCACTAAAACCACAACCAAATTCCGGCGGTGGAGTTCATGCGACCTCCTCTTTGGATCGTCGCGGGACATGCGCGGCCTTGGCGAACTCGCCCGCGGTTGCCCGCGTCGTGAATCGCTGAATGGCCGCGCGAGTCAAATAAGGTTTGCCGGCGATGTTCACGAATGGGTCAAGCCATCCGAGTTTCTGCCATCGCCAGACCGTTACGGTCGTGCGCCCGATCTGGCGCGCGAAGTTTGATACCGCCGTCAGGGGCGGAAGTTCGTCTTCCGTGTTGCTGCTTAACATTATGATTAACTTTACGCACTGTCACACGTCATGTCAACCACATTAAAACACACATAATGCATCAATATATAGTTACGCGCCGTCAATACCACATTCCGCGATTTTCGCACTCGAAAAATTCGGAGTTCATGCGACCACCTCTTTGGATTAGGAACCATTTGATGTCGGCTTGCCTTCGCTGCGGGCAAATTCCCTGTGCTAGTTTTGTGCTACTTTTTTTCGTTTTAAACCGCGTAGAGCACTTGCTTTTCGAGGCAAAAAGGAGTTGTGCTAGTTTTTGTGCTACTTCCGGGTCATTCCAGGCCAATTCAATCCAGCGGGCAAAAACCGCATGAAACCATTGAAAATAAAGGCGGAAATGAAATCCAAATGAAAGTTGATGTCACTTGATTTTAGCGACCCATTGTTAATCCCAAAGCAAGTGCTCTACCAGGCTGAGCTACGCTCCGTCGCTGATGTCTGCATCAGGCAGGTAGTTTGCCCGTATCCCGGAGCAACGCAAGCTGTTTCGCCCAGCGTTTCGTCCGCGAGCGCTGTTTCAGGCTGACCGAGAATTCATGGCACCAGGGTGCCGCGGTCGTATGGTTGCATGGTTCTGTTCCTGCAACACCCGGACGCTGCGGCTGATAATACCTTGCCGCCGGCAAGCCCCTCGACACTGCCTCGATCAACCAAGCCATAGCTGCCTGCCACGCCGCCGGCGGCGGCGTGACCTATCTGCCGTCGGTCCGCCCCTGCCGGGACCAGGGCATTTCTTAAGGCGTAAAATACTGAATTGCAATGACTTATGAAATCGCTGTCCTCAGCGCCGTAGGCGCGATATATTTGTAGTTACGAGACGGAAATAAATTCAAGCTCCGTGGCAGCGGCATGGATTATATTCACAATATGCTCCAAATCCACAGGTTATACCGATGTAAGCACCATTCCCCTCAGGTGGTGGACTTGGGTATGATGTATCATAGCCAGGAATTCTGATGGAAATAAAAACCGCGTTTACTATCGGGTTTGCCGCGCTGGCGCTGATTGCCAACGGAACAGACTGGAACTTGATCGCTTCTTTCGACGCCACCAAAACCGGCGACCATGCGAAACCGGCAGAGGCGGGAGAATACATTTATCCAACCAAAGAAATTCCCGCCTCCGCGCTTCCGGCGGACAGCGCCAACCGGAAAATTATCTTCGGCGGACAACTAGTCTTCGCCTGGAGTGGCGCCCAACCGGGCGCGCAGTATAAACTTCGGGCGGCTTTTCTTTCCGACAGCAACGACCGCACCTTGCGGATTGACTGGAACGGACATCCGCTCGAAGCACGACTTTCATTGCCCAAATGGCAGGTGCTCGAACGAGAATGGCTCGTGCCCGCGGCCGCGGTGGCGGACAGCAACCTCACCATCAGCATCAGCCGGGGCAGCGGCGCGAATGCCGTGCTCTCCCGGTTGCTGGTATTTTCGGATACGCCGCAAATCCTCTCCGCGCCGCTCCCCATCGAAGCAATCCTGAGTAATCAGGTGGTGCCCATGCCGCGTCTGTCGCCGCGGCCGGTCACGGTGGCTGGCCTCCGGTCGCCGATGGTCTCGCTGAACGGAACGTGGAAATTCAATCCTGCGCCGCCAGCAGGCTTCGCGCAATTCAACGCGGAGCAGACGAGGCACTGGCACGACCTTGCCGTTCCCGGCGAGTGGGTTATGCAGCGATTTGAAGTGAAAACCAATTTGGCTGCGGCCTACTGGCGCGAGTTTCAGGTGCCTGCCGACTGGCAGGGCCGGCGGATCAAGCTGCGCTTCGACACGGTTCACAGCGATTGCCGGGTGTTCGTGAACGGCCGGGAAGTTGGCGCCCACGAGGGCGGTTTCACCGCGTTCGAACTGGACCTCACCGACGCCGTGAAGCCGGGCCGCAACACGCTCGCGCTGGCGGTGAAAAATGAATCCACCGCCGACACGCTCGCCAGCGCCACGCAATACGCCGCGCACCAACTTGGTGGCATCACGCGCAAGGTGCAGCTCTTTGCGCTGCCGCCAATCAATCTAGCCGGGCAAACCGTGGAAACAAAATTCGACGGGCAATTTGAAAATGCTACTCTAGCACTGAAGCTGGCCGTGGCCGGGGAACCGCCAGCCAAGACAGCCGACCAAATTTCCGTCCGCGCCACCCTTTTTGACGGCGCAAGAATCATCGTGAGCGCCACCCGCGACGTGCCCGCAGGTGCCGGCGCGGTGGATTTGTCACTGCCGGTCATCGCCCCGATGAAATGGGATTCAGAACATCCCAATTTGTATTCGCTCAAAACGGAATTGCTCGCCGGCAGTCGGGTGATGGAGGCGATTTCCCAACGGGTCGGTTTCCGGCAGATTGAGATTCGCGGCAACCAACTCTTCGTCAACGGCATGCCGGTGAAACTGCGCGGCGCGTGCCGGCACGAGGTGGACCCGGTGCGCGGTCGCAGCCTCACCCCGGAGACTTGGAGGCGGGACGCGGAGCTGTTCCGCGCGGCGAACGTGAACTATATCCGCACCAGCCACTATCCGCCGCCGGAGGAATTTCTGGATTTGTGCGATGAATATGGCTTCTTCGTCGAATGTGAGGCGCCGCTGTGCTGGGTTCAGCAGGGGGCGAATTCCAAATGGCAGACCTGGAATTACCAGGACAAAATGTTCTTCCCGTATCTGCTGCGCGCCAACTTGGAAAATCTCGCGGCGAACCGCAATCATCCGTGCGTGACCCTCTGGTCGCTCGCCAATGAATCGCGCTGGAGCCCGCTCTTTGCCGAGGTGAACCGGCGCATGAAACTGGCGGACCCGACGCGGCCAACGTCGTTTCACGACCAGTGCTGGGGCGGCTATAACAATGCGCAGAGCCACGCGGACATTGCCGTCTTTCATTATCCTGATGAAAACGGCCCGGCCAAATGCGATGGGGAAGATCGTCCGGTCCTGTTTGGAGAATATTGCCACGTCGAATGTTACAACCGCCGCGAGCTCGCCACCGATCCTGGCGTGCGGGACGACTGGGGACGCGGCTTCGCCCGCATGAGCGACTTGATGTATCAGCACGACGGCTGTCTCGGCGGCGCGATTTGGGCCGGAGTGGACGACGTGTTCTGCCTGCCGGACGGAAAATTTGTCGGCTACGGAATGTGGGGCAGCCTTTGCGACGGCTGGCGGCGCGAAAAACCGGAATACTGGCATGTGAAAAAGACATATTCGCCGGTGCGCGTGCTAGTGCAGGCATTGCCGTTGCCGGCGGGCGGCGAAGCCATCCCGGTTCCCCTCGATAACCGGTATAACTTTGCCAACTTGAGCGAAACTGGCATCACTTGGAACCTCGGCGGAGAAACCGGAAAAATGCGGGTGCATATTCCGGCGCGGCACCGCGGCGAACTGCTCATCCAGCCGCGCGCAGCGCCAAAAAACGGCGCGGTGCTGCATCTGGCTTTTACCGACCCGCGCGGATTTGTCTGCAATGAGGATGACATTATTCTCGGAAAACCCGCCGAACAACTTGCCGGTGATTTCGAAACCGGCACCGGCCAACTTGCACTCACCCAATCCAACGATAGCATTCAAATCCAGGGAGCCAAGGTCGCATACTTGATTGATCGCGAGACCGGACAGTTCATCCACGGCACTCTGAATGGCAAAGTCATTTTGACCGGCGGGCCTGCCTTGATGATTTTGCCGCTGCAAAACGAAGCCTGTGCGCCGGTTGATCTGGGCGTTTGGAAACCGCTGAACGATGTCTGCAAGAATTGGAAAACTGAATCCGTGGAAGCCCGGAAAAGTGGCGAGGGTACAGTTGAGATTGCGGTCAAAGGTTCGAGTGCGGAAGCTGATGGCGGTTATGTGATCCACTTGGACGCGGCAGGCGGAATCAAAGTCAACTACCGCTTCTCCGCGAACGTGAAGGCGAATCCGCGCCAGTGGGGCATGGTGTTCTTTGCGCCGAAATCGTTTGGCACGCTGGCGTGGCAGCGCGCAGCCCAATGGTCGTTTTATCCGGCGGATCACCTGGGGCGCGCGACCGGGTCCGCAATCGCGCACCTGGCCACCGGCAACCAGCCTTACGCGACGCATCCGCCAAAACTGACTTGGCCGCAGGACGCCACGGTTTTAGGCGGAAATGATTTCAGCAGCACCAAGGTGGCCATCCACGCAGCATCGCTCGCCGGACGTTCCGGCCGGCTGCGCGTGATTTCGGATGGACATCAATCCGTCCGCGCGTTCCTGGCTGGCGACCATGCCGGTTTGCTCGTCACCGGCTTCCATACCGGCGGCGGCGATGGATTCTTTGCCACGCACCTGGCAGCCGAACGCAGGCCGTTAAAACCCGGCGCCCCGCTTGCCGACACCATCCAACTCCAACTTTCGGGAAAGTAAAACCGCCGCCGGGGAAGCTGCCCTCACTTGCCCGGCTTGAACCGGTTGAGAAGCTCGTGCCGCGGAACGGCTTGCGGCTTGAGCGCTTGCTGGCGTTCGGTCACGCCCTGGCCATAGGTCGTGGGCGGATTCTGGGGACTTTCCAGTCCCCAGTTCCAGCGCCGCAGTGGGTGGTTTACGCTCTGGGACGAGGCGACAAGCTGTCGCCTCCCCGTTCGCCGCCTTCTCTGCCGGCGCGGCGGAACTTTGCAGCCGCTGGCGCGCGGAGGCGGACGCAAGCTTGGCGGCGCGGGGACTCTATTTTTCGGGGAGCAGGTTATTTCATGGAATGATTATTGTTTGCCGGTTTCATTCAGGATGCGACCAAGGTTGCGTCCCGCTGTGACCGCTTCTCTCTCGCCCAAGGGCGTTTGCTGGTAGTGCGCCCGCAGCCGCGCCGGCTCGACGAGGCCCAGCTTGAGCAATGCGCGCAGCAGTTCCAGATCTTTCTCTCGTCCGACCATTAATTTGACGAGCGCCAGGTCATAAACGTCGAGGGCAAAGACGTTGGCGTAGCCTGGCACCGGATGCAGGCGCGCTTCCCATCCGGCGGGCAGCGCCTCGGCAATGGCGGGGCGGAGAATGTCGGCATAATAGCCGTGGCGTTGGGCGAACAGGCTTTGCTGCCCCACGGCTTCGCCAAGCATGGCGGCCGTCTCCTCGTCCATCGGCGTGAGCAACAAGTCCGAGTCGAAAGAGGTTTCGAGGGGCTGCCCGGGTTCGCCCAGTTCTGGATGGGCGGGCAGGAGCGAAGCGGAGCCAATGACCACGACGCGTTCCGGATGGGCCAGAGCCAGCGCAGCTTCGAGCAGTTGGTTTAGTGAGCGTAGGCGCATTGCTGAAAAAAAGCGCGGCGTTCCAGCGTGGTGAGCACGCCCGGAAACGGATCAAAGCTCTTCAAGTGAACGGCCGGTTCGTCCTGATCGCGCAGCACGGCGAGCAGAGCCTCGAATCCCTCCGGTGTCTCCCGCGCGCGGAGCAGGATTTGACGCCATTGCTCCAGCCGATGCGGGGCGGTGTGGCCGTTGGCCAGCCAGCGGGCGATATTATCCAGCGGGATGCGGAGCAGCGCTTCGCGCGCAACGGGGTCGGCCCGCTCCAGCTTGTCCGCCACCAAATCATGCAAAGCATTCATCAGGACAATTTACCGGGTATTTCGCGCGTGACAATCCGGCATTCGGCGTCCGGCCGTTTGGTTTCCGCTGGTTTCATCATCTGGTCAGGGAACGGCTCGCCCTCGCCCCCAGCCCGCAGCACGCAGCCCGCAGCCCGCACCTCACTTGCCCGGCTTGAACCGGTTGAGAATCTCGTGCCGCGGAACGGCTTGCGGCTTGAGCGCTTGCTGGCGTTCGGTCACGCCCTGGCCATAGGTCGTGGGCGGATTGGGGTTGCGATACAGGACGCCAGTGTAAAGCTTGGTCCCATATTCGCGCGCCAACTCGGTCGCGCGCGCCCGATCGGCGGGGTCGTGGCCCAATGCTTCCAAACTCTGCAAGGTGGTCTTGTGGGCTTTGAGTTGCTGGTCTTCCGCGCCATAGGTCACGCAAGGTGACTGGACGTTGATGAACGCAAAGCCGGGGAAACGGATGCCTTCTTCGATGATCTTGGCCAGCCCCGCCATGTCCGCCGGCGTGCCTTGCGCCACAAACGAGGCGCCATAGCCCATGACGTAGAGCAGCGGGTTCACCGGGTCTTCGAGACTGCCAAAGTTGGACGTCACCGTCTTGCGCCCGCGCTGCGAAGTAGGCGAAAGCTGTCCTTTGGTAAGGCCGTAGATCTGGTTGTCCATCACGATGTAGGTCAGGTCCACGTTGCGCCGGATGACATGGGCCACGTGGCCGCCGCCGATGGAGAAGCCGTCGCCGTCGCCGCTGGCCACGAGCACCAGGAGTTCCGGGTTGGCGAGCTTGATGCCTTGGGCGATGGGCAGGGAGCGCCCATGCACGGTGTTAAAGCCGTAGGCGGTGGTGTAGCCGGGAATGCGGCTGGAGCAGCCGATGCCGGAAACGAAGGCGATTTCGTGCGGCGGCCGGCCAATGTTCGCCAGCGCGCGGGTGATGGCGGTGACGACGCCAAAGTCGCCGCAGCCGGGGCACCAGATGGGCTTGAGGTCGCTCTTGAAATCGCCGGCCTGAAACTTGGCCAGGGAGATCGGTTTCGCAATTGGTTCGAGAGTAGTCATGATAATTGGTCTGGCAGAAGAGGTTTCGCCGGTTCAGGATTCGATGGCTTCGGCATGGGGCTGGCCGCTTTGGATGGCTACGACCATTTCGCGCAACCGTTCGAGCACTTCGGACGGCAGGATGGGATTGGATCCGCTCTTGGCAAAGGGTTTGACCACGGCCGGGAAATCCACATACATCCGCACCAGACGATAGAGTTGCGCCTGAAAGGATTGTTCGATGAACAGGCCGCGCTGCACGGAGGCGAAGAAGTCCTGATAGACCGGCTCGGCCACCGGATACAGCAGCTTGGGCACCAGCAACTTCACCTGCAAGCCTTCCGCCTGCGCCAACCGGAGCGCTTCCCGCGCCACGCCGGCCACGCTGCCCCAGCTCACCATGGCGATGGGCGCCTCGGGGTCGCCTTCCACCGTGAACAAATCCCGGCGGCTCTTCAGCGGGTTGAATTTGTTGAATCGTTTCTCATTCATGCGCGCATGCATCTCGCCGCTGGCCGTGGGGCGGCCCTGTTCATTGTGCTCGATGCCAGCCGCCAGATAGTTGCCGCCGGGCAGGCCCGGATGGCTGAGCGGGCTGATGCCCGATTCGGTCAGTTTGAAACGCGCGTAGTTCGTCAGTTCCTGACCGGTGGGACGCCGGCGCTCAAGGAGCTGGACGTTTGAGGTGTCAATGGGATCCACCGTCTCCTTGCGCTGCGCAATCTCCTGATCCGACAACACGATCACCGGGGTCTGATAATACTCCGCCAAATTGAAGGCTTCCACGGTGACGCCGAAAATATCGCCGACGCTCGTGGGTGCCAGCACAGGCCGCAAGCAATCCCCGTGCGCGGAAAAGGCCGCTTGAAATAGATCCGATTGCTCGGCTTTGGTCGGCATGCCCGTGGACGGGCCGCCCCGCTGAACATTGACACACACCAGCGGCAATTCGGCCAGACTCGCCAAACCGAGCATTTCAGTCTTCAGCGACATGCCCGGGCCGGACGTGGCGGTCATCGCCTTTTTGCCGGCAAACGACGCGCCCACCACGGCGCCAACGCCCGCAATTTCATCCTCCGCCTGCAAGACCGTCCCGCCGTACTTCCAGATCTCGCGGTCGAGAAATTGCATAATTTCCGTCGAGGGCGTAATGGGATAGCCGCCGAAAAAGGTGCAGCCGGCAAAGATGGCGGCCGCCGCGCACATGTCGTTGCCATCCGTCAGCAATTTGGTTTCCCCGCCGGACGATGGGGCGGACAACTTGCGGTCTTCCGGCAGCGGATTGGCGGCGGCGAACTCCAGACCAGCTTGGAATGCCCGGACATTGCCTTCCACCACCGTGACGCCTTTTTTCGCAAACTTCTTGCGGATGCCGGCCAGCATGCTCTCGCGGCCAATGCCGAACCAACCCGCCAGCAGCCCGGTGATCACGATGTTCTTGGCTTTATCGGTGCCGGCATGTTCCACGGCCATCGCGGTGATCGGCACGCTGATGACCACCGCCGGTTTCACTCCGGGCAAGGGCAGCTTATCGGGCGCGACCCCGGTGTTGCTCTCATAGATGACAATGGTGGCGGCTTCCACGGGCAATTCCGCGCCGAACCGGCGGAAATCCTCCCAGTTGAGCGCCACCGCGACATCGAGCGCGCCGTTCGGATTCAGCACCGGGCGCGTCGCCAATCGCAGCCGGCACGAAGCCTCGCCGCCGCGAATCTGCGAGCCGAAGCTCTTGGTCATCATGCCATGGTAACCTTCCAGCGCGGCCGCCGTGATCAACGATTCGCCCGCGGAAATCACGCCATCGCCACCGGAGCCGGCAATGCCTATAATCAAATCTTCACTCATTGATTAATTATGCAACGGCTGCCCGCCTGCCTGCTTGCCTTCAATTGCCAAATCCTGACACTTTCTTGCCAAATGGGTGGCGGCTCACTGGCGGCTGGAGGTGGCAAACTCACTCTGCATGGCGGAGCGAAAAAAGCGGCTCGATGCGGCCGGCATTGCCCAGGCCGTGGCCCTCTTTACGCAGCTTCCGGTGCGGGTGGATCCGGAAACGAACGAACACGCCAGTGCAGAGACGCTCTCTTTGGCACGCCAGCATACGCTCTCGGTGTATGACGCCGCCTATCTTGAACTGGCGCTGCGCCGGGGCGCCACGCTGGCTTCGCTCGACGGGCCGCTGCGCTTCGTGGCAAAAAAACTCAGGGTGCCTCTGCTGCCCAAAAAACTCGCTGGCGAATGACGCGCTATTCAGGCAGAGACAACCGGCAAACTGCCAAAAAGCGCGCCAAACTATAGTTTGACCCCGTTTTGCTGCGTGCGCTTAAGAAAAATGGTTCCTCGACGTTGTTAGTGGGTATCCTACCGGGGCGCCAAGGCGCTGAAAGCGCTAAACATGTCAGCCCAGGGCAACGCCCTGGGATACGCGGCCCTACAAATCCAAGCCCTTTCAGGGTTGAGGGTCTTTCTGGTGGGGTTGACCCAGGGTAGCTTGTTGCTCGCAATCCTGTGCTGGATGATCCAATCCCTTCAGGATTGAGGAGTTTTCTGAATGACGGCGGCGTTCAACTCAATGAACGGACGGAGCGCCGGTCTGCGACCGGCTTTGGGCGTCCGGTCACAAAGTGGTGGGCATTCTTCAAATCGGGACACACCCAGGACCTCGTGTGCCGTAAGCCGGCTACAAGCCGGCGCTCCGATCACGCAGTTCATGGTCCGTGAGCAAGTCCGTAAGGACGTGGAAACTTCCCATGAACCCCGACAACGCCCAGCATCCGATGAACGATCCAAGTTAGAGACGGTTCAGGGCGCTTAAGACCGCGCGCACCGAAGCGAGTTCGATGTTGGTGTCCACGCCGGCGCCCCAGCGGGTCAGGCCGTCGGCGGTTTTGATTTGGATGTAGGCAATGGCTGCGGCCGTCTCGCCGGCGCTCAAGGCATGCTCGCTATAGGCGGTGATTTCAAAGCGCGGTACGCCGGCCGCGGAGAATCCCTGAACCAGCGCCGCAAGCGGGCCGTTGCCTTCGCCTTTGAATTCAACGGACTTGCCCGCGCGCAACAATTTCGCGCGGCATTTCACCAGGCCATTTTTGCTTTCGGTTTCAAACCGCTTGAGCGACCAGGGCTCGCTGCGGTCAATATATTCCCGCCAGAACATCGTCTTCAATTCCGCGCCGGAAACCTCGCGACCCAGCTTGTCCACCGCGTCGTTGGCAATGGGGCCGAATTCGCGCTGCATGTCCTTGGGCAACTCAATGCCGAATTCACTTTCGAGCAAATAAGCGACGCCGCCTTTGCCGGACTGGGAATTCACGCGAATGACTTCGCGGTATTCGCGGCCAATGTCGGCAGGATCAATGGTAAGATAAGGCACGTCCCAGTACGCCGTGTCTTTGGATGTTGGATGTTCTTGTTTGTTCTCCCATTCCGCCAAGCCCTTTTTGATGGCGTCTTGATGCGAGCCGCTGAAGGCGGTGAAGACGAGTTCGCCGGCATAAGGCTGGCGGGCGGGAACGGTCATGCCGGTGCAGCGCTCATAGACGTCAATGACGGAATTGAGGTTGGAAAAATCCAATTTCGGGTTAATCCCGTGCATGTACAGGTTCAACGCCACCGTGACGATGTCCAAATTGCCGGTGCGTTCGCCGTTGCCGAACAAGGTGCCCTCGACGCGGTCGGCCCCCGCCAACAGGCCGAGTTCCGTGGCGGCGACGCCGGTGCAACGGTCGTTGTGCGTGTGCAGGCTGATGATGAGCGAGTCGCGATTTTTGAGATTCCGGCACATCCACTCGATTTGGTCCGCATAGATATTGGGCATGGCCACTTCGACCGTGTCCGGGAGGTTGAGAATCATTTTATGCTGCGGCGTAGGCTGCCAAACGTCCATGACGGCCTCGGACACTTCCTTCGCATATTCCACTTCCGTCGCCGAGAAACTTTCGGGCGAGTATTGGAGCATGATTTCCGTGCCCTTGAGCCGGGGCAGCCGGTCCTTGATCAGCTTGGCGCCATTGACAGCGATGGCCTTGATTTCGTCCTTGGACTTGCCGAAGACCACGCGCCGTTGGGCCGGCGAGGTGGAATTGTACATGTGGATGATGACTTTTTTTGCGCCGAGCAGGGATTCCACCGTGCGCTCGATCAAATCCTCGCGAGCCTGGACAAGCACCTGCAACCACACGTCGTCGGGCGCGCGGTTTTCCTCGATGAGGCGGCGGTTGAAGGTGAACTCGGTGTTGGACGCGGAGGGGAAGCCGACTTCGATTTCCTTAAAGCCGAGTTTCACAAGCGTCTGGAACAATTCCAGTTTTTGCGAGACGTTCATGGGCACGGCCAGCGCCTGGTTGCCGTCGCGCAAATCCACGCTGCACCAGCGGGGCGCGTGGGTGAGCACGCGGTTGGGCCATTGGCGGTCGGGCAAATGGATGGGCGGAAACGCGCGGTATTTTTTGGAGGGGTCTGTTTGCATAGGCTAAAGGACTCGAAAATGGATGATCGGATTATTGGATTGCTGGATTGTGGGATTGGAGCGCCGGTCTCCTGACCTGGCTCGTTTCAACCCGAAATCCGAGGCTGCCAGTGTCCAAGCCGAGGCAACGTGGTGTAGCGCAGACATTCCTGTCTGCGGGTTCACGGGACTTTCCAGTCCCGTGTTTCCATGGGGGAACTGGCGACTGGAAAGTCGCCAGAACCCGCAGGCTGGAAAGCCTGCGCTACCGCGGCGGCGTAATTCAATTTCGGATTTCGGGTTCAAAATACCTGCCAATGCGCCGGAGCGATGCCGGGCGCGCCGGAATGCTGGTGGGATGCAGATGGCTGGGCTCTGCGGCCCATTCATCCAAGCATCCAACCAGCCATTCATCCAGTCTTGCTGCATTGCGTTCATCTGTGGTTAAAACAAAAAAACCCACCGCCGGGACGGCAGTGGGTTAGTCAAATTCTTTGCAGGAATCAAAACCCAACTGCCGCGCTGGTAAGCAGCGCGTTCACAAGCAGCAGGTTCAAGTTGCAATTCACGCGGTCAACATAATTGTGGCCGCCCGTTGAGTCAATGGAATTTTTTCAAGCTGGAATTTTTTCAAGCATCGTCGAGCCGGGTCGGAGACCGGCGCTCCAATTAGCGGCAATGGAGATTAATCATTCATCTTCGAGCCGTGCCGGCGGCCGGTCACCAGACATAGGTTGCGACCGAGGCGGGAGGAAGGGTGGCGGACAGCACCTGGTTGTGAGCGCGAATGTTGAAAGCAGCGGGTATGCTTTTCCGGTTGAGGACAATGAGCACGGTTTGGCCGACGGGATTTTTGAAAGCCACGTTGGCCAGCCCGTCCACGGTGTTGGAGGCGAGGCGCAGGGAACCGGGCCGGACAAACTTCGAAGCGTGCGCAATGATATAGTAGGCGGAGTTGCGGACAACCTGGTCGCCGGATATCGTGACGGCACCAAGGCAACGGTCGCAGCCGCCTTCGGTGTGCGGCTGCTGGTTCGGGCCGTTGGCAAGATTCCATTCCAATACCGTCCGGCACCAATGGCGAGTGGCGCCTACGATCAGATGGTCCACATGCCAGCCCAGGTCGCCCGCCAAATTGCCCGGCGCGCCAATCCATTGTTCCGTGAAGTAGAGATTTTTTTTTGGATAGGCGTCATGCACTCGGTCCAGCGCCTCGATTTGGCCCGCGTACAAATGGAACGCCGAGCCATCCACGTAGGGTCTGGCTTCCGGGTCGTTCAAGATGGTCAGGGGATAATCCGGTCGGTCGGCGTTGTGATCGTAACAGATGATCTTGGTGCGGAGCCCCGCTTTTTGAAGGGCCGGTCCCAGATGATGCTTGATGAACAGCGCCTCGTTGGTCGCGAACATGAGCATGCTGGGATTGTTGCCCGGATGGAGCGGTTCGTTTTGCGGGGTGACCGCGCCAATGGTGATCCCTTCGGCTTGCATGCCTTGGAGGTACTTCACAAAATATCGGGCATAAGCCTCATAGTATTCCGGCAGAAGACGGCCGCCCCGGGTCTGGTGGTTGTCTTTCATCCACGTAGGGGCGGACCAAGGCGAGCCAAGAGTATTCATCGCGGGGTTAAGCGCCACAATTTGCCGCAATACCGGGATGAGATCCGCCTGGTCGGGGGCCAGGCTGAAGTGGGTCAGGGTCGGGTCGGTCTGCCCGGCGGGCAGGTCGTCATAGGAAAACGTGTGATCGTTGAGATCGGAGGAGCCAATACTGACGCGGAGATAACTCACGCCGATATGGGCTGCGTCGCAGGCAAACAGTTCCTGGAGCAAGGCGGCGCGCGCCGCGGGAGCCATGCGCATCAGGAGTTGAGCGCTGCCGCCAGTCAACGTGAAACCGAATCCTGCCATGGATTGAAAAGGGCTCGTCTCATCCACGGTGATGGTGGGCGCAGCCGGGGCGCTGCCCTGAAAAACGAGGTCCGGGCTTTGTTTTTGGAAGAGTGCGGAACGATCCGGATTGGTGAGCCAGCACTCGACGGGAGCGGCGGCCAAAGACAGGGCGGACAAGAGGCAGACTACGACACTTTGGAAGAAAATGCAGTGTGGCCGATAGAGCGCATGATTCATAGGCGAGGTGAATAGATGGATTCAGTGGATTTGACAACGGAAAAAGTCACACGGAAAAAGTCATACGGCAAGACAAGCCTGCCCCCATCGGCTCCTACATAACAATCGGAATGCGGTATTTGCTTTGTCTTGGCAGGGATAAAATTGTTGAATGTCATGCATGACGGAAAAAACCGAAGCTGCAGCGTCGGCGGCCAGACCGACCGGCCGTTCGGCGGAGTGGGTGCTGGCCGTGGTCTTGACCGCGGCCATCGTCGTGCTGCATCTGTACTTTCTGAACCGCGCGGGCGGATTGTTTCGGGATGAGGTGAACTCCCTGAATCTGGCCCAGGGCGGCTGGTCGCAAATAACCCACGATTCGTTCCCGGTGGGTTTTCCCTTGCTGATGCGGAGCTGGAGCGGGCTTGGCCTGGCCGGAACGGATTTGGCCCTACGCAGTTTCGGCGTGCTGATATCGCTATGCCTGACCGCCGCCTTCTGGCTGGCGGCAAGCTGGCTGCGCCGCGCGCCGCCGCTGTGGTCGCTGGTGCTGGCGGGGTTGAATGCGTGGATGATTTATTACGGGGCGTGGCTGCGCGCCTACGGCCTGGGCAGCGGGATGATCGTCCTGTGCGCCGGGATGGCCTGGCTGTTTTTGGAGCGGCCGGGCCGCAAGACGTGGTGGCGGTTTGCCCTGGCGGCGACTTTGAGCGTGCAAACGCTGTATCAGAACACCGCCCTGGTGGCCGCGATTTGCGCCGGCGGCTGCGCGGTTTGCCTGCGCCGCAAAGAACTCAAGCTGGCCGGCGGCGTTTTTCTCGGCGGATTCACAGCGGCCATTTCGCTGCTGCCCTATTGGGGGATCATTTCGGGAATGCCCAAGGCGGCTTCGCCGTTGCGGCTGGATTTTGACCGGGTCATCGCGTTCAACGGCTTGAACACCGTGCTGGCGTTTCCATTGCCCCAATATTTCTGGCTTTGGTGCGGGCTGGCCGGCTTGGTGGTGCTGCTGGGGATGGCAAGTCTGGTTTCCAGGCCCCGGGATGATCGTTCGCTGTATGCCGCCGTCACGCTCATTGGCGGCGTGGCGGCTTATTTTGCGTTTCTGTGGGTGGCCAATTTTCCGGTGCAGCCATGGTATTTTTTGCCATTGGTGGCGCTGGCGGCGGTGGCGCTGGAAGCGTCGCTGCCGCGATTGACGGGCAGCCTTCGCGCCCTGCTCTGGGGCGGCGTGCTGGCCACCGCCCTGCTGTCGGCGCTATTCGCGGTGCGCGTACTGGATTATCGTTTCACCAATGTGGATCAACTGGCTAAAAAGGTGAACGCTCTGGCGGCCAAGCAGGACTTGGTGGTGGTGGCGCCGTGGCAGTATGGCATCACATTCGGGCATTATTTCACCAATCCCTGCCCGTGGACCTCCGTGCCCCCGATTGCCGACCATGCGGGCGAGCGGTACGATTTATTGCTGGCACAAATGCAAAACACCAATGCCATGGTTCCGCTGCTGGCAGGCGTGGGCGAAGCATTGCGGTCGGGCCACAGCGTGTGGATTGCCGGAGGCATTGCGGAGGCGTCCGGTTCGAACGCGCCGGCGTCGCCGTTGCCGCCGCCGTTGCCGCATACCGGCTGGAATGAAACGCCGTACCGCTTCACTTGGAACGGTCAGCTTGGGTGGTTTATTCGCCGGCACAGCCTGGACATTCAATGTCTGGACGCCGGCACGAATGCGGACGTGAATCCAGTCGAACAGCTTCCGCTTTACAAAGTGACGGGATGGCGAAATTGAGACCGAAATTTGAAATTTGAAATTTGAAAATCAGATCGTTCAGAAAGACGCGCCAGCGAGCCGTGCCGGAGGCCGGCGCTCCGTTGCGAGTTGGCTCAAATGGCTTTCTTCGGTTGGAATTGTTTGTTTGCTCCGTCCCATTCCACGTTGATTTTCAGAGTTGAATTCAACAGTGGTGGGAGCCAGTGGATCGCTTTGGCCATTTCGGCGGGATCGGCAAATTCAAATTTGAATTGTTCGCCATGCCGCACCGTGAGCAGCAAACGTCCGGCCTTGCCGCTGGTCGCCAGGAAGGATGCGGGCTCGATGGCGGCGTCGCGAATCTCAGCCAGATGCAATTTGAAGTTATTGTCGCTATTGCTGAGCAAATCTTCGGGGTTTTGCTGGTCAATGTTGTGGAGCCGGTCTTTGGCCTGCTTTTTTGTAAACAGCCACAAAACCAAGGGAACCAAACTGCCAAACGGACCGAGCAGCGGGGCCAAAGTGGTTAATGTTGATTTCGCGCCGCCTTCAAGCTGAATGAACAAAAGCTCACTGCGCTCAATGAACACGCGATAAGTACCGGCCGATGATATCGGCGATATCAGTTTTACATCAAATGCGGTTTGGGCAGAGGCGGCTTGAGCGGCTGCCATTCTCCGGTGCGGGTCT
>Ga0316217_10003886_pt1 | contig 16611 bp, 11 predicted proteins | sample 1anoAmetaG_FD_203633 | JGI IMG/M metagenome (GOLD analysis project Ga0316217, IMG submission 203633) | Freshwater microbial communities from Trout Bog Lake, Wisconsin, USA - 1anoA | ecosystem: Environmental > Aquatic > Freshwater > Lake > Hypolimnion/Profundal zone | place: USA: Wisconsin...
AAGACGGAAACATCATTATTAATTATAAACAAAACCAATTCACCATGTCAATTCAGGAATTAGGCTTACGGGGACGCCACAACGTCTTCAATTCGTTAGCAGCTGGGATAGTAGCTAACATTTACGGTCTGCGCAAAGATGTAATTAAAGAAAGTCTGGCAGACTTTAAGTCACTCGAGCACCGGTTAGAAACCGTTGCCAAAGTTAGGGGCATTGAGTTCATTAACGACTCGAAGGCTACTAACGTAAACAGCACCTGGTATGCACTCGAATCTATGAGCAAACCGGTTATCTGGATTGCCGGTGGTATTGACAAAGGAAACGACTACACGGTTCTTGAGCCATTGGTAAAGAAAAAAGTTAAAGGCATGATTTGCCTGGGTATGGACAATACCAAACTGCATTCAGCCTTTGGTCGTAAGGTCGATATCCTGGTTAATTGCACCAATATGTTTGACGCCGTGAAGATGGCCTATAGCCTGGGTAACCCCGGAGATACCGTTTTACTTTCTCCGGCCTGTGCATCGTTCGACTTATTTGAAAACTATGAAGACAGGGGCCGCAAATTTAAAGATGCGGTTATTCAACTATAACAGAATAAACGGAATGAAAAACTGATACTTAATTTTTAGGCGCCATGGCAGCAATAGGATATAAGAAAAATCAAACCGGTACTTTTCCTGAGGGAAAGGTTGGCGGCATTATGTCTGAATATTTGCAAGGTGACCGGATGATTTGGTTAGTGGTAGTGCTGCTGTTTTTGGTTTCGATGTTGGCCGTTTACAGCAGTACGGGCACTTTGGCTTACAAAATGCAGGTAGGTAATGAAAGATACCTGATGAAGCAAATTGCCATGGCAATTGCAGGATTGGTTTTGATGTTTGTTACGCACTTAATTGATTACAAGTATTACTCGCGCATTGCACAATTGTTGTGGGTTATAAGTATCCCACTGTTGATTTACACGATGTTTTCCGGCTCGCGGTTTAACGATGCCAGCCGGTGGATTACATTGCCGGTAGTGGGTTTAACTTTTCAAACTTCGGATTTGGCAAAGCTGGCGCTGATTATGTTTTTGGCCAGGCAGTTATCCATTAAGCAGGAGCAGATTACTGATTTTAAAGAAGCCTTTCTGCCCATACTGTTGCCTATTGTATTAACTGCACTATTGATAGCCCCCGAAAACCTGTCAACCGCGATGATATTATTTTTTACTGCGGTTTTTGTGATGTTTTTAGGCAGAATTGCCATTAAGCATATTATGATGCTGATAGGCGTGGCGATTGTGGCGTTTTCGTTTTTTGTGATGCTGCTGTTCATTATGCCTGATGCCGCGTTAACCCATGTAAGCCGTGCTCAAACATGGAAACACCGCATACAGGATTTTGCACAAGAGGTTGGAAACAAAGGTGGCCACCATACCGAGGAGTACCAAACCCTGCAGGCAAAAATTGCCATAGCCAAGGGAAGCTATTTCAAATTAAACCCCGGAGGAAGCGATCAGAAAAATTTTCTGCCGCATCCGTACTCCGATTTTATATACGCCATCATTATTGAAGAATATGGTTTGGCAGGTGGCGCCATCATGGTGTGTTTGTATTTGTTCTTTTTATATAGATGTATCAGGATTGTGAAGGCCGCGCCTAAGGCTTTCGGAGCGCTTTTGGCAGTAGGCCTGGGGACAGCGCTTGTTATACAAGCTATGATTAACATGGCGGTAGCGGTGAATTTGGTGCCGGTTACAGGGGTAACGTTGCCTTTGGTAAGTATGGGGGGAAGCTCGGTGATATTCACCTCCATAGCTTTTGGAATTATTTTAAGTGTAAGCAGGAATATTGAGCAGGAAGAAAACGTTGTATTAGCATAACGGCTATGGGCGAATTGAGGGCGATAATAAGTGGAGGCGGCACCGGTGGACATATTTTTCCGGCCATTGCCATCGCCAATGCGCTGAAGAAGAGAGAGCCCGGCACACAGATTTTGTTTGTGGGCGCAAACGGAAGAATGGAAATGGAAAAGGTGCCGCAGGCAGGGTATGAAATAAAGGGATTGAATATTGCGGGTTTTCAAAGAGGTTCGGTTATAAAAAATTTGAGTTTACCATTTAAACTGGTTGGTAGTTTGTTAAGCGCATATAACATAGTAAAGAGCTTTAAACCTGATGTAGCCATAGGTGTGGGCGGTTATGCCAGTGGGCCATTGTTGCGCGCAGCTTCGTTTGCCGGCGTGCCTACGGTTATACAGGAGCAAAATTCGTTTGCCGGTGTAACCAATAAATTGCTGGCTAAAGGTGCCAAAGTTATTTGCACAGCTTATGATGGTATGGAAAAGGTTTTTCCGAAAGAAAAAATTGTTTTAACCGGTAACCCGGTACGCAGAGAAATAGTGGAAATGCAGGCGGCTGGCGGAGATAGGGCAGAGGCATACAAATATTTTGGTTTAAGCCCTGATTGCAAAACGATTTTGATTATTGGCGGAAGCCTGGGCGCACGCACCTTAAACGAAAGTGTTGAGGCCACTATTAACCGGATTAAGGATAGCGAGGTGCAGATAATCTGGCAAACAGGGAAAATTTATTTTGACCATTGCAAAACGGTCGGCGCGGGCATTAGTAACTTGAAGACACTTCAATTTATAGACCGCATGGATTTGGCTTATGCCTGTGCCGATGTTATTATTTCGCGTGCCGGCGCGTTGTCCATTTCCGAATTACAGTTGGTGGGTAAACCGGTAATCCTGGTGCCTTCTCCCAATGTAACCGATGACCATCAAACCCATAATGCAATGGCGCTGGTAAATAAAGGCGCGGCCATTATGATAAAAGACAGCGAAGCAAAATTGAATTTAACAGGCGCGGCTTTTGATTTATTACAGAATGAAGAGCAGCAAAAGCAGTTAAGCAAAAATATCGGCAAAATGGGAATACCTGATGCTGCGGAAAGAATAGTAGATGAAATTTTAAAAGTAGTGGCGTAAAATTTTACACCAAGGCTAAAGCTAATTAAGCAGATATGTCAACGGATTTAAAAAATATGAAGCGCTTGTTTTTTCTGGGTATCGGCGGCATTGGCATGAGTGCGCTGGCTCGTTATTTCAAATCGCAGGGTATAGAAGTGAGTGGCTACGACAAAACGCAAACACACCTTACTGACGAATTGGAAGCTGAAGGAATACAGGTGATGTTTGAAGATGATGTAGAGAAAATGCCGAAGGAAGTTGACATGGTGGTTTACACACCTGCTATTCCTAAAGACCACAAGGGATTCAATTTTTACAAAGACAACGGATATGAGTTAAGGAAGCGGTCGGAGGTTTTAGGAATCATTTCTGCTGATAAATTTACTATTGCGGTTGCCGGTTCTCACGGCAAAACCACGGTTAGCTCTATGATAGCTCACATACTAACCGAATCAGGTTTTGGTTGCTCTGCATTTTTGGGTGGTATAGCAGTAAATTATAACTCTAACTTCCTGTTAGGTCACAGCGATGTAGTAGTGATTGAGGCGGATGAATTTGACCGTTCTTTTCACCGGTTGGCCCCTGACATGGCAGTGATTACTGCGGTTGATACCGACCACCTGGATATCTACGGCAGCAAGGAAGCGATTGATGAGGCGTTTATTGAGTTTGCCAACCGGGTTTCGGAAGAAGGATTTTTGGTAGTGAAGAATGGACAAAGTATTAATGATGATTTACCGGTGATTGATTTGGCATTTTATTCTTTACACGATACCGATGCCGATGTTTTTTGTAGTAAGTATTGGGTAACCGATGGCGGCTATTTGTTTAACATCAGTTTCTTCGGGCAGGAGATGACCGGTTTTCGGTTAAACATCGGTGGTTTCCACAACATAGAAAATGCATTGGCTGCTATTACCATTGCGTTTGAGTTAAAAATTACAGAAGAGAAAATCCGCAAGGCAGTTGCTTCTTTTAAAGGAATCAGAAGACGGTTCGAGAAAATAGTAGATAACGGGAAAGTAGTTTTTATAGATGATTACGCACATCATCCCGAAGAGATAAGAGTATTTCTTGAATCGGTGCGCGAGATATATCCCAACAAAAAAATCACAGCGGTTTTTCAACCGCACTTATTCAGCCGCACCCGCGACCTGGCAGAAGGCTTTGCCAAATCATTGAGTGTGGCTGATGAGGTGGTATTGCTTGAAATATATCCCGCGCGCGAATTACCCATGGAAGGAGTTACCTCTGACCTGATATACCAACAACTTACCAGCAGTGAGAAGCAAATGATAAGCAAGGAACAATTGTTGGACACCATCAAAAGCAAAAAGGATATTGAAGTATTGGTAACAATAGGCGCAGGTGATATAGACAAATATGTAAGCGGAATAAAGCAAATACTGGAAAATTAAGGACTATGCAAAAGTTTTTGAAGATTATGAAAAGAGTATTACTGGTAGCGGGAACGCTATCGGCAACCGCGCTTTTTGTAATTGTCCTCACTTCTGCAATTAAGAAGCAAAATCAACTTGTATGCAGGAATATACAGGTAAAAATTGATTACGATTCGGGTCTTGCGTTTTTGACAGAAGGCGAAATTAAAGAGAAAATAAACTATTTGTGCGGTGGTGAAATAACCGGCAAACCCTTGGCACGCATTGATTTCAGCGGATTGGAGAAGGATATTAAGAAAAATCCATTTGTAAAGGATGCCGAGATATTTGTTGACCAGCAACAGGACGTTGTTGTTGATATTGTACAGAAACGCCCGGTTATTAGGGTAATTAACAATGATGGTGTTAGCTATTATATAAGTGAAAAGAACGAAAGAATACCCCTGAGTAATAACTTTACCTCACATGTTGCGATAGCACTGGGGAATGTTGAAATGCACAGGGACACAAAGCGCGATAGCGCAGTGCAGGCCGCTCTTTATAAATTAATACTGTTTGTAAGAAAAGATGAATTTCTCAACTCGCTGGTGGACCAGGTTTATGTGCGTGAGACCGGTGAAATGGAAGTGATACCCAAAATAGGCGGGCAAACCATAGTGCTCGGCAACGTGGACGAAGACATGAATGAGAAGTTTGAGCGACTGAAGATTTTTTACAATGAGGGTTTGAAAAAGGTGGGATGGAATAAATATAAAACAATCGACCTGCGTTTTAAAGATCAGGTAGTTTGCGAACGAAGAGACACAACTAACAAACAATAAATTTTTTTCTATGACAGGCGCGCACAAAAAAGAAAATCCGGTCATTGTTGGCCTCGATATCGGTACAACAAAGATTGCCGCTATTGTATCGCAACGCGATCAGCACGGAAAACTGCAGATACTGGGCCTGGGTAAATCGCTTAGTTTAGGGGTTACCCGTGGAGAAGTGACGAACATAAAGCAAACTACTGATGCAATTCTTGAAGCGGTAGCTGAAGCTGAGAAGCAGTCGGGCCATAAGATTGAGGTGGTTTACGTAGGTATTGCGGGCCAGCATATTGCCAGCAAACAGAACCGTGGTATTTATACCTTGCCAAATCCTGATGAGGAAATTACGCGCCAGCATATTAAAGATATGGTGGAAGACATGAACCGCCTGGCGCTTGACCCGGGTGAGAGAATTATCCATGTGTTGCCACAGGAGTTTACCGTTGATAACATGCATGGAATTAAAAATCCTATTGGCATGTGCGGAAGCAGGCTGGAGGCTAATTTTCACATCATAACCGGTAGAGTTGCGGCAGCGCAGAACATTAAAAAATGTGTTGAGCGCTCGGGGCTGCAGATGCTTGGTTTGATTTTGGAACCATTGGCATCTTCTGCAGCGGTGCTTCATGCTGATGAAATGGAAGCTGGCGTTGTGCTGGTTGATATAGGCGGTGGAACTACGGATGTTGCCATATTTAAAGACGGCATTATTCGTCATACTGCCGTTATTCCTTTTGCCGGTAATATCATTACTGAAGATATTATGGAGGGATGCAAACTATTGCGTCCGCAGGCTGAAAAGCTGAAAATTGCTTTTGGCAGCGCTTTACCTGCAGAAACGCATGAAAATGAAATTATCTCTATACCTGGTATTGCCGGCCGCGACCGCAAAGAAATTTCTATGCGCACCCTGGCACACATTATCAATGCGCGTATGGAAGAAATTTTTGCGCAGGTATATTTTGAAATCAAAAGCTCTGGTTATGCTAATTCCCTGAACGCAGGGGTGGTGGTTACAGGCGGTGGTTCGCAGTTAAAGCACTTAAAACAACTGGTAGAGTATAGCACCGGTCTGTCTACACGCATTGGGTATCCGTCATCGTACCTGGCAAAGAATAATAAAGACGAGTTGAAGAACCCGATGTATGCTACGGGTATAGGTTTATTACTGGAGGGCTACGGACAAGTGGAAGAAATGACCGAAGCTGAAAGGAAAAAAGTTTTTGGTAAACCGGAAGAAGAAGCCTTTGAAGTTACTACGGTTCCACCAACGTTTGAAACAACTACAGTAGCCAGAGAAGAAGAGGTGGAAGAACCCGATTTTGAAAGTGAAGAATTGCCGAAGGCTAAAAAGGGCAACCTGCTGCAACAGGTTTTCTCTTCAGTAAAGAACTGGTTTGAGGTCGATAATATTGGAGGTGATTTTAATTAGAAAGTATAACGAATTTAAATAGTAAACAGAATTATAAACTAAAGACGCGGATTGAAATCCTGATTTTTAATTCCGTCTTAATAAAACCAAGTATATGGAACCATTATTTCAGTTTGATCTACCGAAAGATCAGTCATCCATTATCAAAGTGTTCGGAGTTGGTGGGGGCGGTAGTAATGCCGTTAACCACATGTTCGATCAGGGAATAGTGGGAGTAAACTTTGTTGTTTGCAATACCGATTCGCAGGCGCTGGACATCAGCCGCATACCTAACAAAATACAGTTAGGGCCGGCTTTAACCCAGGGGCTGGGTGCAGGTGCTAAACCTGAGGTAGGCATGAAAGCTGCCGAAGAATCGATGGAAGAGCTGAAAGGTCTTCTTTCAAAAAATACAAAAATGGTTTTCATTACTGCCGGTATGGGTGGTGGAACCGGAACCGGTGCTGCACCTGTGGTTGCCCGCATTGCCCGCGAAATGGGTGTGTTAACCGTGGGTATTGTTACCACACCTTTTTGGTTTGAAGGTAAGGCCAGATATACCCAGGCCATGGAAGGTATTGAAAGACTGAGAGAGTCGGTTGATACTTTACTTATCATCAACAACGATAAAATACGTGAGATGTACGGTAATCTTACACGCAGGGAAGCCTTTAACCACGCTAATAATATACTGGCAACTGCGGCTAAATCTATTTCGGAAATTATTACCGTTCCGGGTGAAATAAATGTGGACTTTGCAGATGTGCAAACCGTAATGAAAAACGGTGGTTCAGCCATTATGGGTTGTGCTACGGCTGAAGGCGCTGACCGTGCATTGCGTGCTGCCCAGGGTGCTATCAACTCGCCATTATTGAACGACAGCGATATCCGTGGAGCTAAGAAAGTACTGGTAAATATAACCACCGGAACCGGCCAGGTTACCATGGACGAAATTGGTGCTATTATGGAGTATGTTCAGGATGCCGCCGGTAGCACTGATATTATTTTAGGTGCCTGCGATGATCCTTCTATCGGCGAAAAGTTATCTGTTACCATTATTGCCACAGGTTTCGAGTCTACCAGGAAATCAGTTTATACCGAGCAGAAAGTGGTTAAAGTATACGAACTGACGGACAAGCCGGTTGAAACTGAAAACCAGGTTGAAACTACCGAGCAACCGGTAGCCAAAGTGGAAGTTCCGGAGAATAAGGTTGAAGAAAAGCAGGTGTTTACACTTGAACTGGAAGATGAAGACAAGTTTACTCTTTTCGAAAATACCAGCAACGAAACAGTGGCTGAGAATGTTATTGAGTTCGAGGTTTCGCGTGAAGAGCAGCTGTTGCCTGAAGTGAATATGGAGGAAGAAGTTTTGGAAGTAAAACAAGAGACCACCATTGAACCAATTGTTGAGAAGGTTGAAAAGGTAGAGCAGAAAGAGCAAAAAGAAGAGTACGTTGTTTACACTAAAAAGAGCTACGAAACAGATTCTGTGGTTTCATTTCCGCAAGAGGAGATGAACAAACAACTTGACGACAGAAAGAAGATACTTGCCGGTTTGAGCTATCGCTTTGGTAACAAACAAAATGTAAACGAGTTGGAGAACGAACCGGCTTACAAGCGTAAAGGGGTAGATGTAAATGGCGAGCAGAATTTCTCTAAAACAAATGATAACTCAAGATTCACGGTAGGTGAACGTCCTGAAATCAAAAAAAATAATTCATTTCTGCATGACAATGTAGATTAAAGATTCCCGCCTTTGTTAGTGTGTCCAAAAAACCCTGGGTAGCCCTATCCGGGGTTTTTTATGTACTATACGGAAGTGTCTTTATTTAAATAATTCATTCAGAAGATAGGCCAGCCTTATACCCGCCAGCGACAGCCTGGCTTTAATGATGGGTGCATTTTTATCGGCGTATGCTACTGAAATGGAATCGCCTTGGTAGTCGTAAACCTGGGGAAGATACGAGCGCGATTCATTCATCCAGGCTACAATATCAGTTTTGCTTTTCTGGTCCAGTTGTTGTTTGGTAAAAGTGGATAGCAGTGCAATACAATCTTCGGTGGTGATGTTTTGCTGCAGCATAATATCGTTATCCCAGGCCCAATGCAGGGTTGTAGGCTTATCCATAAAGGTAATATGAATGGCGTTACCTTCGGTATCGCTGGCGTAACCTGCGTGCAGCGGCATATGCAGGTCTTCGGTTAAATGCACCAGTATTTTGATGTCCACCGCAACCTCTTCCTTGGAATATAAATTGCGGTGCTTTAAATGTTCAATGCGTTTATTTAATTCATTTATAACGTTTTCGTTGTTATTAGGCCCATAACTTTCACCCGGGTTAAAAGCGATGTAATGCCAGGGCTTCATATAATCGTACGAAGGAAATTTACGCATTTCGTCCATCCATAAACCCGCTTCGGGTAAGTTTGTTGCGCCTAAATAAAAAGCCAGCGAATCTTTTGTATTTTGGTGTAGGTAATGCAAAGCTACAGCGCCTATTTCTTTATGCCCGGTAGGCCCCCAGCAAAACGCATGTTGGTTAACCAGTAAAAGCAATGCAAAAATTATATTTTTAGCCTTCATGTTATTTAGTTTAGCTTGCAACACGTCGTGAAATTATATTTTGATTTTAAAATTTTGGGAATAATCCTTTGCAGGCTCTTAAATCTGACGCTTTGAATGCGACAGTTTAAAAACAAATTAATATTTTAGAATTATGTCCACTACGGCAATCTCCATAAAAACCATACTTCAGCCAGCGAAGGGTAAAGAAAGATTCCCGATTTTATTAAAACTGTGCGACCTGCATTCCTTTTGGGGCGAACCTGATGAACTTGCTTTTTTAGAGGAGACTTTACAGCTTGCCAATGAAAATGGCAGTACCGATGAGAAAGCCCGGGCGGCGTACTTACTCGGTAAATACTACGTCCGCAAAGCGGATTATGAGCAGGCAGGCGTTTTTTTACGCGATGCCTTTCAGATTTATACAGAACAGCAAAATGTAAGAGGTAAAGTTGATTGCCTGGTTCAACTGGCTACAATTGATAATTACCGGTCGCTATTCGAAACAGCTTTGCGGATAGCGAACTCGGCTATTGACTTTGCACAGGCATCATATAAGAAAGGAACGGCTGATGCGTTGGTGGAAAAAGCGACTGCGCTGCAAAATTTGGGTAGGCTTAACGAGGCGGTTGTTGAGTGCAACCTGGCCCTTGAGACCTACGAATTTTTGCAGGACATTTCGGGCATAGCCTCGTGCTATCATGATTTGGCTGTTATACAAGATGGCATGGGCAAGTACCCCGAGGCGTTGGATAACCTGGCATTTTCTTTAAAAATAAGGGAAGATGTTGGCGACAGGTTCGGTATCTGCGAATGTATTAATGCCATGGGTATTATTCACTGGAAACAGAGTAACCACCTGGAGGGAATTCGACAGTTATTCAAAGCGCTTAAAATTGAGGAAGAAATTGGCGATAAATATGGTATGGCAATTTCATACAATGTTATTGGCAACATCAATTCTAACCTCGGTAATTTTAAGGACGCGCTCAAATATTACGATCTTGCCCAACAGTTGTGTACTGATTTAGGACGGAAAAAAGGCATAGCCAATGCCAATTACAATATAGGTATCGTTCATTACGAGTTGCATAACTATGCTGAGGCGCTGAAATATCACCTGGTGGCGCTGCAGCTAAACACTGAAATCGGCTTAAAGGAGGGAATGTGCGCATCAAACAATTACACCGGTAAAATACTTACAGCGCTGGGTAGATACGATGAGGCGTTTAGTTACCAGCTAAAGGCATTGAGCATTGGCAACGAGATAGGGGAGAAACGGCGGATTGGTATTACGCTTACCGGAATAGGGGCCACCTATTATTATTTGAACAATTACCTGGAAGCAGAAGAGCATTTGCAAAAGGCATTGGTTATGGGGCTTGAGTTGGGCGAAAAAACGATTATTAAGGATGCTTTGTTTATGCTGGTTGAAGTGTTTAAGAAGAAAGGCGAACCCGGCCTTGCGCTGGAATATTTTGCCCGGTATCACCAGGTACAAAACGAAATTAGCTCGGAGGCGGTGCAAAAGCAGTTAACTACGCTCAACTTTCAGCATAGTATGGAAGTAAAAGAAAAGGAGTCGGCCTTATTAAAAGAAAAAAATGAAGAAATTCAACGCTACCTGCACAAGTTGGAAATTTCGAATAATGAGCTAAAGCAGTTTGCGCACGTTGCCGCACACGATTTGCGTGAACCATTACGCATGATTTCTTCTTACATCGGACTTTTGGACCAAAGCATGGGCGGTAATTTGAACGAGGCGCAGAAAAAATTTATTGACTTTGCGCTGGACGGAAGCAGGCGCATGGAAATTTTGATAGAAGATATGTTGCGCCTTGCCAAAGTAGACGCCGAACCTAAACTGGAGAAAATAGAATTAGCATCGGTTATTGGCGAAATTAAACTGAATCTTGACACTCTGCTTAGCGAGAAAGGAAGTGTCATTATAGCAGACGGGTTACCCACTATCACGGCCGACAGAACGCAGATGCTGCAGCTGTTTCAAAACATTATTGGCAATGGCATCAAGTATAACGAAAGCGAACAACCCACCGTTGAAATTACTCATGAAATAAAGGGCAGTGAAATACTAATCACCATTGCTGATAACGGAATTGGTATACCCGCTGATTACCGCGAAAAGGCTTTTCAGATATTTCAGCGGGTGCCAACTGCAAAAAAATAAGCGGGTTCGGGTATTGGTCTTGCCATTTGCAAAAAAATTGTAGATAGTATGAATGGCAAAATCTGGTTGGCAGATAATCCCGGTGGGGGTACCCGCTTCAACATTTCATTTATCTATGAAAATGATGAACACCCTTGATTATTCAATTACCAGCTTTCCATAAGCCGCAGGTTTATTACTAACCAAAATGCGGTATAAATAAACGCCGTTAGATAATTGCCCTTTGTGAACGTCGAACTGGTTATTATCTATTGATGGAATGCTTTGCTGCAACCGACCAGTTACATCATACAACTCAAACCCGAATTTTTCATTTAATCCCGTTACCACAATATGGGTTACATTGTTAAAGGGATTAGGAAAGGCTTTGACTGCTATCTCATTGCTTTGCAGGTTATAAATATCTGCCAGATTGCAAGAAGCCGTGGGGCCATAAGGAATAAATGTTGGTACTGAGTCCCAAAAATATCCTGAGGTGTCAAAAGCGCCCGGTGTTTCGCCTCTATTGACTACACGTAAAATAATTGGACCCGTGAAAAAGGGTGCAGAAGGAAATGCGCTGTAAACATTCAAAAGTAAGTGCAGGGCGTACTGCCCCGGTGGTGAGCAGGTAGTGCCCGTTAATTTTATGCAACCGTCATCGCGATTATAAAAAGTATTTGTCGGTTTGTTGGTTGACCAACAAAGACCCTCTGGTAAATTATATATACTATCAATTTGAACAGAGTCCACTATAAGCACGGTATCGGTATTAAATGCTTTAAGTGAATCTGAACCCATAATTTCAATAACCGTATTTTCAATAGAATCATTAGTGATAGGTGGTATTAGATAATAGGGCTCATAGCCGGGTTCCGTCAATAAACCCGGTGAAGTACATACTCCTGAACCCGAATTACCGCAGGATTGTGCTGAAAGAATCTGAAAACCTAAAATGAAAATAATCAGGAGGAAAATATTCTTCATAGTAGCCGGATTAATCAATTGTAATGATAAGTAATATCTGGTTATATGTTGATATTATATTGTTAAATGTTTTACTGCAAAAAGTCACCACTGCAACAAACGTTGGCATATACTACGCAGTTCCTGCAACTTTTAACACCCTTTAATCGTATCTCATTTAGCGCACTCTTTATTTTGCTTGTTAATTCAATGGTTTAAAGAAGCCGGTTTGGCACGATATTTATACTGTAAAGGGTAGACTTAGTTTGCTTCATTAAAAACAGCGGTATATGGATAGTTTAAAACGCCTTTATTATAGTATTGCTACCGGTTTAGCCCAGCTTACGCGCAATAAAGCAAGCCTGGAGAAGATAAACAGCGAACTGGTGGTTGACCGGGTAAGCCGCAATGTAAATTACTATCGTACCCATTTTTTCAACGTGTAGAAACATTGCCTCCGGGTTAATCTTATTGTTCGCCGCTCAATCGCTGTTTAGCTGCTTTTTACTATATTCACTAAGCCATTAAAATCAATGGTTTATCCCTCTGCATGAAGAAGGCATCTCTATATCTGAATTTATTAAGTATTGTTATTGCTGTGCTGGTTTTGGCGGGCTGGATATTCGACATTGATTTTTTTAAGCGCCCCATTCAGGGCTCGGTTTTTATGAACCCGATAGCTGCCATCGGACTGTTATTAGCCGGGTTATCGCTGCTCTTCTTGTCCAATCCAAAGTTTTCAGGTTTTAAAATGGCGGGCCGGTTTTTTGCCGTATTTGTGTTGGTTATTGCGCTTGGTAAACTAATTAGTGCTCTGCTCGGGGTTGGCCCTGGTGTGCACACAATATTCTTTAAACAAGAATTAGCGGCCGAATTGAATGGTAAAAATGTGAATGTAACTGCGCCCAATGCACTGGTGAGTATGATATTTTTGGGCTTAGCGCTGTTACTATTCCGGTCGGCTGACAGGGCTATGCGCAAATATGCCAACTACCTGGCTATGGTTGTAATGCTGATAGGCTTGTTTTCGCTTATTGGGTATTTCTATCATGTGGAGGAATACTATTCAGTGCCTTCGTTTTATCCTATGGCCATACAAACGGCTTTCTGTTTTACGGCCCTGTCTTTGGCTCTGCTTTTTGCGAACAACGATATAGGCTTTATGCTTGTGTTAAGCAATCCAAACGTGGCCGGCAGAACTGCCCGCTTGTTGGTTCCTGCTACCGTTATTGTTCCTATTGCGCTGGGGTACTTGTGGGTTTATGCGCAAAATTCTTTATCCATTACCGGTGGTTTTGGCGTGTCCATTCTTATTATCGGGTTTATTGCGGTGTTTTTTACCCTCATATGGTACGTATCGGTGGCGCTTAACAAAGGCGATATTGCCCGTATTGCAGCCGAAGAAGAATTAAAGCAAAAAAACGCGACCCTGAAGGCCACCGAAGAGCAGTTGCGGTTGGCTACCGAAGGCACGGCTGCCGGAATATGGGATTGGATAAACGTGGAGGCAGATGAAAACTGGTGGAGTCCGCGTTTATATGAATTGTTAGGTTATCGGGATAACGAAATCCCGGCTTCTGCCACATCCTTTAAAACCTTAATACACCCCGATGATGCAAAGCGTTCGGCTTTATTAATGGAAGAGCATTTTAAGCACCGCACCCGGTACGAACTGGAATACCGGCTTAAAACCAAAGAGGGAAAATATAAATGGTTTTTATCTACCGGCCAGGCCAGGTACGATGAACACGGCCGGGCGGTGCGCATGGTTGGTTCGGTTATTGATATTGACGAAAAGAAGAAATCGGAAAATGTTTTGCTGGAGCAATCAGCGCTGATACAAATTGTACCTGATGCCATTATGACCCTTGATTTGGAACGCCGGGTAACTTCGTGGAATGAAGGTGCCGAAAAACTTTATGGCGTTAATGCCGAAGAGGCAGTAGGCATGTTGTTGCAGGATTTAATGCGGGTTGAAACGCCGCACGAGTTGCAGGACGCTCAGCGAACGGAACTTATTATGCATGGCTTTGTGAGGCACGAAACTGTTTTGACAACCCGCAAAGGCGATAAACTTGAGGTTCTTTCAACTACCAAAATAGTGAAGGATACCGAAGGAAGGATTACAGGTTTTGTAGCCATTAATACCGATATCACTTCGCTGAAAAGAAATGAAGAGCGGCTGCAGTTAGCTACAGAAGGGACCTCGGCCGGCATATGGGACTGGATGGATATGAGCAGAGATGAAGAATGGTGGGCCGCCCGGTTTTATGAGTTGCTTGGCTATGCCAACAATGAAATACCTGCCTCGGCTAAAACCTTTCGCGAAATGATGCATCCTGATGATTTTAGACGCATAGCTAAAGGACTGGAAGCGCATTTTAATAAGAAATCGAAATTTGAGGTGGAAGCCAGGCTAAAGACCAAAAGCGGAGATTACAAGTGGTTTTTGGGTACCGGACAGGTGCGCAGGAATGAACTGGGGGTACCGGTTAGAATGGTAGGCTCTATTATTGACATTGACGAGCAGAAAAAAACCAGGGATATTATTGAGCAGCAGGCCGCGCTTATTAATATGCTACCTGACGGCATTATCTCTTATTCGGAGGGAATGAAGTTTGCTGATATCAATACCGGTGCTGAAAAAATGTTCGACCTTAAACGCGAAGAAATTATAGGTAAGGAACTGAACGACTTTATTGCTTTTGCCATGCCCCGGGGAGAAAAGTTTGAAGACTCGCTTGCGCAGTTATGGCAAACGGGCTTTTACCGGGGCGAAATTCAGATTACCAACCGGGCCACCGGCAAAGTGGTAAATACCCTGGTAAATATTAAGAAAATTGACAACGCTTCGGGCTCCGGGCCCTTGTTTATGGCTATCTATACTGACCTTAGTCCGTTACGCATGAACGAGGAGTTACAGCGGGCCTTAAAAAGTCTGGAAACCAACAATCAGTACCTGGAGCAATTTGCTTACATCAGCGCACATGATATTAAGGCGCCTATCATTACAATATCGGGTTTAACCGACCTGATGCTGAAGAGCAACGCGGTTAAGGAAGAGCATATTGAAGTGTTGCGCATGTTGAGTAACAGTGTAAAACAGGTGCAACGCACTAACCATTCGCTCAACAACATTCTGAAGCTGCGGAAAAATCTGATGGCCAAAGAGCAGGCAAGCGACCAGTCTTTCGCATTGCGTACTATTCTGGATGATGTAATGGTTGGCATGCAACACGATATTGAAGCCGCTGGTGCAACCATTCATTTGGACATTCATGACCTTGGCGACCTGCACTTTCAGTATGTTTATGTGAAGAGTATTTTTTACAATCTTTTAAATAACGCCATTAAGTACCGCGACCCTTTGCGTGCTTTAACAATAAATGCCGAGGTGGTTAAAACTTCCGGAAACAAGTATCGTATTGTTATTGAGGATAACGGGCTGGGCATTGACTTAAAGAAGAATAAGGGCAAAATGTTTGGTATATTTAAGCGGTTCCATACCCATGTTGAGGGTTCGGGAGTGGGTCTGCATATTGTTAAGTCGATTGTAGATGAATATAACGGAACTATTGAGGTGGAGAGCACCCCGGGCAAAGGAACCCGGTTTGTAATTGAGTTTGGGGATAATATATTATCGTAGTAGTAAGAGAAATTAAAATTAAGGGAATGAAACCGGAGAAACTACTGTTGGTGGATGACGACACAGCGTTTAACTTCCTGAACCGGATTGTACTAAACAACTCAGGTATAAACTGCGAAATAAATGCCTGCCTGGATGGCCAGGCTGCGCTTGAATTTGTAACCAACAGCGAAAAATGTCCTGATATTATATTGTTGGATATCAATATGCCCATTATGGATGGCTTTGAATTTTTGGACGAATTTGAAAAGCGGAACAAGTGCGTCGATACTAAAGTTTTTATGCTTACCTCATCGAACCAGGACGAAGACCGAAACGGGGCGTTTCGGTACAATTGCGTAAAGGGATATTTTGATAAGCCGCTGACCGAAGAAAATGTGGAAGAGATTATATCGTTATGCGCAAAACCCTAAACAGCAGGTACGTTAAAGTAATCCCTTAACCCTGATAGCATTTCAAGGGACGAATGGTCCTTAATTTTGGCTGAAAGTTCGCCTAACTCAACAAGGGATTGTTTGTTTCCGGTAGACAGCCATTTTGATAAATAATAATAATAATGTATTTTCTGGTCGTTGCCTTCAAAAAGAGGGATGTCTTTAATGCTTTTGATATACCGTTTAAAAGTTTGCGAACAGGCTTCATAATCTTTTAATGCAAAATACCCCAGCATAAGACATAAGAACGCACTATC
>Ga0316217_10003887_pt1 | contig 16610 bp, 11 predicted proteins | sample 1anoAmetaG_FD_203633 | JGI IMG/M metagenome (GOLD analysis project Ga0316217, IMG submission 203633) | Freshwater microbial communities from Trout Bog Lake, Wisconsin, USA - 1anoA | ecosystem: Environmental > Aquatic > Freshwater > Lake > Hypolimnion/Profundal zone | place: USA: Wisconsin...
CCCTGAGATTTTCATCATCCCCACTGCTAGTAAACCCATCCTTCGTGTGTAGATTTCAGTCTAGGCAAGTAAGAGTTTAGCCGACATAACTGATCAAGCAGTTGTTGAAGATTTTCATCTTTTCCTCAAAGATTATGTTGGCCATAAAAATATCACGATAAAAGACTATAAACTTACGAGATGGCATCTGGATGAGTATTCCCTCGGAAGCTATAGTTATACGAAGGTGGGTGGAAACCTTAATCAGATAAAAACTTTTAGCCAGCCGATACGAGATAACCTATGGTTTATTGGAGAGCATACAAGTATTGAGAACCAGACCATGGTCCATGGAGCATTCTAGAGTGGGGTAAGGGCGGCTAATTAAATTTCCAGCTGCTTCCAAAAGGGTTCAGCTTGATGGTGTATTGGTAACCAATTAAACCACATACTTCTTATTGTATCGGGCTTACGAAGCTGTGACTACTCGGATGACCAATTATTTGGGATAAACTATGATTAAATTTTGTGATAAATAAGCCACTAAATTAGAGATCAAATCCATTCGGAACAAAAAATCATTCTAAGGCTAGTTTTGTTCAATTTGAACGGTAATCCCCAAAAATACGGCAGTCTTTTTGATCAGGCCTCTTTTATGAATATAGACATTTGAAGAGACAGTTAACAGCAATTTCAAGGTATTTCTCTACAGAATTTACCTTTGTCGATTTTTATCCTTCCCAAATTCAGATATAAAGTCTACATTGTTGCCATCCTGAGCAGCTAGTCCTCACATATTGTGCAGTGCTACACGAGATAAGAAACTAAAATTAGCTAAGCCAATTGATATCACAGTAGTCAAGAAATAGGAGCCTAAATCTGAATCAGGATGAAGAAAGCTAGAGCCTTGACGAAGCTGTTGCTGTGCTTGAAAATAAGAAACCAATATTTAAACAAATTCGTCCTGTAAGGCAAATTCACGGCAAACTGACCGACTATTGGCTCTGCTTGAATTAATCCTGCTGAAAGTTGGTTTATTGACAAGAAAAAAAAGATAACGTCAGTAATTTTCACGGGGATTTTGATATAAAACAAATTTGAATTTGCATAAAGTGGTCATAAACATTCTGATTTTTCATTAAAGAACTCCAGATCAAAGAAAAGCTAACCCAAACATGCTAATTTTTTATTATTATTAATAATAATTTACTTATTTTTATCATACAAGATTGTTTTTAAAACGAATAGTCTATAATTCTATAGCTGTTAGAGCAAATAAAAGAGGTTTACACCTTCTCCAAAGGTGAGAAATGGTGTCATAGGTCTCATTGGTCAAATTTTATGTTGAAACAGTTTTGCTTCTAATAAAATTCAATATTAATTTAGTAATCATGGTTTATTCATTAGTGTTCTTCGCTGTGTTAAGTGCCTCCTTGCGTCTTTAGGACGTTTACGACGTCGTAATTATAGGTGCTGGCATAGCGGGCATAGGTGCGTCTAAGAAGCTGACTGATTCCAACATTCCTCATCTTATTCTTGAATCTAGGGATAGAATCGGGGGGAGAATTTATAGCTAAACGTTTGAAGGAGTCGAATTGGAGATGGGAGCAAACTATATCCACTCACAATCTAATGACGCCCTGAGCATTCTGATGAAAGATATCGGGTGGAAGTTCAGTACCGTTTAGACCCTTACTTAACATTTTCTATATTAACAATAGGGCTAGTTAGATACGTCAATTTCAACAAAAGCAGGATAAGTACATCAGAAACTCATGCAAAGGGTTGTCCATAACGCCTTCTCCTCAGCAAAAGATCTTTCAGTAAAGGCAGCCTCCGAAAATTACTTTAATAAAATCGTACAGTCTGAAACTGAAAAAATCAAGAATACAGTCAAATGGCTTTCGTAAATTCAAGGCAACATCGAGGGAGCGGACCTAAGTGAGCTATCAGCTCGTTAGATTGATACCTCGGACGGAGGGAAAGACTTTATGCCCGAAAAAGGCTTCCAAAAATTCATCTACGGCGTTTTTCAACAATGTGATGCCGACATTCATTTGAAATAATCTGTGACTAAAATAGACTACAGAACAAGCATAATTAAGATTCATACGGACAAGTAGAAGATTTATAAGGCCTTGAAGGTTATAAGCAGCATTCCTTTGGGAGTCTTAAAGTCAAAAACAATTGTATTTGAGCCCTAGTTACCTTAGAAACATGCTAAAGCTATTGATAAGCTTGGCGTTGGCAACATGAACAAACTCTACGTGAGCTTTACTAAAAAATTCTGGGGTTCTAAGCTTGGTTGGCTAAACTTTGTTACTAAAGACACAGCTACAAACAAATTCCCCATAGCTACTGTAGTTTCTTCTGAAGACAAGAACATTCTTTGCTTCTTTTTAGCAGGAAAGAGTATCAACGATATCAAACTGCTGTCAGAAGACGAAATCGCCTAAGATGTAACATAAAGTATGAAAAAATTCTTTAAGAATCAAGAAATTGAGGTCAAAAAATTAAAAATGACATCATGGGACACTGATCCCTACACTTTGGGCTCTTATTCCTTCTACAAAGTTGGGACAACGATGGAGGACATTATTTAATTGAGGCACCCTATAGATCATAAAATTTGGTTTATTGGAGAGCATACGCATCCAAGATACGCTTCAATGACTCATGGGGCATTTCAAACTGGCTAATGGGCGGCCTAAGAAGTAATAGCCTAACTCAAAAAAGCAGATGACTAAAATGATTGATTCAATAGACTTATTCCATTCGTTAAATCGATAGCTATTCATATAGATAACAATCAGCCTCTGCGAGCGGGAGGTGGAGGTGGAGCTCTCTTACCTGATTGAACTGGAGGAGGTAATGGTGGCTGTTTTCTCATAGGCTATTAAACGGTTTAGAGTTATCTTTTTTCTTACACCTTTTGCTGAGGAGCATTATTTACGAATTTCGGCTTGACTTCTTAGACTTTTTGGTGAGCTGGAGGGGGAGGTGGAGGTGGAATATTCTTTTTGGGTCCAACTGGTGGTGGGGGTGGATTATGTTCTTCTCTCGTGGGTATATGGTCTGTCTCAGGTACATGTTTATTGACGGCTGGAGGTGGAGGAGGTGGATTCTTCTTTTTGACAGGTATCTGAGGCTCAACTCTTTAAATAGCTTATGACTCAGGTTGACTTTTATATTGAACAGGTGGTGGGATATTCGTATTGCTTTTTTGTGGGGGTATATTGGGAAGAGGTGGAGACCTTTTATCCACTTGGGGTGGTGGAGGAGGTGGTTGCTTCTGCGGAGGTTTGATTACTGTTTTTGGTTATTCTTAAGAATTTTGATGAGAATTGTGGTGAATGGGAGGTGGTGGCGGTGGCGGTGGTGTGGTCTTTTTAGGGGGTTGAATAGGGCCTTTGCTAGTGAAAACTTATCTTTCTTGCTCAGGCTCTTCTATAGGCTGAGCTAACTGCTTCTTGGCAGTTACAGGAGGAGGTGGAGGATTATTCAAATTTTTCTTGACAGGAGCAGTTCCTTTTTAAGGTTGCTGCTGCTTTGTACTATTTTAATATGGAGAAAATCCACCTACTTCCTCATCGGGTCTTTTCTTTACTACTGGTGGAGGCGGAGGCAAACTTTTTGTACTTTCTTATTCCTTGGGCGGAAAGATGGGCTTTTTGCCTTTATTGGTAGGTTGTTCAGTTTTAGCAACTTTTTTCTCCACTTTGCGTGGTTGCATAGCAGGAAGAGTGATAAATTTGTAGCTGACACTAGTTTTGTATTTTTAGAGTTCTTTCGTGGTGCTTACAAGATAATCAAGAAGTCTTGTATTGTTAGGATTGCGGACACATATTGAGTGTGCAATAACTTTTTCACCCTCCTCAATTGCAATAAAAGTTGATTATCTAAGTAGCTGCTGATACTCATTGCAGTTTTAAATGCTCACTGTTAGTGATTCTTAGATAGCTATCAATCTACGAGTATACTATAGAGCTGCTTATTTTCTTTTAATCGAGCCTGATTTGAATAGTTTCAAGTTATTTGAGTAAATGGAAGCAATTTTCCCGAAATCCTAAGCTAAAATATAGCAAATGATAGGCGCATAACCTTAGTGAATTATTTATTGTTAAGTTTCGCAGTTTGCTTCTTAAGTTTATTCAATTAATCTTTTTGCTAATTGAGATAAAAGCTGAGGTCGTTTATCTCTGGAAGCCATAGAAAAGATCAAGGCAATACATTATTTCCATTTTGAGAGGTCGTATTTGTTAATCAGCTCTATTGGATCACGATATGCTATATTTTTGAGGATATCTGTAATGAAATTATCAGTGGTTTAAGTAAAGTAAGTTTTGAGGGTGTTTGAGAAGAGATTTTGATCCACTGAAAAGGCAATGATGAGTGCTTAGGCAGTGCGGCCACATTTCAAGGCTGCATCAATAGCGCCTTAATAATTTCCAATCAAGATGTTTTGCTTTACAAGTCTTTCCTTACCCATATCCCAGTTGAAGTTCCTGGGGATCATATCATACTTAATCTCTCCTTCGTTGTTTTCTTAATCTTATTGTTTGATAGGCTCAGTCTTCTTGTTACCAATCTACTAAAAGAATGCCAGAGCATCCAGACCCTGTAGTTGAGTATAGGCTTTTGCTTTAGGTTTTATACTTTTTTACTTAGTAGCTTTATGATAGCCTCCTTAGAACTATCTTTTTTTGCCTGTATACTTTTAGACCTCCGTTACAATCTTCTCTTTATTTAGGCCTAAATATTCATAAATTCCATTATCTGCCTCATTTGATGTTTTGGCTTTTAGAAGAGCGTTCAGTTCGGAATCATTTTCATTTTAATCGAAAACTCCTTGTAAAATATTGCCTATTGATTTAAGGCCTGCTTTAATTGGTGCCGTTTTAAAGTGTTGATTAATCTTAGCTTCATATAGAACATGACCCCTCTGTTCTGAATAGCTCAATGAAGCTTAGGATCCAAGCAAAGTTGCTCCAACTGAAACTTTGTACCATTTTGGAACATACCCGAATAGGTTATCACTTAATGAATGAACTGAAATCTTTTCTTCACCACTTACAGCATAAATGGAAGGTAGTTTTTTTGACCATTTTACCTCAAAAATGGAAGATTCAGAAGTAATTTAGCTGAGAGGAGCATCCTATTGCCTGTAGTTCCAGCAAGCAAGGCGATTATCTCTGCTGGCACTCAATATTAACTCCGGATCAGTTTAACACCAATCCATAGCATTGATTCCTTTGTTATGAACTTTATCAATGATGCTTATTGGTCCCTTCTGATTCCTCAAATCCCAAATTTGCAATTAGTTTCTTTTGTCATCATCAAGAGTGACGGCGATTTGAGTTGAAATGGCTTTACTCCAGCAAATGACTACCTTACGATCTCCGGAAGAAACTCCACTATCTTTGAAATTGAATATGCAGTTGTTTACTTTTATATCCCAGAGAGCAACTAGACCATTCTCACTGGCAGATGCCAAAATGTGTGGAACCTATCTGTTCCAAGATACTGATGTTACATATGACTTTTAATGTGGATTTTTTTTGCCTGGCTTGACCAACTGCGGATCGCTTGGATCTTTGCCAACATCAAGGATTAGCACATCAGTTCCTCCAAATGCCAAGAAGTTATTTTTAAGGCTATTCCATTCGCCGCACATAATAGGGTATGCCCCATCATCAGGCTATTATTCATAAATGAGGCAAGTTTGACTTTACATGCCTTCTGCGGAAAGTGCTTCTTGTGGATTGTAAGTTGCAATCATTTAGTGAGGATTCCAAAGTCTAAATGAGCCGTCATCCATTCCTGTGAAGATGAGTCCATGCGAATAGAGATCTTGGTTAATTAAGAATTACTTTATCTTTCTCCAAAGTTGTCCCAAGCAATGCTTCTAAAAGGAGTTGTGGTGTAGCCTGAACCGATGACATTAATCTTTTTGGCTCTCTACTGAAGATCTAGTTCTAAAAGGTTCAGTGTATAAAAGCCTTCTTCTTCATAAATTGAAGCAGAAGCAAGCAGTTCTGAGTGATTTTTGGAATTGGACCAAGCAATATACCCTGGCTTGTCAAAGTACTTTATCTCCATATAAACAATGATCTGTTTTTAAAACACGTACAAAAAAGTTATTAGGGATATTTTGCCAATTCAAATAGTAAAGATACTCGTTTATAAAGAAAATAGATGCCTTGAGTCTAAGATGATTAGATAACCCTTATTGAAGCAATCGTATAGATATTGGCGATTACAACAACATCGGTCTAGTTGAACATATTTCTCGAAATTAAAAATCCAAAATCACCTGATCTTGAAAGATTTGCTTCTTTTATGGCATATGAGCTCAGCTCTATCATATGTAGCTTCTTCTACATCATTATACACAATAGGCTTGACATAGGAATCGTAATTCTTCTCTAGCATCAATTCTTTTTGGTTACCATAGTCTCTCAAAGAACACTAAAAATTAGAAGCCCATTTGTTATTCAAGCCACTTTGGTTGTGCCATCTGTAGTATGCTCCTGAAAGCCGGGTCTGCTTTGATGAAAAATCAGAAATCCTCTTTTTTATGGCCTGGTTCGCTGTATTTTTGAGTGCTGCATCAAATGGTAAGCATATTGTGACTGTTTTCGGACTTGATAACATATTTTATACCCTGTTTATTTGAAAGGATATCCTTAACGCAATGAGGACATGAAAGGAAGTTGCGATTTGTCATTTTGGTTGAAGTTTTGTCGAAAGAATGAAATATTTCTGCTTAAAGTATATCTTACTTATTGTAGAGCCTTTCAGATGCTTGTAGATTTTAGCCAAGCTAAGTTGATTAGTTCCTAGGCACATAGAAAGACTGAGCAGTACTTTTACGAAGTATGCTCTGCTTGACTGGAGATTAGGGGTGCTATCTCTAGCTCAGTCTGGAGTTGTTAGAGAGAGAACGATGGCGATTACGTCTTCTTGACATTAATTGAATAATAAATTTATAAAGTTAAAGTCAGTTTGAAGATCGATTATTAGTTTCATTTATAGCTATTAAATGGTGAGCAAAGCAGATATGGTAGGCATGGCCTATAAACTTTTCGATGACTACGATGCTGATGGAAGTGGATCCTTGGATATCAAATAGTTCAAAAAGGCCCTGATTTAGGTCTTTCATGAAGTGAACAAAAATTATCCGATTGATAAAACTCATCTCAACAAGCTCTTCACAATCTGCGACACTAATAGCGACAACAAGCTGAGCCGCAAAGAATTCGGGAAGGCAGTTGAAATGTTTTTGGAGCCAATTTACATAAACGTCAAACAATAGTGATCACTTTATCTTATTGAGCATAAAAAATTAACTAAATAAAACTTGATCATTTGGGAGATAAAATTGAAACATGGAGACATCTTTTGGATTTCATCGCACCTCCACTCCGCCATTCATTTTTATTGATATCATATATTTCGATTGAGTCCAATTCAATGCTTTCGCAAAGTCCTCCGAAAACCGTTATTGTCTGGTAGTCCTTTGAAACTACTGCTGTATGATAACTGCGAGCATTTTTCATTTTGGCTTTCTCTGTCCATTTCTGCTCTTAGAAGTCGAAAAACTAAACTTAGTTCAAAAATCGCTTTGTAGTATGTCCCCCTATGGCGAAGATACCTTTAGGAGTTGAAGCCACTACAAAGCTTATTCTGCTGAATCTCATTGGTTTTATGGCTTCCCAAATTTACTTTTACCAATTATACCTTTAGGCAGAATTCGTCGCATCGTTAGATAATGTAAGTCCTCCTATTGAGTATAATTTTCCATCAAAACCTAAACAGCATCCAGGTTCCACTCTTGCCAACTACATTGAGGGCATTTTGGTAGGCAGCATTTCCTTATTGCTTAACTTATATTTCTAAAAGGAGCTTTGAGCTTTCTCCTTTATTTTTCCTCCCAAAGTAAACAATTCAGATTCTCTAACCACACATCCAAAACCGTATTTTGCTTGAGATAACTTCAGCACCGATTTAGAAATCCGTAGCTCTTTGAAGCTGAATTCATAGATGTCAGTTGTTGGCTATTTTTCAGCTGAAAGTCCTCCTAAAAGCAAACATTTATCAGAACTATAAGCTTTTAAGTATACACATTGAAAACCTCGTCCCCTTAGCTGGGAATGAGAAGCTGTTAACCTTTCAGAGTTTTTGTTTTACAAACAATATCTTTCTGTATCTGCGTATGATAGTCCTCCTATATGATAAACACATTAATCACCTTATAAAACGCTAAAGTCTCTGAAAGTGTTTTTAAACGAAACATCATCAGTGAGGGAATTCTCACTTTGTCTGCTGGATCTCATGAAACTTTGTATAGAAGTAATAGGCGTGAAATTTTGACTGAGATTTAGGTAATCATCTTCTTGCAAAAAAGAATCAAATTACTTGTGCTACCGATTGGTTTTCATTGAATTTTACCTAACTCCTCTAGATTAGATCTTTGGTTTTTATTACTGAAAGCTACTGTTTCTTGCTGAAGAGATAGCTTCACCTATCTTTTCTCTATCAGGTTGAATATTGATTGTTTTTTTCGTGGGCTTTGATTTTTGGACAGGATTGCTTACTTTTCTTCTTTGATATTATTCCTTTAGATTCACCTCTAAAATTGCAGGTTCTTTTTGTTTTTTTACAAGAGGACTTAAATTCAGCATGGAACAACTAATTTGATTAGAACTCCTATGATTTTAAAAATTAATCATGTCTTGAATACTTTTCGAAATCTACTGAAGGCAAAGACCCTTTTTGAAATCGATTGAAGATATAGCTATTTTCATCTTTTTGCTTTTGCAATTATCAGCGAGAAAGTTTCTTTTGTCAATTTGCATTAAAAACTATGTATCATTTAATTGAGTAAGATCTGAGTAAATTTAGTTTACTAGGCCAGATAAAAAATTTATTTGGACTTCAAGTTCTTCTTTTTGTTGCAGCAATTTCTTCATAGCCTCCTATTTTTTAGCCTACAACCTCTAAATTTCTTTATCTTTCAATCTGACAATTTATTCGCAAATATTTCTGAAAAATAAGTTTACTGAGCTTTGACAGTCAAGTAACGAGTGTTGAAGGTTGATCTATTATTGGTTAACTAGGTTAAAGTCATTTTTATATTGTTCAAGGTTTTCTTTGACTTTGAGTAAGTTTTCATTTAAAACAGCTCTTTACTTTTCAGCTTGCTAAATAAAGTAAAATTTACCTCAGTTACAGTTCGCATTCTATGATGCTGATGACTGTGAATTATGCACTCAGAACACAGCAATTTATGATCCTTTTAGCAATATATCTCTATCTTCTTATTGTGAAGTTTGCAATAAGGATCTAGGTTAAGCTTGCTTCTTTTTACGATATTCATTAACTCTTCATTAACAGGGAATTTGTCGATTCCTGGTACGGTATTAATGGTGCCACAGTTAAAGCATCCAATCGATTAGATTTTAAAGTGTTTTTATATGCAAGAGTGGCAGAAAGTGTGTCCGCAATGGATGAGTACCTTAGGAAAGGCTTAAGGAACTGCATTTGAATAGGCCCTCTGACAGGCTGGGCAATTCATATTCAAATTATACTGTTTATATTATAACATAAAACATTCGAATAGGTGTACTGCCTAAATAAGTGATGAAGTAGAATCAGATCAATCACAAAGATAGTGGAATCATAAAGCCTCTTTGAGTGAACCTCCAATAAAACCTTCTCCTAAAAAGCATAATAACTCCTATGTGAAATTTAAAAAGTCATTTACTGTTTGTCTTTAGTATTACTACTTGAAACTTTACCAATCTTTCAGTAAATTTGCATCCCGAATGTAAGACTCAATAGAATTGATCTTATTCATATATTGTAGAACACATTCTCTAAACTAGCCTTAAGAGATTCTGCTTTTTACGAGTAGATATGCCTTGCTGTAGTTTTATTAGTTAGAAAGAGGACGTAATTGAGTTATTATATCGAGATAGTTTGATGCACTTTGAGGAGTGAGTTCTGTCAAGATGGGATAAAGGTAGATTTTAAGGACTTTCTAAAGATTTGTTGGGGTTTTTACTAAGTGCAATTTGCTCTAAATCTAACGGGAAAACTATTTGAGCTTCTTGATGTTTTTTTTAAGTTCATAGCATCGATTGATAGCCTCATAGCATTAGATCAGCTCATTCTAGATCTCAACATCTTCTAATTTCTCCAAAACTGATAAACATTTATTTGCATTTGTTAGACTATCGTCGAGTTTGTTTTAATTCAAAGACATTAAAGCTAGCTTTAGCAGAATTACTGCATAAAAAAATGAGTTTGTTTTGCTCTTGTCTTAAATGATCTTCTTCGCTTTTTTGAAGTTTGATGCAGCTTAGTCTGCTTTTTTGGCTTTCATGTAGCAAACTCCTAACTTGAAGTAACTTTAAGCTGTTTTTTAATGATTGCTTCCACATGTCTTAAGAATGTTTACTAAGGAACTTTTGGTAAAGGTTATGGCTTCTTCAAAGTTATCATGGCTCAAATAGTAGGCAGAAAAATTATCATAAAGAGTAGAAAACACAGGATGAAACTCTCCATAAAACTTGGTTGCCAAATTCAAGAAATCATCACACTGTTAAATATATTTCTCCTTTTTATTGCTTTTCAACTCCCATTTGATTTTCAAAAGTCTTATATCAAAGTTAAACTTTGATGGAGATTCGAGTCTGCTTTGAAATATTTTTAGATGTTTACTATCTTTCTAGGGCGTGATAAATAAAGCGATATATCTTTTAAGGTTCTGTTCAATGGGTTGCAATATTTCTGGAAAGCCGTTTTTATCTAAAGCCAAATAATCCATAACTTTTTGATAATTTTCTTAGTTTTACTACTTTTCGATTGCCTCAATGCAAAATCTGTACATGTCATTATAAAGAGGTAGATATATTTTATGAAATCCTTTGACTCCAATCAAATTTTAAGGACTGAAAAACTGACTTGTCTTAAATACACCCTCTGGTTTTAAATTTTACCAAATTACGTCCAATTTGCAGTTTTAGATAAGGCAAATAATGAACTGAGCAGGATTTACTTCATTGAAACTAAGGTTTACTCCGAAGTAGCTTTTACAATGACTAGATATCACTTTCCACATTACACTCATTTCTTTGTTTTTTCCGACAATGCAGTTGAAAAAATCGTAAACTTTTAGCATTATATCGTTGTAGCTGGTTCCTTTTTAGAGTGTTACATCTTGTAAAGTCTTACGAAATAGGGTTTTACAACATCTCGCGGCCATCTAGCTCATAAATAAATGCCTCTGGAAGCCTATCACAAGATAATCATATATATAGCCCAGGTACCTCACATTTATGCCTTTTCTATGTAAATAGTCAGACAACTAGCTAGACTTGAAAAAATAAACAGAAACGTTATTGATTTAGAGAATGATCTCAGATATAATCTTTAGTACATTTTCTGATAAATTCTCCACAAACCTGTGACTATTCTTTTTTAGCAAGGTCAACTGTTTAATTTTTGAGCTTTTGTCTACATAGTTTTGAATAAGCTATTTTCTGAGGATGGCCAGCTATGGCTTTTCATAATCTGCAACCAAATCAGGTAAAAGATAGCCATCAATTTTTTGTATGAAGATACAATCGAATTTAATAGTACGGTCATACTAGTTCTTGGGATCTTTGAACTTATTGTAATACTCTTTGTCCAACTTTATGAGATATTTGTGATGATTTTCATAAAAATTGTGCTCTATTTTAGATTTAGCTTTCAGTTTGGCTAACTAATCTTCAATTTATCGAATTTTTACTTCTTGCTCAGTTCCTCTGGCTTTTATCTTGAATGATCCTAGAAATCCATTCATCTCATGAAGGCATATCAAAGGGACTTTTAGCTTATTACTGTTTTATAAGCATTCGTAAAGAGTCATAAAGTTTTTAAACTAATTTCTTAATATTTTAACACTATCTTTGTTGCAAATTTTATCACTGCTGATAGATTCACCTTTTTTGGGAGCTAATTCAATAAAAGCTATCTTGACTTCAATATCCTTTACTTCATAGTAGCGAATATTATCTTTTACGTAGGTCAACGAGTAAGTCTGTAGATGTTTTGGCTTGGCAAGATCTTTTAGAATCGATTGCATTAGGTCATAAGTAAAATCTAAGTACTCTTAAAACATAAGTTAATTCTATTTTACATATTTAAAAACCCAAGGGACATCTTCTAAATCTTCTGGAAACGACTATTATTCCTCTTTTATTGATTTCTGCTGAGTTGTTAACAGCATTTTATTTGCATTTTTGTTAACAGTTTGAGCCTTTTCCTCAGTTTTTTAATTAGAATTAATTGCTTTTTTATCTTCTAAGGATTTTATGGCTACACTTATTTTAGTGTCATTTGACTGTTTTCTTTTTGGTGTTTATCGAAGTTGGCTAGCATCTTAATCAATGGCATCGTAGTTATTCGATTATGATTTAGAAGCTGTCGGCTTTTTAATAAGATCTTTCGTTTTGTGGTTATAACTTTGAGATAAACTGATTTTGTCAAATTACTATGGACTAATATACTTGGCATTAGTAATAGTCATTCGTTTTTTTTCTTCACTTATCTCTTGTACTTCAGGCTATATCTCTTGTAGTTCGGGTTATATCTCTTGAATTGGCTAACTAAATGCTGCTTAGGATGCATTGGGAAAATAAAAACTGCTTTTTTACAGACTTGATGAGTTATTTTTACCAATCTATGATGTATCTTTCAATTCAGGAAAGGCAACATTACTCTTTACTTATTATTTGTGCTATTGAAAATTGTTCAACAGCCTAGATTAAGAAATATTTTATTAGCTTTTGTCATAATTCTTGAATAGTAAACGACTGGGTTCTGTGAAGATATTGATAATAGCGTTTTGCTTGTTTGATTATTAACTTTAATGTCTGCTTTTGCTATTATGCGATATTTCTAAGTTTTCTTCTTTCTTTAATACTGAATTTATCGATTTGTTGGCGTTTTAACTCTAGGGTCTACTTTGGTTTTTCATTTATGGTTTGTTTAGGGCTCTATTATCTGTTCGATATGATTTTTCAGTTTTCTATTTGACCTCTTTGCGCTATTGTGCATTTGACTGCTTTTCTTCTGCCGAGACCTTACTTATTTTACTGATTTCGATGGGTTGCTCGTTCTGCTGCTTCTGAACATTTTCGGGCTTTTTAGTCATATTGATTTAGTAGAAGTGTGGTAGGATTTTGTTTCCAACTGGCTCCGACTTCATCGATTTGTTGACCTTCGAATTCGTCATTAGTATAGATCTCTCTGTGTAGTCTTACTTTTTTAAGTTCCCTCCCTTTCCTTCCTTCTTCTGTTCTCCCTTTCCTTCCTTTTCTTCCTTCTCTCCCTTTTCTAGTGTGATCTCCTTTAGTTTCTAATTTGTGGGACCTTAGATAAAGGATGTGCCAAAGTTGGCGTCTTTCTTGCTCGCCTATTTATCAAAGACCTTTTGGCTATGCAAAGAATTCACTGCCCCATTTTTCTGACTCACAAAAGTCGCCATTTACTTAGTTTATTTTTGAGGTACTGAGCGTACGGATTCACTCTTTTGGCTAACGATTGTCCCCATTTCTTTTGTTGCCTTCTGAGGCTATACACTTTTCTAGCTTACAATGGTCCCTATTTACTTTGTTTATTTTTCCATCTGAAAGAAGTTTCTTTAGCTAACTATTGTGCCCATATCTTTATTGTGAATCACACTTTCTGTTTTCTATTTGACCTCTTTGCGCTATTGTGCATTTGACTGCTTTTCTTCTGCCGAGACCTTACTTATTTTACTGATTTCGATGGGTTGCTCGTTCTGCTGCTTCTGAACATTTTCGGGCTTTTTAGTCATATTGATTTAGTAGAAGTGTGGTAGGATTTTGTTTCCAACTGGCTCCGACTTCATCGATTTGTTGACCTTCGAATTCGTCATTAGTATAGATCTCTCTGTGTAGTCTTACTTTTTTAAGTTCCCTCCCTTTCCTTCCTTCTTCTGTTCTCCCTTTCCTTCCTTTTCTTCCTTCTCTCCCTTTTCTAGTGTGATCTCCTTTAGTTTCTAATTTGTGGGACCTTAGATAAAGGATGTGCCAAAGTTGGCGTCTTTCTTGCTCGCCTATTTATCAAAGACCTTTTGGCTATGCAAAGAATTCACTGCCCCATTTTTCTGACTCACAAAAGTCGCCATTTACTTAGTTTATTTTTGAGGTACTGAGCGTACGGATTCACTCTTTTGGCTAACGATTGTCCCCATTTCTTTTGTTTCTTTCTGAGGTTATAAACTTCTCTAGGTAAGGACCGTACCAATTTATTTTGTTTATTTTTGAGGCTAAACGTTTCTTTAGGTAAAAATCGTCCCCATTTATTTTGTTTACTTTTGAGGTTATAAATTTCTCTAGGTAATCACTGTACCAAATTCCTTTTTTTATACTTTTTAATGCACTTGATTCAGCTACTCATATCTTGGGGTGACTATAGTCCCCATCTCTTTTGTCTAAATTTGTTTGGTTGGGGGTAATTCTGGCTATGGCTATTTTTCAGCTGGATCTGTCCCCATCTAGACATATTAAGTCATCTTTTTAGGGTTTTCTGATAACTCAATTGCTCTACTAAATCCCAAAGACTTTTTTTAACGATTTACTGGAGAATTACTTTTTATCATTGAACCTTTAGGCTGAGGTTAAGGTTAAACAGGTTTAGGAGCTTGCTTTCTCACTATCTCTTTGACTTTTTAATATTGGATCTTATCATGCCACTTTTTGGGCAAAGTAAGTTCTTATGCTCGAAATATCCAAGCCTTTTCTACTTTTTTTTAATCTTAATTAGCATAGTATTTGATTTTAAATACCTTTTCATCTACTAGTACCGATTTTATGCTCTCGATCGTAACTATTGATTTTGCTTTCTGGAAAGGTATTAATTAGGGTTAAGTGACTTTCGTATCACTGACATATCCGATATGCTTATCAGGTACCAAGAACAAGATGCGATCGTTAAACATGATTCCACTATCATTCTACTTCTCAATTTGACTAAACAGGTATTTCTCACCTCTTATGGTTATTTAGACAATGTCTTTTTTAGCTTTTTACATAATAAAATTTATTGATCGAAGTAAACTATAAAAATTGAGGATTAAAACATTGGAATACCGCGAAATAGTAAATTAGAAAATATCACAGTTAAATAGTAAGATCTCCCAGCTGGAGCTTATTGTTTTTGGATGCTCCACTATGGATTCCTTCTTTTCCTAATACCTTGAAGTCTAATTGAGCTCCTTTTACGACGATAGTCTTTAGATATTTGCTTTGGATTTTCTATCTTTTAAGCATTAGAAGAAATTGACTGTTTAGCTCATTAAAGCTGAGATCTATCTTGTTTACAAAGCTATTTAGTGTGCATTTCCGAATAGCTTAAAGAGCTTAACGATTGCTAAGGCCCAGTTTCTGGATTACTACATTCCTAATCGTATTCTTAACAAACAAGTCTTTTAATTCTGACTTAAATTTGATCGTTTTTACCTTTTTGTTAGGCTATTAGAGTGAAAAGGATAAATCATTTTCATCGTTTTTTGTTCTTGAGGATTGAGAATCAGCTTTTAAGGTATTACTTGTTCCGAAAACTGAAGCACAAGAGACTGTCTCAAATGATTGTTAAGATAGACTGATATCAAACAAAGATGGTTCTGGCTAAACGGTAATCAGTAGCTCCTATTTTTAAGAACTTTTCCGTTTATTGAGTGGCAGTAATAAGGAAGAAGAGCCAACATTCTAAATTTTTTGTTTTAAGTCTATTTGCATCACGCAAAGATCCTTTTGCAAAGATTAAATTGATTTAAAGGGATTATTTTCACTTATTGCAGACAACACACCAAAGAAATCTCCTTTTACAAAGTACTCATCTACATTTTGAGCTATTTTCTTAAGGCTTTCGAATCTTTATTTTACCAAGGTGGTCAGGGATTAACTATTTTATCTTCTAATCTTTAAAATATCCGCTTTTATTTGCTATAGCTTGGATCTACGCTCAGCCTATATTTCAGCCACCATTTCATCGTAGATTTTATTCAGACTGTTTAACTTTTACTGTTATTTAGCTGCTGTAATTTCCTAAAGGTCAATGCATTTCAATCCATTCTTCTAACAGTAATCGATATTTAAAGATTATAGCCCTTTTCTAAGCTATTAATATCGAGATTAAGCGTGATTTTTTAGCTTGTCCGCTTAGAGAAAGGCATGTGATTTATGAGCAGGGTCAAAGAGAGCACACCTTTCACATATAAATGAGTTTAGAGTAAGGTCGGCTATGCAGATAGGTTTGTTATGCTTGAGGCAATTAAAAGTTTACATTTTATTATAGATTTCACTGAAAAATAAGCTATATTAAGTGTGAAAGAAGTGATTCTGATATATTTCTGTCCAGCTAAAAAAGAAATAAAAGCCTAATTATTTATCACTGTAGTGATGATTTCAGCCAGAAAACATTTGAATCTCAGAATAGCATCTTTTTAATATGGAGGTTATCAACCATTTCTTACGATAAAATGAATATTTATGTCTAAATATTTCAGCCCTTGAAACGAATCTCAAAGATCTCTTTAGAACTGCTATGATTTT
>Ga0316217_10003888_pt1 | contig 16607 bp, 11 predicted proteins | sample 1anoAmetaG_FD_203633 | JGI IMG/M metagenome (GOLD analysis project Ga0316217, IMG submission 203633) | Freshwater microbial communities from Trout Bog Lake, Wisconsin, USA - 1anoA | ecosystem: Environmental > Aquatic > Freshwater > Lake > Hypolimnion/Profundal zone | place: USA: Wisconsin...
CGAATCTGTTCGTGCTGGACGCGGTCGAAGCCGTTTTGCTCGAGCAGTTCGGCCAGGCTCTGCTGCCTGCCGGTGGCGGATTTCAGGCGCGGCAGCAGTCGGTCAAACAGCGTTTGCATCATGCCGGAAAATTCCGGGCGCGTGCGCGTGGCGGCGCTGAACTTGTCCAGTTCCGCGCGCTGGGGTTTCGTCAACGCCTGCGGGTCGGCGCGCAGCCAGCGCGGGACGTGCAGCGCATAATAACCGCGCGGCAGCAGCGCGTCCTCGCCGCGCAACAAGTCCGCCCAGGTGCCGCGCTCGTTGATGGCAAAATCATAAACCACCGGTTCCATCGCAAACGGCAGCGCGTGTTCCAGCTCGCGCTTGGTTTGCGACATGATTTCCTGCAGACGTTTTTGCGCTTCAGCCTTGCGTTTCGGATAAAATATAAATCCCATGCCGCCGCCGGCCATGCCGCCGAGCATCCAAAAGCCCCAGAAATCCGCGCCAAACTCTTCGCGCACGGTGGCGATGAGCAATTCGGTGAACGCATTGCTGGCCCATGGAATGATGGTTTGCAGCGGCTCGCGAAAGTTTTTCGTCGTGAGGGCACCGAGCTTTTGCATGTCGCCGGCGCGGAGCGTGGAAACAATTTCGTCGAGCAGACCGATGGCCTGTTGGCGGCCGGTCCATTCCGCCGCCGAGCGCAGCAGATATTTCTCCGTGACCATTTCGAGAATCGGCCCGACGTTTTGCGCCATGCCGCCGTGGACGAGCACCAGGCTTTGCTGCAACCGTTCGCGCGGGGTGGCGGAAACTTCGCCGCGTTCCAAAATTTTATGCGTCGGCATCAAACGGCCGCGGCTGATGCCGAATTCGGGGTCGCCTTCGGTCGCCGCGACGCCGCAAATCAGCTTCATGCCCGGCCACACGCCGCCGGAATCCTGCCAGCCGCCGCCGGAACCGCCAAGCCATTCGCCCAGCAGCGCGCGGGCGAGCACCAGGCGGCGCTCTTCCTCGGCAAGTTCGCCGGTGAGCGACTTCGCCTGGCTGGTGGCGCGCATGCAGACGGAAATCAGGGACGCGAGCAAATTGGTGGATACCGCGAGACGCGAGCCTTTCGGGATGTCGTTGACGTGGCTGACCAGTTCCAAACCGCGACCGGGACCGACGAGCCGCGCGAGCAAATCCGCCAGTTCCAAGCCGGAACCCTCAATGCCGGGCGGAACAATTCCCGCCGCGATGACGGCGGCTTTGAGCAAACCAAGATAATCACGCGCAAAATCAAAAACTTCGGCGAGGCTGCTGATGTCCGCCGTCGCGCCGAGATCCACACTGGTGAGGCGCAAAAGGGGTTCGTCAATCACGCGCAGGCAGGCTTCCACCGGCGGTTTGGCCGATTGGTCGCGGCCGTGAACGCCGAGGTCAATCGAGACATTCAGCACTCGCGCGCCTTCGGGAAAATCCATGCCGAGGAAAAAAATGTCGCTCCAGCCGGAGTGGCTCAAATCCATCCGCACCGGCGTGAGCTCGCGCAGCACGGGATAGGTGCCGTCGTCGCCACGCGACAAAAGTTCGGGCCGCAGGCGCAGCGGATGATCCGCCGGATGGCCCATGCGGAACATCCATTGGTTGCCGCGCACGGAGCGCACGCTGCGCCGGACCTGGTCGGCGAGCGTCTGGAAAGCGATGCGTTGATAGACATTGGCCAGCGCGCTGGAAATGGCGTCGCTCGGCCCGGCGGTTTTTTGAACGGTGAGGAATTGTTCCAGCGCTTCCTCAAACCGGCGTTGCAGCAGATGCTCGAAGCCTTTGAATGGAATCATGCCGTCGGCGCCGGCGGGAATTTTCGCCGGCAGATGAAACCGGTGGATGGCGTAAAGGAAAAACAGCGCGCGGACGCGTTCGTAAAGGTTTTCGCTGCGGCGGCGGAAGACGTCGAGTTCCGCGCAGGCCGCGAGCAATTCGTCTCCGGAAGCTTTGGCGCAGACGGCGTCGAGCGACTGGTTGCGGACTTGCGGGTCCGCCGACGTGATGATTTCGAGGAGCGGATGGGCCATGCGAAATTAGTGGGGTTCCTGCGCGAGGAGTTCGACGAGGCCGGCGAGCACTTCCGCGCGCGCCGGGCCGCTCAAAGCCAGCGCGAGCTGGGCATTGAGCAAGCCGTATTTCAGGCCGATGTCAAACCGGCGGCCTTGCAGTTCGGCGGCGAGAAAACGCTCACGCGTCGCCAGCCTGGCGAGCGTCTGGCTCAAATTGGCCGGCTGGCCGGCGGCGGCTTCCGCGCCGAGCAAATCCATCACCGCCGGCGTCAAAACGTGCATCCCGAAAAAACAAAGATAATGGCCGGTGCGCAAACCGGGAACGATGAGTTTTTGTTCCGCGACGGTCGGCGTGGGTTTTTCCAGAACCTCGGAAACAAGGTAAAGTCCCTTGCGGTTTTCGGCGAGGCGGCCGCCGGCGACACCGTAATACGGCAGCTTGCTTTCGTGCGTGGCCTGCACGGCGGACACGGCGCAGTTTTCCGCCGCCGCGATTTCCACGAGCTGCCGCGCGCAACTGCGGTTTTCGCGGCTCAAATAAAGGTGGTCGCCGACGAGCAGCAAGAACGGATCGCCGCCGGTGAATTGATGCGCGCTCCAGACGGCGTGGCCGTAGCCGAGCGATTTGCCCTGCTCGACAAATTGCAGGCGCTTGCCGTGCGGCCCGGCGGCGGCGCGGTAAGCGTCGGCGTCGCCGGGGAAAACCACGAGGCAGATTTCTTCCGCGCCGGAGTTGAGCGCCTCTTCGACAATAATGACCAGCGCGGTCTTGGTTTTTCCATCGCGGTCCACGAGCGTCTGCAATGGCAGGGTGCGCTGGCTTGGCCCCGCCGCAGTGATGACGGCTTTGCGTATATCCATAGGTTCGGCTTTCTCGGGAAGTGATTTTGCCATTTTCCAAGCGGCTGGCGATAAGTTTCAGGCGCTTTTCCGGTTGCGCCGGGCCCATTCGCCCGGCCATGCGCCGGGGCGAAGCGGGATATAAATCCGCCGCCGATCTTTGAACCATACGCCGGCATGGATTTTCTTGCGGTCTTGCGCGCGACCTCATCTACTAAACCGATGCCGTTTGAATTCATCCTGAACCCGGCCAGCCGGTTCCCGGCCGAAATGTTTCTGGCGGTAAGCGGCCGCCGGATTCCGCTGGTCATGGTGCGCCATCCCCGGGCGAGGCGTTTCCGGCTGCGGCTAAAGCCTGACGGCACAGCCCGGGTGACGATCCCGCGCGGCGGCTCGGTTGCCGAAGCCCAGCGTTTTGCCGAACGGAACATTCCCTGGCTGGAACAGCAGTGGCAACGACTCGCCAGCCGGCCAAAACATCCGGCACCGTTGTCCGTCGGCTCGGAAATCCTCTTTCGCGGCGAAAGGTTAAGAATCGAGGCCGCAGCACACGGTCTGATCCGGTTCGGCAATGAGACGGTCAAAGTTGCCGGCCAGGACACCGATCAGCGTCCGGCGATAGAACGCCACCTCTGGCGGCTGGCGGCCAAAGAGCTGCCCCCCGTGGTGGTTGAATATGCGGCCCGGTTTGCATTGAAGGTGAACCGGATCACGGTGCGGAACCAGCGCTCACGCTGGGGATCCTGTTCGCGCCGCGGGACCATTTCGTTGAATTGGCGGCTCATTCAGACCCCCGTCAACGTCCGGGATTACATCGTGATCCACGAACTGGCCCACCGTCTGGAGATGAACCACTCGGAACGCTTCTGGCAGCAGGTGGAACGCTGGTGCCCGGACTACACCACGGCGGAACGATGGCTAAAGCAGCATTCGACGGTGCTCCGGTGAGGGACCGGCTCCTTAATAATTTTACCGGCGATTTAATTTCCGCCGGGACATCTAGGCAAAAGACTAGACCCATCTAAATAAGCTGCCGATTGCAAGAAAATTTGAAAAGTGATTAGCTGTCCAAGTCGGTGCCATGCCGACGCTGCGTGAAATCAAGGACCAGAAGAATGTAAGTGGGGGGCGGCCAGCCTGTTTTTGTTTGGACAGGCTGGCCGTTTTAATTTGACCAGCGCCGCTCCAAGCTGGTGCTGGCGCGTCCCTTTACCCATGAAACACAAGCCATTGATTCAAGGGTTTGGTGGAATGGTGATGATTACGCTTCGAACGTCCACTTAACGCGAGGCCGTCAAATATCCTGAAACCAAGCTAGGCGTGCTCATGCGAGCATCACACAGGAAACTCGGCCACCGGCGTAATGCTTAAACCTGCTGCGCTGACATCATTGATTACTTTGCGGGCGAGCTCGGGGGCGGTTGACCCCAAATTCATTGACCCGCGACGGCTTCCGGCTGGAGTTTGATTTCAATGGCAAGACTCCCGGTTGCCGGAACCGTTGTGTTCACCACGAGCATTTGCGCGTTGGGATTGGGCTGATTGACTCCGTCGGGCGGCGGCTGGGCGCTGGCGATCTCAAAATGCGCGCCGGCCGGCGAAATTATTTTGGTCGCCAGCGTCTTGCCATCCTGCTGGAGCGTGGCCTGATTGTTGTTCACGCTGACCTTGGTATGCGTGACCATCTGCCAGCGCACGGACAGGCCGGGCTTGGCCCCGGTGATGTCGTCGCGGATGGAAACGGTTTTGTTTCCGACCAGTGAAAATTTCCGCGTCACACTGCCGGCCTGGCCGACGAAAATTGGCGAGAGGTTGACCGTGGCCGAAGTGTCGCCGAACTCGGTGATGCGGGCGTCGCCGGCCACGTTGTGCAGCTGACCACCAAGCGTGAGCGTGTTGTGGCTGAAATTGTTCAGCCGAAAAACGCGCCAGCGGTCGCTATTCTGCTTCATATTGAACAGTGTCCAGCCTTTGGATTCGATGGAATAATAATTTTGGGAGCCAAGGTCACTGGCCCAGCGCACCCCATTGACATCAAACACGAACGAGCCAGCATCCATGTGCGAATGATTGACATGAGCCGAGCCACCTTTGAACGCGAGAAACAACGCGTTGGCGTCCGTCCACGAACTGCGATAAATGCCGACCGGATTGGGACCGTCGCCATGCCAAGCAAGCGGCAAAGCCGGCGGCGGAATATTTGCCGGCAAGCCTTCAACCCAAGTTGCGAGCAGGGGAGAAAAATTAAAATTCTTGTCCGGCTTGCTGAAAAGCCTTTGCTTGAGCAACTGGTTTTGAAAATAAACCAAGGCCGGGCTGTGCATTTTTTGCGCGAACCAAAACAGCGTGGGTTCGAATTGGACGCCGTCACCACAGTCGGAAAAATTGAACGGCCGGCCGGTCGGGCCGATCTGTTCCACCAAAGCCTCCGCGCTGGTGAGAAAGCCCGGCGCAGCGGGCAAATTCCAGTCCGTGCCCAGCGCGGTTTGCAACGCCGAAACCATCAGCATTTGATAGGTGGTTCCATAGCTCCAATAGCCCGGGCCCTCGGGATAAATGCCGTCGGGCGCGTAGGGCTTGAGGCCATTTGGATTGTCTTGGCGGGCGAGTGTCAGAAGTTCGCGGGCGAGTTGGGGATTATCATCCGCGATGGCCAGTGCGCCAAGCGTGAGGCCGCCGAAGCACACCTGATTCCAGTTCATGGTGGCCCTCTGCCAGGTGTTGCGGGGTGACAAGCCGGGCTTGATGCCTTTTTCGATTATTGCCTGTCGGAGGGTGGTGCGGGTGCTGGCCGGCAGCGCGTCAAACAGCCAGTCGTAACCCAAAGCCAGCGCGGCGGTCATTTCGGCGGTGTCGAGAAAATGCACGGCGGAATTCCAATCGGCAAAGGCGGCGGCGGCAAGCATGTCCTTTTGCGCGCGGTCGAGGAAATCTTTCTCGCCGGTGATCCGGTAGGCGAAGCTGCACAGTTCAATCCGCCGCAGCGCCTCGCGGGAAACCGCCAGCAGCCGTTTCCCTTCTTTTTTGTAAACCAGCGTCGGCACCGTCAGCACCTTGCGGGCGTTGCTGACGATTTTGGTGATCACCGCATCCAGTTCGGGGTCGCTCACGCGGTGCGCGCGCAAATCATTCCAGCCAGCAGCGGTGATGATCAGGCGTGGATGTTCCGGCCGCAGGCCGGCAAGAATATCCTGTGCTTGGCCATTCGCCGGGCACGCCAGGTTGCTTGCCAGCCAGAAAATCAGAATTAAAAGAGAAAGTTTTTTCATTGGGGAACAGGTCTTGGACGAACCATCCAAACCAAAGGTTTCAAGCGAATGATTGAAAAAGGAACTCCTGTTAAACTAAAGCATAACCATGCTATGTTTGCCGGCAACGCACAGTCATGAAATATTTTTTATCGCCTGAAAAGTTTTGCCTTGTTGTCGCCGGAATTCTGCTGGCCTTTGCCGGCATTGCCGGCGGAGAAACCATCCAGCGCATCGACACCGGCTGGGAATTTTACCAGGGCTCGCTCGGCAGCCTCTGGGAAATCTGGCGTGGCGACAAGGCCTCGGACAATGTCAACTGGACACCCGTCAGGTTGCCGCACTGCTTCAACGCGCGCGATGCGGTTGATCCTGACATGCATTATTACCAGGGACCAGGCTGGTATCGCACACGCCTCAAAATCGCCAATCCCTTTCCCAACGGCCGAACCCTGTTGCACTTCGACGGGGCGGGGCAAAAATCAGAAGTCTACGTCGGCCTGGAAAAAGCCGGCGGGCACGTTGGTGGCTACGACCAATGGGACGTGGACATCACCGACGTGGCGGCCAGGGAAAGCGCTGGCGGCGAAATTCAGTTGACGGTGAAGTGCGATAATTCACGCGACGCCGAAAGCATCCCCTCGGACTTGAGCGACTTCAACCGCTACGGCGGCCTGTATCGCCATGTCAGCCTCGTTTATGTTCCGGCGATTTCGGTTCAGCGTGTCCACATCGAACCAACGCTCGCTGCCGATGGCAAGGCCGCGATTAAAATCCGCGCGCGACTTTACAATCCGACGGCACTGGGTGACGAAACCGAACTTATGCTCGAAGTCCGCGATCCGGAAGGCAGCGTCGTTAAAAGCACCGCCAACAAGCTCGCGCCGTGGACGGGCGAAAAAGAAATTGCCGCCTTCGCGATCGCCACGCCACACCTGTGGTCGCCGAAGACACCCGCGCTTTATACCTGCACCCTCACGCTCAAGACGCCTCGGGGCGAACAACCGCTGACCGAGAAGTTTGGCGTGCGCTCCATCGAATGGGTTGAGCACGGCCCGTTCAAGTTGAATGGCGAAAGATTGCTGCTGCGCGGCACCCATTATCACGAAGACCATGCGGGCGTGGCCGCCGCCGTGCCGGATGACATCGTGCGCCAGACCCTGCAGGCGATGAAGGACATGGGCGCAAACTTTGTGCGGCTGGGACATTATCAACAAGCGCCGCTGGTGTTGAATCTGTGCGATGAACTCGGCCTTCAGGCGTGGGAGGAAATTCCGTGGTGCCGCGGCGGTCTCGGCGGCGAAAACTATCAAAACCAATGCCGTGACATGCAGCGGGCGATGATTGACCAGCATTACAATCATCCGTCCATCGTCTTGTGGGGGCTTGGCAACGAAAACGACTGGCCCGGCGATTTTAAGAAGTTTGACCAGGATGCCATCCATGCCTTCATGGCCGAGTTGAACACGCAGGCGCATGAGCTCGACCCGTCGCGCAAGACGGCTATTCGCCGCTGCGATTTCTGCAAAGATATTCCTGACGTTTATTCGCCGAGCATTTGGGCGGGCTGGTATGCCGGGCGTTACCCCGAATACCGGGCGGCACTGGACAAAGCCATCGCCGATACGCCACATTTTTTTCACGCCGAATACGGCGGTGACAGCCACGCGCGCCGGCATTCCGAAGAGCCGGAGCGATTTCTCGGGCAAGTCGCCACCGGCGAAGGCACAGCGGAAACCGGCAAAGCATACAAGGCAACAGGCGGCAAGGCCCGCCCCTCGAAGGACGGCGATTGGTCCGAGAGTTACGTCATCAATCTTTTTGACTGGCATTTAATGGTGCAAGAACAGATGACGAACCTCACCGGCGCGGCGATGTGGATTTTCAAAGACTTTGCCACGCCTCTGCGCCCGGAAAATCCCGTGCCGCGCGTGAACCAGAAAGGCGTTGTCGAGCGCGACGGCACGCCGAAGGAAAGCTATTACGTTTTCCAAAGCTATTGGGCGGAGAAACCGATGGTTCGTATTTATGGCCACACCTGGCCGGTGCGCTGGGGAAAAGCCGGCGAAGAAAAATTGGTGAAGGTTTTTTCCAATTGCCGCACCGTGGAATTGTTCGTCAACGGCGTCTCGGCGGGTATCAAACAACGCTCCGCCACGAATTTTCCCGCCGCCGGCCTGCGTTGGAACGTCAACCTGAAGGAGGGATCAAACACGCTGCGCGCCGTCGGACAAATCGGCGGCATAGAAGTCACGGATCAGATTTCCGTCGCTTATCAAACGGCTGCCTGGAGCGAGCCGGCGAAGCTGACGCTCAACGAAATTTCGCGGATCAACTACATCGTTACGGTCGAGGCGCGTGTGTTTGACAAGGATGGCGTGCCCTGTCTTGATGCGGCAAACCTTGTTCATTTTGGCATCACGGGTGATGGGCGGCTGCTCGACAACCTTGGCACGTCCACCGGTTCGCGCCTGGTTCAGCTTTACAACGGGCGGGCTCAAATCAGCCTCCAACTACTCAATGGCCAGACGGCGATGGCTAGCGTATCCAGTCATGGACTGAAAACCGTCTTTCTTGATGTGAAAAATTCAAAGCTCTAGAGACTCCTTTTTTGTCAGGCCAAAAAACACCACGAGAAGACAGCGAGCCAACCTGGACTGAATAGAGCCTTTAATGCCTACACCTTTGCGCATGGGCGTGCCTTTTCAAGATTAAACCTAGCTCCGGTGGCGGCGCCATCTGCGTTGACGGGCAACGGGCGCTCAAGTGCGGTTATTCAGATTTGAGCGACGCCATATCAATCACGAAGCGGTATTTCACGTCACTCTTGAGCATGTCGCCTGCGGTCTCTCGCCACCGGTTGCAGGATTGCTCGATAGTGCGGATGGGGTGGCTACTGAGGAAGACGGACGCCTGTGCTGTATCAATCCAAAACGGCTGGCTGTAGGATTTATGAGAAACCCAATCTGCTGGAGCGATGCGGGGAGCATCCATGTGATCACCCTTCGGCGCACCAGCCCGGCAGTAGATTTGGTTTTGTCCGGCATGCCCGTGTTCCGTTGGGAACAAACCAAATCGCGCGCGAAATGTCAAAAAGAGCGGTCCTTCGCAGCCCTACGGTAACATTTGAACGCATTCTCCATCTCTGTTAGATTCCACCAAGTTGATGAATAAACTGTTTTATTGCTGCCTTGCCGCACTGGTGTTTGCCGCGTTGTCGATTCAAGCTCAGACCAACTCATCCTGGCTGGTCAACTCCTTTGAAACCAGCGCTGACCTGGCGGTCATTTCCAAAAACAGCACCACGGTCTCCCTTTCAACCAATGGCGTGACGACCGGCCAGAAATCCGGGTGCACCACATTCAGTCCAAGCGCCTGGCCCAATATTTATTTCAAAAGCGGCGTTGCGTTCACCAACCTTGATTGGCGCTCGCGCGGCGGGCTGGCGGTGGACGTGCTGAACACCAACGCGATGCCGATCGCGGTTTTCATCCGGGTGGACGACGATTTTTCGGCTGACGGTGTCCAGCATTGCCAGACCGCTTCGCTGAACTTACCCGCCAGCACTTCCGGCACCATCGTCATGGCGTTTCCGCAAAGCGCCGTCACCAACATGCGCGCCGGACCGCCGCTCGTCGCATCAAACGTCCTGACCCCATCCATTTTTGGCTCATCTTTGAACTGGTCGAACATTGTGGCTTTCCAGATGTTCATGGCGAGCCCGGCTGGTTCAACCACGCTTTTCCTCGACAACCTTCGACTGCTGCCCGTGCCGAATCTGACCGGAATTGTAGATGCCTACGGCCAATACACCGGTGCCGACTGGTCCGGAAAAATTCACCAGGCTTCTGATTTCACAAATCAAAACAGCCAGGAACAACAGTGGTTCGCCGTTCATCCCCGGCCCGCCGACCGCGATGTTTACGGAGCGTGGCAGACCGGACCGCAGCTTGCCGCCAACGGCTGGTTCCGCCCGGCCTGGGTGGCCGGCACGAACGAAGTCGCGCCGGGCAGCACCAACCAAGGACGCTGGTGGCTGGTGGCACCATCCGGCCACCTCTTTTTTTCGCTCGGCATTGATGTGATTGACTACGGCGAAACCACCACCGTGAATGGTCGCGAAAGTTTATTTTCCTGGCTGCCCGTCACCGGTGATCCGCTGGCTCAATTTTCCCAGCCGGGTGCCAATCGAACGGCAAACTTCTACGGCATGAACCTCTATCGGAAATGGGGGACGAATTGGATGAGCCTCGCACGCTCACGGGTTTATGACCGGCTCGACGCCTGGGGATTTAATTCCCTCGGCAACTGGTCGTCCTCGGATCTTTACGGCGCACACCGGGTGCCTTACACGGTGCCGATCTGGTATGACTGGACCGGACTGGCAACCTTTATCTCGGCCGCCCAGACGATGATTGATCCGTTTGATCCGGGATTTCCGACCCGTGTGGATGCGGCCATCGCCTCGGGGACGGCATCCTGGAAAAACGACCCGTGGTGCCTGGGCTATTTCGTTGACAACGAGCTGCCGTGGGGCGGATGGAGCAGCACCACGAACGATCAATATGCGCTGCCGGCGGGAGTGCTGGGCTATGGCGGGAGCCTGCCGGCCAAGGCCGAGTTCGCGCGGCAGATGCGGGTGAAATATCCGGCGATTGCCGGGTTGAACACCGCCTGGAATACCAGCGTCGCCTCCTGGAGCGCGTTCTCCAATCAGGTGGTGACGCTTCCGTCGTCGTGGACTGCGGCGTGTGTGACGGACCTGAGCGCGTTTCTCACCAATTTCGCCGGCCGCTATTTTTCGGTGGTCAACACCAAGGTGAAAAAGTATGCGCCCTCCCAGCTTTATCTCGGCAGCCGGTTCGCGTCGCACCCCATCGAGGCCGTCACGACCGCCGCTCAATCCTGCGACGTCGTCACCTTTAACATCTACAGCCGGTCATTGGATACCAACGCCTGGACATTCACCCAAACGCTGGGGAAACCTTGTCTGGTGGGTGAATACCATTTTGGCGCGCTCGACCGCGGGATATTCAGTCCGGGACTCGTCCAGGCAACCAATCAGGCTGACCGTGGCCAAGCCTATCAAGAGTATGTCCGAAGTGCCCTGTCCCTCCCAGCATTTGTTGGCTGCCAGTGGTTCCAATATTACGACGAGCCGCTGGTGGGGCGTTTTGATGGTGAGAACTATAACATCGGATTCGTCGCCGGCACCGACACGCCCTATAGGGAATTGATTGAAGCGGCGCAGCAGATCAATGCCAAGATTTACACCCCGTTCGCTTCGCCGGCAAAAGTTTCCATTGCCTGCGGAACCAACTCGCTGGTTGTGAACTGGCCGTTTTTGCCGGCGGACGCAATCCTGGAATCAACTTCAAATCTTTCTTCCACCTCGACGTGGTCCCAAGTCACCGTGCCGACCAGTCTCGTCGGTGCCGGGAAAGCTGCCACCTTCTCAACTACGGAGCGTGGACGTTTCTTTCGTCTGCGCCGGCCTTAACCGGGTTGCGAACTCTCCGACCCATCATTCTGGCGTTGTTCACCAACTTGGAAACGCGGGAGCTGGCCATGTCCTCGGCAGGATATGGTCGCATCAAAGTTTTCAAAAATGCGGTTCAAAGCGTTTGGACTCCAGCCACCATCGATAATGTTCCGGGCTTAATAAACGGCAGCAACCATCATTGAACCACATTGAACACTGTGTTTTGAAGCCAGACGAAAACAAATGTGATGCGTCTGATAATTATGGCGACGTTATACCATGACGTTACACCTTGCCCGATTGCTCGCCCCCGTGTTTCACAAAACAATTGATTCTATTACCTATTATTGAGTTGGTGCCGGTGGTGGGACTCGAACCCACACAACCTTGGCACGGTGCAAAACAGTGCAAATCCCCTGTAAATACGCATATTGAAGGGCAGTGAAGGTTTTTGATTTGCTTACAATTTGCTTACAGTGCATCTTGGGTTTGCTTCTTGAATAAATGCCTGAACCGAAATCGAAAGGCTGAATTATGGCATGGATATACAAGCGCGGCGCAAAATGGTGGATCGGCTGGCGGCTGGAAAACGGCACGCTGATTCAGAAATCCCTCAAGACCAAGCTCAAGACGGAGGCGGAAACCGAGCTGGCGCGCCTGCAATTAATCGAGCAGGCCCACGCCGCCAAAGCAGTGACCACTGATTTTATTTCCGCCGTTACCGGCAAACCTGCCGAACGGAAGAAAACCGTGGCCAAATACTTCGACGACTGGCTTGAAAACGCCAGGGCGCATTTGGCCCATAACACCGTCACGAAATACGAGCAACTCGTCCGTGAATTCAAGGCCCACGTCAAGGCTGACGCGGCACCGGTGACAATGGAAGACATCACCCCCGATGACGTGCGTGGATACCTGACTGAAAAGCGGAAAGCCACCACCAGCGAAACGGTGAAGGGATTCCGGCGCATTCTTTCGGGCATCTTCCTTCAAGCTCAAAACGAAGGCCAGACCACGCGGAACCCTGTTGCGCTCGCCAAGCTTCCCAAGACGCTGACCAAAGAGGCTGGCAAGCGAGCCTTCACCATTGCCGAGGTAAAGCAGCTCTATGGCAAGGCCACCCCATTCTGGAAATGGATGATTCGCGTATCATTTTTCACCGGCTTTTCCCTTGGCGACTTGGTCACGCTGCGGCGGCTCAATGTCGATCTTCGGCAACGGACAATCAGCATCAAGCGCAGAAAGACCGGGAACCGGGCAAAAATGGGGGCATGGCGGAGGGCGGTGTGGGGACGGTCTGGTGCAAAAAAAGGGATTCCTTCAAAACTAATTCGGTCTGGTGTCACGCTCCGTATAGGTGGAATCACGCTCGCCAGACAAACGGCTGGCAGGCTGCTGGCGAGAGTGAATCAAACCAACAGCCAGCCTGCGCTAACAGGTGCCAGCCAGAAACGAGAGTGAATGAAAAATGACGTTTATCAAGTCATCACCGATAGAATCATCGCCCTGCTGGAACAAAACGTGGTGCCGTGGCAAAAGCCGTGGCAAGGCGGCGACCAGATGCCGCGCAACCTCATCAGCGGGCGCGAATATCGCGGCGTGAACGTGTTTCTGCTGCACGCCCTGAGCTACGAATCCCCGTATTGGCTCACCTACAAACAGGCGGGCGAATTGGGCGGCCACGTCAGGAAAGGCGAACGGTCTTGCCCGGTCGTGTTCTGGAAACGGTTGCAAGTGGATTCACCCAGCGAGCCGGACGGGAAGAAAAGCATTCCCTTCCTGCGTTATTACAGCGTGTTCAACGTCGCGCAGTGTGAAGGCATACCAGCGGACAAAATCCCCGTCCAGACCGGCACCCAGCGCGAGCATTGCCCGATTACGGCGGCGGAAAGCATCGTGTCCGCCATGCCCAAAAAGCCGGAGATCAAGCACGGCGGCGGGCGGGCGTGCTATTCGCCAAGTCTGGATTGCGTCACCATGCCGCTGCCGGAGCATTTCCAGAGCGGACAGGATTACTACTCGGTTTTGTTCCATGAATTGACGCACAGCACCGGCCACGCCTCGCGGTTAAATCGCAAGGGCATCAGCGGCACCGATGGCGAATGGTCGGCGTTCGGCTCCACGCCCTACGCCAAAGAGGAATTGGTCGCCGAACTCGGCGCGGCGTTCCTATCGGGGCAGGCGGGCATCGTTGAGCGCACGCTGGACAACTCTGCCGCCTACGTTCAATCGTGGCTGGCGCGGCTCAAGGAAGACAACCGGCTGATTGTGCAAGCCTCGGCACAGGCGCAAAAGGCGGCGGACTTCATCCTCGGCAAGACATGGGAAGAAAAGAAGGAAGCCGAATGAAACCGCGCAACCTCAAGATTGAAGCCGCTGGCGACTACTGGCGCGGCACCGTCACGCCGAAAATCCGGTTGGCTGGGCAATGGCTGGAACGTGCCGGGTTCAAGCCCGGCAACCGGGTTGTGGTTCAAATCAGCGGGCAAGGAACACTGACGCTGCACATTGCAGACCATCCTGACACTGCAACAATTGAACCAAAGCGATAACCTGTGAAGTGAAATGAATCCCCATGGACAAACATTTTAATTGCTTACAATCTGCTTACATTTTGCAGTTTGCCAGCTATTCAAAACATCATTAAAACACAATAAACAAAGGCTTTTATTCAGGTTGGTGCCGGTGGTGGGACTCGCACAAATCGGCCGAGTTTTTACTACTCAACTACTACCGCCCTACTACCAGAAACGAACTGCGTTCATAACTGACGAACGCCCCTAGATTCAGACGTGTTTGCCCTTTTGTCAAGCACTCGAACATTACGCATTTAATACCAAAAAGTTACTCGCCAATTACTCGTTTATCACCCTTTCACTGGCACTTTCACTGGCACTGAATCATGCGATCTACACTCGGTTAAATTGCGCTTCCCACTCTTTCAATGCCGCCATCATGGCGTTGAATTCCGGCGGTTCGCCGAAGAACATTTCCTGCATCCGCGCGTAATCTTCGCGCAACGCATTGACGCGATATTCCGGTGGGGAAATCTTAAGCCTCCCTTTTGCTGCCTCGCCGAATTTGGCCCATGATGATTTGAAGAACAGATTTTTGTGCTGCGCAACGCGCTCCAGCAACTCCAACCGTTGCGTGGCTGACGTTGCGACGCCCCTGTGGATCAGTTCGTAGAAATCGCAATAGTGCCGGGAGAACCGGTCGGGAATAGCCTTGTCTGCCGGACGATGAAATTCCGCGTGCAGGATGGTTGCCTTCTCCCAAAAAGTTCGTTCGACTGACAGCACCTTCACGGCGCAACTGGTCTCTCGAAACGCTTGGGGAAATTCCTCGGCCACATACGGGGCGACGGACTTCGCCTCACACGGCCAATGATCCGCCCGCGCGCCCATTTCGATCTTCACGGTTTGACGCACATACGCGACACCAGCCACAGGCCACGCCGAAGGATAATCGAAAAGCAAAGTTTGGCCGTCCGGGTCATTTGCATCCGCGCGCAGCGACCACGCCTCACCGCCGCGCACCTTGGATCGGATGACCGCCTCCAGCGCCGGTTGCAGTTCGTTCGCAATCTTCTGCTGGCAGGCAACCCGCAGCGCATCAATCCGCCGCTGTTTCTCCTTGTTGCTGCCACCAGCCTCCGGTTCGTTGTCGCCGCCGAATCCCAGGAAGCCCCGGTCAATCGAAACGTCAATGTCCTCGGAGAACCGCTCAATGACTTTGAATACTTTCGACAGCGACGTGCCGCCCTTGAAAATGAGATGTTCCCCGATGGTCGGCAACGTGAACAACTGCTTCAGCGTCCAGCAAACCCAAAAGTCCTTTTCAAGAATTTGCGGACTCAATTGTCGTTTCGACGCGGCCTGTTCAAAAGCCAGACGGCGATCTTCCACGCTTGATTGTGCAAATGCGTCCATGTTCGTTCAGGTTTTCTTTGCCAGACGCCGCATGATGTCACCGATCCACGCTGGAGCGTAGGTCAAGTCTTTCAACAACGACTTGGTATCCGCATCCGCCATTTTGTTTTTCATCCGGGAAATCGCCCGGTCGTCCACATGCTTCTTTCCCATGTAGCGCAGTGCCTGAATGACCAGTCCGCTCAATCTTCCGGCGGTGGCCATGTTTCGCGGCGAGGTGCGTTTGAGGATGATTTCTGAACGACCGATTTTCACCCGCTTTGCCCGCCCGTCGGTCAGGAAAACAATTTTTGCCGGCACTTGGTCCGACAGGCCAAGCAGGTTCGCCGCATAAGCTCCCGACGGTTGAAATCGTGTTGAGTCTTTTCCGGCCAGAACTTTGGCCACGACCTGTGGGCTGGGAAACATCATGCCGTAAGTGGGATGCTGCTTTGGGTAGTCATATAGCCCACGGGTCAGCCGGCGGATCGTTCCGGCCTTGGCCAGACGATGCAAAACCACGTCCACAGCCCGCCGGCCTCCCAAGTCGAGGAATTGGGTTGGGGTGAACACCGCACCCCTGCCGCTGCCGTATATTCTGCTAACAATGCTTTTATCAATGGTTTGCACGGTATAATGCAGTTCGGTTCTGTAAGATAAACTGCCCTGTATTTCTTACACGAAAACAGCCCAATTGTTCAAGCTTTTCCTCTTCGACACGCACCAAACCTCGAATTATTTGAGGCATTGTGCAGCTCAATTTGAGCCGCTCGCGGGTTGCGATTCCTGTTTCGTGACTTCGGTGACGACAATTTCGAGAATCACCGGCTGACCGTCCGCAATCAAAGCGCGCTGGCTGCTCGGTAACTTTGTCAGGAGGGACAATTCCATCCGCTGCATCGCCGTCTCGATGCGGCGCAATGCCTGACCGGTCACCAAGACTTCGTGCGTTACGAAAACCAGCCGCAGAGCATGGTCCGCGCCTTCGCGTTTGAGTTCGGCGAAAACAAATTCGTCATGGGGCAGAAGCATCGAATGATCTGCCGAGATTTCAACGCGAACGCCGCGCGCCTGCGCGTCATTCGCCCAACATTCTGGTGATTTT